>BFBZ01000004.1_pt31 | contig 186183 bp, 170 predicted proteins | sample 1888401 | NCBI WGS metagenome assembly BFBZ01 (sample SAMD00112614, study PRJDB3348) | symbiont metagenome | host: Chara braunii
CTCTACGACCCGTCGCACTGGGCGGACGTTTTCGCCAAATCCGGCGCGAAGTACGTGGTACTGACGTCGAAGCACCACGACGGCTTCGCGCTCTGGCCAAGCGAGCAGGCATCGAAAACCTGGGGACGGCCCTGGAACGCCGTCGAGACCGGGCCGAAGCGCGACTTGCTCGGCGACCTGACCAACGCCGTCCGCGCTCGCGGTCTCCGCATGGGCTTCTACTATTCGCTCTACGAATGGTACAACCCGCTCTGGCAGAAGGACCGCAAGCGCTACGCCGTGGAACACATGGCGCCACAGTTTAAAGACGCCGTGACGCGCTACAAACCCTCCATCATCTTTTCAGACGGCGAATGGGACATGAACAGCGCCGATTGGAAGTCGCCCGAGTTGCTGGCGTGGCTGTTCAACGAGTCTCCGGTTCGTGATGAGGTTGTGGTGAACGACCGTTGGGGCAAGGACACGCGCCACAAGCACGGCGGTTATTACACGACCGAATACACCGCCGGTCTCGACAATTCCGACAAACCCTGGGAAGAAAATCGCGGAATGGGATTCAGTTTCGGCTACAACCGCGCCGAAACGCTCAAGGATTACCGCTCGGCGCGCGAGCTCGTTTTGATGCTGGTCGACCTGGTGAGCCGCGGCGGCAACTTGCTGCTCGACATTGGTCCCGCCGCCGACGGCACCATCCCGGTGATCATGGAAGAGCGTTTACTTCAGATGGGCGAATGGCTCGGGGTGAACGGAGAGGCCATCTACGGCACCAAGCCCTGGAAGCGAACCCGGCAATGGAGCGCTGGAGCGGTTCCGCAGTTCAAGAATTCGCAATTCATGACCCGCTACGAAATCGACGACTACGTCGGGCACCCCAAGCCCGGGCAGGCTACGATCGAAGCGTTCTTCACGGCCAAGGGCAAGACCGTCTACGCCATCGTGCCCGGCGCGCCGAGGCGCATCACGCTCAAGGATGTTCCCTCGACGGCGGACACGCGTGTCACCGTGCTCGGGCGTGGCGATGCGGCCTGGAAAATTGAGGGCGACGGCATCACGGTGGAACTGCCTGATCCGCCTCCCGCGCAGCACGCGACCGTGATCAAAATCACGGCTGAGCGGCCCGCCGAATAAAGGGCGAAACGCTATTTCACACATTTGTATCTGAAACCCAATCTATACTGGTAGGGGAGCCATATGAAGAAGCTCGCCCTAGCGCTGACTCTATTTATGTTGAATCTTCCCGCAGCCACCCCGGATGCTGCCGAACTTCACCGCATGGCAGCGCGGTTCGCGCCGGCCGATATGCGGGTGGATCTTTCGTCTTTGTCGCAAGCCGACCGGAAGGCGCTCGTGAAACTTGTCCAAGCGGCCCGCGTGCTGGACGGCTTGTTCCTTGAACAGCGCTGGAGCGGCAACCTCGCGCTATACGAGCAATTGAAGAAAGACAAAACGCCGCTCGGGGCGGCACGGCTACAATATTTTTGGCTGAACAAAGGACCGTGGTCTGAAATCGACGATCACCGGGCGTTCCTCGCCGACGTGCCGCCGAAGAACCTGCCGGGCGGCAATTTTTATCCTGCCGGAATGACGCGGGATGAGTTCGAAGCATGGTCGGCAAAGCTCCCGCCCGACCGGAGGAAAGCCGCCACCGGATTCTTCCACGTAATCCGGCGGGACGAGAAGGGGCAATTGAAGGAAGTGCCCTATAGTCAGGAGTACCGGGCGCCGCTCGAAAAATGCGCCGCTCTTCTGCGGGAGGCCGCCGCGCTCACGCCCAACGTGACATTGAAGAAGTTCCTCGAAAGCCGCGCCGCGGCGTTCCTGTCAAACGAATACTACGCGAGCGACGTCGCGTGGATGGACCTGGACGCGCCGATCGACATCACCATCGGCCCTTACGAAACTTACAACGATGAACTGTTCGGCTACAAGGCGGCGTTCGAAGCTTACGTCAACATTCGCGACGACCAGGAGACCGCCAAGCTCAAGTTTCTGGCCGCGCATCTTCAGGAGATCGAAAACAATCTCCCGATCGACCCGAAGTTCCGCAATCCGAAGCTAGGGGCGCTGGCTCCGATTCGCGTGGTGAACCAGGTGCTGTCGGCCGGCGACGGCGCGCACGGCGTTCAGACCGCCGCCTACAATCTTCCGAACGACGAGCAGGTGGTGGCCGAGAAGGGCGCCAAGCGCGTGATGCTTAAAAATGTGCAGCAGGCCAAGTTCGATAAGACGCTCGTCCCGATTGCCGGCCTTGTGCTGAGCGCCTCGGACCGCCGCGATCTTTCCTTCGATTCGTTTTTCACGCACATCGTGGCTCATGAGATCAGCCACGGCATCGGTCCGCACCAGATTCAGGTCGACGGCCGGGCCACTTCGGTCCGGAAGGAGTTGAAGAACTTCTACAGCGCGATTGAAGAAGCGAAGGCGGACATCACCGGGCTGTTCATGTTGCAGTACCTGTTTGACCGCCGCCTGATGCCGGGCGACGAGCGCAAACTCTACACGACTTACCTGGCCTCGGCCTTCCGCTCGGTGCGGTTCGGCGTGCACGAGGCTCATGGAAAGGGCATGGCCCTTCAATTCAATTACCTGATGGATAAAGGCGCCATCGTCTCCCATCCTGACGGAACGTTTTCGATTGATTTTTCGAAAATCAAGAGCGCCGTCCGCGATCTGACCCACGATCTGCTGACGCTCGAAGCCATGGGAGACGCCGCGGCCGCAAAGAGCATGCTCGACCGGTTGGCCGTCGTGCGGCCCGTTCTGCAACAGGCGCTCGACAAACTGGCCGCGATACCGGTCGATATCGCGCCGCGAAATATTACTGCCTCGGAGGTTGCACCAGAATGAACTTTCTTCCCCGCCTCACGCCCGAAGAAGCCGCGGGCATGATTCAACACGGCGAGACCATCGGCTTTTCCGGATTCACGTCGGCCGGGTCGCCCAATGCGATTCCAATGGCGCTGGGCGACCGCGCTCTGCGACTGCACCAGTCCGGACAGCCGTTTCAGGTCGGCGTGATCACAGGCGCGTCCACCCATGAGCGTTTGGATGGCGCGCTGGCGCGTGCCGAGGCGATTTCGTTCCGCACGCCGTATCAGTCGGACCCGACGCTGCGCAAGCTGATCAACGCCGGCAAATCGCGCTTCTTCGACATGCATATCTCGATGCTGCCGCAGGCGGTTCGCTACGGCTTTCTCGGCCCCATGAAGTGGGCCGTGATCGAAGCGGCCGATGTCACCGAAGGCGGAGGCATCGTGCTCACCACCGGCGTGGGAGGCGCGCCGACCTTCGCGAGCGTCGCCGAAAAGGTGCTGGTCGAAATCAACCGCTTCCATCCGCCGAACCTGCTCGGTTTCCACGACATCTTCGAACCGGCCAACCCGCCGTTCCGCCGCGACATTCCGATCTACGGCCCGCGCGACCACATCGGCTCGCCCGTCATCAAGGTGGACCCCAACAAGATCGCCGGCATCGTGGAGACGAATTTTGAAGACGCCGGCGCGAGCTTCGATCCCGCCACGCCGCTGACCGATCAGATCGGCGAAAACGTCGCGCAGTTCCTAGCCGCCGAGCTGCGGGCGGGGCGCATTCCGGCGACGTTCCTGCCGGTTCAATCGGGCGTCGGCAGCACACAAAACTCGGTTCTGGCTGCGATGGGCGAGCATCCTGAGATCCCGGCCTTCGACATGTATACCGAAGTGGTGCAGGATTCGGTGATCCAGCTCATGCAGCGCGACCGCGTCCGTTTCGCCTCTACCTGCGGGCTCACGGTGAGCCGCAAACTGCTGCGCGAGATCTACGCCGACCTTGAGTGGTACCGCACCCGCCTGCTGCTGCGGCCCCAGGAGATCACCAACCACCCGGAGGTGATCCGCCGCCTGGGCCTGATCTCGATCAACACCGCGCTCGAGGTGGACCTGTTCGGCAACGTCAATTCGACGCACGTCATGGGCAAGGAAATGATGAACGGCATCGGAGGCTCGGCCGACTTCACGCGCAATGCTTACCTTTCCATCTTCGTCTGCCCGTCGGCGGTGAAGAAGAACGCCATCTCGACCATCGTGCCGCTGGTGACGCATGTCGACCAGAGCGAGCATTCGGTCCAGGTGATCGTCACCGAACAGGGCGTCGCGGACCTGCGCGGCAAGGATCCGCATGAGCGCGCTCATTGCATCATCGACAACTGCGCTCATCCGGACTTCCGCGAGCAGCTTTACGGCTATCTCGAGACCGTGCGCAGCGGACACTCTCCCTTCACCCTGAGCGCCGCCTTCGCGATGCATCAGCACTTCATGCGCACCGGCAGTATGCGCGGCCTCGACTGGAAAGGCATTCTGAGCTGATCAGAATTTGAGGTACCAGTTCCGGCGGTACATCCCATATGCGATCGCGTAGAGTAGCGCTACGAACGCGATCGCATAGAGCAGGCTGGCCAGGTAGGGATCGGCGCTTAACGGCGCGAAGACGGCGGCGTACACCGGCTTTTGCAGCTTGAAAATCGACAGCAGCCGCCCGATGAGGCCCGCGAGCAGGAACATGGCGAGCGCGTTCATGCCGTAGATAGCGAACGGCCGCGTCACACGGGTCCAGCCGAGCACGTCCACCAGCCAATACCAGATGGCGAACACCACCGACGCGAGGCCGGCCATCAGAACGGCGTAACTCGCCGTCCACAGGTTCTTGTTTACCGGCATCCAAACCGCCCAGACGAGCCCGGCGGCGATCAGCAGATTGCCGCTCAGGAACAGCCATGTCACCCGCACCGCGGCCGAATCCCGCGACCGCACCAGGTGCCCGGCCAGAACACCGAACAGGGTGCTCACGATGGCGGGCAGCGTGCTCACCAGGCCTTCGGGGTCCCACACCTTCGTGCGCGACCACATATGCCCGGCAAGCACACGGCTGTCCACCCATCGCGCGAAATTCGTTTCCGGATCGAAGTTGCCGTTCATGAGCAGCGTGTAGAGCGCCAGCAGGAAGACGATGGCGAGAATCTGTCCGCGAACGCGCGTGAACAGGAAAATCACGCCGGCCAACAGGTAGCAGACGGCGATTCGCTGCAGGACGCCCGGAATGCGGATGCGATCGAGGTGATAGTAGGGAAAGCCGGCCAGCGCAAGTCCGGCGAGAAAAATCAGCGCCGCGCGTTGGAGCATGTGCAGCGCAAGCTTACGCCGGTCGTCGCCGCGCTCGATGCGTTTGGCGGCGGATAAGGTGATCGACACGCCGGCAATCCAGAGGAAGAACGGAAAGACGGTGTCGGTGAAGGTCCAGCCGTTCCAGTGCGCGTGCAGCAGCGGCGCGTAGACATGGCCCTGTCTCTTATACACATCTAGATGTGTATAAGAGACAGAAGACGAAGAAGGGGAAGACCCAGTCGGTGAAGGTCCAGCCGTTCCACGCGGCGTGATCGAGTTGCGAGTAGACGTGATCGCCGTCGCCCGGATTGTTCACCAGGTTCATCGAGGCCACCGTTGCGCCGCGAAACACGTCGAGCGACGCGAGGCGCGGGCTACGCCCGGGGGTCACCGGTGTGCCGCCACTTCAAGCACGGCATTGAGCTGATACTCGACCAGTTTGTAGAGCGACTCTTCCGCCAGGCGCTCGTCGTCGGTATGCGCGGCTCCCACGTCGCGCGTTTTCTCGTCGACAATCGGGCCGATGCCGTAGGACTGCACGCCTTTCTGCCGCAATTGCGCCATGTCGGTCGCGCCGGTGAGCATCGAGGGCAAGGTCACCGCGCCGGGGAACATGCGCCTGGTAACGGCCTCGAGCGCGTGGAACATCTCGGTATCGAGCCGCGACGGAGGACTCGCGGGCCGCATACGCCCGCTCGGCGGCACGACGGCAATCTGTTTGTCGTTAATCACCCGGCGCAATTCGTCGTAGAACTTCGGCATGTCCTCGTCGGGCAGCGCGCGGATGTCGAGCACCGCTTCGCCCTCGGAAGGAATCACGTTGGAGCGGAACCCGATGCGCACGATGGTGGGCACCACCGAGGTCCGCAGCATGGAATAGTGTCCCAGTTCGTGAGCGGCGAAATAGCGCTGGATTTCGGCCGACCGCCGGGCGTCCGTCAGGTGGTTGTAGCGGGACGCTTCCTCGGGCGTGCTGATGGTGGCGAGGCGCTCGAAATACGCGCGCGTGGTGTCGTTCAGACGCATCGGCGGCTCCCATTTTCCGATGCGCGCCACGGCGTCGGCCAGGTGCACAACCGCATTGTCGTTGCGCGGGCGCGAACCGTGACCGGCCACGCCGGTGGCTACCAGGCGCGTGGTGCGGGGCACCTTCTCGGTGGTGGTGACTTCAACAAAGCGCACTTTGCCGCTCCGGGCGGATACGTAGCCACCCTCGGCGAGCGCGTACTCGGCGGCGATTGAGTCCCAGTGCTGGTCGATCAGGAATTCGATACCGACCCGCGGATTGGCCTCTTCGCCCGCTTCGGCGATGAAGATCACGTCTCGGTCGAGCGGCAGGCCCATCCGCTTGAGCAGCACGACGGTCATCAGGCTCGCGGTCAGATTGTCCTTGTCGTCGTTCGCGCCGCGGCCATAGACGAAACCGTCCTTGCGGAAGCCGGCGAACGGATCCACGGTCCACTTGTCACGCTGTACGCCGACCACGTCGGTGTGGCCCATGACGATAACGGGCTTCTTGCTGCCGTTGCCCCGGATGCGCGCCACCAGATTGGCGCGGCTTGGCTCGAGCGCGAAAACCTGGTACGGGATCCCCTCGCGGTCGAGCACGCCTTTCAAGTACTCGACGGCCGAGGTTTCGTTGCCCGGCGGACTCGAGGTGTCGATCTTCAGCAGGTGAATGTAGTGTTCGAGCGTTTCCGGATTTATCTTTGACCAATCGAGTTCAGCCGCGCCGGCCGGCCAGAGAGCGGCTGCCAGCAGCGGCAAAAGGATGCGCATTCACAAAGGATATCCGAAATGTTCAGGATTCGATTGGCGATCCGATGCGGCGGACGACCTCGCCATAGAACAGCGTCATCAGGTAGAGCAGGATGGCCGCCATGGTCGCTGAGGTGAAGCCGGGACCAAATGGGCTCTGCGCCCACAATCCCGCAAACGCGCCCGCCGAAATCTCATACGGGAAGGACCACAGGTGACAATGACGCCACACCCGGTATACCGGCATCCTGCAAAGCAGCGCGAGGATAGTGGCGACCGACAGCGCATTGACGACTTGCAGCACGATGGCGGCGACGATGTAATAAAGGAACGTCCGGCGCGGGGTGGCCGAAAGCCCGATTTCGCGGCTGAGCCCGGCGGCCAGGCTCATCGTCGCGGCATTGAAGGCCATCTGCGTCGCGTCCGGCCTGGTCTTTGATCGCCAGATGCACTGCACAAACCCCGCCAGGGCCGCGATTCCCAAGGTCTCGGCGAGCGATAATTCGCCCGACGCGTAGAGGATGGGCATATTGATGGGGCTGAGCGTCCCAGCCACGCCGGGCAGTCCGATCTTCAAAGTGGCGGCGATCAGGGCCAGCGCCAGGCACAGGATTGTCGCGCCCGTGATTGCCGCCGGACCACTCACGATCGCGGCCGCCAGCACCAACGCACCGGTCAGGATGACCGATCGCGCGTACCATTGGGCTGACGCAGGCATAGCGGACTTTATTAAGCACGCACAACGCCACGCCCGGCCAAGCCGGTATCCGCAATGGAATCAGTAATCGCTTCCCGGTTGCCCGATCGCCCAAGCCAAATCGTCCCTGCTTTGGGCGCCGCGGAAGCGCCTTTCTGTCACAGCCAAAACGACGACCAGCGGTGTACTAAGCTGAGTAACGCAATGCCCCGAGCGGAATTCACTTCATTGGAGCGGGCCACATATCACCGATTACGGACGCCGGAGAAGATCCAGCGCTACCTCGATGAAGAGGTTGCCTATAACAAGGAGCGGCACGGCGTCACCTCTCACGGACCCCGCACGGTGATTCACAAAGGCATCGCGCACTGCATGGAGGGAGCATTGCTGGGCGCGGCGGCGCTCCGCATGCTCGGGCACGAACCGCTTCTGCTCGACCTCGAAGCGGTGCGCGACGACGATCATGTGCTCGCCGTATTTCGACAGCATGGATGTTGGGGCTCCGTGGCCAAGTCGAACTACTCCGGCCTGCGCTCTCGCGAACCCGTCTACCGCACGTTACGCGAGCTCGTCATGTCCTACTTCGCCCACTATTTCAACTTGAAGGGCGAACGCACGCTGCGCGCCTTCTCGACCCGGCCCGTGAACCTCCGCCGGTTCGACCGTTTGAACTGGATGACGGCTGAAGGCGACCTTTGGGAGATTCCCGAATACCTCTGTACCGTGCGCCACACTCCGCTGCTCCTGCCCGATGTCGAACGGTCGCTGACGCGAATGGACCGCCGTTTATTCGACGCCGGACTGGTCGGAACGGCGAAATAGCCGCAAGCCCATCAGCAACGCGCCCGTCGCGCACAGGATGACGCTACCCGGTTCCGGCACCTCGGAAGGCTGACCAAAACCGCGCTGCGCGACAAGGTTCTGCTGCGGGAGCAACGGATCGAGCCGGAACGCATGCTCCACTCCGTTCAACACTCCGGTGCCGGCAATCTGCCCGGAGTCGTTCAGAGCGTAGGCTGCCGTGAGGGTCCAACCCGCCGGAGACGCGAGCATCTGGTTCAGGTCGATCATCACTCCGTTCTGGTAAAGGAACGCGTGCATCACGCCGGCAGCCGTCTGCGAGTAGCCCACCATGCCCGACGAGGAGTTGATGCCGTATCCAAAGCTCGACGTGCCGCCCAAAGTCCCCGCATCCGTCATCGCGCCGTTGGGCGTCTTGATAAAAGCGTGCAGATAGCCCCACGCCGTCTGCGATGTTCCCGCTACCGTTCCGGCGCCGTTGATCGCCGCTGCATAGCTGTTCGCCCCGCCCAACGTTCCCAGGTCCACCATCGAACCCGCGCCCGACCATGTAAACGCGTGAAACGCGCCGCCCGCCGTATCGCCATAACCAGCCACCGTCCCCGCGCCGTTGATTGCGTAACCGGACGACCACGTGCCGCCCGGCAGCGTTCCCAAATCACTCAAGCCCGTGCCGTCGCTGACAAACGCATGCCCGTCGCCATTTGCGGTGAGCCTCATTCCGGTCACCTGTCCCGCATCGTTCAGCGCCGTCCCGTAGCCCGGTGCAATGTAGGACGAAGTCGAGTTGGTCCACACGGTGACATAAGGGTTGCCGTTCACATACGACGTGCCGGTAATCTGGCCGAACGAGTTGATGCCCGCGGCCAGAGCGTCCGTCGCGCCCGCGGGCGTGATGTCCGCGGTCGATGACCACGCGCGGGAATCGCCGTTGCTGTTGGTCCGCGTGCCGGCAGTTTGACCGCTAGCGTTGATCGCGTTCGCAGAAGCTGACGCGCCCATCGTGCCCAGGTCGGTGATGCGATAGCTCAGCGCGAATGCCGGCCCCGAAAAGTCCAGCGCGGCCAGGATCAGGAGAAGTTCGTATTTCATCGGGTGAATCGAGTATAGGGTGGCCGGGCGGAGCCGCCAATCCATACTTGGTTCTACCGCGAAACGGGTACGAACTATTCTAGGATTATTCCGAGCGAGGAAACGGGAAATTGCGGCGATTAACCGCTTGTCAGCACCCGCTCGTAATGCTGAATATACTGCGGAATCATGATGGTCGCGCAAAAGCGGGACTCGGCATTGTGGCGCGCCGCGGCGGACATACGCCCGTAGACCGCATTCTCGCTGAGCAGCCTGACCACCGCTTCCGCCTGCGCATCCACATCGCCCACCGGCGCCAGAAACCCGTTCACGCCGTGGTCGATCAACTCGGGCACTCCACCGCAACGCGTGGCGACGGGCGGCACGCCGCAAGCCTGCGCTTCGAGCGCGGCGAGACCGAAAGCCTCGAGTTCGCTCGGCATGAGGAGTACATGAGCCTGCGGGAACAGGCGCTCCACGTGGTCCTGCTTGCCGAGGAACGTCACTTCGTTATCGAGCCCCAACTCCGCCGAGAGGCGCTCGCATTCGCCGCGCAGCGGACCATCGCCCACCATCCACAACTCGGCGTCCACGTGCTCGCGGACCTTTGCAAGAATCCGTACACAGTCGAGCGGCCGCTTCACCGGGCGAAAATTGGAAACGTGCATCAACCGTTTCCGCGCCGGGAGCCTTTCCGGATCGGGGCGGTAGATGTTGCAGTTGACGAAATTCGGAATAACGTCGATTTGATTCGAAATACCGAAGAATTCGAGAGTCTGCGAGCGGACGAATTCGCTGATGGTGGTAATTCCGTCGGATTGCTCGAGCGAATATCGGGTTACCGGGAAGTACGACCGCTCGGCGCCCACGATGGTTACGTCCGTTCCGTGCAACGTGGTGGTGAAGGGCAAACGGCGCCGTCCGGCGAGCATCTGCCGCGCGAGCATTGCCGCGGTCGAATGCGGAATCGCGTAGTGGACGTGCAGCAGGTCGAGGTGCTGGCGGAGCGCAACCTCCTCCATCTGCGAGGCGAGCGCCAGACAATATGGCGGGTATTGAAACAGCGGGTAATTCGATACTTCGACCTCGTGGTAGTGCACGCGCGGAGTGCCCGGGTCGAGCCGGATGGGATTGGCGTAGGTAATGAAGTGAACCTCGTGCCCCCGCAGCGCGAGCTCAAGCCCGAGTTCGGTGGCGACGATGCCGCTGCCGCCGTATGTGGGATAGCAGGTGACGCCGATCTTCACAGATTCACATCAAGCGAGTCTTCGAAAACGCCTTCGTCCAGACGGATGCCGCTCGTCCGGATGCGATCCATGATTTGCGGCCGCACGCCCGATGACCGGAACCGCCCCTGCACCTTGCCCTGGTCGGTGACGCCGGTGCGCTCGAACAGGAACACGTCCTGCACCTTCACACGGTCGTCCTCTACACCGAGCACTTCCGAAATCGCGATGATTTTGCGGCTGCCGTCCTGAAGGCGCGACACCTGCACCACCATTTTGATGGCGCTCGACAGTTGTTGCAGAATGACCTTGGTGGGCATCTCGACGTCGGACATGAGCACCATGGCTTCAAGACGCGAAAACGCGTCGCGCGGCGTGTTGGCGTGCACGGTGCTCATGGAGCCTTCGACGCCGGTGTTCATCGCCTGCAGCATGTCGAGCGCCTCGGCGCCGCGGCACTCGCCGATGATAATGCGGTCCGGGCGCATGCGCAGGGCGGTGCGAACCAGCTGGCGCTGATTGATGCCGCCTTCCTTGTTCAGGTTGGGCGGGCGCGTTTCGAACTTCACGACGTGGCGCTGCTGCAACTGCAATTCGGCCGTGTCCTCGATGGTGACGATGCGCTCTTCCTCGGGGATGAAGCGCGACATCGCGTTCAGCGTCGTGGTTTTACCCGAACCGGTTCCGCCGGAAATGAGGATGGTCGACTTGGCCTGCACGCACGCGGCGAGAAACTTGAGCATGCCCGGCATGAGCGTCTTGTTGGCGAGCATCTCTTCGGAGGTGATGACGTGCCGTCCGAAGCGGCGGATGGACAGCGAGGGTCCGTCGATGGCGAGCGGCGGAATGATGGCGTTTACGCGCGATCCGTCGAGCAGGCGCGCATCGACGATGGGCTGCGCTTCGTCGATGCGGCGTCCCACCTGCGACACGATCTTCTCGATGATGTGCAGCAGGTGAGCGTTGTCCTTGAACCGGACCTGCGTGAGCGCGAGTTTGCCGTTGCGCTCGACGTAGACCTTGTTATACCCGTTTACCAGGATGTCGGAGATGGACGGTTCCTTGAGCAGCGTTTCGAGCGGTCCGAGCCCCAGCACCTCGTCGAGCACTTCTTCGATGATCTTGTTCTGCTCGGCGGTGGTCATCGGCACGCGCTCGTCTTCAAGCAGGCGCTCCACCACGCGCCCGATCTCGCTCCGAATGCGGTCTTTCGGAATCGAGGAGACGCGGTCGAGGTTCAGCACTCCGATCAGCTTCTTGTGGATCTCGCTTTTCAGCTCGAAGTACCGGTCAGCCGAGCGCGCGGCGGGCGCGGGCATGGCGCCTGAGCGCGACTGTGGCGGACGATAGCTGGAGGCCATAGCACTTTATTATAGTGGACCCATGCGTTTCGTCTTATTCGCCCTGGTCGCCGCGCCCCTAATGGCGCAGGATTGGAAACCCATGTTCGACGGCAAATCGCTCGCCGGTTGGGAGGTCGTGGGCGACGGATTCTGGTATGTGATGTCCGACGGCACCCTCACCGGACAGCGCCGCCCCTCGAAAGCCGAGCCCGCCGCCGGCAATCCCACCATCACGCGGGCGCAGTACAACGCGTGGCGCGATACCCAGAGCTGGCTCTACACCGATCGCAACGACTATGCCCAATTCGACCTGCATCTCGAGTTCTGGACCCGCACCATGGGCAACAGCGGAGTCTCCATCCGCGATTCCTCGCGCGGCAAATGGGGCGCATCCAATCCGCCCGATTTCAGGAAGACGCCCTCGAAGATCGGCTACGAGATTCAGATCAACAATCAGTATCCCGACCCGCACCCCACCGGCAGCATCTACGGGTTTGTCGACGCCAGGACCGGCGCGCAGAAAGATAACGAGTGGAATGCGCTCGACATCGAATCGCGCAACGACGTGATTCGCGTTCGCCTGAACGGCGTTGTGGTGGCGGAGCATCCGGGCGACCCCGATCGCCCGAAAACCGGCCCCATCGGCCTTCAGCTGCACGATCAGTTCAGCGTGATTCTGTTCCGCAACGTGCGCATTCGCGAGTTGAAGTAAGGCTCAGGCCTTGAGCAGCGCCGCCGGACTGATGACGTCGCTCAGTTTGTGCACCGGCTGATCCTGCACGCTGCGCGCCAGCAATCCCATTCCGGCAAGCGATGCCGCCCGCGCGAATTTCCCCTCGCTGCGCATTCCGTACAGCGCTAGGCCCGCGCCGGCGATTCCCGCCGCCAGGCGCTCGTTTCTCGACCAGTGGTTCCCCGCAAGAACGGGCGCCGGTTCCGCCGCCGGGCGATTGCGCCGGTTCAGGTAATAAACTACCCCCGCGCCCAGCGCCAGGCCGCCGATGACATAAGACATTCGCATATCAGTGATCTCCGTAAACTCTGAACTCCACGCCCCCAACGATACCGCGTCCCTGCATCCTCACACCGGGAATCTCCTCGTAACGCGCCGCGCTCAGGTTGCTCAACTGCAGAAACGGCCGGACCCGCCCGCGCGACCGCGCAAGCGCAGTGTCGATCAGCGCATACGGATCGCGTTGCACGCGGTCGACCACGGCCAATCGCGCTCGCGCCGCAATCTGTCCGCCCAGCTGGCCGGTCCAGGAAACCACGCCGCTGTGCACCGGGTAATTGAACACGTACTTCGAGATGGCGCCCGGCGTGTCAATCCGGTCGCCCCGCAAGCCCGTGTACCCGGCCGTGATCATCTGTGCTCCTGCGGTCCTGACGTTCAGCATGGCTTCAACACCCGTGAAGTTCAAGCGCTGGAAGTTAGACGCGCGGAAGACATCTTGCGCGGAAAATTTGACGAAGTCGATCAGATCGCGGTCGCGCCGTTCGAACACCGTGGTTTCGACGCGCACCCGCGCGGCGGGCCGCCAATCGAGGCCGGCTTCGTAGTTCCATGAGCTCTCCGGGCGGAGGCCGGGCGAGCCCAGGTTAGCCGGATCGTGGTAGTAAAGGTCGGTGTAGTTCGGCAGCCGGAACGCCCGGCTCACCGCGCCACGCAGCTTGAATTTCGACGCCAGCCAGTAACCGGCGCTAACGGTCGGGCTGGCGGTCGAATCGAGCGAGCCGTACACCTCGCCGCGAAGTCCGGCGCTGAGCGAAAGCCGCTTGCGCCATTTCCCCTCCCAGCCGGCGTAGACCGCCTCGCGAGTCCGGGAATGGTAGCCGAGGTTGTTGCTGTCGATCGAATCGGCGAAGAACTCCGCCCCGTAGAACAGCCGCCCGAACGTTCCGAGGTCCTGCTTGCGGCGCAGCCCGGCTTCCCAACTCTCAACCGCGTGGCGGTTGGTGAACACCGCGGGGCGGTCGCGGTAGAGAACGAACAGATCGGTGTGCCGGCGATAGGCGAGATCCACTTCGGTGTTGGCGCCGAGTTCCTGCCGGAGGGACGCGAACCAGCCCTTGGTGCGCTCCCAGGAATTGAAATTGCCGTAGAACTGATCGGCGCCAAACGGGCGGTCGCTCAGAGCGAGCAGCAGGTCCGTTGCGCCCAGGCGGGTCGATGCGTGGGTGATCGATGCGAGGGAGAGGTTCCGAAAATCGCGGTCCGGCAGAAAGCCGCTCGAAAAATCGCGCGAGAAAACAAACTGCTGCGAGATGCCGGCTTTGCCCATCGCGAGCGACCCGCTCTGCTGGTTGAATCCGAAGTTGCCGAACCCGGTGCGGAGGCGCAGTTCCGGTTGGGCCGGCCGCATGACGATATTCACCACGCCGCCCATCGCGTCGGAACCATACTGCGTTGATCCAGGACCGCGCAGCACCTGAACCTCCTCCATCGCTTCGAGCGGAACCGGCAAGTCCAGGTTGTGATGCGCCGACTGCGCGTCGTTCAGGCGAATCCCGTTCAGCAGGACCAGCGACTGCGCAAAGGTGCCGCCGCGAATCGAGAGGTCGCCCTGAATGTCGTTCGGGGCGCGCTGGCGCAGGTCCACCGACGAGCTCTCCTTAAGAACATCGGCAAATGAGCCGAACAGGTTCCGGCGGACGCGAATGGCGATTTCATCCACGTTTCGATTTACGTCTTCAGCGGGCGTGGCGGAGTAAGTGCCGGTTACAACCACGCCGAATTTCGCCGCAGGTTCCTGCGCCAGGCAGAAGGGAATGAGAAAACAAACAAGCGCTAATCGGGTCAAATTTCAGGATAGTAGCCCGGCGGCCCTACTTGCCCGCCGTGTGGCAGCCGTAGCAGCGAACCTGGTCCGCGTTAAGCGTCTTGGTGGATCGCCATATGTCGGCGCGTCGCTGGTAGTCGGAGCCTTTCAATTCGGTGGAAATGCGGTCGAAGAATTTGGCGGCTTCGGCCTGGTTGCCCAGGCGCCGCTGCGCATCGGCGATGCCGAAAAGCAGTTCGCCCCGTGGATGCGTGCCCAGCTGCTGCCAGCGCGGAGCCTGAACTTCCAGCGCCTTCTCGTAGTCGGCCAGGCCTTTCTCGATCAGCATTCGCTCCATCGGGTTTCCTTCCATATAGAGAGTGGATTGAAGCAGAATCGCCCCGCGCGGAATGCGTACGCCCGGGTTGGATGGGGCGAGTTCGACGGCGCGGTCCATCTCGCCGATGCCCTTGATCACCATCGGTTGACCCTTCTCGGCATCGCCCTGACTGTACGCCAGCCCGCCCAGGTAATAAAGTCCGCCGCCGTGCCACACGAGCGCCTCGGCGTTCTTGGGGTCGGCCTTGAGCGCCGCTTCACACGCCTTCATCGCGCGGTCGAGGGCTTCCTGGTCGCCCGCAAACCCGGCAAAGAAGTCGTTGCGAACCTTGTAATCGAAGCGTTCTTCGCCCCGGGCGGACGCGAGTGAGGTGAGGAACGCGAAGACGAATGCGACGATTCCGGCTACCACCAGACCAAGACGCTGTTTGTTTCTCATGAGTCCATGCTAAGGGCGGTCCGCCGTGGACGACAGAAGCGCTAGGCGAATCTCAGCTCTCTACCGGCGAATGGGTCAGAGGCGCAGGCGAGTGGCTGCGGCCAGCCCAAGCGCGAGTCCGCCGGCCGCAATCAGCAGCGCAGCCGGGGTGCCGGCTTGCTGCGCCACCATCCCCCAGGTCCAACTTCCGAGCGCGAGACACGATTGAAACGTGAACATATAAAAGGACAAGCCCCGTGCGCGGACCCACTCGGGCAGGGATAATTGCGCGGTGATGAGCAGGGTAGACATCACCGACATCCAGCCGGCGCCCCCCACCAGCATGGCCACGCACAGCAGCGAAAAACTGTTGAAAGTGGCGAGCGACAGCGTGGCGGCGGTGAAAAACAGCCCTCCGGCCAGCGCGATCTGATTCGCCGAAAGGAAAACCCGGACGCGCGCATTCGAGATGGCCGCCGCCACCGCGCCCGAGCCTAAACACCCGAGCAGCAAGCCATATCCGCCCGATCCGCTGCCGATTCCGTGTGCCGCCACCGCCGGCAGCAGAGCCCAAAGCGCAGCGCCGAAGAATGTGAACAGGCCGGTTCGCAACAGGACGATGCGCATGGTGGCCGACGACCGTACGAATCGCGCGCCGGCCAGCGCCGCGGGCAACAACCCTTCCCGGGCCGTCGAGTGTAGCGCCGGCCCGTGCTGCCCGCGCCAGGAGAGGACCACGAGAATCACCGCCAGGAACGAAACCGCGTTCAAAGCGAAGGCCGGTCCGGCGCCCCACACCGCTACCATCAGGCCGCCGAGCGCGGGTCCGGCGGCGCGGGCAATGTTGAACTGAACGGAGTTGAGCGCCACCGCGGCAGGCAGATGTTCGCGTGGAACCAGGAGCGGAACCGTGGCCTGCCACGCGGGTCCGTTCATGGTCGATCCCAAGCCGAGCGCGAAGGTGAGGGCCAGCAGCGACCAGGGTCCGGTGCGTCCGGCGAGCGTCAGAGCGGCCAGCAGCGCCGCAGCCGCCAGCATCCAGCTTTGGGTGGCCAGCAGAACGCGGCGGCGGTCGTGGCGGTCGGCGATAACGCCGGCCGGGATTGCCGCAATGAACGCCGGAAGGGTGGTGGCGGTCTGGACAAGGGCAATCAGCAGCGGCGAATGGGTCAGCGAGACCATCAGCCACGCGGCGCCGACGTTCTGCATCCAGGTGCCGATGTTCGAGACCATAGCGGCCAGCCAGACCCGCCGGAATACCGGGTGGGCGAGCGGGGCGAGCGCCAGGGGCCTCGTAGGAGCCTGCATATTACGTCGGATCTTTTGAAGGTCGGACAACGTCTACTATGGCAGCCATCAATTCACGTTGCGTAACGCTATCGCTTTGATGTACACTGTTAACTAGAATTACGCAGTAAAGATCAGCAATCTGGGAAGCCTATGATCAACAAAATGACGTTCTCCTTCATTGTATTCGCCCTTGCCATCGCATTGGGCGCAACCTCCTACACGCTGAATCTTCCCAAGCCGGCGGTGGTGAACGGAACGGAGTTGAAAGCCGGCGAGTACAAAGTCGAAGTCAGCGGAACCAAGGCGACGCTGAAAAGTGGAAAGACCGTTGTCGAGACCGAGGTGAGCGTCGAAAACCTTCCCTCGAAGACCTACCAGAGCAGCGCCTGCTGCATGGGTGAAGATGGCAAGTATCACCTTCAGGAGCTTCGACCTGCGGGCACAAACATGAAGTTGACCATCAAAGATGCCGGCAAGGACAGCGCGGCCGGGGGTCGCTAACAACTCTTGCATTCGCGGCGGCGCGGATGTACACTCAAGCTGTACGTGGATTGATTTAGGCCGCAAGGCTTAGCTAATTGCAACCACGCTAAAAAGTGCTAAAGGCGAGTCGGTCTTCACGAGATTAAACCCCCGGGCCTTTAGACCCGAGGGTTTTTTTATTGAACCGGTCGCGCTTTGATGCCGTCCAGGGGATAGTCCCCTGAGGAGGAATCGATTTTTATGAGCCAACGACCGGCGACGTCGGAATCTGCCGCCCTGCGCGGACCCAAGGGTGATCTGGTCTTCGTGAGGGTGAGTGTGCCTCAGCGGCTGTTGGAGGACGCACTTGAACTGCTGTCGCAAGCCTCATTCCCGGTGAACCCGGAAATCCGGCATGCCAATTCAAACTCTGTCGTGGAATTTCCTGCTTACGACGCCGATGTGGAAGAAATCCGGCGCCTGCTCAAAGACGGGGGGCTCTATTCCGGCGCCATCGACATCGCAAATGCGCTGTCGGCGATTTCCGAATAGACCAGGATCAGCTTTTGCCGCCACCCGCGGCGAGCTTTTTCTCGAGCGCCGCCAGTAGGCGGGAATGCACATCCTGGGGGATTTGCTGCGGCTCCATTCCCTTAAATACGCGGATGGTGCGCTGTGTGGTGTCGAGGATGACGAAGCAGTTGGGGCAGTTGGAGACGTGGACTTCAAGTTCGCGGCGCAGCTCCAGGTCGACTGTGTCGTCCATATAGTCGTTCAGTTCCTGAAGGAAGTCTTTACAGGTAAGCAAAAACGTCGTCTCCCTTGCGCTTGAAGAAGCGGGTCAATTTTTCGCGAAGTTGAAGCCTCGCGCGCAGCAGACGGCTTTTGACGGCGGCGATGGTCAACCCGAGCGCTTCAGCCGTTTCTTCCGTACTCAGTTCTTCGATGTCTCTCAAAACAAAAACGGTGCGGAAAGCTGGCTTGAGGCTTTCCACCGCCTCGTCGAGGATTCTCCGGAGTTCCTCCTGGCTGTATTTGTTCTCCGGATCTTCGCCCCAGACCGCGATTTCGCGCACCACGGGGTCCTCGCCGGTGTCCACGGGTTCGTCGAGCGGAACGGTGCGCCCGCTTTTCCGCTTGCGCAATTTCATCAGCGATTCGTTCACGCCGATGCGCACAAGCCAGGTGTAGAACTTCGAATTTCCTTGAAAATTGTTGAGGTGTTCGTACGCTTTGATGAACGTGTCCTGCAACACGTCCTCGGCGTCCTCATCGTTTTGCGTGATGTTTTTGGCCAACCGGTAGATCTTGCGTTCGTACCGGCTCACTAGTTGTCCGAACGCTGCCGAATCGCCGCCGCGGGCGCGCTCGACAAGAGCGGCATCCTCATCGACGATAATTGGAAGTTCGGCTGGATTTAGGTTCGTTTCCGCCACAGGTGCTATTGCCAGTCTAGCAGCGTCTTACTCGGGCTGAGGCACGTCGGTTTCTCTTGCGTTCCCGAATAACCGCCACCGGTGGAGGCATTGCGCACAACGGTACGGGTACAGGCCTACCATCGCCATGATGTAGTCCAGGAGACTACGCCGGCGGGAGCGCATAATCTCGTTCCCGTTGCACATCGGACAAACGGCCGACATCATCCCAACGCTAGCACGTTTGTATTCACGTGAGGTATAGCCTTCTAGCGCCTGTAGTACGGGTCGCGGCCGCCATCGAAGCGTCCTCGCGTACTGCGAAACTCGCGGAGAGCGAAAAGGTCCTGCCGCAGGATCTCGCGGTCGCGGGGCGAAACGCGGTCGGCGTTCACCAGGTGCTGAACATTCTCAATGGCCTCGTCCAGCCGGCCGTTGTCGAAGTGGCCGCGAGCCCAGCGGTCCTGAAACTTGAGGAGTTCGCTCTGCGCTTTGTCGAAGTGCTTGCGTTCGTGATGATCGGTGTAGAGGTACGAACGAGCGCGGCTCAGGTCGTCGAGCGTCCGGTTTACAGCGTCGGACCCGCGGTAGCCGTCGTAACGGCGGTCGTAGCGGCCGTCGCGGTCGTAAGGGCGTCCATAGCTGTCGTAGCGCTGGCCGTAGACGGCGGAAGCCGCCAGCAGAAGAAAAAGGGCACCGGTAAATCTTGTGTACATTGGCTTCTCTCATCGCGAGAGACGCCGCATTTCGCAACGGCAGGTACGCCTGCGCCGATTAATCTTTGTTGAGCTTTTCCCAGTCCGCGGCTTCTCCAAACCGGGCGCAGGCGATTCCGGGCGCAATCGATTTCACCAGCCCGCTGAGCACGGAACCCGCCCCGGCTTCGATGGCGCGCGTCACGCCGAGGCTCTCGAGCAGGCGCACGCTTTCCACCCAGCGCACCGGATTGGGAACCTGCTGATAGAGCCCCTCGCGCGCCTCCCCTCCCGACCGGACCTCGCGCGCCTGCCAGTTGTTGACCAGCGGCACCGAAAGGTCTTCAAAGACCGCGGTGTCGAGATCGGCTTTGAGGCGCTCCTGCGCAGGCTTCATGAGGGCGCAGTGGAAAGGCGCACTCACCGGGAGCATCACGGCACGCTTCGCTCCGGCCGCTTTGGCCAGTTCGGCGGCGCGTTCCACCGCTCCTTTGTGACCGGCGATGACCACCTGATCCGGCGAGTTCAGATTGGCCGCTGAAACCACCTCGCCCTGTGCGGCTTCGGCAAGCACGGCGTCCAACTTACCCTCGGGCAGACGAAGCAGCGCAGCCATCGCGCCGACACCGGCGGGGACCGCTTCCTGCATGTAGCGCCCGCGATTGCGGACCAATCGCACCGCATCGTCAAAACGCAACGCGCCCGCGGCGACCAGCGCCGAATACTCGCCGAGACTGTGTCCGGCCACGTAGTCGCACGTAACGCCCTTGTCGCGCAGCACCGCCAAAGCGGCCACCGAAACGGTGAGAAGCGCCGGTTGCGTGTTCTCCGTCAGCTTCAGCGCATCCTCAGGACCGTTGAAGCACAGATCGGAGATCTTGAAGCCGAGCGCGGCGTCCGCCTGTTCGAACACGCTCGCGGCGGCGGGAAAGCTTTCGGCCAGGGTCTTGCCCATTCCGGCAAACTGGGACCCCTGGCCGGGAAACAGAAACGCGGTTTTGGACATGAACCTCTTATTCTAAACCGCGCCTTGCCTTGCCGTCCCGTTTAGCCGCGGAACTTGCGGTAGCTGGCCAGGCACTTTTCGGCGGTCTCAAACGGCGTGAAGCGCGAACCTTCCTGTTCGATCAGGTAATATTCGACGCCGCCCTTCTTTTCCGCGGCCTGGAACACCTGTTTCCATGGCACTTTGCCCTCGCCGAACAGGGCTTTGTAGCCGGTTTCGGGCGACCACTCCTTGAGGTGGAGCGAATTGATGCGCCCGGGGTTGGCGTCGATCCACGCCACCGGGTCGGAGCCGACTTCGACGCAGGTGCCGAGGTCAAGCTGCAGCATCACATTCTTCGGCGTATTGGCGGCCAGGACCTCGATGGGGCGCTTGCCGTCGATCGGTTTGAACTCGGCTTGATGGTTGTGATAGCCGGCGCGGATTCCGGCGGGACCGAACATCTCCGAGCCGGCGGCGAGCTTGTCGGCAACGCCTCGCCAGCCGTCGAGACCTTCCACTTTGCCGGCGCTCGCCATCACGATGAACTTGCTGCCGAGAATGGAATTGAGCTCGATCGCTTTCTTCGCGCCATCGCCCGAAAACGAATTCGCGCCGTTGTGCGTGGAGAAGCACTTGATGCCGAGATCGTCGAGAAGCTTGCGGTACTCCTTGGCCTGGTCGGCGGACCAGCTCATGTAAGGGGCGTAAAATTCAACGCCCTGATAGCCCATTTTCGCGACTGCGGTAACGGTTCCGACGACGTCTTTACTCAGTTCCGTGCGCACCGAGTAGAGTTCGATGCCGACCGGCACCTTCTTCGAAGCGGCGAGCGAGACCAGAGGAGCGGCTGCCGCGGCAGCCGACAGAAATGAGCGGCGGGAAAGTTGATCGAGTGCCATACTATGCGCACAATATCACAGTGAGTCCCCGGCTGAACCCACCAGCGGGTGTACACTGAGAAAAATCGAATGGCCCGCTCTTTGACCGCTTTCTCCTGCGCCGCGATTATTCTGACGGCGGGATGCAGCAAGACACCGCCCGCCAATGTGGCAGCCGTAGTAAATGGCTTCTCCATCACCTACGCCGACCTCGACAAGAATTTCCAGACGCAGTTTTCCGGCGCTGAACAGCGCGCCAACGAGGATCAGACGCAGTTTCAGAAGCTCGAGTTGTTGCGCACGATGGTCGACAACCGCATCATGCTGCAGCGCGCCGAAAAGGCCGGGCTGCTCGCTACCGACAGCGATGTCGAGACCAAGCTCACCGAGCTGAAAGCGCCTTATACCCAGGAGCAGTTCCAGGCGCAGTTGAACAACCGGCACATGACGATGGAGGACCTGAAGACGCAGCTGCGCCAGGACCTCAGCGTTCAGAAACTCATCAACAAGGAAATCACCTCGCGCATCAATATCTCGGACAAAGACGTTGGCGACTTCTATAACGCCAACAAGCCGAGCTTCAACCTGCTCGAGCCGCAAATTCACCTGGCCCAGATTCTGGTCACGCCCGCGCCCGGAACCGAAGTCCGAAACCTCAAAAACGACAAGGCGCAAAACGAGGAACAAGCCAAGAAAAAGGTGGAGATGCTGCTGGCGCGCATTCGCCAGGGAGAAGATTTCACGGCGCTCGCGCAGAACTACTCCGAGGATCCGGCATCGGCTCAGAACGGGGGCGATCTCGGCTTCATCTCCGAATCGAACCTCGAAAAAGCGGCGCCGGAACTGCGCAAACTGATCTTGTCCACTCCCGCCGGCCAGGTTTCACAGGTGGTGCGCTCGGCCGAGGGATACCGCATTTTGAAGGTGCTGGCCAAGGAACCGGCCGGTCAACGCGAACTCAACGATCCGCGCGTGCAGCAGACCATCCGCGAAACGCTCCAGAATCGCCGCGACCAGCTACTCAAGTCCGCTTACTATGAAGTCGCCCGAAACGAAGCCAAGGTGGTGAACTACTTCGCGCTCGGCGTACTCGACAACAAGGAAAAGAAGTGATGCGAAAACCACTCGTACTGACCCTGATGCTCGCCGCGGCGCTGGCCGCCCAGTCTCGAAAGCCGAAACTGCCGGGCGAGGATTGGGTGCAACTGTTCAACGGCAAAGACCTCACCGGCTGGACCAATGTCGGCAAGGAAAAATGGGTGGTGGAAGACGGCACGCTGCACGGCATCGCCGTCACCAAGGAGTACGGCTACCTGCGCACGGAGAAAAACTACGTCGATTTCCATCTCGCGCTGAAATTCAAGTGCGAGGGCGACGGCAACAGCGGCGTGTTTTTCCATGTGGAGTTCAAGCCGGGAACGCCCGACGTGGTGCAGGGTCCGCAGTTTGAGATCGACTGCACGATGATGCAGCACACGGCCGGCGTTTACGACGTGGGCCGCGGCTGGATTGTCTGGCCCGCGCCTGAAAACGAAAGCGTCGTGCGGCGCGACGACTGGAATGAGTATCTGCTGAAGGTGGAAGGAAATCGCTACATCGCCCGCCTGAACGGCGTCCTGATGGTGGACTTCACCGACCCCAAGCCGAAGGGAACCGACGGCGGCATCGCGCTGCAACTGCATTCCGGCGGGCGCGGCAATATGCGGTTTAAAGAGATCTGGCTTCGCGACCTGTCCAAGCGCTAGAGCCATTGGTCGGCTGAAATCGGCGTTCCGTCCGATTTGAGGTTCACGCGAGCGCCGGACGGAGCACAATTGAACCATGATCGGGCGCTGGCTATCGTTTTTCGTCTCCCCGGGTTTGCCGTCCCCACGCGAATGGCCGCTGGTCCTCGCCAAGGTTCTTTCCTTCGGCGCGGCCGTAGGTATCCTGCTGTCCTTGCTTTTGAACGCTGCGGTGTTCACCAGGCTCGGATGGGGCGATTGGCCGGGATTTCTGCTGCTTTCCGCCGGCGGGGGAGCCGTGTTCTCGCTTTGTTTCTATGTTACGTGCGGCATCCCGGGCATGGTTCTGCCCAGGCTGCTTTCAGACGTGCGCATGCCCATGCGGCGCTGGCTGCTGGTAACGGCGGGAGCGGTGAACGCCTGCCTCGGGGTCACGTTGGGAGCGTTGATCCTCAAGGTTCTGTTCGGAGCGCGAATCCGTTTTGTCGGGCAGGACCATATGGGGGCGATGCTGGTTGGAGAAGCGCTGCTCGGCGCGGCTACTTCGCTAACCATCATGATCGTCATTGAATCGAAGCGCAAAAAGCGGGAAGCGCAGGCCGAACTCGTACAGGCGCGGTTTGCCGCTTTGCAGGCGCAGATCAATCCTCATTTCCTGTTCAATACGCTGAACTCGATTTCTGCGCTGATTCCGCGCCGCCCCGAAGACGCGCAGGAGATGGTGGCGCGTCTGGCCGAAATGTTCCGCTACGCGCTCGAATCGCAGTCCGAGATGGTGACGCTCGACCAGGAACTGGCCTTTGTTCGCAACTATGTCGCGCTCGAACAGATCCGGTTTTCAGACCGGCTGGAGGCCGACCTGCCGGGCGGCAGCTACAACGGCGTGCGCCTGCCGGGGCTCACCCTCCAACCGCTCGTTGAGAACGCGGTGAAGTACGGCGTGGCGCAACGAATGGAAGGAGGCGCCGTGCGCCTCACGGTACGGCGCGAGAACGGCCGCTGCGCGATTGAGGTGCGCAATCAGTTCGACAGTTCAGCCCCGCCTGACCTGGCTCCGGACCGTTTGTTCCGAAAGGGGCACGCACTGTCCAATATCCGCGAACGCCTGCGCATTCACTGGCAGGAGCGCAGCTCAGTGCGTGTGTTCGAGGATGCCGGATGGGTGAGCGCCGTGATCGAATTTCCGGTGGAGCCGTGATGCGCGCGCTACTGGTGGACGACGAGCCTCTTGCGCGCGAGCACCTGGCCGAAATGCTGCGCGCCGAACCGGACGTCGAAATCGCGGCCGAGGCTCGCAACGGTGTTGAAGCGCTCGAGATGGCGTCCGCGCACAATCCCGACGTCATTTTCCTCGACATCGAGATGCCCGGCATGAACGGAATCGACGTGGCGCGAAACCTGGGCGCGGCGCCGCTCATTGTCTTCGCGACCGCGTTCGACGAGTACGCCGTGAAGGCGTTCGAAGCCAATGCCATCGACTACCTGCTCAAACCGCTGTCGAAAGCCCGCGTCGCGCAGTGCGTGGAAAAACTGAGAGCCGCGCTCGGCGGCGAGCGCGGTGCCTATCGCGCCGCTCTTTCTGACCTGCTCGCCCGGCTTGGACGGGAGAAGCGTCCCGCGCCTGCTAAAATCGCCGGACGCAAGGGACGCCGCATTGTGCTGCTCGGATTGCGCGAGGTGCTGCACATCACCATCGAGGACAAGCTGGTTTTCGCGCATGCCGCCGGCGAGCGATACCTGCTCGACAAAACGATCAGCGAGATGGAAGAGATGCTCGCAGAGTCCGGCTATTTTCGCCTGAGCCGCGCCCACCTGGCCAATCTCGAACACGTCCGCGAGTTGATTCCGTGGGGGGCGGGCGCGGTCCGAGTGCGGTTGCGCGACGGCACCGAACTCGAGGTCAGCCGCGACCGGACGCGCGAACTAAAAGAGCGGCTCGGGCTGTAAGCTACTTCTTCATCTGCGCGAAGCCGGCGAGGCTCCCGCCCGGCTCGCGGACCCAGATCTCGGTAGCGCCGTAAAAGGTCTCGCGCCGCGGAACCACGACTTCAACGCCCTCCAGGCAGGCGATGGTCGCGTCGATATCGTCGACATCGAAATACAATGCCGCGCGGYTCAAGTCGATTTTCTCGAGGTCGGCTCGCGCGCTGGCGAGGCTTTGGTACATCAGCTCCACCGGGCCTTTTGCGAGCATCGCAAACCCGATTTTGCCCTCGTGGGGCACCTCAGCCGTCTTCTCGAATCCGAACCGCCCGACCCAGAAATCGACGCAGGGCTCGACCTCGTCGACCACCAGAACCGATGTGCACTTGCTAAATGTTGGCTTCATAGTCTAAATTAGACTACCAGGAGACCCGACATGCGTCAACTAAAAAATCTGGAGGGCATCGGCAAAGCCATGCTGGCCGATTTCGCCGCGTTGAATGTCGCCACCGTCGATCAACTCGCCGCAGCCGACCCGGACGAACTCTACGAACGGCTTTGCCGGATCACCGGTGCGCACCAGGATCCCTGCGTGCTCGACACGTTTCGCTGCGCGGTAGCTCAGGCGCGCGATCCGGAATTGCCGGCCGAGCAGAGGCAATGGTGGTGGTGGAGCCGCAAAAGGAAAGCCGATGGCCGCTAGGAGCGCCATCACCACGCCGGACCTTGTGGTGCTCAGCCTGCTTGCCGAGCGTCCCTTCCACGGCTATGAACTGAACCGTGAACTAGAATGGCGCGAAGTTCGCGACTGGGCGGGCATTTCGCGCCCGCAGGTTTACTACTCGCTCGCGAAACTTGCCGGACGCAAACTGATTCGCGGAGTGGAGGGCGATGAAGGCACAGGTCCTGATCGCGAGACATACCGTATCACGGCCGCGGGGCTCGCGGCGCTTCGAAAGGCTCTCGAGGATCCGGAATGGGCAGAGCAGCGCCCGCCCCCGCCGTTTCTCACCTGGATGGCGCTGTCGGGGCACGCGGAGCCGGCGGTCGTCGTGGCGCAGCTGGAGCGTCGGAGGAAGTTTCTCGAGCAGGAACTCGCCAAGGAGCGCAAAACGCTGGCCGAATTCGAAGGTTCCGGCTACGCGGTCCGCGCCGCGCGGCAGATGGTGACGCTCGCTATCCGGCAGTTCGAAGTCGAACTTGAATGGCTTGAATCGGCTAAGCTGGAGCTTCAATATGCTCGCGGTTCATCTGGCTGACGGCAGAGTCAGCGTTCGAAAAATCGCGCGCCCGCGCCGCTTGCTCGGCTTTTCGCTCATCCGGCTGCTGCGCGGCGGCATCTGCAACACGGATCTCGAGCTGCAGCGCGGCTACTACGGGTTTGAAGGCACTCCAGGGCACGAATTTGTCGGCGAGGTGGTGGAGACGGACACGACGGCGCTGCTCGGCAAGCGGGTGGTGGGCGAAATCAACCTGTCGTGCAACCGCTGCGATTTTTGCGTGGTGAAGCTGGGGCGCCATTGCCCGGCGCGCAAGGTGCTTGGCATCGTGCGCCACCCCGGAGCCTTCCGGGAGTTTCTGACGCTGCCCGACGCGAATCTGCACGTTGTGCCGGAGCCGGTGCCGACCGACGATGCCGTTTTCGTCGAGCCGCTCGCAGCCGCGTGCGAAATCCTCGACCAGGTTCGTATTCCCAAAGGCGAGAAAGTGGCGGTGCTCGGCGACGGCAAACTCGGCCTGCTGATTGCGCAAGCCCTGCAGGCTTACGGGGCAAGCGTGCATCAGTTCGGGCGTCACAGGGAGAAGCTGCGGATTTCCGAGGCGATGGGCGTGTCTACCAACCTGTCGCGCAGGCTCCCCCGGGCGGCTTACGATTTTGTGGTGGATGCAACCGGTTCGCCGGCGGGACTGGCTCAAGCCGTGTCGATGACGCGCCCGCGCGGCACGCTGATTCTCAAGTCCACCGTGCATGGACTGGTGCCGGTGGATACAGCGCCGGTGATTGTCAACGAGATTACGCTGGTCGGCTCGCGATGCGGCCGCTTTGAGCCCGCGTTGAAGCTGTTGCGCTCCGGCAAGGTCAGAGTGTCGCCGATGATCGCGGACCGCTTGCGATTGAGCGACGCTCCGCGCGCCTTCCGGCGAGCGGCAGAGAAGGGCGTGTTGAAGGTCCTGCTCGATGCCGGATGAACTGCCGGGCTGGGTGATGCGGCAGACCTGGACGGACCTGCTGTTCGCGCACTGGCCCGCCGCCATCAGGACTTTGCGCGCGTGCGTGCCCGCGGCACTCGAGATCGACACGTTCGAGGGGCGAGGCTGGATTGCCGTGGTGCCCTTCGGGATGTCGGGCATCCGGGGCCGCTTGATGCCCCCTGTTCCAGGGCTTGCGAGCACGCTCGAATTGAACGTACGAACCTACGTGCGCTATCGGGGGCGTCCGGGCGTTTATTTCTTCAGCCTGGATGCGGCCAGTCGCGGTATCGTTCGCGGCGCACGTTGGACCTATCATCTGCCGTACTTCGACGCTCGCATGTCGTGGAATGGCGGGCTGTATTCGAGCCGGCGCATTCATCGCGGCGCTCCACCGGCGGAATTCGTGGCGCGCTACGGACCGGCGGGCCAGGAGTTTCGATCCCCCGACGGTTCGCTCGAATCGTTTCTCACCGACCGGTTCAGCCTGTTCACGGTGCATCGCGGGCAGGTGTACCGGGGCGACATCGCGCACACGAAGTGGCCGCTGCAATTGGCGGAAGCGGAGTTTGAGCGAAACACGATGACCGAAGCGGTCGCCATCCCGCTGTCCGGCCAGCCGCTGCTCCATTACTCGCGCAGCATCGACGTGCGCATCGGGAGGATCCGCCGCGAGGCGGATTAGAGCTTCGGCTCCTGCTGCGTCATGCAGTGCAGCGTGCCGAGGCCGAGCACGAGGTCGAGGCAGTGAATGCCGATCACTTCCCTGTCCGGAAAAAGCTCCGCGAGCGTGTTGAGCGCGATGCGGTCCTTGGGGTCGTTGAAAGTGGGCGCAAGAACCGTGCGGTTGGCGATATAGAAATTCGCATAGCTCGCCGGAAGCCGTTGGCCGTCGAAAAACACAGGTTCCGGCATGGGCAGCGTCGCGATGCGGAGCCCCTCGAATCCACGGAGGATTTCGAGATTTTCAGCCAGCGGCTCGTAGKTCGCTTCGCCCCGATCGTCCTCGACCACCGTAACGATGGTTTGCGCATCGACGAACCGCGCGAGGTCGTCAACATGGCCGTGCGTGTCGTCGCCGGCGATTCCGTTCCGCAGCCACAAAACGCGCTCGACGCCGAGGTAGTCGCGCATCGCCGCTTCAATCTGCTCGCGCGAGAGGCCGGGATTGCGCGCCTGAACGGGGGAAAGCAGGCACTCTTCGGTGGTCAGCAGCAGACCGCGGCCGTTGACGTCGATGCTCCCGCCTTCGAGCACCAGGTTCGGCTGGAAGCAGGTACGCCCCTGACGGCGGGCGATTTCGGCGGGTACGGCGTTGTCGCGGGCCCAATTGTCGTACTTCGCCCAGCCGTTGAAGATCCAGTCGGTGACCGCGATTTCGCGGCCATTGGTGACGTAGATGGGGCAGAAGTCGCGGGTCCAGCTGCGGTCGGTCGGAATTTCGAAGAACTCGACGCGCGACAGGTCCGCGCCGCTCTTCTCGAATACAGACACCGCGTGCTGGATGGAGGCGGCGCCGGGCACGAGCACGTTGACGTTCTCCACACGGGTCAGCCGCCGAACGATGTCGCCGTACACCCAGAACACAGGTTCAAATTTGCCGGGCCAGTCGGTTTCCTCGTGCGGCCACGCGAGCCAGGTAGCCGCGTGCGGCTCCCATTCGGCTGGCATCCGGAAGCCGAGTTCGCGCGGGGTCAACCGATCCACCTCGAGGTGAGCGGACCGTAAGCGTCGATGCGGCGGTCGCGCAGAAACGGCCAGTTGCGGCGTACCTCGTCCGAACGCCTGGGATCGCACTCGACCACCAGGATCTCTTCCTTGTCGACGCTCGCCTGAGCGATCAACTGGCCAAAGGGGTCGGCGACGAAGGACGATCCCCAGAATTCGAGCCCCCGGTCGGGCGGACCTTCAAATCCGACCCGGTTGACCGCGGCCACGTAGACGCCGTTGGCGATGGCGTGCGCGCGCTGAACGGTGCGCCAGGCGTCGAGTTGCGCCGCGCCGAATTCAGATTTTTCCGATGGATGCCAGCCGATGGCGGTCGGGTAGAACAGGATGTCGGCGCCTTGCAGGGCGGTGAGCCGCGCGCCCTCCGGATACCACTGGTCCCAGCAAACCAGCACGCCGATGCGGCCGAAACTCGTATCGAAGTTGAGAAACCCGAGGTCGCCCGGCGTGAAGTAGAACTTTTCGAAATAGAGCGGATCGTCGGGGATGTGCATCTTGCGGTAGAGCCCGGCGATCTCGCCGCGCTCGTCGAGAATGGCGGCGGTGTTGTGATAGAGGCCGTGGGCGCGCTTCTCAAAAAGCGAGGCGATCACCACGACGCCGGCTTCCCGGGCTGCGCGGCCGATCTCGGCGGTGGACGGACCCGGAATGCTTTCGGCCAGCGCAAACAGCTCGGCGTTCTCTTCGCGGCAGAAATACTGGCTGCGGAACAGTTCCTGAAGGCAGACGATCTGCGCGCCCTGGCGCGCGGCTTCGAGCACTTTCCACTTCGCTTTTTCGAGGTTCTCGTTCGGGTCGGCCGAGCAGCTCATCTGCACCAGGCCGATCCCTGTCTCTTATACACATCTAGATGTGTATAAGAGACAGGCTTCGAGCACTTTCCACTTCGCTTTTTCGAGGTTCTCGTTCGGGTCGGCCGAGCAGCTCATCTGCACCAGGCCGATCCGGAACTTTTGATCGCGGAACGAAGGCATAATGTTATTGTCCACCGAATGCAATTTCCAATTCTGAAATCTTCCGCGCTCGCCGCCGCGGCGCTTGTGCTGGCCGGATGCGTCCAGCAACCCGGGGCGGCAACATTCGCGCAATTGACTAATGAGTTCGTATACGGGTCGCTCGCGCTTACGCCAGTCGGCTCCACTTTCGCAGGGTATCATCAGCACGAAGGTCAGCTTCTCGACGACAAGCTCGACGACCTGAGCCGCAACGGTTTGCAGCGCCAGCGCGCCTTCTACTCGTCGCTTCGCGCACGCCTCGAGAACTCCGTCGACCCTGCGCGGCTTTCGCCCGAGGACCGGGCGGACTACGACATCATCAACGACCAGGTTTCGCTCGCGCTGCTCGATCTCGACTCGATCCGCAGCTTCGAACACAATCCCACGGTCTACGTGGAACTGCTCGGCAACGCGCTGTTCGCGCCGTATTCGCTCCAGTATGCGCCCGAGGGCAAGCGCTTCGAACACATCATCGGGCGGCTTGAGAAAATTCCGGCCTTCCTCGCGGATGCGCGCCTGAACCTGACGGACTCGCCGGAAGTGTGGAACCGCGTCGCGCGGGAGGAGAACCTCGGCACGATCGACATGATCGACCACACGCTGCGCGACAAGTGCCCCTACCCGCTGCGCGCGCGCTATGACGCCGCGGCTGCGCCGGCGCTCGCGAGTTTGCGGGAATTCAATACCTGGCTCGAGAGCGACCTTTCGAAACACACTTCCGATTGGCGCCTCCAAAAGGCGCTCTACGATCGCAAGTTCCGCTTCGCGCTCGGCACCGACATGCGGCCCGAGCAACTGCTCCTGCGCGCCGAGAACAGCATTGCCTCCATCCGAGCCGAGATGGAGAAGATTGCGCCGGAGGGAGTGAAGGCGTCGCTCGACCGTATTGCGCAACGCCACGCGACTCCCGAGACGTACTTCTCCGACGCGCGCCGCGACCTCGCCGAAGCGACGGACTTCGTCAAAGCGAAGAACATTCTGACGCTGCCGGCAAGCGGCAATCTCGCCGTGATTGAAACACCCGAGTTCATGCGCGGCATTTATGGCGTGGGCGGGTTCAGCCCCGCGCCGGCGCTCGAACCGCAGCTGGCGGCCTCATATTGGATTACGCCGATCGATCCCAAGTGGCCCGCCGCACGCAGCGAATCGAAGCTGCGCGAGTACAACTACTACGGGCTGAAAATCCTCACCATTCACGAAGCCATGCCCGGACACTGGGTGCAGGCCGAGTTTGCGGCCAAGGTACAACCCGCCACGCGGCGAGTGCTCCGCGCGTTGTGGGGCAACGGGCCGTATGTCGAGGGTTGGGCCGTGTATGCGACCGAAGTGATGGTGAACGAGGGCTACCTGAACAACGATAAGGATCTGCGCCTCACCTGGCTCAAGCAACTGCTGCGCGCGGTGTCCAACACGGTTCTGGACGTGCGCATTCACACCATGGGAATGACCGAGGAGCAGGCCATGGACCTGATGCTGAACCAAACCTATCAGGAAAGGGAAGAGGCGGTGGGCAAGTGGCAGCGCGCGCAATTGTCGTCGTGCCAGCTGCCGATGTACTTTCTCGGCTACCAGGGTTGGCTCGACACCCGGAAAGCAGTGGGCGGTGCGCCGGCTGACTTCCACAATCGGGCGCTTGCCGAGGGAGCGGTCCGCCTGCCTTCGCTTGCAACGCTGCTCAAGGCGAAATAGATCATGAGACGCCGCGCAGTTGGGTTGCTGTTGCTGTCCGCCTTGACCGCATGCTCGCCGCGCAAGTACGCCATCAACCAGCTCGGCAAGGCTCTGGCGGGCAGCGGATCGACGTTCGCATCGGATCCCGATCCGGAACTGGTGCGCGCCGCGGTGCCTTTCAGTCTCAAGTTAATTGAAGCGCTGCTTGCCGAAGCGCCGAGGAATGACGCTCTGCTGCTGGCCGCGAGCAAGGGTTTCGCGCAGTATTCCTACGCCTTCGTTCTCGAGGACGCCGACGAATCCGAGGACAAGGACCGCGCCGCCGCTCAAGCCGCCCGCATGCGCGCATCGAAGCTCTTTCTCCGGGCTCGCGACTACGGACTGCGCGGTCTTGAACTCAAACACGCCGGATTCGCCGCGCAACTGAAAGCCAATCCGAAGACGGCCGCCGAGGCCGTGACCAAGGCCGAAGTGCCGTTCGCCTACTGGACGGCGATTTCCTGGGCGGCTGCCCTGTCGAGTTCGCGCGACCTGTTCATGCTCCCGCAGATTCCGCAGTTCGAAGCGCTCATCGAACGGGCGGTCGCGCTCGACGAGTCATACGACCAGGGCGCGATGCATTCGTTCATGATCACCTTCGAAATGGGCAGCCCGACGCGGCAAGGCGACAAAGCGGCCCGGGCCCGGCAGCATTTTGAGCGTGCGCTCGCGCTCGGCGGCGGTCACCAGGCCGGGCCGTATGTTTCCTACGCCGAGAGCGTGCTCGTTCCGGCCAAAGACCGCGCGGGCTTTGAAGAGAACCTGAAGAAGGCGCTTTCCGTGAACGTCGACGCCGACCCCGGCTCGCGCGTCCTGAACCTGGTGATGCAGCGCCGCGCCAGGTGGCTGCTCTCCCGCGCTGACCGGCTCTTTCCTAAAACGTGAACCCGACCAGAACGTCGGCCTGATTCTGATTGAAATTCGGCAGGCTCGAAACGGTCCAGCGCGTGTAGCGGATTTCGGGCGAAATCTTCAGCATCAGCACATTCACCTGGAGTCCGCCGCCGACTGCCACACCGACGTTGTTGCGGTGCAGAACCTCCGATGAGTTCGTGCTGAGCCGGTGGAACACCAGTCCGCCCACCGCATACGGCTTCACCAGCGGCAGGCCCCCGCGAATTTTGGCGAGCACCGGAAACTCCCACGCGCCCGACTTGAACGGGTTGACGCCGAGTCCGCCGAGCGTGCTGTATTGATACCGGCGATAGAGCGCATCCACTTCGATGCCGAATCCGAACGGCAGGCGAACCTCAGCCGTCGGACCGAAAATAAAGCGTTTGTTGTCGCCGAGAAACCGCGAGCTATCGTGAAAGGCGTCGGTGACCGGAGCGCCTAGTTTGAAGCCGGCTGAGAAAGGCTGGGCGAAAGCGGAAATCGGTAAGAGAAGAAAGAGCCACTTCATTTCGTCTATGTGACGCGCGCCGGCGCGATTCCGTTCATTGTGAATTCTTCATGCGGCCCTCGATTGCATCCGACACGGCGCGGGCAAATAGGGGAATGTCGAAGTCGGTTGCTTTGTGTCCGGCCATGAAGTAGAACACCTCGCCGCTGCCTGCGCGTTTGCGCCATCCCGCGGTGGGTTGCTCGAGGCCTTTGTACCGCAGCCACCACAGCGTGGTCCGCTCACCGCGGAGAACGTGGTTCAGATACACTTCGCTGTCTTTGAACTCCACCTTCTCGCCGCGCTTGTTGAAGAACTCAAAGTCGGCGGGGTCGATCCATTTGTAGCCGCCCTGTTCGAAGGGTTTGTCCGGCAGTTCAACGCCGAGCCACGGCAGCCAGTCTTTGTTCTTGCGCTTGCCCGAGCTGATGGAATGATGCAGCAGTACGAGGCGCCCGCCGTTTTCCGCGTACTCGATGAAGGCGTGTTCGGCTTGCGCCTTTATGTCCTTGTGAATATAAACCACCACCGCCTTGTATCCGGAAAGAGCGGCGGGCATGTGCTGTTGATCGACAACCTCGCTCGTGAGAATCAGCTGGCGGCCAAGCCCCTGCATAGCCGGAAACTCATCGGCCACCATCAGAACGTCGGCGGCGGACGCCGTAAACACGATGAAGGGAAGCAGAGCGAGAACGCGCATTTACACCGCCGGCAGGCCGTAGGGTTTGCGGTATTCCTTCACGAGCAGCGCGTTGGCCTCTTTATCGCCGGGGAAGGTTTCGGTCTTGCCGTCGAACTTCACGTCGCGTCCGAGCTTGTAGGAAATGTTGCCGAGATGGCAGAGCATCGTGCTCAAGCGCCCGATTTCGATATCCGAGTTCGGCTCCTTGCGGCTCTTCACGCATTCGAGGAAATTGCGTTCATGACCTTCGCCCGCCGCCTTGGCCGAGGGGCCCGCCGAGGCGTCCTTGCGATGAATCTGCCAACCCGTGTTACCGACCACCAGCGTCCCCTCGGTGCCGTAGAACGCGGTATAGAAATCGGTGCCGCGCCCGGGCGTCATGTGATCGCGCGCAAAACTGCGCAATTCGAAGTGCAGCATCAGGTCGCCGTAGTCCCAGGCAACGGTCTGCGTGTCGGGGACTTCCTTTGCATCGTCGAGCCAGTAGATTCCGCCCGTGGCCGAAACGCGCTTGGGATAAACATGAATGTTTTTGTGAAGCGCCTGAATACCCCACAGCGCCACGTCGAGCACATGCACACCCTGATTGCCGAGCTCGCTGTTGCCGTAATCCCAAAAGAATCGCCAGTTGTAATGGAAACGGTTTGGGTTGAAACGGCGCTTGGGCGCGGGCCCGAGCCAGGCGTCGTAGTTGATGCCGGCCGGAGGGTCGCCGTCCGGCGGAGTGCCGATGCTCTCGCGCACCTGATAAATCCAGGCCTTCACCAGCGCCACTTTGCCGATGCCGCCGGATGCCACCGTTTCCACGGCCGAGCGGAAATGCTCGCCGCTGCGGCGCTGCGTGCCCACCTGCATGACACGCTTGTACTTGCGGGCGGCATCGCGCAGCAGTTGACCTTCGCGGATGGTCTGGCAGAGCGGCTTTTCGATGTAGACGTCCTTGCCGGCGGCTGCGGCCAGCAGCCCCATGCGGGTGTGCCAGTGGTCGGGCGTGGCGATCATCACCGCGTCGATGTCCTTGTCGTCGAGCACGCGCTCGAACTCCTTGACGTAGTCTGGTTGCCGGCCTTGAGCCTGCACGAGCTCGCCGCCCACCTTGCGCAGAATTTCTTCGTCCAGGTCGCAGAAGGTCTTGACCTGCGCGCCCGCCTGAATGGCCGGGAGCGCGATTTGGCGTCCCCGGTTGCGCCCTCCGATCAGTGCCAGCGTGACGCGCTCGTTCGCACCCAGGATTCGGCCCGCTGCCGCGGCAGTCATCAGAAAGGTCCGCCGGTTGATCATCAAGCAGATCATATCCCACCCCCTGTGGAATTTCCCGACTTCGGCCGATAGGACGAATGAGGATGCTTATGGGGCCGTTGTGGGGAACAAACGGCCACCGGCGCTCGTCTAAGAATCGAGTGCTTTCGGACGGGCTTATGCTGGGCCGGTGGTGCATATGGCTGGCGGCTGCTCTCGCCCCTGCGTGTCAAAGGCAGGAGTGGCGGCGGCACTACGTCGCGGAATACAGCGCTCTCCACGCGCTGATCGCGCGCGGAGAAATGCCGCGCAGCGCCCGGTCGTTCCTCGTGGCTTTTCTGGCCGCCTGCTTTTCAAACGCTTTCTATTTAAGGTTCAGCCGGCAGGAGTTGCAGCGCTGGGCGCGCGGTCCGGAGCTTGTGCTGGCCGGAGGAGCGTCGTTGGCGGTTGTGCTGGTTGCGGCCAGCCGGGGATTCGCGAACACCCGCGCCGTCCTGCATGGCGATACCGGAGTGCTGCTCTCCTATGCCATTCCCATCGTTTTCGCTCTGACGGTTGGTGTGACGCTGATACTGGTTCGGGGACAGGCGGTGTACGCGCTCGGCTGGCGGTCGTTCGGCTTTTTCGCCGCGAAGGTCGCATCGATTCTCGCGCTGGTACCCTTGCTCTGGCTGGAACTGAATCCGCTCTTTCGCCAGCTCAGCCCCAACACCGAACTCGCAACCCTACTGGTTGCTCTCGTCTCACGGTTAGCCTTCATCGGCGCCTTCGCGTGCGCGTTGCTGTGGAGCTTTGCCGATCAGCGGAGGCGTTGTCCGGAGTGCCTGCGGCTGCTCACGCTCCCCACCACCTCCGGTTCACGCTCGAGCGTGCTCGACGCGGTGACCACGCAGTATGTTTGCGAAAACGGCCACGGTTCCCTGACCGTGCCCGAAAGCGAGACCGCTCCCGCGCAACAGTGGGTGAAGTTGGACGATTCCTGGCAGGATTTGTTCACGGTCCACTAACAGGCTGTGATTCCCTGCCCTGCATGAGCTACGCCCTGAATGAGCCGGCTGCGGGCTAGCGCCGGCTTGCGACCGGGAACGCAGAGACGCGCAGCCGCGCACACCCCATCGGAATCAACGTTATTTCTTCCACTTTTGAATCGGCGGTGACCGGGCTGCGGGGAACCTCCTGGATCAGCCCGTTCGGCTCGAGACCCCACGAGGGCAGGCGTCGCGCTTTGGCAACGATTCGAACCGGCGCACCCTCGGGCGTAAACGGCTGCCCGGCTGCAACCGAACCCTGTTCAAACCGCATCTCGCCCGCCGAACTGTCGAGCGCGTAGTTCCAGGCAGTCGAAGGAAACACTTCAAAAGCCAGCCAACGCTCGTTGTTGCCGTACTGCTGCCAGCGCTCGCCGATCTTGAGCGAGTAGGCAAGCGGTCCACGGTAAACCGACACCGAGTCACCGTTCTTCTTCCAGGTCTTCAGTTCGATCCGCATGGGCAGCGTGAGCGTCACGCGATCGCCGTTCTTCCATACGCGGTCGAGGGTCAGCCAGGACTTGCCCCGCCCTGCCGGAACCGGCTTGGCATTGTTGATCGCCACCGTCGCACCCTGCGCCCATGAGGGCACGCGCAGCGTCAGAGGAAACTGCACCGGCGCCGCCGTGCGAAGCGTGAGCCGCACCGTCTCGCCGAACGGATAATCGGTTTCTTCAGCGAGGGTCACCATGCCGCCGCTTCCGACCTTAGCCTCTACCGTCGAGGGCGCGTAGAGCACCGCCGCCACTCCATTACCGGCGGTTGCCATCCACAGGTGCTCGGCGTAGTAGGGCCACGCGTGCGCCACATTGTGCTGGCAGCAGCGGTACTGATACGGGTTGTAGGAGAACATATCGCCGCCGTTCTCGATCATCGGCGCTTTGCTCTTGCGGTCGAGCTGAACCTGGTTGGGCGCGGTGAGGTAATGGAGCCCCTTCAGGTCCGGCGTCATCGAAGCGGGCAGCGAATTGAACGCGACATCCTCGGCGCGATCGGCCCACACCGAATCGCCGCTGATTTTGAGCAGCATCTCGTCGCTCAGCAGAAACTCGGCCATCGAGCAGGTTTCAGCGCCTTGCCGCGGACCCGTGTATCCGGGGCGCGCGTTCTCGTCGGCGGCGAACATTCCGCCCGGCATCTGGCCGTATTCATCCATTACCCGACGGTAGTTCCGCTCGGTGGCGTCGAGAAACTTCGGATCGCTCGTCTGTTGGAAATACTCGGCCGGCTCGCGGAATCCCTGAGAAACGTTCACGCCGTGCCAGGTGGGAATGTTGGCGAACCAGTCGGCTGTCCGCTCGTGGACGGTGCGGGCGAGGTCGAGCAGCCAGCGCTCGCCGGTGCGGTTGTAGAGCCAGTAGATCGAATCCAGGTTGTCGCCGCCGCGGTATTTCTGCCAGCTTCCCGGCAGCAGTTGATCGCGAGGGATGGTCTTCTGCCAGGCGAAGTACTTCAGCATGAACGGCAGCACGCGCTCATCGCCGGTGGCCTCATAGAGCGTCCGCAGCGGATAGAGCATGATCATGTTGGGCCACAGGTCAATGATCTCGGTGGGCTTGTCGAGATTCATTTCCGGCTGGTCGCCGCGCCGCAGAACGAGATTCTTGCGCGTGCCGAAATAGCCGTCCGGCTGCTGATTGGCGAGCACGGCATCGAGCCACCGTTTCGCCTCGCCCTGAATTCGCGCGTTGCCGGTGACATAGCCGAGGTCGGTGAAGCCCTTCAGCCAGTAGGGGGCTTCTTCCCAGCCGCGGTCCGCCGAGCCCGGCGCCACCCAGCCGTTGCCTTCATATTTGCAGAACTGCGAGATTTCGCTCAGCCGTCCGGAAAATCCTTCTGCCGTCAAATCGAGCTGTGTCTTGAGCCAGCCTTGAGCACGGATCGCGCCGATCGGCAGTTTCACCAGCGGACTGGGGGCTAGCGGCGCGCGGTTGCCGGAGTAATGGCGGTTCTCGCCCGCGGGCAGCCGTTCCCCCGCGCAGTCAATAACGGCCGTGGCCAGAAGAACCGCAACAATGCGCCGCATCCTAAGGCTCCGGCGATTCGCCCAGCTTCACCCGCACGTTCACCTTGCGTCCGCCGCGATAAACCTCGAGATCGAGGTTGTCGCCGGCGCGCTTCTTAGCCAGAGCGCGGCTGATGGCGTCTTCCCGCGTCACCGGTTGACCATCGACGGCGACAATAAAATCTCCGCCGACGCCGAGGCGCGTGTTGCCGATCGCCACCACCTGCCTGTAGCCGCGCATGCCGGCCGAGGCGGCTGCCGAACCCGGAGCCACTTCCTGCACCAGCAGTCCGCCTTCGCGCGGAAGTTCGAGCGCTTCTGCGTAATCGCCGCCGATATACACCACCGTCACCCCGAGCCGCGCCCGCCGGAAGCTCTTGCCCGCCTGATAGTCGTCGAGCATCGCCTTGGCGCGGTTGATGGGCATGGCGAAGCCGATCCCGATGTTCCCGCTCGGACCTAGAATCGCGGTGTTGATGCCGATCACGTTGCCTTGCGAGTCGAGCAGCGGACCGCCGCTGTTTCCGGAGTTGATCGCCGCGTCGGTCTGAATCATGCCTTCGAGCGTTGCATTCTGGTCGCCTTGAATCGTGCGCCCCAGCGAACTCACGATGCCGGTGGTCAGCGTCAATTCGAGACCGAACGGATTGCCGATGGCGAGCACCTTCTGCCCCACCTGCAGTTTGTCCGAATCGCCCAGCGACAGCGCCGGCAGTTTCTTGCGCGGGCTGATCTTGATGAGCGCAAGGTCGTCCTGCCGGTCGCGGACCAGCACGTCGGCTTTGTACTTGGTTTGATCGGGCAGCGTCACTTCCACCTGGCTCGACCCGCTGATCACGTGATGGTTGGTGAGAATGCGGCCGTCGGAGTTGATGATGAAGCCCGAACCGAGATCGCGCACCGGGTACACTTCCATGAACCAGTTGCGCTGGTAAACCGTGCTGGTGATGTAGACGGTGGCTTCGCGCGCCGACTTGTAGATCTCGATGTTGTTGAGCTCGTCGGCAGTCAGCCCGGCGCCGCGCACCGCCGAGGGCTCGAGCCACGCGCGCCCGCCATTGCCGGATGGCGCGCGCAATGATTGAATCGGCAGCACACCCCGCGACGTCAGCAGAACAAAGCCGCCGATCATCGCGGCGGCGACCAACAGGATCCTCATCTTCATCCCCTACCTCTTTGCTCCACGGCGCGCAACGACTCGTAAACTTCGCGCACCCGCTTGATGGTGGAAGCTTTGTCGCCGGACGTATCCACCACGTAATCGGCGAGCTTCACTTTTTCGGCTAGCGGCAACTGCTGCCGTAACCTCGCCATGGCTTCCTCGCGCGTGATGCCGTCGCGATGCATGGCCCGTTCTACCTGCTGTTCGTCGCGGCAAACGGCGATAATCAGCCGCTCGTAATTCCGGTACGAACCGGTTTCTATCAGTATCGCAGCTTCGGTTACGATGATCGCCGCCGTCTCATTCGACGCGATTGCCGCGTGCATCTGCTCGGCACGGGCGCGCACCGCCGGATGCACGATTGCGTTCAGCCGGGCCAGGCGCTCGGGTGCGCTGAACACCACCGAGGCAAGCCGGCGCCGGTCGATGGCGCCGTCCGCGTCCAGAATATCGGGGCCGAACTCCGCCAACACGGCATCGTAAGCCTCGGCGCCCGGCATCAGCACTTCATGGCCGAGATCGTCGGCCTTGATCAGGTAACAGCCGAGTTGCTGGAGCTGCCCGCCGACAAAGCTCTTGCCGCTCGCCAGCCCGCCGGTGAGTCCAACCCGCAGCATGGCGCTCTAGCGCCGCCTTTCAGCCAACCCCACAGTGTTCGCCATCAGCATCGTGACGGTGAGGATGCCCACGCCGCCCGGCACCGGCGTATAGGCCGACGAGCACTCCCCCATAGCCAGGGGATCCACATCGCCCACCAGCACGCTGCCGCGCTTGTCAAAACTCGCCAGCTTTTCGGCGGAATTCCGGAATATTCGCGCCACTTCTTCGCGGTCCCGCAGCGAATTCATGCCCACGTCGATCACCACCGCGCCCGGCTTGATGAAATCGCGCGTCACCATGGCCGCGCGCCCGATAGCCGCCACCAGAATATCCGCCTGCCGGCAAACTCCGGCCAGATCCGGCGTTTTCGAATGGCACACCGTCACCGTCGCGTCGGCGTGCATCAACATGAGCGCCATCGGCTTGCCCACGATGTCGCTGCGGCCCACCACGACCGCGTGCTTGCCCTGCGGCGAAATGCCGTTGCGCCTCAGGATTTCCATAACGCCGGCCGGTGTGCAGGCGCGCGGCGCCGGCCGGTTCGCCACCAGGTTGCCGACGTTATAAGGATGGAAACCGTCGGCGTCCTTGGCGGGATCGATTGCCTCGAGAATGCGCCGCGAATCCACTTGCTTCGGCAGCGGCATCTGCACCAGGATTCCATCGATATCGTCGCGGCGGTTCAAGCCGTCGATCACTGCGAGTAACTCTTCGGTGGAGATGGTCGCGGGCGGCGTGAGTTTTTCGGAAAAGATTCCCAAATCCGCGCAGGCTTTTTCCTTGTTCCGGACGTAGATCTCGGATGCGGGGTTGTCGCCGACCAGCACAACCGCAAGCCCCGGACGCCGCCCTGAAGCCACCAGCTTCTCTACCCGCGGCTTCAGCTCGTCGAACATCTCCTGGCGCACACGCGCCCCTTCCAAAATGATCGGCATTTTCCTCGCTTCAGTGTGGCGGAGTCAGACCCTGCGGTCGCTGCGTGTCCTGGCTCGGCGGCTCCTGGGAGCCTTGCGGGCCTGTGGCGCCTTGCCGGCTTTCCTCTGCTGAGCCAACCGGCGGGCCCGTTGCCGTGTTTCGCGTGTTTCTACCGCTCCGGCGGGCAACGCCGCGGTCAGAAACGCGCCGGTCAGCACCAGCGCCAGAAATCGTCTCACCATGCCCCAAATGTAACACCGTCCATGCGACAATGACCAGCTAATGAAACTCGCCGCGCTTTTCGCACTCCTGCCCGCGCTGCCCCTTTCGGCCGCCGCTCCGGATTTGGCCCGCATCCTGGCCGCGCCGTTCGCCTCCGAATTGACGCCCGGGCCGTCCAGCCGGGTGGCATGGGTGCTCAACGCGCAAGGCGCGCGCAACGTGTGGGTGGCCGAAGCGCCCAACTACACGGGCCGTTCGCTCACCTCCTACCCGGAGGACGATGGAGCCGACCTCGGCAATCTGGCGTGGCTGAGCGACGGCAGCGGAGTGGTGTTCGTGCGCGGCGGCGACCTCGAGCATCCCGGCTCGTCCAACCCCAACCCGTCCGTTCGCGCCACGATACCGGAACAGTCCGTCTATTTGGCCACGCTCGACGGCAAGGTTCGCAAACTCGCCGACGGCCACACCGCGGCGGTCTGCGGCAATCGCGTGGTCTACGTCAAAGCCGGACAGGTCTGGAGCGTCGACCTCACTCCCGATGCCAAGCCCGCGCAGATTATCGGCTCCCGTGGAACCGCTACGGCTCTGGTCCCCTCACCGGACGGAAACTCGCTCGCCATCGTCAGTTCACGACAGGATCATGCATTCATCGGCATCTACAGTTTCGCGGCGAAAGAACTGCGTTATCTCGATCCTTCGCTCGACACAGATTCCCAACCGGTTTGGTCGCCCGACAACAAATCGGTCGCCTTTATCCGCGCGCCGGCCTCCACGCTCGCCATTCGCTTTGGCCCGCAGCGTTCGGCCAAGCAACCCTGGACCATCCGCATCGCCGATGTAGCCACGGCTAAATCGAAACAGATCTTCGAAGCACAGCCTGGTCGTGGAAGCCGCTTCGCGCTCGATTCCGGCGGCACGGCGCTGATGTGGGCCGAAGGACGCATCGTTTTCCCCTGGGAGCGCGATGGCTGGCTCCATCTGTATTCCATCCCGACGGACGGCGGCGAGCCCGCGCTGCTCACGCCCGGCAATTTTGAAGTGGAGCATATGACGCTCTCGCCCGATCGCAAGTCCGTCATCTACTCGTCGAATCAGGACGATATCGACCGCCGCCACGCGTGGCGAGTGGGACTCCGCCGGGGCGACCGCCCGCAGCGTCTTACGCCGGGAATGGGGATCGAATGGTCCCCCGCGCTTCTCGACAACGGCACGCTCGCTTACCTCCACTCCGACACGAGGCTCCCGGCGCGCGCGGCGATTCATACTTCGAGCGGTCCGCGCGACCTCGCTCCCGGCGCCATCCCAGCCGATTATCCAGCCTCCGCCCTCGCCGAACCCCAACCCGTCATGATCAGCGCGGCGGACGGCATGATGATCCACGGGCAATTGTTCCTGCCGCCCTCCGGCGGTCCCGCGCAGAAGCCCGCCCTCATCTTCTTCCACGGCGGATCGCGCCGCCAGATGCTGCTCGGCCGGCACTACATGTATTACTACTCGAACGCCTATGCGATGAATCAGTATCTGGCGAGCCTCGGCTATGTCGTGCTCAGCGTCAACTACCGCAGCGGCATCGGCTACGGACTCGACTTCCGCGAAGCGCTGAACTACGGCGCGGCCGGCGCGAGCGAGTACAACGACGTGATCGGCGCTGGTCTGTTTCTCCGCAACCGCTCCGACGTCGATCCCAAGCGTATCGGCCTCTGGGGCGGTTCCTATGGCGGCTACCTGACCGCGCTCGGCCTGGCGCGCGGGTCGGACCTTTTCAAGGCCGGCGTCGATTACCACGGCGTTCACGATTGGACGCGCCTGCGCCGCGGCATGGAAACCGACTCCGAAGCCGCTCGCATCGCCTTTCAGTCTTCGCCCATGGCCTCAGTGGACACCTGGAAGAGCCCGGTTCTGCTGATCCATGGCGACGACGACAGGAACGTGCCGTTCGGCGAATCCGTGCGGCTTGTCGAAGCGCTGCGCGACCGCAAGGTCCACGTCGAACAGATCGTCTACCCGGACGAATTGCACGATTTCATGAAACAATCGCACTGGCTCGAATCCTACCGCGCGATGGCCGACTTCTTCGCGCGGATGCTCTAGGCTCAGCGGCGGAACTTCACTTCGTCCTTGAACGCCTCGAGCGCATTGTAGACGATCGGACAGTAGCACGCGCGGTCGATAAACTGCCACATGCGGCTCGGAATCGATCCGGCGCCGCGAACCATGTGCGGGAAGTTCTCGCACGTCGCCGGGCGCGCCTCGTATACCGTGCATTCGTTCCCGCTCAAAAATACGCAGCCATCGGGTGTGCGGCGCAGAATCAAGCCTTCTTCCTCGCTCTGCTCCGTGTATTGCTCGACAAATTTGGCGGCGGAGATGCGGAGGAAACGGGCCAGTTTCTCCACGTCGCGTTCAAGCAGAGTCGCCGTCGCCACGCGGCAGCAGTTGGCGCAAGCGGTGCAGTCGATCTCGTCCTCAACATCCTCGGCGATGCGGCGGAAACGGCGGTCCGGCACGTCGTGACTCTTGAGGTGTTTGCGGAAACGCTCGTTCTCGCCTCGTTTTTGCTCCCCGAGGCGGCGAATCTGGATAAGATCGGTAATCATGCGAAATGCTTCGGTCGCGGCGGCTCTATTCCTATCCTACCTGTGCGCCCAAACGCGCATCGAAGTGCAGGTGGATTTCGCCGCGCAGCAAGGCCCGCTGAAACCGGTGTGGGCGTACTTCGGTTACGACGAACCGAACTACACCTACATGAAGAACGGCCGCAAACTGATTCGGGAACTGGCCGACTCAAGCCCGGTGCCGGTCTATTTTCGCGCCCACAACCTGCTCACAACCGGAGATGGAACCGCCGCGCTCAAGTGGGGCTCCACCAACGCCTACACGGAAGACGCCAATGGCCGTCCGGTCTATGACTGGACCATCGTCGATCGCATCTTCGACACCTACATCCAAGCCGGTGCGCATCCGTTCGTCGAAATCGGGTTCACTCCTGAAGCGATGTCGGTAAAGCCGCAGCCTTACCGCCACGAGTTTCCGAAGGGCAGCGTTTACACCGGTTGGTCGTACCCGCCGAAAGACTACGGCAAGTGGGCTGAACTGGTGCGCCAATGGGCCGCCCACGCGCTCGCCCGTTACGGACGCGACGAAGTGGACCGCTGGTATTGGGAGGTCTGGAATGAGCCCGACATCGGCTACTGGCACGGGACTCCCGACGAATACAACCGGCTCTATGAAGCGAGCGTGCGCGCGGTGCGAAGCGTTCTTCCGCAAGCGCGAGTCGGCGGTCCGGCTACTACCGGTCCGGCGAGCGATAAGGCAGCTGCGTTCCTAAGGCAGTTCCTGGCCTTTTGCGAGCGCTCCGGCGTACCGCTCGATTTTGTCAGCTATCACGCGAAAGGCTCGCCGAAGGTTGTGGACGGTCACGTTCGGATGAACCTGCAAAAAGAACTGTCCGATGTCGAGCGCGGCATGGAAATCATGAGCGCTTTTCCGAAATTCAGCAAGCTGCCCATCATCCTGAGCGAGGCGGATCCGGAGGGCTGCGCGGCCTGTTCGATGCGGACTCATCCGCAGAATGGTTATCGCAACGGCGAGTTGTACGCGGTCTACACCGCCGCGGCCCTGAGCGGAATGCTGCGGCTCGCCGACGATCGAAAGGCCAACCTCGAAGGCATGTTGACCTGGGCTTTCGAATTTGAGGATCAGCCGTACTTCGACGGCTTCCGCACCCTGCTCACCAACGGCGTCGACAAGCCCGTGCTCAACGTATTCCGCATGTTCGGAATGATGCGCGGCGAACGCGTGAATGCGTCGAGTTCCGGCGCTCCTCTCGTGGATGCTCTCGCCGCCCGCTCTGCCGGGTCCACCACCGTGCTCCTGTGGAATTACCACGACGACGACCTGCCCGGACCCGACGCTCCCGTTCACCTCACGTTGAACAATCTTCCACAGCGGCGGCTTCTGCTCGCGCACTATCGCATCGATCGCGATCACAGCAACGCCTATACCGCCTGGAAAGCGATGGGCTCGCCGCAGTCGCCCACACCGGAGCAGCAGACGCGGCTCGAAGCCGCGGGTCGCCTGGAGATGATCGAATCGCCGCGATGGGTGAATGGTGGTTCGCTAACGGTGGACCTGGTGTTGCCGCGCCACTCCGTCTCTCTGCTGGAGCTTCGGTAGGAGCAAAAAACACGAAAGGGGCCGGGTACCGTTCAGCACCCGGCTCCAATGTGAGATGGACGCGCTTACTGCTCCCTAACCGACTGTGTATGCGTGGACAGCGAGGAGACGCCGCCCACCGTGAGCACCACCGGCAGGTCGCCGTCCGCCGCGGCGGCAGGGACCTTTGCGTTGATCTGGTAGAGACCCGTGATCGACTGCGGCGCCCGCCCGATATAGGAAATATCCGAGGCAGGAACCGTGATTCCCCCGATTGTGAGCGTCGGCGTGGCGACCAGCGGCGAGAGCGCTGAAGTGATATCGCCTGAAGCGCCGCTCGGATTGGTTGGGCCAAATCCGCTGCCGTAAAGCGTTACCACATCGCCCGGCTTGGCAGGCTTCGCGCCCGGTACGACGCTTGGATTCGCGACGATATCCCGCACGCCGCCGAACTGCGCCGCAATGCTCTTGCCGTCGAAGGTGAAGAACGCCGGCGCGAGCGCTTGCATGGTCACCGTCGCCACGTCGCTGCGAAGTTCGTTGGCCCGCCCCGGGTTGGCGATCACCACCAGCGTCACCGGCCCCGTGGTGGCGCTGTCCGGAGCCTGCACATTGATCTGATCCTGCTGAACATAGGTGACCGGAGAGCGCTTCCCGTCAATCTCCACCGCGATGCAACTCAGTTCCTTCGGGAACGACCCGCTTCCGAGGTCGCCCGCTCCAACCAGGCGCGTGCGGCTGCCGGCTTGGAAATCGGCTCCGTAAACTTCGACCATGGCGCCCGGCGCGATCGCACCCGCGTGCGGACCGGCATTCACCGCCGTCCGGACCGTCGGCTTCTTGGTCATCGGGCAAGCCGCCGATGCCGAGAGCGAAATGCGTTGCGACGAGGTGTAGATGCGGTCGCCGTTGAAGGTCCCGTCTCCGTTCGCGGCATTGCCCGCGAAGTAGAAAACGATGTCGCCGTTTTCGTCCGCCGGAGGCTGCCACTTGAATTCATAGCTGTACCCCGCGCCGGCAGCCGTTCGCTGAGCGTCGGAATGCTCAATCCAGGAAAGTTGATTGGGCTGGCATGGTCCCGCTGAGCCCCGGAGGGTCCCGTCGTCGCAGACAACCTTGGTAAAACCGCCATCATTCGGGATGAACGTCCCGGCGATCGCGCCGTTGGTGACAAAGCGAGCCGTAAGCTGGAAGCCCCAACGCACGGCTTCGGGATGGCTGATCGTGACCTTCAGATTCTGGACGACGCCTGGAACGTAAGCCGTGAGTCCATCCAGTTTCACGCTCCCGCGCGGGTCCGAGTTGGCGGGCGCATAAGTTCTGTGGCAAGCCGAGCAGTTGGTGTCGCCGTCCACACCACCGGTCCGCTTGATCGGCGGACCGGTGCTGAAAGCCAGCAAACTGACAGGGACGGCTGCGACAGCCGTGTAAACGAGCTTGAAGCGCATGTAGGGTACTACCTCCCAGTTACGAGTTTTGGCAGGCGGACGCTTCCGCTCGTCCGCCGTCTACTTCTTCACGGTCAAGAATAGCGTTTGACCGGTGCTGACGCCATCGATTGAAGCGTCGAGCGCGAGGTCGCCGTCGGGCGCGTTAGCCGGAACAGCCAGATTGATCTGATACAAACCTACGAAGTTCGGCCCAAGCCCCTGGTAGGAAATATTGGAAACGTCGATCTGCGACAGCCGCAGAACCAGTTTTCCGGTGAGCTTGGTCAGGCTCGTATTGATATTGCCCGCCGGGACGCTCGGCGAAACAGCGCCCCAACCCACTCCGTAGAGCGTGACGGTATCGCCCGGCTTCACCGCGGCGAACCCTGGACTGCCGACGATCGTCGCGCCCTGAAACGCCGCGACGTAGTTCTTGCCGCCCGAGTTGAACGGAGCGAGCAAACCGGGGAGCGTGCTGCTTGCCGTTACCGTGATTGGATCGCTCGATTGACCGTTGAAGCTCACCACCACCGGTACCGGACCCGTGCCGATTCCGTCGGGCACCTGCACATTGACTTGACCGGGACTTATGAAGCGTATGAACGCCGGCTTACCGGCCACCGTCACGCCCACGCCGTCCAGCGTGTTCGGCGCGGTGCTCCCCTTGAAGTCGCTGCCGCCCCATTCGCGAGTTGTCGACGAGAAGTTCGCGCCGTAGATTTCGATCCAGGTTCCGGGAGCCACGCCCGGCTTGGCGCCGAACTGTCCGGCGTTAATGATGCCGCCCGCCGAAATCGCCGGCTTCGGTCCGCCGCCGGATGCCGCGCTCAGCTTCAGTGAAGTGTTGTAGATGTGATCGCCGCGTTCGGTCCCATCCCCGTTGGCGGCATTCGTCGAGACCCAGATCTCGATGTCCCCGGAAGCCGATGCCGGCGGCGTCCAATCGACCGTGATGGTGCTGGTGGTCAACGCGCGAGTATGCTCGATGAACTCGAGCGGCTGTCCGCTCGGGCAAGGGCGTGGGTCTTGACGGTTGACGCCGAGATCGCTGTTGTCCACAGAAGCGCACAGCACCTGTTGATTCGCCCCCGGCGTGAACGTTCCCGCCATGGTCGTGCGGCTCGACGACAAACGGGCGGTAGCCTGGAAACCGTACACGCGGGCGGCGGAATCCGTAATGGAAATCGTGATGGTCTGCTTCTTGCCCGGAGTATAGGTCGTCCCGTCCGCGGCTGTGACCTTCAGGCTTCCTCCGCCGCCGTTCAGCGGCGTGCCCACGTGGCAGTTGGTGGCGTTGCAGGTTTGTTCACCCGTACCCTGAACACCCGTGTAGTGCGGGTCAGGACCGCCCGTCGAATGGGCCCACAGTATCACCGGCACGGCAAGAACCGTGGCGAACTTAGCCACCATGACTTTCTGGTTGCGTGTCATTTTCCTTTAGCTCCTCGAGGAGGACGTTTGGCATCCTCCTTTTTGACTAAACACGGAACTGCTTTTTTCGCCGTGGTACTTAAGGGAATTTCATGAAGACGGTCGAGCGGCCACCATCGGCATCCCGCCGACTCTCCACTCAGATTCGCGGCGTAAACGATAAATTCAAAATTTTGATTTACAATCGTGTGCCGGAACCGCCCAATCTGCGGTCCGACTTCGATTTGCTTCAGCATATCGGGCTCCGGGAACTCCCAGAAACCCGCCAGTCGCGGAGAGTCGTCCGGCACGCGCCGCAATAACAGCTTTCCGCGGCGCACAATCGCCACAACATTCTTCCGGACCTCTGTTTTTTCGGGCGGAGCCGAGCGGACCGGCAGTTCGCCCTGTCGCCCGGCGGCGCGGGCGCGGCACCCCGCTGCAACCGGGCAAACGAGGCACCGGGGATCTCGCGGCGTGCAAATCACCGCGCCGAGCTCCATGAGCGCCTGGTTGTAGTCGCCAGGGCGCGCCCGGTCGAGCGACCGGTCAACCACTTGCTGCAGGTGTGCCCGCGAAGCCGGTTTCTTGATGTCGCCCTCGAATTCCGTATACCGCGCCACCACGCGCGCGATATTGCCGTCGAGAGCGGCATGCGGCAGTTGAAAGGCGATGCTCGCCACCGCGGCTGCCGTGTAGCTGCCGACGCCCGGCAGTTTTCGAATCCCATCGTAGTCGCCGGGAAAACTGCCCGCCGCTGCGATCTCCGCCGCCGCGCGTTGCAGGTTGCGGGCGCGTGAGTAGTAACCGAGCCCCGCCCAGGCGGTCAGCACCTCGTCGGGAGTCGCCCGGGCGAAGTCCTGAGCGCTCGGAAAACGCTCGAGAAAGCGCTCGTAATACGGAATCACGGTCTCGACGCGCGTCTGCTGCAGCATAATTTCGGAGACAAGGATGGCCCACGGATCGCCGGTGCGGCGCCACGGCAAGTTTCGCTTTTGGACGTCGAACCAGGCGAGCAGGTTCCGTCGTGCTGAAGCAGTGATCATTCAGGGGTCAACGGTATAATAGCAATAGTCCTGCCTTGAACGATTCCATCTCCATACGCGGCGCGCGCGTTCACAACCTGAAGAACGTTTCGCTTTCCATACCGCATAACCAACTGACGGTGGTGACGGGCGTATCGGGCTCCGGGAAAAGTTCGCTCGTCTTCGACACCATATACGCCGAGGGTCAGCGCCGCTACGTGGAATCGCTTTCCGCCTATGCGCGCCAGTTTCTCGAGCGCATGGAAAAGCCCGATGTCGACGAGATCGACGGCATTGCGCCGCCCATCGCCATCAAGCAGAAGAACACCACGCGCAATCCGCGATCCACCGTCGCCACGTCGACCGAACTCTACGACTTTCTTCGCCTGCTGTTTGCTCGCGCCGGGCGCACCTACTGTCCGAACTGCAAGACCCGGGTGGTGCGCGATACCGTTGACCAGATTGCCGGGCGCATGCTCGAAGAGCCTTCGGGCTCCCGCTGGTACGCGCTGTTCCCCGTGGTGGTCCACGAAGGCCCCGGCAAGCCCGCCGAGCGCATGCGCGACCATCTTTTCGAACTGCGCAAGAAGGGGTTCAACCGCCTCTATCAGGAGGGTCGCACCTTCGAATTCTCGACCCCCGAGAGCCTGCTCGACATCGACTTTTCGAAGCCGCTCTTCGCCCTGGTCGACCGCCTCGTGATCGGCGCAGGTCTGCATCAGCGCCTCGTCGACACCGTCGAAATCTGCTATCGCGAAGCCGGCGAGGTCCTGTTCCAGAGCGCGTCCGGCGACACCATCATCCGCTTCAACGATAAGTTCGCCTGCAAAACCTGCGGCATGACCTTCGTCGAGCCCGAACCGAGCCTGTTCAGCTTCAACAGCCCGTTCGGCGCATGCCGCCGATGCCAGGGCTTCGGCAACACCATCGACTACGACCTCGACCTCGTCATCCCGGACCGAACTCTGTCGCTGCAACAGGGCGCTGTCGACCCGTGGACCAAGCCGCAATACAGCTGGTACTACGGCACCGAGTTCCGCCCGGCGGCAAAAGGCAAGGTCCGTCTCAACGTTCCGGTCACTGAATTGCGCCCCGATGAGCGCGAGTTTCTGATCGAGCACGTCCGGCTGTTTTTCCGCGAAGTGGAACAGAAAAAATACAAGGTGCACGTGCGCGTGTTCCTTAGCCGGTATCGCGGCTACGCCGAGTGTCCGGAATGCCGCGGTTCGCGCCTCCGGCCCGAGGCGCTCTACATCCGGCTCGGCGATTGCACCATGGCCGACGTGGTGCGGATGAACATCGCGCAGGCGCAGGCGTTCTTCGACGGTCTCGTCCTGACGCCTGAAGAGCGCTCCATCGCCGATAAGGTGCAGGTCGAGATCCGGCAGCGGCTGAAGTTTCTACACGATGTCGGCCTCGAATACCTGACGCTCGACCGTTTGTCGGCCACGCTATCGGGCGGCGAGGCGCAGCGCATCGTGCTCGCCACCTGCCTCGGCTCGCGCCTGGTAGGCGCCTGCTATGTGCTCGACGAACCCTCCATCGGGCTGCATAGCCGCGATACGGGGCGCCTGATCCGCATCCTCGAAGAACTGCGCGACCTCGGCAATACCATCGTCGTTGTCGAACACGACTCCGACGTCATGCGCTCCGCCGACCACATTATCGACATGGGTCCCGGCGCCGGCGAGAACGGCGGCCGGATCGTGTTCGAAGGCTCGTACCGGAAAATTCTCGACAACGGCAATTCGTCGCTCACCTCGCGTTACCTGCGCGGCGACCTCGCGGTTTCGCACGCCATCCGCCGCCGCGCCGTCAATCCCAAACGGATGCTCCGGTTCACCGGCGCCCGGGCGCACAACCTGAAAAGCATCGACGTCGATATTCCGCTCGACATGATGGTGGCCGTAACCGGCGTTTCCGGCAGCGGCAAATCGAGCCTGGTCCACGAGGTGATCTACCGCGCGCTCGACCGTGTTCTGCACAAAGACCAGCAGGCGGTGCAGACCGAAGAAGACTTCGGCATCGTCGAGAAGCTCACTTGGCGCCGCGTTCAGGGCGCCGAAATGCTCAGCGATGTCGTGCTCGTCGATCAGTCGCCCATCGGCCGCACGCCGCGCTCCAACCCCGTCACCTACGTCAAGGCGTTCGATCAGATCCGCGAACTGTTCGCCTCCACTCCGGAATCGAACCGCCGCGGCTACACCGCCGGGCACTTTTCGTTCAATATTCCCGGCGGGCGCTGCGAAACCTGCCAGGGCGACGGCACGGTGACGGTGGAAATGCAGTTCCTCGCCGATGTCGAACTCGTGTGCGAGGACTGCAAGGGCACCCGCTACAAGCCCGCCATCCTCGACATCAAGTACAAAGGCCTGAACATCGACGAGGTGCTCAAGCTGACCATTAAAGAGGCGATCTCGTTCTTCGCCGATACGCCGCGCCTCGCCAACCGGCTGAGGGTGCTCGCCGACGTCGGACTCGGCTACCTCCGTTTGGGCCAGTCCGCCACCACGCTCTCCGGCGGCGAAGCTCAGCGCGTGAAACTCGCCGCGCATCTGTCCGCCGCCACCTGCAAAGGCACGCTCTTCATTTTCGACGAGCCCACCACCGGGCTCCACTTCGACGACATCGCCAAACTCCTCGATGCCTTCAACCGCCTCATCCAGAACGGCGGCAGCATTCTCATCATCGAGCACAACATGGACGTCATCCAGAGCGCCGATTGGCTCATCGACCTCGGACCCGAGGGAGGCGATGCGGGAGGACGCATCGTCGCCGCCGGAACCCCCGAGCAGGTGGCGCAATCCGGCACCCACACCGCTCGGTTCCTCGAAAACGTGCTCGCGCCCGGCCGCTGAAGCATCCTACAATCGTTGGAATGAAACGGCGCAGTTTCGTGCACCTTTCCGGCGTAGCGATGACGGCTCTGTCGGCTTCCCGCTCCGAGGGCGCGAACGATCGGGTTCGCATCGCGCTCATCGGCTGCGGCGGGCGAGGACGCTACGTGGCCAGACTCATGCGCGAAGCGCCCGGCGTTGAGTACAACGCCGTAGCCGACGTCTACCGGCCGAACGGCGAGCAGGCGCGTGAATGGGCCGGCGAGGGCGCCGTCTACCATCCGGATTTCCGCCGCGTGCTCGACAACAGCGCGATCGACGCCGTCCACATCGCCACGCCCGACCACTGGCACGCCATCGTTACCGTGCTCGCCTGTCAGGCCGGCAAGGACGTCTACGTCGAGAAGCCAACTTCCCTCACCGTGCGCGAGGGCCGGGTGATGGTCGAGGCGGCGCGGCGCCACAAACGCATCGTGCAGGTGGGGACGCAGCACCGGTCCGCTCCCCATTTCATGCGCATTGCCGAGATGATCCAGCGCGGCGACATCGGCCAGGTGAAGTTCGTCCGCGTCTGGAACTATTCCAATCAGACGCCCGACGGCATCGGCGCCAAACCCGATAGCGCGCCTCCCGAGGGCCTCGATTGGGACATGTACCTCGGCCCTTCAAAGCAGGTCGCCTACAACCGCAACCGCTTTCTCAGCACCTACCGTTATTTTTGGGATTACTCAGGCGGATACATCACCGATTTCGGCAATCACCGCCTCGACACGATGCAGCAGATCATGGGCGTTACGGCGCCCCGCGCGATCTCCGCGTCCGGCGGCCTCTACCTGATCCGCGACGGCCGCGAGACGCCCGACTTCCTCACCGTGACGTACGAGTACGACAACTTTATCGCCACCTACGAGGGCTCGAACCTGAACGGGCACGGCATGGGCGGACGCACCCCGGGCCATCGTTACTACAACGCCCGCGGCGAGTGGGACCAGCCGAACGGCATCGCTTTCTACGGCACCGAGGCCACCATCTACGCCGAACGCATCGGTTGGGAAATCTTCCCTGAATCGCGCCCGGGCTCCCGGGTAAAGCGCAGTTGGGAGAACGTCCCGGAACCCACCGCCGCGCATTGCCGGAACTTCGTCGATTGCCTCCGTTCGCGTCAGGCGCCCAATGCCGACATCGAAACCGGCCATCGCGGAACGTCGGTGGCTCTGCTCGGGAACATCGCTTTCAAAACCGGCCGCAAGCTGCATTGGGATGCCGCCTCCGAACGTTTCCGCGAGGCGCCCGACGCCGACGCGATGCTCTCGCGCGAGCTTCGCAAGCCGTGGGACCTGATTCGTCTCTGAAAAACCCGCTCGGACGGGATGGCGGAGAGAGTGGGATTCGAACCCACGTTAGAGTTTCCCCTAAACACGCTTTCCAAGCGTGCGCCTTCAACCACTCGGCCATCTCTCCGGATTGGCAGCGCGCACTCGAAGGCATGGAGAGCCCGAGGCGTGATTGCGACTTTTTCAGTCTATCACAGGCCTCAGCGCGAGGCCGTATGCGCTGTCCGCCGGTGATGATGATGCGGCCGCACGCCGGCGGCGAACCGGAAAAATCGCGTCCGGCACTTGCGGCAGCGGAAGGGCGTGAACAGAAGCGCCCTCATCAGGAAATCCGCCATCCCGGACTGCTGCGAAGGCCGTGTGTCGCTCCATCCGCATCTCGGACAAGTTTTTTGCATGATCCCTCCCGGCTCTGCGAGAACGGGAGATCCCTCGACCCGAGGGAGCGTTTCGCCTATTGGCGCGCGCCGATCACGCGGTCGCGAACCTTGAGGTACCACTCGGGTCCTGCGCGGTTCGGTTCTTCGCTTCGGCACCACTGCGCACGATCTCCGGCGCCGAGCATCGTCCACAGTTCTTCCCGTGGCACAGCCGACGCCATCGCTGCGTCCTGTACGGCATCGCGAGCGATCATCTCACGAATGCTTAGTGGGAATTTTTTTTCAGTTTTCTCACCAATTCCGCACAGCTTTTCTTTGAAAATGCGGAGTGCGGAATAGTCCGCGGGGGATGCGGCTGAGGGAAGCAAAATCGAAGGTTTCGGCAGCTTATTCGGGGCGGCGCTGATCACGATCCGCGCCTCCATCGGATATCGCGCCCAACGGTCGTCGAACGAGGCTTGCGGTTCGACTTTGATCCGCTCCACCGGAGCTTCGCGCGCCACGATCAGGTCCATCCAGAATGCCTGCGCGGTTTGCCCCTTGATTTCGCTGTCGCCGATTGTGCCCGTGTAGGGCAGCGGCACCGGCTCGAGTTCGTCGGGAATCCACTTGCCGTTCACCTGAACGTACTTTTCTTTGTAGAGAGCGACCGTGACGGCGTTCTCCGGATTCTGCCCGACATATAGCGTGTAGCGGGCGCCCGCCGGTCCGCTCACCACGAGATGAAAGCCGGAGACCGCGTTGCGCGCGAGCGCCGGCGACAGAACCTCGCGCGGGCCATTCTCTCCGCGGTCCGGCTCCACAACCTCGCCGAAAGGATCGATGCGGGTGAACTCGGTGTAGACCTGAAGCGACTGAGCGCCCGCCGCGCCGGTGGCGGCGAGCGCCAGCATCGCGGCGCTAAGCCAGGTCGAACTTCTCATGGTGCAGCGCCGGGTCGCCCTTCACGAGCACCGGACGCTTCAATGTCTCCTCGAGCTCTTCGAGGTAGCGGTTGTGGCTGCTCTTGAGCACCTTGGCCACGTCGGGATGAACGCGCAGCACCACGTCGTTGCCTTCCACCGCCTTGGCGATCTTGACTGCTTCCTGCAGGATCTCACCGATGATGGTTTGCACGCTCTTGACGTAGCCGGCACCTTCGCAGTACGGGCACGGCGCGCACAAGGTCCGCTCCAGGCTCTGCTTGACGCGCTTGCGGGTAATCGCGACCAGGCCGAAATCGTTGAACTGCAGAATCTTGTACGGCGCGCGATCGCTGCGCATCGCGTCCTCGAGCGCCTGCATCACTTTCTGTCGGTTCTTGCGCTCGTCCATGTCGATAAAGTCGATCACGATGATGCCGCCCAGGTCGCGCAACCGGACCTGCCGCACAATCTCCTTCACCGCTTCGGTGTTGGTTTTGACGATCGTATCTTCGAGCCGGTTCGACTTTCCGACATACTTGCCGGTGTTGATGTCGATCGCCACCAGCGCTTCGGTCTGATTGATGACGATGTAGCCGCCGCTCTTCAGCCAGACCTTCGGGCGCAGCGCCTTCTCGAGTTCAGCCGACACGTTGAACGCATCGAAGATCGGCGCTTCCCGCGTGTACAGTTTCACGCGCGAAACCATGGTCGGCTGGAACCGGTTGAGGAAGCGGAGAATGCTTTCGTACATCTCCTCGTTGTCCACCCAGACCGACTTAAAGCTGTCGTTCACCTGGTCGCGCAGAATGCGCTGCACGATGTCGAGATCGTGGTGCAGCAGCACCGGCGCCGGATGTTTTTCAGCCTTCTGCCGGATATCCAGCCACAGGTTGGCGAGAAACGTCATGTCGGCGGCGATCTCTTCCTCGCTCTTGCCTTCGCCGGCCGTGCGGATGATGTAGCCGCCCGGAACGCCCGCCTTGTGCTTTTGCAGGATGCGCTTCAGCCGCTGACGCTCTTCGTCACTCGCAATCTTGCGGGACACGCCGGTATGATCGAGCGTCGGCATGTAGACCACGAACCGGCCCGGCAGCGCGATATGCGAAGTGATGCGCGCGCCTTTCTGGCCGAGCGGCTCTTTGGCGATCTGAACGATGATTTCCTGACCTTCTTTGAGCAGGTCGGTAATCGACGGCACGCCGGTGCGTTCCGGACGAGGACCTGGGCGGTGCTCCGGCCTCGGCTCGGGGCGCGCTTCTCGCGGAGCGCCCTCGGCCTGACCGCCGCCGCGAACCCGCCGCCGCATCCGCCGCGAAACCCGGTGCATTAAACGTCCGCCCTGCTCGCGCACGCTCGCCTCGGTCTTGGGCTCTTGCTCGAGACCGTCGATTTCTTCGAGCGGTACCGCATCGCCCTGGTTCAGGATCAGGGCTTGAATCTCGCGATCCTCGTCCTCGTCCCCGGCGTTGCGGAGTAGCTCTTCCACCTCTTCCGCGACGTCGAGCGCTTCCGAGTCCGCCTCGGGCTCGGGCTCGGTCTCGAGTTCGGCTTCGGTATCGGACTCCGGAAAGGTTGCGGGTTCGGCCGCGAGTTCAGGCTCGCTATGCGGCCGCGGCACCGTTTCCAGGGCCGGAGCGGCGCCATGCGCGGCAAGCGTTTCGTGCAGCGGGGCGTCGGGAATCGCGTTCACAGGAGGCAATTCCTCGGGATTGTCGTTCGGGATCGCCGCGAGGTCGGGGGGAAGCGTGCCGTTTTCAATCAGCGGCTCGGGCTCGGGTTCCGCAGCCTCGGCCTCGGAATGACTTTCGCTGCCGCGGTACTTCCGTAGCGATTCGCCGGGCAGAAGGATGATGTCGGCGGCTGCAGACGGAGCCTCGACGTCGGCCGTTTCTTCCGCTGCGCCTTCCTCTTCAGACTCGGCAGGCTCGGCAGCCCGATCGGGTGCGGCATACTTCGAGTCCGGAAACCCGCGTCCTCCGCGGCGCCGCCGGCGCGACCGGCGTCCTCTGCGTTCCCGTCCCTCCGGGTCGTCAGCGCGCGGCTCAACCGGCGCCCCTGCCGCTTCGGCCACTGGAGCCGCTTCGTCTCCGGCGAGCGCCACAACCGGCTCTTCGGCCGCTTCGAGGCGAACCGGTTCTTCGGCGGGCTCGGCGGCTTCCACCACCGGACGTGGTCCCGATCCCCGTCCCCGGTCACGGCCCCGTCCATGCCGGTCTCCCCGGTCGGGCCGGTCTCCCCGGTCCGGACGTTCTCCGCGGTCCTGGCGTTCTCCGCGTTCCGGGCGTTCGGCCCGCTCGCCACGCCCGGTAGTGTCCAGGCGCTCGTAGTCCTCGTTCTCCTCGAAGAAGTCGGAAACGTAGAGGAATGTATCCCGCTCCAGGCCCAAATCGACAAACGCCGATTGCATGCCCGGCAGCACCCGGGTCACGCGGCCTTTGTGGACGCTTCCGGCGAGCGAGTATTCATTCGCTCGCTGGAAGTAAACTTCCACCAATTGATCGTCTTCGAGAATGGCCACTTTGGTTTCGTGCCCATTCGAAGAAATCACCAGTTCTTTACTCATTCAATCTCTCCGCCCGGCCGGCCTTGCGCTCGGCGCCGCGGGAGACAGGAGATCCAGCAGGTGTAGCTCCGGCGTTTCCGGGTCTGAGCGATTCCCTCGCCCGCCTTCCGGCAAACGCTGTTCTCAACAAACTTCCGAACCCGCCGGCGGTCAGGGCCAACCCGGTTTCCGGTTACGCGTCTCACGCTCACCACCGGTCACCGGCTGCCGCGGACAGGTTCTTTCAATTCCGTTCGAGAGCGCCAGCCTGCGTCTCTTGCTCCTTCGCGCTATTACGCGTCAGAACGACCGTTTCTGCCGGCTCCGGCCGGCCCGGTAAAATCCTTCAATTCACAAACCGCCGGAGCCGGACATTGTTCACCAGCCCCAGCATGAGAAACATCGACAATGTGTTGGACCCTCCCGCGCTCATCAGCGGAAGAGGAATCCCGGTCACCGGCATACGCCCGACAACCATTCCTACGTTCACCAGAAGGTGGAACAGCAGCAGGGCTGCCACCCCCATGCAGATATACATGCCGGCCCGGTCGGGCGCCATCTGCCCGTTCTGCACGATCTGCATCAACAAAAGAAAATACAGACCGAGAACTACCACCACGCCGACAAAACCGTGCTCCTCGGCAAACGCCGAGAAGATAAAATCCGTATGCGGTACCGGCAGAAACCGCAATTGCGTCTGGGTTCCCTTGGTAACGCCCAAACCCCACAAGCCGCCTTGCCCGACGGCGATCTTGGACTGAATCACCTGGTATCCGGCCCCTTTCGGGTCCTGCGCCGGATCGACAAACGTGATCAGCCGCTGCTTCTGGTAATCCTTCAAAAAACGCCAGCCCACCGGCACTGTGAGCGCCAGTACGGCCACGAAAACCGCTACGTGCTTCCAGCGCAATCCGGCTAAAAACACGCCGGCAACGAACACCGGGGCGTATGTCAACGACGTCCCCAGGTCCGGCTGGGCCATCACCATCAACATCGGCAATAGTACCAGCCCGCCCAGCTTCAGCAGATCCCGCCAATCGAGGCTGTCCCACTTCAACTGAGCTAACTGCCGCGCTACAAGCAATACTATCACCAGTTTAACGAATTCGGAGACCTGGAAACGGAGGGGCCCGAGCGGGATCCAACGCCGTGAGCCGAACACCACCTTGCCGACCAGGAACGTCGCCGCCAACATCGCCATCGAGAGGCCGTATAGCAAAGGCGTCTGCGAAAGTAACGTGTGATAGTCGATCCGTGTCGCCAGCCACATCAGCACCATGCCCAGGCCGATCCACACAATCTGCTTCCACCAGGCGTCCTGCCAGATGGTCTCGTGCGTGGCGCTGTAGATCTGCAATACGCCCATGCCGGAAACCACCAGCGTCACGGCCAGCAAAGGCCAGTCGAGATCGCGGAACGACCGGTAGTGCGCCATTACTCGATGACCTCCGGTGCGTTGGGCGGGCGCGTCTCCGTGGGTTCGGCGGCAGCCTTCGCCACCTGCGTGCCGGTCAGCCGGGCCTTCTTATCGAAATACGCCTTCACCACGTCCCTCACAATCGGCGCGGCCAGGTTGCCGTGCAATCCACTCTCAAACAGCGCCGCCACCACGATCTCAGGATTGTGTTTCGGAGCAAAGCCGACAAACCAGGCGTTGTCCTTCATGCTCTGCCCGAGCGCCGTGCCCTTGAGCACCTGATTCGAAGCCAGCTGCGAAGTGCCGGTCTTGCCGCATAATTCGATTCCCGGAATCCGCGCGATGGTGGCGGTGCCGTAGCCGTTCACCACGTCGAACATTCCGTTCACCACCTTGGCCAGGTTTTCGGGTTTCAAATCCAGCTTGTGCGCCACCTCGCTCTTGCCCTCTTTGAGCAGGTGAGGACGCATCCAAACGCCGCCGTTGGCGAGCCCGCCGATCGCCATCGCCAGTTGCAGCGGAGTCACGGTCAGATAGCCCTGGCCGATCGAAACCGAAATGGTGTCGCCGGCATACCATTTCTGCCGCAGCGCGCGCGCCTTCCACTTGGTGGAGGGCAGCAATCCCTCGGCCTCGTTCGGCAGGTCGATTCCGGTGCGGTGTCCAAGCCCCGCGGCTTCGCCGTACTCGGCCAGGTTGTCGATTCCCATCCGGTTGCCGACGTTGTAGAAAAAGACGTCGCACGACAGCGCGATGGCCCGGTTCAGGTCCACGCCACCATGCACGCTGTGGCACTTATGATAGTGCCCGTAGAACGACTGGCCGCCCGAACAGTTCACCCGGAAAGAATCGTCGATGGAGCCGGTCTCGAGCGCGGAAATCGCCACCAGGGGCTTGAAGGTCGAGCCCGGCGCCAGTTGCGCCTGAATGGCCCGGTTGAGCAGCGGCTTGAGCGGGTTGTCCAGAATTTCTTTCCAATCGCTCGACTTGATGCGCCCGGCAAACAGGTTGGGATTGAAAGCCGGCCGGCTGACCATGGCCAGAACCTCGCCGGTCCTCGGATCGAGCGCCACCACCGCGCCGCTCCGTCCCTCCATCGCCAGTTCCGCAACCGCCTGCAGGTCGAGATCGAGCGTCAACTGGATCGTCTTGCCGGGAACCGCCTCCTTCAGCTTCATGAGGCTGCGGCTGCGGCCCAGATTGTCGACCATCTCCTCGCGCTGCCCGTCGGTGCCGATCAGCAGGTCGTTATACTGCCGCTCGATGCCCGCCTTGCCGACGATGTCACCCTGGTTGTACTTGGCGAAATCCGGAGTATCCAGTTCGCTTTCGCTCACTTCGCCCACGTACCCGATCACGTGCGCGGCGACTCCGTTTTTCGGATACTCGCGGCGGTCGGTGTGGATGATCTCGAGTTCGGGAAATGTCCCCTGGTCGCGATGCGAGTCGATAAAAGCCAGTTCCGCGCGCGTCAGCTCCTGTTTGATAATCACCGGACGGTAGCGCGGCATCGATTCGAATCTGCGCAGCTTGGCCGCCAGATCCTCGAGATCGAGGTTCAGCCCCTCGGCGATGGCGGCCAAATGCTCGGGCTTATAAACCTGCCGGTTGATCAGCGCGCTGTAGGACGGACGATTGTCGACGATGATGCGCCCGTCCCGGTCGAGAATCCGCCCGCGGGGCGCGAGCAGCGGGATCGACTTGATCCGGTTGCGCAGCGCCGCTTCGCTGTAGATCTCCGGGTTGCGCACCTGCAGGTCCCAGAAACTGGCCACCAGAAACACAAACACGGCCACCGAGACGTATTGAAAAAACGCCACCTTGCCGGCCGCGAACTTCGTATCATCCCGAAGGATGATCGGTGTTTCCTGCTGCGCCTGATCCGGCTCCTGTCGAAGATCTGGGTAGGTCGGCTTCAAGCGTTACTCCGCTACTCTCATCTTATCGAGGATCAAAAACAGCGGGATCGCCACGGCTGCGTTGAGCAGTCCGGAGATCAAGGTCTGCTGCGGATTGAATTCCACCATCTGCCCCAGCAGCGCGCGAGCCTGCGCCCAGTAGAAGAACTGATGGAAAAAGTAGAAGAAAAACGCCAGTAGAAAACGGATGACATTATTGTCCACGTCAAAACGCAGGCTGACCGAACCGGCGAAGTAGCCGACCAGGGTCTTGACGATCCCGAACATCCCGATCGGCTGATGGGAAAGCGAATCCTGCACCAGGCCGATCACCGATCCGAAAAACACGCCCGCCACCGGCGAGCGCCGCACCAGCGAGAAGTACACCGTCACCAGCAGCGGCAGTTCGAGAAACGCGAGATACGAGATCAGCTGCGGGATGTAAACCTGGAACAGAATCGCGAACAGCGGCGCGACAACGATTACCGCCGGGCGCAGTTTCCGGATGCGGCTCTTGCGCGGCGTATCACTGAGCAGTTGGTCGGAGCGGAACTCAGTCATCGGCACGCGCGCGAATTTCCCTCGCCCTTCACGGCTTCTTCACCGGCTGCGCGGGGGCGGTTTGCGCCGCGGGCGGCGCGGTTGCGGATGACGTCGTAGCGGGCTGCGCCGTCGGGACGGTCTGTGCCGGAGTCGCCGCCGGTTTGGCGTACCGCGGATCGTCCGGATTGATGTTGAAATTCGGCGGCTTGTAGCCGGAACCGTACGGGATCCCTTCCGCCGCTCCGATCTTCTTGTACCTTTCGATCATGTGATCGGCGTCGGTCCCCGTGTTTTGGGTCTTGGCCGCGCCGGCCTGCCCACCATTGGGGTCGGGCGGAACGGGAGCCACCATCGGCGCTTCCGCCGTCGCCACCTTCACCTCGGGAATCGGTTGGTGCACGGCTTCGAGCACCACCAGCACTTCCTCAAAACCGTTTTGAAAGCCGCTCGGCGTGATGAAGATTTCCTTCAGGCTCCTGCCCTGCCGCACCGTGCTCACCTGCCCCACCGGCAGACCCTTGGGGAACACCCGGTCGTCGCCGCTCGTGTAAAACCACTCGCCCGGCTCCACCTTCTCTTCGTTCTGCACATAGTCGACGATGCAGGTGGGCTTGCCTTCGCCTTTCAGCGTTCCGCGCGTGCGGTTCTTCTGCGAAATCACGCCCGCGGCGAACGTGGGATCGGTGATGAGCAGAACCTGGGCCGCCACCGGAAACGAGTCCACCACCTTGCCGACAATTCCGTCCGGGGTGATCACCGCCATGCCCTTCAGCACGCCGCCCGTCGATCCGCGGTCGATGTAAACCACCTTGGCATTCGACCCCGTGGAGTTGCCGATGATGCGCGCCGGCACGGTCTGTGAGGGTGACCGCGATTGGAATTGCGCAAGCGAGCGCGCCCGGTCGGCGGTCGAGAGTTCGGTCTTGAGGAATTGATTTTCGAGCTTGAGCCGGTCGAGTTCCGACTTCACGCGCTTGTTCTCGTCGCGCACGTCGAGCAGGTAGAAGTAGTCGCGAAAGAAGCCGCTCGTCGAACTGCGGGCTGTTTCGATCACCTTGGCCAGCGGCGTGATCGCCGTCACTGCCCAAACCCGCACCAGTCGCACCTCCTGGTTGCTCTTCACCTGATAGGCGAGCAAAAGCAACTGAGCCGCGATGGCCAGGAACAGGACGATCTGGTTGCGAAAACGGCCGAGCAGCAGGTCCATCCGAACCGCCTACTTCCTATTCAATCGCAATCCGTCGCAGGAGTTTGAAATCGGTGAGCATTTTGCCGGTGCCGAGCACGACACTGGCCAGCGGATCTTCGGCGATGGAAACCGGCAGCCCGGTCTCCTCGCGAATTCGTTTGTCGAGGTTCTTGAGCATGGCGCCGCCGCCCGTCAGGACGATGCCGCGGTCGCTGATGTCGGCCGACAGTTCCGGCGGCGTACGTTCGAGCGCCACGCGAATGGCGTTCATGATAGTGGCCACGCACTCGGCCAGCGCTTCCCGGATTTCCGTGTCGTTGATCGTGATGGTCTTGGGCACGCCTTCAATCAGGTTGCGTCCCTTGATTTCCATCGTCAACGGCTTGTCGAGCGGATACGCGCTGCCCACCTGCATCTTGACCGTTTCCGCCGTGCGCTCGCCGATCAGCAGGTTGTACTTGCGCTTCAGGTACTGCATGATCGCATCGTCCATCTCGTTGCCGGCCACCCGCACCGAACGCGAGTAAACGATGCCCGACAGCGAAATCACCGCCACGTCCGTGGTTCCGCCGCCGATGTCGACCACCATGTTGCCCGAGGGTTCGGTGATCGGAAGTCCGGCGCCGATGGCGGCCACCATCGCCTGTTCCACCAGGTGAACTTCGCTCGCCTTGGCACGGTACGCCGAGTCGATCACCGCGCGTTTCTCCACCTGCGTGATCTCGCTCGGAACGCCGATGACGATGCGTGGATGCACCAGCACCTTGCGCCCGTGCGCCTTCTGAATGAAGTAATTCAGCATGCGCTCGGTGACCTTGAAATCGGCAATCACGCCGTCTTTCATCGGCCGGATGGCGACGATGTTGCCCGGCGTCCGGCCGAGCATCTCCTTGGCTTCCTTGCCCACAGCTTCGACATCGCCATTGGTCTTGTTGATGGCGACGATCGAAGGCTCGTTGACAACGATTCCTTTGCCCTTGGCATACACCAGGGTATTCGCCGTGCCCAGGTCGATCGCGAGATCCGATGATAAAACGCTAAAAAGAGAGCGAACGTTCATTGAAGTATTACTGCTGGTACGAACAGTCCGAGGCCCGAACGTAACCCTGCTGGTCCTTCAAAACACACTTCCCGGAGTGAGGGGGTAGACCCTAGGACGAGAGTACCATAGCGGGAAGCTGATCTCCAATCAATCCTTTATTTTTCAATATGAAACAAAAGGGCTAACTCCCCGCCGCGCCGCTCGCTGCGCTAAACTGATCCCTTGCTGTGACTCTCATCCAAGCCGCGCTCGACGCGCGCCAACATGCCCACGCGCCCTACTCGAATTTCAAGGTCGGCGCGGCGCTCGAAGATGAAAACGGCCGCCTTCACTCAGGCTGTAATATCGAGAACGCAACCTACGGACTCACCGTCTGCGCCGAGCGCGTCGCCATCTTCAAAGCCCTGTCGGAGGGATTCCGCAAATTCCGCCGGCTCGCCGTCGCCGCCGATACTCCCCAACTCACTCCGCCCTGCGGCGCATGCCGGCAGATCATCTGGGAATTCTGCGGAGACATCGAGATCACGCTGATCAATCTGGACGGAAAATCCGAAACGCTCCACATGCGCGACCTGTTCCCGAGGCCATTCGATGTTTCGTATCTTTAGTTTTTTCCTAGCTATTTGCGCTCTCCACGCAGCCGAGCGCGTGGACGCCATCTGGTCGGCTCGCTACGTCATCACAATGGACGGCGGACGGCGCCTGATTGAGAACGGCGCGGTGGCGGTTCGCGGCGAACGCATCCTCGGCGTTGGACCGCGTGCCGAAATCGACCGTAAATACAGCGCGCCTCGCCGCCTCGACGCCGGCAACGCCATCCTCGCCCCCGGACTCATCGACACCCATACCCACGCCGCCATGAGCCTGTTCCGCGGCATCGCCGACGACAAGCGCCTCGAGGACTGGCTGCAAAATTACATCTTCCCCGCCGAAGCCCGCAACGTGAATGCCGACTTCGTCCGCTGGGGCACGCGCCTGGCTTGCCTCGAGATGGCTTTGAACGGCACGACGACCTTCACCGACATGTATTACTTCGAGGACGTCGTCGCCGAAGCCACCAAGGAAGCCGGACTGCGCGGCGTGCTCGGGCAAACCATCATCGGCTTCCCCGCCCCCGACTACAAGAACCCTCAGGACGCACTCGCCGGAACGCGCAAATTCATCGAGCGCTTCAAGAACGATCCACTCATCATCCCCGCCGTCGCTCCCCACGCCATCTACACGACCTCCGACGATGTGCTCAAAGCATCGCGCGCCCTCGCCGACCAATACAGTGTCCCGCTCCTCATTCACCTGGCTGAAACCCGAAACGAAGCCAATGAAGCCCGGGCGAAGCGCGGCATGTCTCCCACCCGCACGCTCGAAGCTCTCGGACTGTTGAACGGTCCCGCGCTCGGCGCCCACGGCGTGTGGCTCGACGATGCAGACCTCGACATACTCGCCGCGCATCACACTGGCCTGGCACACTGCCCGACGAGCAACACCAAACTCGCGAGCGGCGTCGCACGCGTCGTCGACATTCTTGGCAAAGGAATTGCCATGGGGCTCGGCACGGACGGCTTCGCCGGCTCCAACGACAACGCCGACCTGCTCAGCGAAATGGCGCTCGCTTCGAAACTGCAAAAAGTGACGCGCATGGACCCCGAGGCGCTGCCCGCCCTTCAGGTACTCGAAATGGCCACCATCACCGGAGCGCGCGCGCTCGGACTCGAACGCGAAATCGGCTCGCTCGAAGCAGGCAAGCGTGCCGACATGATCGTTGTACGCCTTGATCAGCCTCGCGCAGTACCGGTGTACAACATCTATTCGCTGCTGGTTTATTCCTTGAAAACAGGTGATGTAAGCGATGTGATGGTGAACGGAAGGCAAATCGTTCGCGCCCGCGCCATACTAACGCTTGACCAGCGTCAGATAATGGACAAGGCATCGGAATATCGCGCACAAATCTCTCGTTCGCTCGAAAAAAAGTAGAGAGCATTCGTTAGAAATCGGCACTAATCCATTTCAGACTTCAAACTCCGTTCCTGGAAGCTCTTACTGGGCGGAGCCTGATCCACCGCCCGGTGGGACGTTTGAATGGAGGATTCGATGTTCCGTTCCGCAGCCCTGATTCTGATCCTGATTTTGGCGTTGCCCTGCAGTGCGACGGTGTTGACCGTGAGCACGGGCAAAGCGTCGTTTGAAGGCTCGCTCACCAACCTGAAGACCATCGATTTCGAAAACATCATCCCGCAGGGTTTTTCGAACGCGTACTACAACACCACGCCCCTGGGCCCAATACAGGGCGTGACCTTTACCAATTCCGGAGGCGGCGACCAGATGTACGTCAACAGCAGCGGCCTCTTCACGGTCGGCTCCGGAGCGTACCTGGTCGGGCCGAACCCGCCGGGCTACATCCTGGTCGCTTTCGCAACGGCGGTGAGCGGGGTGGGCTTCGACGCGTCTACCTATTTTGGCGGCACCATCACCTTCACAACCGGCGGAACGTCGGTCACCACCTCATCCGTTCCGCCTCACACTTCCTCAACCTGGGTCGGCTTCACGTCCGATACTCCGTTCACAAGCTTGGAGATTCAGGTCAGCAACGCCGGTGCACGCGCCGCACTCGACAATTTCGAGTTCGGCAACACCGCGGCCGACACACCTGAAGTGGCAACCATTCTCATGATCGGCACAGGCCTGTTGGCGCTCGGTGGCGGGAGGAGATGGCTGCACCGCCCCTCCTCGTCGGTCTAAAGCTCGGGTAAGCTGTGGCGGTGTCGCCCGGAGAATACTTCGCCGAACACCGCCACCAGTTCGTCGTGAATCCGGCCGTTGTCGGCGAGCAGGTGCGGACCGCGCAGGCTCGCCGCCTCGCCCTTCATGTCCGATGCGACGCCGCCCGCTTCCCTTACCAGCAGGATGCCCGCGGCCATGTCCCATGGATTGAGCTGAAACTCCCAAAAACCGTCAAGCCGCCCGGCGGCGACATAGGCCAGATCAATCGCTGCCGCACCCGCGCGGCGAACCCCGTGCGTCACCATCGCCAGATGGTAGTAGAAGTGAATGTTCAGGTTCTGATGCCGCTTCTTGCTGGGGAACCCGGTCGCGATCAGTGCTTCGTCGAGCCGCGGGGCATTCGAAACGTGAATGCGCCGGTGGTTCAGGAAGGCTCCCGAACCTTGCTCGGCGGCGAACATCTCGTCGCGCGTCGGATCGAAGACCACGCCCGCCACCAGTTCCCCGCGATGCTCGAGCGCGAGCGTCACGTTGTAGACCGGAAAACTGTGAGCGAAATTCGTCGTCCCATCGAGCGGATCGACATACCAGCGGTATTCGGAAGGACTCGTGTGCCCGCCGCCCTCTTCGGCCACAATGTTGTGCGAAGGATAGTGAGTCCGGAGCCGTTCGACAATCAGGCGCTCGGAGGCGCGGTCGGCTTCCGTCACCAGGTCGGATTCGCCCTTGAGCTCAAACGCCACCCGCTTTTCGAAGTAGCGCGAAAGCAACGCACCCGCTTCCCGCGCGATTTCCGCCGCCGTATCGAGGTAAGAAGCCAAGGCTACCCGACCTCGTACAGGTACTTGATGTCGTGTTTGAAGATGAACAGATTCGGACCGTCCTCTCGAGTGAGCCGCAGAAAGGCCAGGTCGTAGAATTCGAGTTTTCCCCGAACTTCGGTGTCGTCGGTCAGCTTGATGCAGACCGGAATTTCGTTTTCGATGAGCCGCCGAAGGTATTTCGGCTCCTCGAAGGTCTGTTCGGGCGGTTTACTCCGGTTCTTTGCGGTCAGTGTTTTCGTCATTTCACCCGGCGGCAGGATCCCGTTTAGGGGCTGGTATCACCATAATATCCGCTGCGCGTGAGCACCTGCAAACCGGGCCGCCCCAGGCTCAGCTTCACGCGATGAAAACGGTCCTTGGTTGGAGGAACGTTCCGCGGATAGTAGCCGATCAGGTATTGCGTGCGGAGGTCGCGCAGAATGTCGGCAAACGCCTGGTCGAGTTCGTTGCCGATGGCCGGAACGAATACGCGCCCGCCCGTTCCGAGCGCGATGGTGGTGAGCGCGTTCTCGCCGCCTATATTGCGCCCCGCGTCGTTGGTGATCGGAACAACCAGAATCGGGTAGACCACCGCGTCTGCCCGCTGCGCCTTCTCCAACGCCTGGTGAAAGGTGCGGCTGCTCGTGGTGTCGCCCCCGTCGGTGACGATAATGATGACGTGCCGCCCGGGACGATCCATCAGGTCGAGGGAGGCAAAGTGCATGGCATCGTACAGGCTCGTGCCCGCCTCGCCTTTGATGCCGCGCAGTTTGCGCTCGATCTCCTCGATGCGGCGCGTGAACGACTTTTGAACCACCACCTCCCAGTTGAAGGTGTAAAGCGCCGCCATGTCCTCGGAATTGCCCTCGCGCAGCAGCGCCTTCAGGAACTTGGCGACGGACTCAGTTTCGTACTTCAGTTCCTTGGCTGTCGAACCGCTGTTGTCGAGCAGGATCGAAACCGAAAGCGGCTGTTCGGTCGAGCGCTCGAAGATCGAGATCTGCTGCTCGATGCCGTTATCAGTCACCCGAAACTCGTCCTTGTTCAACGACCCGACCAGGTTCCCGTACGGATCCTTCACCGTCGCCAGCAATCGCACCAGGCGCACATCGGCTTTGAAAACCGGCGGTTCCTGCGCCTGCGCTGTGGCCAGCCCCAGCAGGATCAGGCTCGCTGTATGGAATCGTCCCACTCGCCCTCTACCCAGACCTCGCCATCCTCGAAATATTCTTTCTTCCAGATCGGCACCGTCTTCTTCAGACGGTTGATACCCTCGAGCGCGGCGTCAAACGCCGGACGGCGGTGCGGCGCCGTCGCCACCACCACCACGCTCGTTTCGCTGATCTGCATCCGCCCCAACCGGTGAACCAGGGCCAGGGCGCCGATGGCGTGCACCGCCTTGATCTCGCGCGCCAGAGCGGCCATCGTCTTGATCGCCATCGCTTCGTAGCACTCGTAATCGAGAAATTGCGTGGCACGGCCTTTCGTGTTGTTTCTCACCACGCCCTCGAAGTTGACGAAAGCGCCGTCCGAGGGCGCGAGAATGCGGGCGATGATCTCTTTTGTGTCGATCGCATCGCGAGTGATGGCGGCGAAGATTCCCGGTTCCTCGATGACGTGAGTGTAGGGTCCCGCGCCCCCGCTTACCGGCGGCAGGAAAGCCACTTCATCGCCGTCGCCGAGGAGTTCGCCTGCTGCCGCGAATTCCTGGTTACGGGCCAGGACAATGCTGTTGCGGAGTTCAGCCAGGCGGGGGTGCGTCTCCGCGTACCGGGCGAATACAGCGCCGATACTGGAGGCGGCGGGCAGTTCCAGCGAGTCCTCGCTGCGCCCGACGATATCCCGAAGTTGTCCGAAAAACAGTACTTTCACCCGCACGCCGATCATAGTAGCAGACGATTGCGGCGCATCCGGGTTTCCTGAATTATCAGTCTTCGGGCACAAAAGGCTCGGCCACCTGAAAGCCGCGCTTGCGTCCGAGGCTCATCACCTGGCCGCGATATTTCAGTTTTCCGTTGACCATCCCATCGAGCGGGCGCGCCAGCGGAAAATCGAACGTCAGCACCTGGCCTTCCTCCAGCCGGAGCAGGTCTGAAACTTTCATGCTCTGGCCTTGCAGGCGCGTGTCCATCATCAGGGGCGCTTCGCGAATCAGATGCAGAATCCGCGACCGCTCCTCCTCGCTCGCATGCGAACGCCTCACCGACCATTGCTGGTCGAACTTCTGGCGCAGCATTTTGACGATGATCGAGGGGATGCCGATGTTCATCATCCCCGAGTTGTCGCCGATGCGAACCTCGACGCTGATGGCCACCACCGCCTCGTTCGGTGCGAGAATCTGCAGAAGTTGAGGCTCGGTCTCGTGCGATTCGATGCTGAACTGCATCGCGGAGACGCCGTGCCAGGCGTTGCGAAGGTCCTGCAGAACGATACGGAACAGACCTTCGAGGATGCTCTGCTCGATTTCGGTGATCTCGCGCGTGATCTTGGTCGACACTTTGCCGGCGCCGCCCAGCAGCATTTCGAGCACCGGGAAAACCAGCGTCGGATTCAGTTCGAGCACGGCACTGCCGTCATAGGGCTTCATCCCGAGCGAAACCATGCACGAAGGCGACGGCAGGCACTGCGTAAACTCCATGAACGACAACTGCTCCACCGAGACCAGGTTCACTACGGCGTATGCCCGGAGGTACGCCGATAGGCTCGAGGCAAGGCTGCGGGCGAAGTTCTCGTGCAGAAGGTGTATGGCGCGGAGTTGGTCTTTCGCGATCCGGTCCGGGCGGCGGAAATCGTAAGGCTGCGCACGCTTGGCCGGATCTTCGACCGGCGAGCCGTCGCGCAGATTGCGAAATACACTGTCGATTTCTTCCTGGGTAAGTACGCGGTCCACTCTGCCTGTCTATCGACCAGGATTCGCCGTTTCTTTACCCCGGACTTGGTGTTAGATTCACAACTATGGCTTGTGCGCTGGTCCTCGACCCGTTTTGCGAAAAACACGTTACCGGACCTGATCATCCAGAAACGCCGGAGCGCTTTGCCGCCGTGAAAACGGCCCTCGAAAGCTCGGGGCTTGCCGCACAGATGACCCCGGTGCGGTCCCGGGTCGCGCTCGACGACGAACTCGCCCTCTGCCACACTCGCGAATACCTCAAGACCGTCGAGAAGGATATCGCCCGCGGCGCGCGCGATCTCACCACCGGCGATACCGCCCTCAGCCCCCTGTCGCGCGACGTGGCGCTTCGCTCCGCGGGCGGCGTGCTGAACGCGGTGGACATGGTGCTATCAGGCGAAGCGCCTAAAGCTTTCTGCGCGGTTCGCCCCCCCGGTCACCACGCCACGGCCGACCGCGGGATGGGCTTCTGCATCTACAACAACATCGCCGTCGCCGCCCGCTACGCGCAAAAACGGCACGGCGTTCAACGCGTTCTGATTGTGGATTGGGACGTTCACCACGGCAACGGCACGCAGGATATCTTCTACGCCGACGGATCGGTGCTGTTCTTCAGCACGCATCAGTTTCCGTGGTATCCGGGCACCGGCCTCGCTCAGGAGGACGGCGAAGGCAAGGGGCGCGGCCGCACCATCAACTGTCCGCTGCCCGCGGGCTCAGGCCGCGAAGAGATTCTCGGCGCCGTCCGCCATAAACTGCTCCCGGCCGCGGACGCGTTCAAGCCGGATTTGGTTCTCATTTCCGCCGGCTTCGACTCGCGCGAGGGTGACCCGCTCGGCCGTTTCCGCCTTCAGGACGACGATTACCGGGAAATGACACGCCTTTTTCTGGAATTAGCCGACCGCCACGCGCGCGGCCGCCTCATTTCGATTCTCGAAGGGGGCTACAGCCTGCCGGGTCTGACCGCCGGAGTCCGGGCGCACGTCGAGACGCTGATTTAAGTGGGGCGGGGATCATTTCCCCGCCCCGTCCATCTTCTAGAAGATGAACTTCGCCGAAACCTGGAGCGTTCGAGGGTTGCTCGAAAACACCTGGTCCGGACGATAGAACGACGTGCTCTGCGGCCGCAGGAAGTTGGCCACGTTCGCACCCGTGTAGCCGATGGGCGCGATGTCGTTGAGGTTGCTGCCCGTCCATTGCGGATGGTTGAGCAGGTTCGAGAAGCGGCCCGCGAATTCCAGCTTATAGCGCTCCGTGAAAACGTTAAACCGCTTCAGGAAGCTGGCATCGATGTTGTCGATCGGGTGCAGGTGCTCGGTATTGCGCCCCGCGTTGGCGAGCGCTCCAACCTGAGCCTGCACGTAGCGCGCGTTCGGGTTGTTGGCGAGATAAGCGACGACCTGTCCGGCGCTGTTCTTGAGCGCCGTCACGCCGCTGCCGGTATTCTCGCGCCCGTTCGGATTGAGGATGGTCCGGTCGCCCGCCGGATCTCCGTTCAGGTTCGAGTCGACGCCGCTCTGCGGAGTCACGAGCGTGCCGGTCTCGTACGTATAGATAGGCGCGACTTCCCAATTTCCGACGATATTGCGCATAAACCAGTTGCTGTTTCGGAAGAAGGGGACGTCGTAAACCATGGCAAACGTCAGGCGATTGCGATGGTCGAGCGCGGAACTCGACCGCTCGGCGCGAAGATTCTGGAAATCCTGCGCGCGCCGCGGCGTGGTCACCGTCGAGAAAACCTCGGCGGTCGAGTTGTCGATGTTGTGGCTGAACGTGTAAGCGCCCTGGAACATCAGGCTGCGAGTGAAACGCTTCTTCAGTTCCACCGACGCGCCGTGGTAGGTGGACGCGCCCATGGGCATAAAGCCCACGATGTTCTGCTGGAAGCCGGCGTTCAGGTACTGCGGCAGGAATCGCCCCTGCCCCGGTTTAGGCGTGTTGTACTGGCTTTGCAATTGGGCCAGCGTCAGCGGCAGTGCATCGAGCGCCGATTGCGTCGGCGCTGAGAAGTAGGTCGGCAGGTAGTTGTTGGGCGTGACGATCGACCCGACATTGAGGCGCTCCTGCACGGGCAGTTGCAAACCGCGCGTGCCGAGATAGCGAACTTCCACCGTGTAGTCGCTCCAGAACACATGCTGTACGCCGGCGTTCCATTGGAGTGACTTCGGCAGGCGCTGGTCCGGAATGTAACCGCCTGTAGCCGCGCGAGCCTGCGTTGCGGTCAACGCACCGGCGGACGCATTGGCCGGAATGCCGCCGCCTGCCAGGAAGTTTCCGCCCGTAGCGTTCGGCGTGCCCACGTCCACCGTTTGCTGGAATTGCGGCGCGGCGGACAGGATACCGAGGTTGTCGAACAGCTTGTCGTAGTTGATCCCGAAGCCGGCGCGAATCGAGGTGTTCCCGCTGGTTCCGGGCGAATAAGCGATTCCGACGCGAGGCTGGAAATTCGCGTTCTGCACCGAAGGCTCGCCGAAATTGATCAGCCCGGGAACATTCGAAATCGCATTGACGGTCTGGAGGCGCTCGCCATAGGGAATCGTCGTGCGCTCCCAACGCAGGCCCAGATTCAGCGAGAGGTGCGGCGTCACTTTCCAGTTGTCGTTGAAGTAGGTGCCGAACAGGATCTGGTCGCCGTAGTAGATGAAATTGCCGGTGGTGCGTTCGGCAAAGTACGGCGTGTAGTCGCGCAGGAAACCCTCAAGCGAGTCCCACTCGTAATCGCCGCGGGCGCGCTGCGTGAAGTACTGAGGGCTGATGTACTTTCGGAAATCGCCGCCGAAAGTGATGGTGTGCTTCCCCTTCAGCCATTGCACGTTGTCGGTGAGCTGGTACAGGTTCTGGATTCCGCCCTGGGGAGCATTCTGGTCCGGGCCGATGTTGATGCCGAGTTCGTCGATGGTCAGGTTCGGGAACGCGTCGAGCCCGGGGAAGCGCTGATTGCCGACTGCGAACACCTGGCTCTTGCGGTTGAACCCGAGGCGGAACTCGTTGTTCAGCGTCGGCGTGAAGTTGTGGAACTCCGTGAGGGTGGCGAGATAAATCGGCACCTCGAGCGGCGTCCAGAACACGGGCAGTGAAGCGGCGGTATCCTGCTGGCTCGCGTTGTTGCGCAGATAGCGGCCGCGAATCTGATCCTTCTCGCTCAGCGTGTAGTCGACCGAAATCAGGTACGTGTAATTGTTGATGTAGTTCGGCGCCAGCACCGAGTATTGCCCGAGCGGAATCGTCACGCCGTTCACCACCGGGAACTTGCCGTTGGGCGTGATGGCGGGGTTGACGGCGGTGGCCTGCCCCGGCAGGTAGGTCTGAAGCTGCTGCAGGTTGGTCTTGCTCACGCCCGGAATTCCGGCAAGCGCCGCATAGCCGGCCGTGGTGGGAGCGAAGATCTGCCCGCCCGAACCGGCGCGCCCGATTGGATTGTATTCGGCGTTGACGAAGTAGAACAGCCGGTTCTTGATGATCGGCCCGCCGAGCGTTCCGCCAAACCGGTTGCTGTCAAAACGCGGGCGCGGATCGATGCCCTGAATGGTCGCCAGCGTATCGGAAGCGTTCAGGTTGCGGTTGAACAGGTACTCGTAGAGCATGCCGTGCAGTTCGTTGGTGCCGCTCTTCACTACCTGGTTGAACTGCCCGCCCGCCGACGATCCGTACTGAGCCGAGTATTGGTTCTGGAGAATGGAAAATTCGGCGACAGCGTCGTTCGGGATCGTCGCCGACGGACCGGTGACGCTCTTGTCGTTGTTGTCGATGCCTTCCACCATGAAGTTGTTGCTGCGGGGGCGCTGACCGCCGACGGAGGGTCCGGAGCCGACACCGATGGCGCCGCTCGAGGATACGTTGCCGGTGTACAGCGCGAGATTCAGCACGCCCGAACCGGAACTCGTCGTCGGCAGGTCGGACATTTCCCGCGACTGGAACGTGGTGCCCAATTGCGCCGTCGTCGTGTCGATGCTCGCGCCCGCGGCGGAGACTTCCACCGTGGTCCGCGACTCGCCGATCTGCAGCGTCACGTTGGCCGTGTTCACCGTATTGAGGTTCACGGCGACGTCGTTGAGTTGCTGGACTGAGAAACCGGGCGCCGTGACTTTCAGGTTGTAAGCGCCCACGGCGAGGTTGGCAAAGCGGTACTGCCCGCTAGTGGACGACGTTGTTGTCGCCGAGACGCCGGTTTGAGTATTGGTGGCGACGATGGTTGCGTTGCTGACCGTCGCTCCGGTGGGATCATAGACCACGCCGGTAAGTTCGCCGCTGACCGATTGAGCCAGGGCATAAGACAAGGTGAGTGCACAGAGTACCGCGAAAACGGGAATCCATCCGCGGCTGTGAATTCGCTTCATAAGCTGGGAACCTCCAACGAACTCTGGGATTCCCGGCGGATCTGGCCGCGACTGCGGGTGGCTGCGGCTCCTTGTGTCCGGGAATCGGCCAGTCGCCCGGGCGAGTGCACGCCAACCACCATCCGAAGAGTGGTGCTAAGCCTCGGAAATTGTTAAATATCTTACAAAGTTACTCTTTTGGATTTCATAGGGAACCGTTTGGTCCCCACCGACTGTCATAGAAAAGAAACGGGGGCGCGGCCAGCGGCCGCGCCCCCGAAACGAAGCTTCCTGCAGAAGGAATTAGAAGATGTACTTCAGAGCCAACTGGAAGAAGCGGCGCCCACCGTAGGAAGACGACACATAGTCGATGGACGAGATGTCGTTATCTCCGTTCAGGTGCATGTTGGCGTGATTGAAGAAGTTGTAGCCTTCCGCGCGGAACTGGAGAGTCTGCCGCTCGGTGAGCTTGAAGTTCTTCAGGATGTTGAGGTCGAGGTTCCAGTTTCCGGGTCCACGGAACGTGTTGCGGCCGATCATGTTGGCCGGGAATTTGCCAAGGTCGCTCACGCCGGTCTTCGGATCATACCAGTCGGAGTTGAAGTTCTTGGCGAGGAAACTCGTGCTCATGTACTGATAGTTGTTCGGCGTATCGGTGGGCGTGGCGGTGTAGCTACCCGTCGGAACGTTGCCGGTGGCAAAAGCATACGGGCAAACGGTCGAGGCGTTCGTGCAGTCGTAGAGACTGAACGGACCACCCGTCTGGGCGACGAAGATGGGCGCCAGAGTCCAACCGGAGAGAACCTGACGGGCGAGGCCCTTGGAGCTCTTCAGGCCGATATCCCATGACCCGCCGATCGTGAACCGGTGGCGAATATCGTACAGCGAATTGCCGCGGTCGAGCTTGTGGGTCGGATCGAACGGGTCGAGCCAGCCGAGGTTGGGCACTCCGGAGCTGAACGTATCGCTCAGGTTGTCCAGGGCATGCGACCAGGTGTAGTTGGCGCGCATGTTCAGGCCCCACTTGCCGGTCCACTGCATACGCAGGTTCATGGCGTTGTAGTTGGTGCCGCCGCCGTTGGTGCGGAAGTTGATATTCGAGAACTGCGTCGCCCGCAAGCGGGTTCCGCAGGAGCCGAGGTCGCCGTCCGTTCCGGGCGTGCAGGGAATGTTGAGGTAGTAGTTGCCCGTGCCGGCGCGGTTCACGTTGGCGATACCGTACTGATCGCGGCCGGCCGAACCCGAGTACTCGACCGCGCCGAGGACGCTCGTGCCAAAGCGGTGCTCAATCGAGGCGCTGTAGAGGTGGGCATAAGCAGTCTTGATGTTCGGATCCACCGCGCGGAGGCTGACTTTGCCGAGCGCCTTGGTTCCCGTGTTGCCCGCCAGAGGACCGGCGTTGCTGGTCGAGACCGGAATGGACGGCACGTCCTGTCCGGCAATCAGCGAAAGCACCGCGTAGTTGGGCGGGTTCTGGATGATGTTGAACGTCACGTTCCCGAAGTTGCGTTCGTAAGCGATGCCGTAGCCGCCGCGGAGCGAGGTGGTACCGTCACCGAACACGTCCCAGGCAAGACCGAGGCGCGGACCGAAGTTTCCGTAATTGGTGTTCCACAGCGTACCGAGCGGGCTGTTCGGCGCCAGATAAACGTTGCCGGTCGAAACCTGCTGCTGAAGCGAAGAACCGGTTCCCGGATAGAAATTCGAGTCCTTCAACTGGTTCTTGTTGTGCTGCGTGCCGTAAACGTCCCAACGCAGACCGGCGTTCAGCGTGATCCGCGAGGTGAGCTTCCAGGAATCCTGAACGTACAGCGCGTAATCACTGTATCGGTTGCTGCGGCTGAAATCGGGCTGCGTGACCGGCAGGGTCAACGTGCAATCCGGCGTAACGCTCGTACCGCACGGGAACTTGCCCTGGGGATAAACAGCGGCCTGAATCTGATAAGCCTGGCCCGCCAGGAAACCTTCAAAGCCCTTCGGGATGTTCGTGCCGAGGATGTAGCCGGCGTCCTGATACGCGCCGAAAACGCGGTTGTCTCGCAGGTAGGTGTAGCTGCCGCCGAAGCGAAGCTGGTGCTTGCCCTTGATCCAGGACAGGTCTTCGTACAACTGCACGAAGTTCTGCGGTCCGCCGAACGGGATGCTCGAGCCCGGGGTCGAGAAATTGTAGCCCGGCAGCGCCGTCAGGTCGCCGAGAATGCTGCCGCCGGAGGTGGTCATGAACAGCGTCGGAACGCTGGCATATTTGTCCGAGAACGGCTGCAGGAGGTTGAAGCGGTTGAAGTCCACTTTGCTCTGGGAGATGAAGGTCGGCGAGAAGCTGCGGGTCAGCGAGTAGACGATGCTGTTTTGCGAGTTCTTCTGCGGAGCGTTGTAGCCGACATAGGGGCTGCTGCTCGTGGCGCCTTCGAAATCGGCTTCATTGAAGAGCGCGTAGCGGGCAAACATCTGCGTCTTTTCGCTCATGTTGTAGTCCACGCGTCCCACCGTCATGTAGGTGTTCTGCGGGAAGCCGCCGCCCGAATCCTGCGGGTACTGGTAGGCTACGCGTTTGTAGATCGGGAGGTTCGAGGGAACCGCCGCGCACTTGCTGGTTGCCGGCAATCCCTTGCAGAGGTCGAAGCCCCGTGACAGCAGCTGAGCCTTGGTGTAGGTGCCGAGAGTCACCAGGTTGGGGCTGAGGTTGCCGAACGTCTTCATGAAGTTCTGCGTGTTCGGGTCAGCCAGCGCAATCAGCTCCGGCGTCGGAACGTAGACGTTGGTCGTGCCCGTGCTCCGGATGCGGATAAACTCGGTGCTGTTGAAGAAGAACAGCTTGTTCTTCACCGCGGGACCGCCCACCGAATAGCCGAACTGGTTGCGGGTGAAAACCTGCTTCGGAATCCCGTTGGCGTTGCTGTTGAAATCGTTCGAAGCCAGCTTCGAAAGACGGTTGAACTCATAAACGGTGCCGTGGAAATCGTTGCTTCCGCTCTTGGTCGAGACGTTCACGATACCGGCTGTCGCGCGCCCGTACTCGGCGGTGAAGTTGTTGGTGATGATGCTCAGTTCCTGCACCGAATCAAGCGGCACGGTCTGACCGCGGGTAGCGGCGAACTCGTCGTTGTTGGCCGTGCCATCCAGCAAAACGTTGGTGGCGGCGGCGCGCTGCCCGTTAATTGCGTAGCCAACGCCCTTCCCCGAAGGATCGTTCGGCGAAACGTTGCCGACCGAGGCGATCAAGGCGTAGGGATCGCGAGAAATCGTCGGCATGTCGAGAATCTGCTTGGTGGTGACCACTTCGCTCAACGTCTGGGTCTCTGTGTTGACCGTCGCGGCCATTTCAGAAACTTCAACCGTGGTTCCCGTCTGTCCGACGGCCAGCGCGATGTCAAGGCCCACGCGGCTGCCGACCGTAACTTCGACCGGACGCTGCGCCGTGGTAAAGCCGGAGGCTTCTACCGAGACCATGTACGGACCGGGCGGAAGGTTCGTAACGGTGTAGCTCCCGGTCGAATTCGTTTGAGAAGACCGGATGGCGTTGGTTGCGGTGTTCTTAACCGTGATTTTCGCGGAAGGAACCACCGCGCCGGTGGGATCGCTCACCGTGCCGGTGATCGTTCCCGTTTCAGTTTGCGCGAATACGAGACTGGCGAACAGTGCAAACACTGTTGCCAACATTAGAAAGTGAGTTTTCATTCCAGCAAGTTCCCCTAACCGTTACCCGCAGAGCATTTAAAGGACCAAAGGAAGCTTACTCGTAACTAATTGACACTGTTACTCCGGGCGCTGCCAAACTTCCAACCTACATAGGTTGCGAGACTCCCCTTCTCTGATTCATGGAAGTTTCATGAACTATACTTAATGATGAAATGGACTTCTGTTCGCTGCCTTTCAGAATCCAGACCGCTCTCGATGGGCGACGCAGCACCCCGTAACCTCAACGGATGGCGTAGGCTTCGAGCGCCGTCTCGCCGAGGATGCGGTTCTGCTCAGCCGGACTGAGCCGCGCGATGTACTGCTTGACGACCGAGTGCCAGCGCGAGTACGACGCCGCCACCAGGCACACCGGCCAATCGGAGCCGAACATCAGCCGCCGCGGATGGAACGCCTCGAGCACGGCATCGAGATAAGGCTTCAGGTCAGCCTCGGTCCACGCTTTCGGATCGGCTTCGGTCACCATGCCCGAAATCTTGCAGTACACGTTGGGGCGCCTGGCGAGTTCCCGCATGTTCTCGCGCCAGGGCGAGAGTTCGCGCTCCTTGATCCGGGGCTTTGCAATGTGGTCGAGGATGAACACCTGCGCGGGGTGACGGTCGACGAACTCGATTGTCTGAGGCAGGTGGCGTTCGTAAATCAGGATGTCGTAGGCGATGCCGAAATGATGGAGGGCGCGAATGCCGTTGTTGAAATCCGCGCGCAGCATGTAGCGAGGGTCGGCTTCGCCTTGCAGCACGTGGCGCAGCGACCGTAGTTTGGGACGAGCGGCCCATTTTTCGAGCAGCGCGTTCACCTTGGGGTCGATGAGCGGAGCCCATCCCACCACTGCGCGGATGAACGCATTCGATTCGGCCATGCCGAGCAGCCAAGTGGTCTCTTCGACGGTCTGCCGGGCCTGCACCGATACGACGCCATCCACTCCCGCCTGAGCGATCTCTTTTTTGAGATGCTCGGGAAGGAAATCGCGGCGGATCACTTTCATGTCGTCGGAAATCCAGTCGTACTCACGCGGGTCGTATTTCCAGAAGTGGTGGTGAGCGTCGATACGGGGCATAACGTTAGTTTTCCTGATTCTGGGTAGCCGCGGAATTGCGACCTGAATGCGGCGCGGGTCCCGTGGATTCGCGAACCAGCAGTTCGGGCGCGATGACGATTTCGCGCGGGTTCGGTTCGCCGGTCAGGCTGCGGAACATGCGGACGCCGATTTCGGCCCGCGGAACGTAGGCGCTGGTGATGGACGGCACGGCGTTTTCGGCGAGTTCGATTCCGTCGAAGCCGGTCACGGAAACGTCCTCGGGAACGCGCAGTCCCTGCTCGTGCAGTTCGCGGCAGACTCCGAACGCCATGCAGTCGTTGACGCAAAGAATGGCCGTTGGACGGAAACCGGACCGGATCACCTGCCTTGCCGCGGCGCGGCCTCCCCGAAAACCATCGGCGTCGGCTACCGTCCTGTACTCCACGGCCGAGCCGTAGCGCTTCATCACTTCGAGAAACACCTCGCGCCGGTCGTTCAGCGGGCCGAGCGAAGTGTGATGTCCGGCAAAGGCCATTCGCCGATGGCCGAGGCTGTAAAGATACTCGACCAGTTGGTGCATGCCGAGGCGGTAGTCGGTTTTGATGCTCACCATCGAGCGCCGCGGCTTGCCGACGTCGTACACCGCGGTGCGCACATCGCGCCGCGCAAGTTCGTCGAGCAGGGCCCGGTCGATTTCCGAAACGACGAGCGCAAGACCCGCCACCCGCCGGCCGAGCATCGAGCGAACCGCTGCTACCAGGCGTTCGGGCTCGTAGCCGGTCTGCGCGGCCAGCACTTCGTAGCCTTCGCTGCGCGCTTCGTTCTCGAGGCTTTGGAGAACATCGACAAAAAAGGGATTCTCGAGGTTCGACACCACCAGGCCGATGGTTCGCGAGGCGGTTGAGGCCAGGGCGCGCGCGTTGATGTCGGGCGAGTAATTCAGCTCTTCAACAGTGCGCAGCACCCGGTCGCGGGTCGCGCTGCGCACCACGCCGATGTTGTTCAGCACGCGCGAAACGGTAGCCGTCGATACGCCCGCTTTTCGCGCGACGTCCTCGAGCTTCATCCGCTACTTCGCGGCCTCCGTCGAGAACTTGTAGACGGTAGCCGACCGGTACTTCTCTCCGGGCTTGATCACGGTTGTCGGGAAATCAGGATGGTTCGGCGAATCGGGGTAGTGCTGCGTCTCGAGGCAGAAGCCGTAGCGGAACTTGTACGCCTTGCCGCCACTGCCGGTAAGCGTTCCGTCCAGGAAATTGCCGGTGTAGAACTGCACGCCGGGCTCGGTGGTGAGCACTTCCATCACCCGTCCGGTGGTGGGCTCGGAGACTTTCACCGCCGGGCGGAGAGCGCCCATCTCGCCGTTCAAAACCCAATTGTGGTCGTAGCCTTTGCCGTATTCGATCTGCTGATCCTTGGCTTCAATTCGCTCGCCGATGGCGTGCGGCTGGCGGAAATCGAACGGCGTCCCTTCGACGGGCTTCAACTCACCGGTCGGAATCAGCCCGGCGTCCACCGGCGTGAAGCGGTCGGCGGCAATCATGATGCGGTGGCCGAGAACGTCGCCGTTGCCGGGTCCAGCCAGGTTGAAGTAAGCGTGGTTGGTGACGTTGTGCACCGTGGCTTTGTCGGTGGTGATGGTGTAATCGATGCGCAGCGAGTTGTCGTCGCCCATCGTGTAGACCACGGTGGTGCTCATGTTGCCGGGATAGCCTTCCTCTCCATCGCGGCTCACGTAGGTGAGTTCGAGTTTATCGGGACGGTCCTGCCGCGCAGTCCACACGCGCTTGTCGAAACCCTTCAGTCCGCCGTGCAGGGAATTGGCGCCGTTGTTGACGGCGAGTTTGTATTCAACGCCGTCGAGCGTGAAACGTCCCTTGGCGATGCGGTTGCCGTAGCGCCCGACGATAGCGCCGAAATAGGGATTCTCCTTCTGGTACCCGTCGAGCGAGTCAAAACCGAGCGTCACGTTGCCGGGCGTGCCGTTGCGGTCGGGCACGACCAGAGTGACTATCCGCGCGCCGTAGTCGGTGACGGTGGCTTGCATGCCTTTTGAATTGGAGAGTGTGTAGAGGTTCACGTTTTCGCCTTCGGCTGTCTTGCCCCACGTTTTGGGTCCGGTGCTGGACGATGCGGGTTCGGTCTTCATGCAGGAGGTGAGGAGGAATGCGCCCGCCAGCAGAACTGCGCCACGAAAAATCATGCGGCTATTGTTTCACAACCGGCTGTTGTTTCACACCTCGCGCGGGCGCCGGAACAGGTTCCGCAGCGCACGCCAGATCCGGCTCGCGAGATACGCGGCGACCAGCAGAAACACGACAACCACGCCCACCAGCACCGCCGGATGGAAGGCCATCAGAATCGAACCGGCGAAAGCCACGATGTCCTCGCCCAGGCTGAGCAGGATGTTCGACACGGGTTCAGGAGAAGTGTTGGCGGTCAGCCGCAGCGACGCTTTGGTGCCGTGCGAACTGAGCGCCACCCCGCCGCCGACGAGCATCGCCGCGATGCGCACCGCGGGATCGAAGTGCGCGAACGCCGAAGCCGCCAGGATGGCGCCGGCTGGAACCCGGATAAAGGTGTGAATCGCGTCCCAGGCGGAATCGACCAGCGGAACCTTGTCGGCGACAAATTGAACCAGGTAGAGTCCGGCGGCAATCCCGATGACCCACCATCCTCCGAGGATGCTCAGGTCACCGGGAAGCTGAACGTATTTGTAGTGCTGAAGCAGCCCCAGCGTCGCTACGGCCGCGTAGAGATTAAGGCCCGAAAGCCACGCGGAGCCCATCGCGAAGCCGAGGGTGTTTAACCAGTCCACGGCTTGAGTGTAGCGCGACCGGATTAAGAACCGGAGGCGCCCTTGGTCAGCATGCCTTTGAGCATGTCGAGCCCGATGGTCTCGACGCCCTGCGGGATGGCGCCGTTCGGCGTCAGGTGGTCAATCACGCCCGGAAGCAGGTGGGTGAGTTGCTCGGTGACGGCGTTGTCCGGGATGCCGAGCTTTTGCGCGATCTGCGCGATGGCGTCCGGACCGAGCACGTCCTGCAACTGGCTCGGCGAAACCGGCTGGTTCTGTCCGTTGCTGACCCAGGAACCGACAACCTCGCCGAGTCCCTTATTCTGGAAAGCCTGCACCAGGCCTCCGATTCCGCCCTGGCTGTTAATGAGTCCCGTAACCGCGGACATCAATTCGCCGCCCTGGCTTCCACCCGTTGCGCCCCCGAGCACACTTCCGAGAGCTTTGCCGGCCAGATCGTCTAACAATCCCATTTGATGAGTCTCCTTGGTCTAAAAGGTGTACTTCTCTGGTACTGCTAAATGTGGCGGAACGGCACACCGAGCGCGTTCAGAATTTTCTTGATGGGGCTGCGGCGAGGAGGCTGGAGCACCGGATTTCCGAGCGGTACGTTCGGCAGCTCGAGCCGCACGTTCGCCATGGCCGGAGGCGGCGCGATCTTCACAGGCTCAAGGTTCGGTACATTCTTCTGCGGTTCCACGAATACGCGAAACGGGCCTACCGGCTTCAGCATCTCGGCGGCTACCCGCGGGTTGCCGGTGGAGCCGCGGCGTGCCACCCGGCCGGCCACTTCGACCTCTTCGGCCTGCGCTCCTTCGGCCGCTTCCGATTCGGCGTGCTCGGCCAGGGACCGCTGTACGGAATCGGGCGACGGAAGAAAGGCGTAAACGTCTTCGAACACAACCCGGCGCGCCGGATGAAACTGCATGGCTGCGGCCAGGAGAACCGAAGCCAGCAACGCCGCGGCAACGCGTGCCGTGGCGGCTTCGAGCGCTCGCTCGGTTGGTTGGATGAACTGCCGGCGCGCATCGCACAGCGCACACCGCTGGCAGTGCAGCGACAGACGGCTGAGTTCGGTGCGCGACAGGGACGACAGCCGCTCACCTTCCCAGAAAGCGTCCGGCGGACACATTGTCCACAACGGGGCTTTGCGCCGGAGTCTGAGGACGACTTTCACTCCTCTCTATTATACGGTCTCCCGGGTCATCGGGCAGCCCCCGCGCTTGCGGGAAGTACCCGTAGAACTCAAGCCGCCGCGAACGTCCGCTCAATCAGGAAATCGGCGATGGCGAGCGACGCCGTCGCGCCGGGACTCGGCGCGTTGATCAGGTGCAGGGCGTTGGGGCGCTCGACAAACTCGAAGTCCTGCAGCGGCGTGCCGTCGGCGCCGAGCGCCTGCGCGCGCACTCCCGCTCCCCCCGGACTCAGGTGTTCGCGCCGAACTTCGGGAACCAGGCGCTGGAGCGAGCGGCAAAAAGCCTCCGTGCTCAGCGAGCGCCACAACTCGTAGGTGCACATCGACGGGTAGCGCATCAGAAACTTCCAGAACCCCCCGAAGGAGAGAACGTCAGCCAGGTCGCGCGCCGAAAAGTCGCGCCGGCGGTAGCCCTCGCGCGCGGTCGCGAGAACAGCGTTCGGACCCGCTTCAACGCCGCCGTGAATCAGCCTCGTGTAGTGCACGCCGAGGAACGGAAAGCGCGGGTCCGGCACCGGATAAATCAGATTGCGCACCAGGCTCCGTCCCGCGTCGTTGAGCACGAAGTACTCGCCGCGAAACGGCACGATGCGCGTCGAGCGCCGCTCGCCCGCCATGGCGAGGATGCGGTCGCATTGGAGGCCTCCACAGTTGAACAGAAAGCCGCAGTCGAGTTCGCCCGCCGGCCCCCCGAGCCGCCATCCGCCGTCCCGCGCCTCGATGACGGCCACTTTCCAGCCGGTTCGCACTTCGCCGCCTTCGGCAACAATCAACCGGCGCAAGGTTTCGCACACCGCGCCGTAGTCGACAATTCCCTCCTCGGGCACGCGTACGGCGGCGATGCCGCCTACGTGGGGCTCGATTTCGAGCATGCGCCCGCGCTCGAGCCACTCGAGTCCCGCGAGTCCGTTCTCGCGGCCGCGGGCCAGCAGGTCGCGCAAGCGCGGCAGTTCATACTCCGAGCAGGCCACCACGAGTTTGCCGCAGACTTCGTGCGGAATGGCGTGCTCGGCGCAGAACTGTTTCATCTGCCGGATGCCGCTCACCGCCAGCCGGGCTTTCAGTGAACCGGGCTTGTAGTAGAGGCCGGCATGCAGTACGCCGCTGTTGTTCCCGCTCTGATGGCGGCCGACAGCCGTTTCCTTTTCGACCACCGTGACGGACAGGCGGGGATTGAAGCGGAGCAGTTTGTGGGCGAGCGCAAGCCCGATGATGCCTCCGCCGGCAATGGCGATGCGTGTGCGATCCAAATTCCCATGCTACTCTGAACGCCATGCGAAACCTCTGCCTCGCTGTGGTGTGCGCGGTCAGCGCATTCGGCCGGCAGGAAGAGGGGATGGCGCGCTTCGGCACGACGGTCGTGATTCCGACCGGACTTCGCGGCCAGATCTTCACGCTGCGCACGGGCACTTCGCGGCTCCCGAATTTCGACAAGCGCAAGCCCGTGGGGACCATTTACACCGCTTCGCTCGATGTGGCTCCGCAGGATTTCAAACAAGGCTTCCCGGGCGTCACCGGCCGCTTCGAGTGGTTCGGCATCGACTATCAGGGCCGGTTCTGGGTCGAGACGCCGGGCCGCTACACGTGGTGGCTCAACTCCGACGACGGATCGAAACTCTACATCGACGACGATCTACTGATCGACAACGACGGCGCGCATCCGCCGCAGGAACTCACCGGCGAGCGCGAACTCGCGCGCGGCATCCACCGCATTCGCGTGTCGTACTTCCAGGGCCGGCGCTTTCACGTGGCGCTTGTCTTGAAGGTGGCCGGACCCGGCGAGCGCTCGCGCATATTCAGCACTGACGAATTCAAACCTCCGCCGGGCATGGACAACTGGGAACAGTGGGAAAAGCCGAAGCCGTGAACTGGTAGGCGCGGCAGGACTCGAACCTGCGACCCTCTGCTTAGAAGGCAGATGCTCTATCCACCTGAGCTACGCGCCCCTGCGGTCCATTCTACCGTGCGCGCATCACCGTCGGATTCAAGGCGCACCTCGATGCGGTCGGCGGGCCAGAGCGACGGAAACCGCTCGCCCCATTCGATCAGCACCACCGCCTCGCGATCGAGAATCTCATCGAGGCCGAGCGACTCCACTTCAGCCTGAGTATCGAGCCGGTAGAGATCAATGTGGTAGACGCGGCCCGCGCCGTACTCGTGAATCAGCGTGAACGTCGGGCTCGCCACTTCGTCCCGGGGCGCGGCGCCGAGACCCTCGACAATGCCCTTGGCCAGCGTGGTCTTCCCCGCGCCTAGATTTCCGATCAGCAGCACCAGCGCCTTGCGCTGCAGGCGCGCGGCGAACTCGTATCCGAGCGCAATGGTCTCGTCGGCCGACGCCGTTCTATGCACACTCACGCATGGCCTCGGGGAGAAAGCTGAGCAGGTCCGTTGCAATCAGCGGCCGCTCGCCGAGGCGCATCGCGCCCAGTTCTCCGGAGCGCCCGTGCAGCCACACCGCGGCGCGCACGGCGAGGTCGCCGGGCGACTGCGCCATCAGCCCCGCAATCATTCCGGTGAGGATGTCGCCCGTGCCGCCGGTGGACATGGCGGGACTGCCGGTGGGGTTGATCCACGCCGCGCCGCCGGGGAGCGCGATCACCGTCCGGTCGCCCTTCAACACGAGCACCACGTTGCGCTCGGCGGCGAAGCGCCGCGCCACGCCCAACCGGTCGCTCTGCACATCGGCGGTGCTCAATCCGCACAGGCGCGACATCTCGCCCGGGTGCGGCGTTAGAACCCGCAGGTGATCGCCGCCGCGGAAATCAGATCCGGCCAGGCAATTGAGCGCGTCCGCGTCCACCACCAACGGCAGTGGAGTGTTGTCAAACAGCCGCCTGGTGAGTTCGCGAGCCGCCGGACCGGCACCCAGACCCGGGCCGAGCGCCACGGTCGTCTTGCCTTCAAGCGCCGTGTCTACCTCGCTCAATTTCGCCGTCATCAGTTCCGGCGGCAACTGCGGAGCGTCGCAGGCTACGGTCACCAGGCCCGCGCCGGAACGCAGCGCGGCCATTCCGGTCATGGCGGCCGCGCCGGTCTTTCCCACGCTGCCGCCCACCACCAGCACATGGCCGTAGAGGCCCTTGTTTGAATTGCGTACGCGCGGACCGAGCAGCGCGGCAAAGTCGCGAGCTTCCGACAGGTTCAGCTGAATATCGTCGAGAAGATGCGAAGGCGTGCCGATGGCGCCCACCACAAGCTCGCCGTTCTGTTCGTAACCGGGCCAGAGCACCTGATCCACCTTGGGCGCGACCAGGGTCACCGTGTAGTGCGCCCGGACGTCGCCCGAAGGAACGTCGACGGCAACCCGGCAGGCGAGCGGAAATCCCTCGTTCATCTCCTCGCACAAGCCTGCGTAACGCCCGCTAACAGCGCCCTGCGAGCCCGTGCCGAGCAGCGCGTCCACAACCAGAGTCGCCGCCCGCATCCGCGGTTCGATTTCGTTCACCAGCGTCCCGCCGCAGGCCTGAAACATGCGCAGATTGGCCGCGGCATCGCCTTTGAGTTCAGCCGGGTCCGCGGCCAGCAGAACGTCGAGGCTCAACGGGCGGATGCGCGTCAGCAGTTGCCGCGCGATCACGAGTCCGTCGCCGCCGTTATTGCCTTTGCCGCAAATGATGACGATGCGATGAGCGCTCAGTGGAGCGAACCGCCGTTCCAGAAACTCCACCACGCGATGACCGGCATTTTCCATCAGTACCAGGCCCGGGATGCCCAGTTCGATGGTGCGCCGGTCCACTTCGCGCATCTCGGCGGGCGTGAGAACTTTCATACGGCTTCTCCGAGCACCAGCGATTCGAGACGCTGCAGGTTCGCCGGCTCGCCCATGGCGATCAGAAAATCGTTGGCGTCAATGCGCGCGTCGGCAGGCGGATTGAAGACCATTTCGCCCGCCGCGCGGCGGATCGCGAGCACGATCACGCCGAGTTCGCGGCGAATGCTCATCTCCGACAGCGTGCGGCCGGCAAACGTGCTGCCCTCGAGCACTTGAATCTGCTCGATGGCCACCTTCAGGCCGACTTCCTTGGTGGTTAGGTCGATGAACTCGGAAACATGCGGGCGCAGCATCGACTGTGCCATCCGGTGGCCGGTGATGTTGTAGGGCGCAAACACGTAGTTCGCTCCCGCGCGCTTCATCTTGGCTTCGTTTTCCTCTTCCGCGACGCGCGCGCAAAGCTTCAGGCGTGGATTGAGCGTGCGAGCCGAGAGAGAAACGAACAGGTTGTCGGCGTCGGTGGCGAGCGTGGCGATCAGTCCCGCGGCCCGCTCGATGCCCGCTTCACGCAGCGTGATGTCGCGAGTGGCGTCGGCAAGCGCGGCCAGCATGCCTTCTTTGATGGCGCGGGTCACGCGCTCTTCCGACGAGTCGATCACGACAAACGGCACGCCGGCGCGGCTCAACTCCTCTGCCGCGCCCCGGCCCACCCGGCCGAAGCCGCAGATGATGTAGTGGTTCTGAAGCTTTTCGATCATGTTTTTGATGCGGCGCTTTCCGAAGTATTGGTTCAGCTCCAGTTCGATGGCGGTCTGCGTGACACCGCCGATGGCGAAAAACATCACCGACACGCCGAAGAAGATGATGAAGGAGTTGAAAACCCGCCCGGCCTGGCTGAGCGGGTGCAGTTCGCTGTAACCGACGGTGGTGACCGTGAACAGCGTGAAATAGAATGCGTCGAACGCCGGGAACTGTTCGATCACCATGAACCCGATCGTGCCCACGATGAGCATGACGATGAGCGCTCCGCCGATCAAGGCGAGGCGCCGCGGGAGATGATCCATAAGTCTAAGCCCGGCGCGCGAGCAGCAGGGTCATGTCGTCCTGCAACTCCGGCGACCCCGTCCACTGCTCGACGGCGCCGATGATTGTATCCAAAATCTCGGCGTCGGACTTGTGGGCGTTGCGCACCACCAGGTCCGTCAGGCGCTCCTCGCCGAACATTTCGCCGAACTCGTTCTCAGGCTCGCTGACGCCGTCGGTGAAACACAGCAACAGGTCGCCGCTCTGTGTCTGCAACTGGCTCTCGTCATAGCGGGCGAACGGAAACGCGCCCACCACGGTGCCGTCCACGTTCAGGCGGCTCGCCTGGCCGTCGCGCACGAGAATCGGCGGCAGGTGGCCGGCATTGGTGTAGCGCAGCAGGCCCGAGGCTTCGTCGTAGATCGCCAGGTAGAAGGTCGCGTATTTCTCGGGCGAAGTATTGGCGTGTAGCTGTTGGTTCAGGTGGCCCACCAATTCTGAAGTGGACAACCCGACCACCGTTTTTCCGTTTCCCGCCGCCATCGCCATCTGCGCGGCCGAGGCGCGCAGCTCGGTGCGCAGCGACGACTGCAAGGTCGCCATCAGCAGCGCGGCCGAGATTCCCTTGCCCGCGACGTCGCCGATGGCCAGGGCGACCTTGGCCTCCCGCACGCACTCGTAATCGAAGTAATCGCCCGAAACCATGCGCGCCGGTTTGCAAACCGCCGTGAGCCGCAGCGACTGCACATCCGGCACGCGCTTGGGGTAAAGCTGGTTCTGCACCTCGCGCGCGATCTCGATTTCCGACTGTAGGCGCTCTTTTTCCTTGGCCACCGCCAGCAGGTTTTCGATGCGCCCGGTCATCAGGTTGAACGAATTGGCGAGCGTGGCGAGCTGATCGCGTCCCTTCACTTCGATGCGATGGCTGAAATCGCCCTGCATGACTCGCTGCGTGCCCTCGTAGAGATGATGAACCGTGCCGGTGATGGTGCGCGTCATCGTGATGCCGACGATGAGCGAGACGATTTCGACAATCAGAAAGGCAATGGACACGGCGGCCAGAAAGATCGGGTACACCTCGCTCAGGAAGTCGGATTTTCGCGACACCAGAACCTGATAGACGGCTGAAGCCCGCGAATGGACATACAAGAGCGCGTACGCTTCTCTTTGAGGCTCGGTGTAGAAACGAGCCGGCACCACGGACGCAAACGCGACCTCGGAATCGAAGCGGTTGACCGGAGGCGGAAGCTTGGCCGATTTCGCCTTCTCGACTTCGAGCGACTGATTGCCGACCTTGAGCTTCGGCGAAAGGGACGGTTCGCCGGTGGCGTTGCTTCGCTTTGCGCTGTTGGCTGCCGGACGCGTGGCGAGCAACTGCGCCGAGCCGAGATTGGGCACGAGGCCCGACATCACCTCGGCGTTCATCGGCGCGGCCACGGTCACGTCGCCGCCTGCGAACGGCATATGCGACCAGATGTAAAAATCACCGTCTTTAATGACCACTCCAGACACTTCGCCGGTGGCGGGCGGCGGAGGGTCGAGCGACACATTTGCGGGATAACGCGCGACGCCGGCCGGAGTTCGAAGCATCATCACCACTCCGGGAAAGCGGTCGCGATAGCCGATTTCGGTCATGCGGCGCATGGTCTCCACCCGGCTGGCAGGCTCGGTTTTGGCGATGCCCGCGGCCGCCGATTGAAGCGCGGCTACCCGCCGGTCTACTTCGGAATTGACCAGATACACGGCAAACTGATTGGCGAGCGCATAAAGCGTCAGACCCACCAGCGCCGCGATGAGCAGAATCGGAACGCCGCCGATAAACAGATAGGTGACGATCAGCCGGTTGCGCACGCGCCAGATGGCGTGCCGCGCCGCGATACGGAGCAGGCGCACAACGACTATCGCGCCGAAAATGAACGTCAGAAACTCGAACAGCCCGGTCCAGCTCGAGGCGGGCGCCAGGAAAAGCAGGAACAGCGCGGGCACGGCAGACGCCAGGAAAAGGCGCTCCGGCCATCGCAGCTTCTGGGCGAAAGTTTTCAGCCGTTCGGCCGTGAACATAGATTCAAATCCGGCTCTTGGCGATGGCCGGCGCTTCCTTGGCAGGCTCGGGCAGCGGAGCCTCGGGCTCGAGATAGTGGCGCGTCAAGCCGTCCTTGAGAATGCCGAGCGCCTGCTCGGGCGTGTCGGCATACTGAAACAGATTCATGTCCTCGGGCGCGATCATCCCGTACTTCACCAGCGCGTCGAAGTTCAGGATCTCCTTCCAGTATTGAGCTCCGTAAAGCACGATGGTGATCTTGCTTTCGAGCTTCTGGGTTTGCGCCAGCGTCAGAATTTCGCTGAGTTCGTCGAGCGTTCCGAAGCCGCCGGGAAACACGACCAGCGCTTTGGCCATGTAGGCGAACCAGAACTTGCGCATGAAGAAATAGTGGAACTCGAAGGAGAGTTCCGGCGTGATGAACGGATTGGGACGCTGCTCAAACGGCAGCCCGATGTTCAACCCGACCGTTTTGCCGCCCGCATCCTGCGCGCCGCGATTGGCGGCTTCCATAATGCCGGGACCACCCCCGGAGCAAACCACGAAACGATGCGTGCCGCCGTTGGCGAGGCTTTGCGACCACGCGGTCACCAGCCTTGCCAGTTCGCGAGCGTCACGGTAGTAGCGGCCGAGCATTCCCATTTCGACGATGCGGGCCGATCCGAAAAACACGATCGTGTCCTGAATGTTCTCGTCCCGAAAATGCGAGAGCGGCTCGAGGTACTCGGACAAAATGCGAAGCGGACGCGCATCCGGGCTGTCAAGGAAAGCCTCGTTGCGGTAGGCAAGCGGGCGCCGGTGATAGCTGTCCAGCGTGGCAAAGTCGTCGGGCCGAACTTCGCGGTTCAGATTGGGAGTCTTGTGGTCCGTCATTCGCTTTTGGCCGGGTCGGTGCTGACGGCGGACTCGAGCGAGCCGAGCCGCTTCTCCAATTGTCTCATTGTGCGCAGAAGCTCCGGCAGTTTGGGGAATGCGGTCACCGCGCGCAGCCATTCGCGCGCTTCAAAAGCGGGCGAACCCGACATCACCGCCTTGGGAGCCACGTCGCCGCCGATGCCGCTCTGCGCGTACACCACCGCGCCCTGATGAATGGTGAGATGGCCGGAAACGCCCACCTGTCCGGCCAGCAGAACGTCATCCTCGAGGATGGAACTGCCCGCCAGGCCGGTCTGCGCGCAGATGATGTTGTCTTCGCCCACCACGCAGGCATGCCCGATTTGCACCAAGCTGTCGATCTTGGCCCCGCGTTTCACACGCGTCTCGCCGACGGTGGCGCGGTCCACCGAAGTGAGGGTCTGTATTTCCACGTCGTCTTCGAGCACAGCAGGTCCGGATTGAACGATTTTGAAGTGCGACCCGTCGGCGCGCCTGGCAAAGCCGAATCCGTCGCCTCCCACCACCACGCCGTTCTGCAGAATGACGCGATTTCCCACACGGCAGAACTCTCGGACCACGGCGTGCGAGTGAGCCAGAAAATCGTCGCCGATTTCCGCCCCTTCGTAAATCACCACGCCCGGATGAAGCACCGCGTTGCGGCCGATGCGCACACGTTCGCCCACGCTGACAAATGGTCCGATGGAGGCGTTCTCACCGATGACCGCCGTGGGAGCGACCGCGGCCAGGGGATGAATGCCCGGTGCGGGGCGGGGCGGCTGATAGAACAACGCGAGAGCGCGCGCAAAGTCGAGGTAGGGATTATTCGAGATCAGGCACCGCGCCGGCGAGTCCGCCACCGGCGCCGATACCAGAATCGCCGCCGCGCGTGTGCCTTTGACCTTGTGCGCGTACTTGGGGTTGGCCAGGAAGGTGAGTTCGGATGGCGAGGCGTGTTCCATGCCGGCGACGCCGGTGATTTCGACGTCGCCGTCGCCTTCCAGCCGGCAATCGAGCGCGGCGGCGATTTGATGCAGTTTCATGGGCGGTTTTCCGACTATCAGGATAACCGCCCGGGCGCGGTTATTGGCCGAGGATGTTGTAGGTGGTGGTGCCTTCCACGCGAACCTTCGCGTAGGCGTCCGCCCAAACCTTGTGATAGGGGTCGCTCTCGTAGGCTTTGAGCGCATCGGCGCCGGCCATCTCCATGCACATGCCGTATTCGCGGACCACGCGGCGCAGGTCGCCGCTCACCGTCTCTCCGGCGCGCAGTTTCTTGGTGGTTTCCGCGTCGAGCTTCACGGCCTGAATCTGCGAGAGCGGCGCGGCGAGTTTGCCGTACCAGACGTGCGTGACGCCCTTGATCTTCTTGGGCAGATCGTCGCTCGCTTTATAGAACGCTTCCCAGTCTGCGGCCGTGGCTTCCTTGATCGGGGTCCAGGCAAAGCAGTGCATCAACTTCTTCTCTCCCGCGCTGGCGGACACGGCCAGCAGCACGGAAGCGGCGAGTACAGCTTGATGAATTCGCATGCGACTAGTTTGACGCGAGGCGGTGATGGAGCGCAATCAGCTCGGGCACTCCCAACTGTTCGGCGCGCAGTCCGGCTTCGGCAAGGGTGTCGATGGCGGGATACTGAGCGCGAAGATTGTTGCGCAGGTTCTTGCGCTTGGAGTGAAAGCACAGGGCGACGAATTTCAGAAACTCCTCCGTTTCGGTCACCAGAGGCTCGGAGCGAGGGGTCAGCCTGACGACGGCCGAATCCACTTTGGGCGGCGGAGAAAAGGCCTGCGGCGGCACGGAAAACAGGAGTTCCACGGCGGCCCGCAGCTGCGCCACCACGCTCAGGTAGCCGTAGTCGCGCGAACCGGGCCCGGTCGAGAGGCGCTCGGCCACTTCCTTCTGCACGAGGAACACGCCGCGGGTCCAGGCGGAGGAGAACACGCGCTCGAGAATCGGCGAGGTGATGTAGTAGGGCAGATTGCCGGCGATAACGGCCGGCCCCCACTGCGCAAGGTCGGTCTTGAGCACGTCGCTCTCGACGATGGTGAGCTTCGGTTGGTCGCGGAACTTTTGGCGCAGGTAGTGGACCAGGTAAGGGTCCACTTCGATCGCGATGACGCGACCGGCGTGTTCCAGCAGATGGCGAGTCAGGGCCCCTTTTCCGGGGCCGATTTCGACTACGAGCGGCTGCTCGGATGGACAGGCGGCGCGGGCGATTTTTTCGAGAACGGAATCGCGAATGAGGAAATGCTGCCCGAGGCGACTGCCCAACGCAATCAGCCCTTGACTTCCACTTCGTCCCAGCGCACGCGGATCACGCTCGTGGTGGGCCGGCCGAAACTCATCGCGGCGTTAAAACGGGAGATGAGCAGCACGCTTTCAACACGGCGCCGCACCCGCTGGTCAGCCATCAGCTTTTCGCCCGAGACCACTTCGTAGTCGGTCATGCGGCCCGCCTCGTCGACATGAACTTCCAGCTCAATCTGGTCGCCGCTCATGGAGGGCTCGAGATAAGTGACGCTTGCGCCCGTGTAGAGCGTCGGCAGCAGCACGTCGTTGCGAACGGGATGGACCTCGACCGCAAAATCGGGAACGAGCAGCGCGAACAGGATGCACGCCGAGGCAAACCCGCCCACCACCGGCAGCATCAGCGGCCGCATGATGTTGTCGAGCCTCAACCGGGCGCTCGCCGTCCAATCGTTGAGCTTGCGCCGGAACGTCAGCCGTGAAGATTGTCTCGAGTGCTCGCGCGAGGCCACCACGCGGAGACGCGTTTCGAGTTCCGCCGGCGGCGTCTGCCTTGGAAGGCGGCGAAGCAGACCGCGCGTCTGGCTTTGTTGCGCGTATCGTGCCGCGCAGGCCTCGCATATTTTCAGGTGCCGGTCGATCGCCCGCCGCTTCTCGGCAACCAACGTTCCGTCAAGATAGCCGGACAAGTCCCGAATTGTGGTCAGACACTCCATACGTTTACTCCGCCGGCTGCAAACGCAGCGCCGGCTCGTGCGCCGCGGCTTCTGACATCTTGGCCGCGAGCGCGTTTCTCAAAGCCTCCCGCCCACGCAGGATTCGGGACTTTACCGTCCCGAGATGAACCTGCAAAACATCCGCGATCTCTTCATAGCCGAGATCCTCAACGTCCCGCAGCACCACCGCGGCGCGGAACGTCGGATTCAGTTCCTGAAGCGCCACCTCGATCATCGCGTGCGCCTCGTGACTCGCCGCCAGTTCGAAGGGACTCCGCCCGGGATCAGGCAGCGTCTCCTGAAAGCCGCGCTCGGCGTCGTCACGCTCCAGACCCACTTCCTGCCTGCGATGGCGGGAAAACCAGCGCCGGTGGTTGTGAGCCTCGTTCACGGCTATGCGATAAATCCAGGTCTTCAGGCTGCTCTGGCAACGGAAGGAGCCGACATTGCGGAAGACCTTCAGGAAAACTTCCTGCACGACATCGCTGGCATCGCCCGGGTCGCTGGCCAAACGATAGACCAGGTTGTAGACCGGTTGCTGAAAGCGCCGCAGCAGTTCCTCATACGCGCGCTCTTCGCCGGCACGCAGGCGCTCCACGAGCAGCGCATCCTCAGCGCGGCAATTCGCCGCCGGATCGTTCGATCCGATATAGGTTTCGAGCTGCAGGCCGAATTCCGCCACGGTAGCGCCTTCTCGACTGCAATTTTACGCTGTTTGTGTAGACTCCGCACAGGATTGGAAAGTTCCCGGGAGAAAAGCCTTACCGCGCTACCCCCGGCGGGCTACGATTTCGAGGTACTCGGAATCGACGCGGGTTCCCTGCCCGGACGCCTGGTTCCAGTTGCTCCAATGGGCGATCAACTCCCGCCGGAGCGACTGCTGCCGTTCGGGGTCGAGCGAATCAAATGTGCAGGATAGAGGACCAAAGTGAACGCGAAAGAAGTCCACCACCTCGGCCGGCGGGAATGGATAGTCGAATCGGTAGAGGCGCTTGTTGCATTCGATCCGGTCGGTACCCTGCCTGAAACGCTCGCGCACCACTGTTTCGTCGCCCCATAGGGCGGGCGACGGCATGGGGTTTTTGCCGGCGTACGGCGCGATGATGCGGAACATCCGCCCCATGAAACCGGGCCCCGTCCAGTTGGCCATGGCGATTGTTCCGCCGGGGCGGCAGACGCGCGTGAGTTCGGAGGCGGCCAGTTCCGGCCGGGGCGCGAACATGGCCGCGATGAGGCTGGCAACGATTTCGAACTCCCCATCGCGGTAGGGGAGAGCTTCGGCGTCGCCGTACTCGAAGGTCGCCGGAAGACCCTCTTCGGCGGCGCGGGCGCGAGCGCGTTCAAGCCAGTTGTCCGCAATATCGCAACCCGTGACCACCGCGCCGCGCCGCGCGGCCATCAGAGCCAACTGCCCCGCCCCGCAGCCGACATCGAGAAACGCGCAGCCGGGCCGGACCGGCAGCCGCTCAAAAAACTCCCGGGTGGGAGCTTCCATGTAGCGGTGGAATGTCTCATAGTCGCCGGCCATCCAGCCGGCCCGGAGCCGGGCCTTCAACGACCGGATGCGGTCGTCCTCGGTCACGGAATCAGTTTCAGAATCTGGCCCGAGTCGGTTGCGATCCAGAGGTTCGAGCCGGCCGAAGCGAAGACCGCCTGTTGGGCGAAGGCCCGGTAATCGACCTTCATCTCCTGCCAGGTGCGCGCGTCGGGGCTCGCCAGCACGTGCAGTTTCCCCGGCACCGGAAGTTGATGCAACTTGCCCTGCGGTTCGACGGCAACCAGGTAGGCGGTCGAGTTGAACCAGATGACATCGGTGACATCGCGGCGAGGATCGCGGAAAACGCGCTGGCCTTTCCCGCCGGCATCAGTCAGATAAACCTCTGAAGGAAAGTCGAAGGTGTTGACAAAGCGGATGAGGGCCAGAGCCTTGCGCGGCCCGTGAGCCGAACGGAAACGGGAGAACCGGCCGAAGGAGGGCAGCGTCTGGGCCGACCATGTCTCTCCGCCGTCGCGGGTTTCGAGCGTTATGTTCAGTCCGGGCCATTCGCGGCGGTGCGAAAGCTGCTCGGGGTCCATCCAATTCGCCTTGTCGCGCCGCGGCGCTACGTGGGCACCAAGCACGATGGCTCGCTGCGGGTTTTCAAACTCCATCCAATCGAAATACGAATTGACCGGGTCGGACTTGATGGCGGCCGCTTCGGATATGGCGGTCCAGGTCTTGCCCCCATCCCGAGTCCGCTGGAACAGTTTTGGGGCGCCGGTCAGCCAGCCGTTCAATTCGTCGCGAAAGTACACGCGGCGCAAACCGGCGGAGCTTTTGATTTTTTTCCAGGACCGGCCGGCCTCGTCAGTGCGCCAGAGGCCCTTGGCCGTAACCATCCACGCGGAATTGTCGTTGAGCACGTAGAGCGAGACCGGAAACTCGTTGATCGGAACGGGGGTCCAATGCACTCCGCCGTCGCGCGTGATCACCGAATACGGCTGGGGGCGGCCCTTCTTGTGGTAGAGCGTGCCGACAGCGATGCCGCGCTCAGGCGACGAAAACGCAAGATCGGCGATGTGGAAACTCCGCTGGTCTTCGTCGAGGAAATACTGGATTCGCCAGCGGGGAGAAGCGGGGGGAGCGGCTGTGGGAGCGGCGGCGGCGAGCAGCAATGCGGCGAGCAGAATCACGTCTTGTTCCGCGCGGGCAGTCCGGAGGACAACACCAGTTCAACATGGTTAGCCTCTTCAACTGCGTTGGCCGGCATACGGGAGAGAACCAGCAGGCATCCAACCTGCTCGCCGACCGTGGTGAGCAGTTCCATCTCGGCTCCCGAGTGCGCGTGGACGGCGCGGTACTGAACGTTGATCACGCCCACCACACGATTGCGCGCGATGACCGGCGCCGAGAGAAAACTTTCGAAGGTGTCCTCCGGAAGATCGGAGAAGAATTTGAACCGGGGGTCGTTGTACGTTTCGCGGGAAATGGCCAGCAGGCGGCGTTCGCGCGCCACCCAGCCGGTCAACCCTTCGGTCATCTTGAGCCGGACTTTTCCGATGGAGAGCGGGTGGGCCGGCACCGAGGCGCAGAGCACCAGTTCTTCCTTGTCGATCAGGTAGAGCAGGCACGAGTCGCAACCGGTGAAGTCGGTCACCAGGGTGACAATCCCGTGGAGCACCTCCATGAGACTCATCTCGCGGGCCATGAAGCGGCTGATCTGCTGGTAGAGGCGAAGTTGATGCTCGGTTCGCTCGAGACGCTGTTCGAGTTCCTTTCCGCGAGGCACGACTCATTATCCCATGCGGCCTGGCCGGCTACTTAAGATGCAACGCGAATTCCCGGACCGGCTCTGAGCCGGGGCCACCGATGCGGACCCAATAAGTGCCCGGAACAAGGGAGAGCGGAACGCGGACAGACAGCCGGGACTCACTCGGAACCGATTGCGTGAACCAGACCTGACGCCCGGAGAAGTCGACCACCGAGACCAGGTAGGACGGAAAGGCAGGTAACCCCGAGGCGTCGATATCGAGGCGAACCGGTCTGCCGGCTTCGGACTCGGCCGGGGCCCCTCGCAAGGCGATGAGTTGGACCGCACCGTCCGGGCGCCCGGAATCCTGCGGCCTCATCATCGGGAACAGGACCAGGCCGGCCAATACGGCAAAGGCGCCGGCCAGGGCTGGGCGGGGAATGGACAGGATGCGCGCGAACCGGAAACTCTTTTTGGGCTTGGGCGCCTCGGTCTCCAGAGCGCTGCAGGCGGCTTTTATGTGGGAGACGTACCGGTCGATGCCGGTCAGACGGTCCTGACAGGGGGCACAAAGCAGAAGATGTTCCTCAACGGCTTCCAGACTGGTATCCGTGAGTTGTCCCAGAGCGAAAAGCTCGAGTGCGTCGTCCGTTGGGTGACGTTCAACCGAGACGATTGACATCAAATCCTCCTGAATCGGGGCGCCTTCAACGCCCACCGAGAATGATCCTGAACACGTTGCTGAGATATTAGTGCGAAGCAGCGGCCGAAGTTCTCACAAAAAGTGCGTTGAGAGCCCGCTGTTGGATCTTTTTTCTGCCCAGTTCGCCAAAACGCGCTTTGGCGCGGCTCTTGAGGAGCCGGAACTGGGTATCGGAAAGCCCCATTTCGTCGCAAATCTGGTCCTGGGACTGTTCATAGAGGTAGAAGCGGGTGAGGATTTCGCGATCGCGGTCGGTCATGCGCGATAACACGCGGTCAATCATGAGCCGTGTTTCCTGTGACATAGCCGACTGTTCGGGGCTGTTCGAGAAGCTGTGGATCCGCAGCCCGCTATCGAGGTCCACCTCTTCCCGCTTCTTCTGGACATGGGCCGAGATATAGGCGGAGATCTGGCGCCGGACGATGGTGCGAACAAAGCCCATCAGGCGATCGGGTTCGCGAAGATCGCCTTTTTGCAGAGCTTCGACGATGACCAGAAACGTGTCGTGAACCTTGTCATCGAGTTCCATCGGCCCCAACTGGCGGCAGATATGGAAACGGATTCCGCGGGCAAACAGGCGGTAAAGCTGATCCAACCCGTCCGCGCTTCCGGCGCGAACCTTGTCGATGAGCGCCGTCCAATCGACAGAGGGCGTTGCAAACTGCGGTGGATCGTCGTGCTGATCCAGGCTCTGGTCCGGCTCGCACCGGGCGGTGGAGACAGATGCCCCCGGTAGATCATCGCAGAGATTCATAGGATGAGTTACTCCTTGCGGTCAACTGAAACGCAGCCCAATAACGCGGATCTGAGCGCCAGCCGGATGAATGAAGCATGTCCAACTGGGCGGCGCGCAGCGCTCCGGCGGGGGAGGCGGTCTGCGGTTGACGAAAATGGCCGTAAAAGCTGACGAACATTTCGCCGGTGTCGTCCGGCGTGGGCCAGTGGCTGGCGATTACGCCGGTGGCTCCGGCTGTCAGGAAGGCGCGGGTGAGTCCGAGCAGTCCGGCTCCTCGAACGTTGAGGCCCGAACCGGAGCTGCAACCGCTCAGGACCACCAGGGAGCCGGGGAGCCGAAGAGCTGAAACGTCGGAAACGGTGAGGAGTTCGAAAACGCTGCGGTCCGGGTGCATGCTGAGCGCGATGAGGGTCTGGTGGTCGGAGCGCTTCGAGGGCACGAAATGGGCGGCGATGTGGACGACGGCGGGTTTGTCCGCCAGCGCCTCGACCAGGCGCGCGCGGGTTACATCGCGTCCGGTAAGCAGCCGCGCCGAACCCGTCCAATGACTCGCGGAGTTCCGCACTTCCGTAGCGCTGCCGATGAGGCGCGGCAGCTCGACCCAGGGCTCGGGAGCGCTTCGGGTCCAGCCGATGCGGAGAAAAGGATCGGTCCAACCGGCCTGGTTGCGGGAATCGGCCGTGTTGTAAACAGCATCGCCGATGCCGAGGAAAGGGCCTTCCGCGACGGTCTGCCGCGGTCCGGCGGCCCAGGCGCCGGGCACGATTTCAAGCGTCGACTGTTCAATCAGGTACTTGGGGCCGGTGGGCGTGAAGCCGGTAACGAGAGCGGCAAAGGGGAGATCATGCAGCGGCCCTTCGATGGCGAGGACGAGCTCGCGAGGCGCAGGCTCGGGATCGCCGGAAAAAAGGGTTTGATAGAGCTCGTATCCGAGCCTCGGCGCTTCCGGCTTTCCGGCGGTGAGCGCGTCGCGGAAGGCGGACACCTGGTTGGTGAGTCGGGCGGCGGAAGGGAGTTTCGCGACGTGGATGCTGCCTCCGGTGACCGTCCAGCGGTACGATTCCTGGTCCCCCAAGTGAAAACTCATAAGAGTACGGGAAATCCCTAGTCCTCTCTGAACAGAATTAAGTGAGATTCGAGCGGGATTATTCTCAAATATTTTGTCGAAATTTGTCGAATCGGCAAACCCTGCGCGCGCCTCCAGTTCCGTCAATCGAGATCTCAACGCGTTGATTTTGGACAACTTCGAATCGGCGGCCCGCATCAGGGACCGGCCCTCAATTACCCGCAATTGCGCAAGAATTTCCCAGTACTCGGGATGTAGTTTTTCATTCAAACCGGATGATCCGAGAAGGCTCTCGCGGAGGCTGGCGGCCCGATTTGTCTCGGCCGCGCGCCAGGCCTCGACCGCGAGTTGAGGATCGCCGCCCAAGGCGGAAGCCTGGAGAGCCGTTTCGATGAAGTTGTCATAGAGGTGTTGGAGCGATGTGTCGGTCGAACGGCGAAAAGTATCGGCGGGCGCAATCTGACTGCGCCAGTGCGCGACCATTTGGAGAGCCAGGCGGAAATCGCCGACGGCGCCGTCGAGGTCGCCGGCCGCCCTGCGAATCCGGCCGCGGAGATCGAAGAACAGGTGGGCGGGCACTGAAGACGGCTGATTGGCTCCGATGGCGGCATCGATCAGATGTCGCGCCGAGTTCAGATCTCCGGTGGAGAACTTGAGTTTGGCCAGGGAGTATCGGGACAGGGACGCTTTGGGATCTTTATTGAGGAGGCGGATGCGGAGGGCGCGGCTCAGCGCATCTTCGGCAGCGTCCGGATTCTGGCCGGAGAGTTCGGTGCCCAGATACTCGAGGTTGGTGGCGAGAACCCATTGGACGAACTGCTGCTCGAAGTTGGCGGCTTGGGATGTGGCTCCTGCTGGTTTCGGCGCGGTGTCGACCGAGTCGATCTCCTCGAGCGCCATGCGCGAATAGCGGACGGCTTGGGCAGACTCGCCGCGATTGAAGTATATGGCGCCCATCTGCATCAGAGCCTGGGCCCGATTGAGGGCGTGGGGCATGCAGGAGCGCAGTTCCACGCACCGGCGGGCGTGGGCCACCGCGCCCTCGAGGTCGCCCATCTCCCGGTACACGGATGCGATGTTGCCCTCGGCTGTCGCGGTTCGGGTACAGTTGCCGTGCCGGGTTGCGCTGTCGCGCGCCTGATAGAAGATGCGGAGCGCATTTCGGTAGTGGAACTGCGCCAGTTCGGCGGCTCCTTCACCAAGCAAGGCGAGTTCGGCAAGCTGAGAGTGGCTGTTCCGTTGGGCTTGAATCTGGATCTGCTGGTAGAGGGACCGGGCTTCGGCGTGCTTCCCCGAAGAGAATAAAACGTAGGCCTGTCTAAGCTGGTCCCGCGACGCAGGCGGGAAATCGTTCTGATCGCTCCGTGTGCAACGGTCGGAAGTGTTGACGGCAGCGAGGATCAGGACGGCAGCAACGCCGAAAATCCTGTGCAAGCTGTGAACTGAATGTGAACTGGATTACCCAGGCGGGTTTAAGGGGTACTGGGAGACTCCACTAGTACCCCTAGATCATATCAGCAGCCGGGGCTCCGTTCAATGGCGATTGCGCCTAGCCCACCGAAGGGGGGAAAAGGATGATGATGATCGGATCCATCTGGCATGTCCTCCTTGGAGATTTGAAGAGCCTGCCGCGCGCTCAACCTCTTTCTGGCTCAAAGGTATGCGGGTGACGCTCCGCGGCAAGGGGGTTCAGACGGACGGAGACCCAGCGCAAGCACCATGAGAAACATAGGCTTACAGGGATTTTGGAATTTCTGCCGGCGCAATGACCGGGCGGCGCGCTCGAAGGCTAGTTCTGTTCGATTACGTTCTGAAGTTCGGCCCGGCGCACCTCGTGGACACGTTCAATCTGGCGGGAGATTTCGTAGGCAATTTTTTGAACATCATCGGTTTCGTTCAGAATCAATTCCACCTTGAAGTACACGTCGGTACGGCGCATGAACTCAATGATACGATGAGGGTATCCAACGGGTGCTCTGCCAGCTTTGTGAAACACGGAGGCCTCGCCGTTTCTGTCCGGGCGTGCGCGGCGATATTTGCGCGCCCTGCTGCGGAACCGAGCGCGAGCAGACGGTGAGTTGTCCGCTCGACTGCGAGTACTTATCCGAGGCGCGCAAACACGAGGTCAAGCCGTACCTCAACCCGGATACGTTCCCCAATCGCGACATCGTTGTGGACGAGAAATTCCTGATGGCGCACGAACCCGTCCTGTTGTGGCTGTCGATGAGCGTCTTGCGGCCGGCGCTGGCCACCGAAGGGCTGGTTGACGGGGACGTACGAGAAGGGCTCGAGAGCCTGATCAAGACGTACCGCACGCTGCAATCCGGACTGGTGTACGAATCTCGTCCGGCGAATCCTCTGGCGGGTGCGGTTTACGAAGCGGTACAGGTTGGGGTGGAGGAATTCAGGAAGCGCGCGCGGGAAAAGCTGGGCGCCGAGTCGCTGCGGGATGTCGAGGTGTTGGGGGTTCTGGTGTTTTTGCAGCGTCTCGAACTCCAGCACAACAACGGGCGGCGCCGCGGGCGCGCGTTCATCGACTTCCTGCGCTCGCAGTTTCCCGAGCCCGCCGCGGCGGAGTCATCGTCGCGGCTGATACAGCCATGACAGCGCTCGTCGTTTTCGCACATGGGTCGAGCCTGGAGCCGGCCAACGAAGCGGTCCGCCAGGTGGCGGCGCGGTTAGCGGCCGAGACGGGGCAACTGGTGGAGGCGGCCTTTCTCGAAGGCGGAACTCCGGACCTGAACGGCGCGGTGGAGCGCTGCCTCGGCAAGGGCGCCGCCCGAATCACGATTCTGCCCTATTTTCTGACGTTGGGACTGCATCTACAGCGTGATCTACCGAGGCTGGTGTCCGGCGTCGAGGCGGCTCATCCCGGGGTGGCGCTGCGAGTGGCGCAGCCCCTCGACGGCCATCCATCTTTGGTGGCGGCGCTTCGGGACCGCGCCGCGGAGGAAGCATGATTGCCCGCCTGGTTGAGAGCCGCGAGATAGCGGAAGAAGTGCGCCACTTTGTGTTTGAGGCGGACACGGAGCGGTTCGCGTTCGAACCGGGCCAGTTCATTTCGCTGGCGTCGACGGTGGACGGCAGGAAGATCACCCGCGCCTACTCTCTCGCCGCCGCCCCGGGCGGAAACCGTTTTGAGCTCTGCCTGAACCGTGTGAAGGAAGGCAAAGTATCGCCGCGGCTATTCGCGCTGGCGCCGGGCGAGACCATCGAATTTTCAGGTCCTCTGGGCTATTTTCTGCTGCGGCGTCCGCCGTCAAATTCCGTATTCGTGGCCACCGGCACGGGTATCGCGCCTTTTCGCTCCATACTCGAAGCCGAGCTCGCCGCCTGGCCGGACCGCACGTTCACGCTGCTGTTCGGAATTCGATACGAGGCCAACATTTTGTATCGGGCCGAATTCGAGCGGATGGCGGCGGAGCATCCGAATTTCCGGTTCTGGCCGACGCTAAGCCGGCCTGAAGCAGGTTGGGCCGGGCGTTCCGGTCACGTTCAGGCGCATCTCGACGAAGCGCTCGGGGGAAGCCTCGAACATGACGTTTACATTTGCGGGATGAAGGCGATGGTGGACGAGGTCCGCTCGCGTTTGAAGGAACGGGGCTTCGACCGCAAACAGATCATCTTCGAGAAATACGATTGATGCTGAAACGACCACGAATGGTGCTGGGCGCGACCGCTGCGGGGACGTTCGTCGTGGTGGCGGCCATCATGGTGCTCCTGATGCCGCAACCGCTGCGGCGGACGGACGCTCTCGTGGTGGGCACGGTGGCGACGATGGCTGCGCTGGCCGTGTTGTTCGCCGGGTTCATGCTCTCGACCCATCAGCGGGACGTGTTCTTCAAGAAGCGCACCAAGAAGTAGACCCGGACGGCGCGCTATAACGGGAACGTGGACCTACCGGTAAACCCTCCCGTGCTTCCTATGCTGGCCAAACGCCTGGACCAACTGCCGGCGCAAGGCGAGTGGATCTTCGAGCCGAAGTGGGATGGCTTCCGGGCGCTCGTGTTTCGCGACGGCGGCGAGATCCTGATTCAAAGCCGGGACGCGAAACCGCTCAACCGGTACTTTCCCGACCTGGTGGACGCTTTCGCCGCTCAATTGCCGGCGCGATGCGTGGTGGACGGCGAACTGGTGATCGTCGGCCCGAACGGCCTGGATTTCGACGCTCTCCAACTGCGGCTTCATCCGGCGGCGTCGCGCGTCAAGCGCCTGGCGGCGGAGACTCCGGCGTCGGCGGTTGTGTTCGATCTGCTGGCGATCGGCGATCGGGACCTCCGAAACGAGCCCTTTGAGCGGCGGCGAGAGCAACTTGTATCGGCGCTCAGCGCGGCGAAACCGCCCTTGCATCTCACGCCGGCCACGCGCGACTTTGCCGTTGCAACGGACTGGTTTCGCCGGTTCGAGGGCGCGGGCTTTGACGGAGTGATGGCGAAAGCTCCGGCTGGAATTTATGAGCCGGATCAACGGACGATGATCAAAGTGAAGCACGAGCGCGATTGCGATTGCGTGGTGGCGGGCTTCCGCTGGCATCGGAAAGGTGACGGCGACCGCGTAGGATCGCTGCTGCTCGGGCTGTTCGACGGTCAGGGCACGTTGCATCACGTCGGCGTTTGCGCCAGCTTCACCGACGCAAAGCGAAAGGAACTGGCCGATTTTCTCGCCCCCTACCGCGAAAACGCGCTGGCGCAGCACCCCTGGAAGGAGTGGGCCGGAGAGGGAGCGGGGCAACGGCTGCCGGGCGGCCAGAGCCGCTGGAGCCAGGGCAAGGATCTTTCGTGGGAAGCCGTGCGGCCCGAACTTGTGGTGGAGGTCGCCTACGATCATATGCAAGGCGACCGGTTCCGTCACACGGCGCAATTCCGGCGCTGGCGTAGCGACAAGAGCCCTGAATCCTGCACGTACGCGCAACTCGAGGTGGTGCCGCCGCAGGAACTGGCGGAGATCTTCAAGACTTCGCGCGCCGGCTAGCCGCGCGCCACTCGCGCGTGGGGTCGTCGTCGGGGTACGGTTTCTCCTGGGGCGGCCGGACGGGCTCGGGAACGTGGCGCAGGTTGACGCGGATGCGCGTCCACGTGGAAGACCTGCCGCGCATGGAGTCGACCAGCACATCGTCCACAGCGAGGAGGCTCGCCGCATCGGGGTGGCGCTGCTTCCACCGTTCGAGCCCATCGAGCGCGGCTTGCCGGTCCGGCGAATTGGCCACGGTGATCAGCGGCATCTTCAGGCGGGGCGCGGCGCGCTTTACGCGTGAAGGCGCCACGCGAGGAGCCTCTCCCGCCATTTTCCGGAAGTGCGGCGGCCATGGAGCGTCGGCGATACCGGCTTCCTGGTCGCGGCGCGCCAATTCGAGCAGGGACTCGAGCGAGCCGGCGTGCTGGTCCATTGCGGCATGCGGATCGCCGAGCGACTTGAACCGAGCCGGAACCGAGAGGATAGTGAAGTCGCCGGGTTCGCAATCGGGGACTTCGTGCCAGTGGAGCGGCGTCGAGACGCGCGCGTCCGGAAGCGGGCGAATGGAGTAAGCCGAACAGGTGGTGCGATCCTTGGCGTTCTGGTTGTAGTCGAGGAACACGCCGTGGCGCTCCTCTTTCCACCATTTCGAACTCGCGAGGGCCGGTACGCGGCGCTCCACAGCGCGGGACAAGGCCACGGCGGCGCTGCGCACTTCGCCGAAGGTCCACCGAGGCTCGATGCGGACGTTGATATGCATGCCGCGCGATCCGCTGGTCTTCGGCCACCCGCGCAAGCCATGTTCCTCGAGCAGCGCCCGGACTTCGAGCGCCACGTCGCGAACCTGGGGCCATTCGACACCGGGTCCAGGATCGAGATCGACGCGGAGCTCGTCCGGATGGTCGAGGTCGGAGGCGCGGACCGCATGAGGATGCAGTTCAAGGCAGCCGAGATTCACGATCCAGGCGAGTCCGGCGTCGTCGCTGACGACCACCTCTTCCGCTCGACGGCCGGAAGGAAAAGAGAGGGTAACGGTGCGGAGCCAAGCCGGGCGTGCGGCCGGGGCCCGCTTCTGATAGAACGCTTCGCCTTCGGCCCCGTCGACAAAGCGTTTCAGCACGATCGGGCGGTCAAGAATTCCGGCCAAGGCTCCAGGAGCAACATCCAGGTAATACCGAACGATGTCTAACTTAGTCAGCCTGACCTGGCGAGAAAAGTACAACTTATCGGGGTGAGTAATCCGGACTTCGCGCCCCTGAATAATCAGCACTTCGGCCGGTTCGCCCGCCATGACACTCAGACTAGCATCATTCCCGGCATCGCGGGCGCGTAATGCCGGCGCTTGCGCTAACAACAGTGCACGCGCGATATCAACGCCTATTTGCGTTCACTCCAATTAGTAAGTGCAGCTTTAACGTCCTGAATGACGTCGCTCCACGCTCCCTGCTTCGTCTGCCGAAACAGGCGGGCGGTCGGATACCAGGGCGAGTCGTCGCGCTCGAGCATCCAGCGCCAGTCGGCACGCGCGGGAAGAAGGATCCACACGGGTACTCCAAGCGCGCCCGCTAAGTGCGCGGTCATCGTGTCCACCGAGATCACAAGGTCCAAATTCAGGATGGCTGCCGCTGTGTCCTGGACATCAGTGGCGAACGCCTCCAATTCGGACACTCCGTCCGGGGCAGGTACGCCTTTTTGTAAGCTATATAGCCGCACACCGGGAGCCTCAACCAACGCCGCCAACTCACTTATACTGACTGTTCGCGCGCGATCCCAATCGCCGGATTGCCAGCACAAGCCCACGGTACGCAGCCTGGACTCGCCAATATGCCCGGACATCCGATCGATTGCCGCCCGAGGAATGAAGATATAAGGGACAGATGAGGGGATGGTTCGAAGATTTGTTCGAGCTATGCGGGGAAGCTCGTTGATTTCGATCTGCAACTCCCAGCCGAACTCGCTGCCGTCGGTCTCCCAACTCATCACCTCGTCCACACCGGGCACTCCGCGCAGTAACGTGACTAACTGCGGGTGAGTTTGAACCCCAAGCCACTTACAATCCGCGCGCAACCAAGACGCATAGCGGATGAATTGAATCGTGTCGCCGAGGCCGTGCAGGCAACGCAGGATCACCCGTTTGCCGCGCCAGCACTCGCCGGTCCACATTCGGTGCGCGTCGTGAGGGCGAACGCTCTGAATCAGATCGCTCTCGGCCCAAGCGCGATCGAACTCGCCCAACAACATCCAGCAGGTCCAGCGGCCCGCCGCACATTCTGCAACATCGAAGCCCTGCCGCTGAGCGCTGGAAAAACATACCAGGGCCAGTTCCGGACGCCTTTCAGCCAGATACGCCCGTCCCTGCTCAGATGATGCCGTGCCGCTCACGTACAGTAGCGCCGGACCATCGCGGCACAGAAATCGGCGAATCGCGCGGGCTCCCTCGGCGGACTTGTGTGATTCGGAAGCATGCCTTCCTGCTCAGGCGTGAAGCAGAACGTTAGAGTCACGTCGAAGGGCTCAAGCATCTTCATCTGCCGGTCGAACCATTTCATCGCATCGGGCCGGAGGCTGTCGGCCCAACTCAAACCGGTGCGCAGGTATTGAACTCCGGCCTCTTTCATCAACCGGACCCCGCATTCGATCCGCGGATCCTCGAAGTGAAACCACTGGCAAATCCCCAACTCGGGCGTGAGGGCGGAGAACTCCCGGAGCGCGGGTTTGCGGCTACCGTCTTCGCGGATCAGCCCCATGTAGAAGTGCCGGTAATAGGACGATCCTTCCGCTTCTCGATGACGCGTGGTTGCCGGCCAGGACTTCGGCAGGTCGAACAAACTGTACCAATGGATCCGCTCCGCCCGACCTAACAACAGTTCGGCCGTCCTCTTTATGCCGAACACCTGAATCTCATCGGCGCCGAAAGTGGAAGCGCCAACTTCCGAGACCCACACCGGCAGGTGAGTGACACTCTGAATCTCCGCCAGCTTTGCCGGCCATTCATCAATCATCCAGTGATTCCAATCGAGCGGAAAGCCATGGACCGCGACGATATCAACGGAGTCGAGCACGCCCTGCGAGGCGAGGTTCTTCAGATATTCGGGGTCGATCGGCGACATGCCGCCCAAAACTCGCCTGAGCCCGGGCTTCTCGGCTTCAATCGCAACGCTTGACTGCTTGACCATCGCGCTAAAAATACGCCAGTCTGGATCGATTTCGAAATTCCAGTGCGAAAGGTTGTTGGGTTCGTTCCATAACATCACCGCTTCAACCATTCGCTTGCCTCCGCCGGCAGAAGTAGACCTCTTCTTCGGGTTGCTCGACGATCTCAAAGCCTGCGCTTCTCAGCATCGCCTCAGCGCAGGCGCGGTTTGGAATCCACCAATTCGTCGGATCGTGGGAATAGGAGTTCTCGACAAAATGCATAACCGGATAACCGGGCTGCTCGAACATGGCGATTTCAGAGAATTCCGCGTCCTCGGGCACTTCAATGCGGGCGTCTGAACCTCGCAGGAGAGATTGGAAAATCAAGGTATCCGCCACCACGTGTTCGTGCAGAAGATCGAGCGCCAGAAGCGGATGCCGCAGGTGATAAAGAACACCCATAAACAGGACGATGTCGAAACGCTGCCGGAGGTCGGCCACGTGATAAACATCCAGTTGACGGAATTCCACTTTTAGTCCGCTCACCTCGGCCGCAAATCGCGCTTGTGCGAGATAGTCGGCATCGGAGTCGATCCCCAGCACAAAGTCGGCCCCGCGCTTCTTCATCTCGAGAGAATAGAATCCACCGTTGCAACCGATGTCCAAAACCGTTCGACCGTGGAGATCTTCCGGGATCCGGTGCTCGAAGTGCCGCCACTTACAGGCTGGATAGTCGCCGAGGAAATGGTTCGGGGCCGTCCGCACTCCGTTCAGGTCGATGTTATGAAACCACTGTCCTAACTGAACGATCCTGGTCTCAAGGTCACTGCGGCTGATAAGGTCGGGCATATTCACTTCCGGCGGTTAGTTATTGCAATTGACACAGACGAGGTGGACTGACTCCGGATGGCACTGGACGATACTCATGGACGCAGGGCTGACGCTAAAGCGCAAGACATGGCGAATCGGAATGGACAACCAATGCGCAAGCACGTAGCGGAGCGGATCGCAATGACTGACCAGCACAACTGTTTTTCCTGAGTATTCGCCGATGACTCTCTCGATGCTGTGCAGCATCCTGCACAGTACTTGAGTCACGCTTTCGCCGTTTGGCGGCGCCACGCAGTCCCGTTCGTTGTTGTAGCGCTGCCAGAGGCTATCGCCGGACAGATCCGCGAAACTACGGCCTTGCCATTCGCCAAAGTCCACTTCGTTCAGCCCTGGATCGATTTCGACGGGAAGGCCGAGGTTTCTCGACAGGATGACCGCCGTCTCGACAGATCGCTCCAGCGGACTCGTGCAGACCGCATCCACTCCGATGGACGCCAATCGGGTGCCCAGCCGCATCACCTGCCGGGTTCCCGTCTCGTTGAGCGGCCACCCTTCCGCACGCCCGGCCAGCACTTTCCCCACCGCATTCGTCTCTCCGTGGCGCACCAGAACAAGCGTTGTCATGAAACCAGAACAGCGGTCGAATAGTCGGCTCTCAGATCGAGAACTTCCCCAATTTCGGCTACCCGATGCGCGTATGTGTGCTCAGCGAGCGCGCGATGATAGGCGGCGGCGCCAATCTGCCGCGCCAGTTCGGGAGTGAGCCGGCTTAACGTATCCACTACTTCTTCTCCGGAGCTCGCCACTAAGATCTCGAAGTTAGGTTCGAAGAATTGACCGACTCCTTCCCATGCGTCGGTAATCAGACACGCACCTGCACCGGCTGCTTCAAATACGCGGGTTGCCGGCGAAAATCCGTAACGGGCCATGCTATCCCGCGCGATGTTCAAGACAGCCAGCGGACTAACATTGAACGCGTTGTGATCCCGGGTGTAGAGATGATCGAGCCAGCGCACGTTCGGACTGAGGGGCTTATCGCCCCATCCCGCGCCTGCCAGGAGGAACTGACGGTCGGGCAACCGGGCAGCCGGTTTGGCGAAGTACTCGTCGAAACGCCTTTCCCGGTCGGGCAGGCGGTTTCCGAGAAACGCCAGGTCGCCCGCATATTCCCTCTGTGGCGGGACGGGATGATGCGTGCGAGGATCAACCGCGTTGTAGATGGGCACACATTGCCGGGCGCCGATCGAGTGATACGCGTTGATGACGGGCTCGCCGCCGCCATAGGTGAATACCGCGTCGTAGCGCGACACTTCACGCGCGAACGGGTCATCGGGATAGCTCATCACGCGATCCAGAGTTGCGGGTGCGTCGACGTCCCAAAAGACAACTAGATTGGATGCGGTCTTCAGGTCGGGAATCGCGCTTTCGAGGAACTCGTCGAAGACCCCGACGCCGCTCGCCTTAACGATCAGATCCGCCGAGGATGCCTGTTCTACCGCTCTCGCGACGGCATCCGCTTGCGCCGGATAGACGACCACTCTCGCCCAGAACGGATCTTCGATGTCGCGATGCTGCTGACGGTTATAGGCGTCAGGTTCGAAAAACGTGATCTCGTGCCCGGCACGATGAAGTTCCCGTATCAAGCCGCGGTAGTAGGTGGCCGCCCCGTTCCAATAAGCCGAGGTCAGGCTTGAACCAAAGAATGCGATTCGCATGATGCTCTCCTCCCCTCCATGCCGGAAACAATCGACCGCAGTTCGTCGACACGGTGTGTGCAGGTGTGTCTGGACCGCAGGCTTTCACGGGCAAACTCAGCCCTTTCGGCCGCCTCCGCGGGGCGCGTCAGAGTTTTCTCGATTTCCAAAGCGCATTCTTCGGCATTCCGAACCGTTCTGTAGCAACCATCCGGGAAAAGGCCCTCACGATCGCTCCATGGCGCAGAGAGCAGCGGAATCCCGCAGGCGAGGGCCTCAAACACACGAATCGTCGGAATCCCAGGCAACAACCGGACATAAGGACCTCGGGGAATGTGTATGGTTACCCGGTGTTTTGCGAATAACTCAGGGACGCGAAAATTCGGCGCCCACCCGTGGTATTCGATTCCGGCCTCATCGAAAGCTGCCAGCGCATACTCGGGATAACGCACCCCGTAGACATGGGCGCGTATCCTGAGACGTTTGACCGGCTCAATCAGGAACTCACGTATTTCCGCGGCGCGCTCGTCGTCTCCCCAGTTCCCGATCCAAACGAGGTCCGCCGCGGGCTTAGAGCCCGGGATCGGCCGAAAGTGGGAGGTGTCGGCGGCTTCGTGCCACGTCCAGGCAGCCTTCGCCGCGTTCAGGTCGAGGTAACGTTCGCGGATGACATCACCGAAGGCGAGCACGCCGTCATAAGCGCTCAGGTCATAGCGGCTCATCTCGGAAGGAGCGCTGACGATGCGGTGGTGCGTATCGTGAAAGAAGAGCCGGTACCGGGGATTTCGACGGTGATGGTCGCCGATTCGCGCTACCAGGTCAGGCGAATTCCACTCATGCACGAGCACAGCGTCTGCCCCATCGAGCGCTGCGGAAAGATCAAGGGTCTCCTCCCGATATAGATGAGCCTTCAGATGAGGAAAGCGGCTTCGAAACTCCCCAATCGGCCCCTGGCCATGGTCGCGGATCAGGTTCTCCCGGCTCCAGCCGTCGGCAGGCTCCCAGAAGGTTACTTCATCGCCGCGCCTGACAAACTCGGTCCCGATGCCGCGTAGAAAGTGAGCGTTACCGTGGTTCCAATCGGACTCGACTGAGTGCGTGACAATCGTTACGCGCACGTCGTCCTCTTTGCCGAGACACCTGCGTAGAGATTCAAGTAGGCTTGCGCCATACTGCCGGCCGTGAACCGGTGTGCGCGCGCCGTTGAGGCGCGAGCCAGGTCATTTCGCGCGGACTCGTTCTCAATCAATGAGCTGAGCGCTTTTGCCAGCACTCCAGAATCTCCGGGCGGAACATACACCGCGGAATCGCCCCATATTTCGCGAAGGCTCGGAATATCGCCCAACACCAATGCGCAACCACACAGCGCGGCTTCGAGGATGGAGATCCCGAACGGCTCGTACCGGGCGGGCGCGGCGTAGATCGCTGCCCGGGTCATCGCCTGCCTCAGCTCAGTAGATGACAACACACCAAGCGCCCTGCAGTTTGACATCGAACCTAATGGCGTACGCCCGCGATCTCCGGCCAGACACACCGGCCATTTAACGGACGCCGCGGCGGAAACCAGGGCCGCGACGTTCTTCCCTTCGTCCCAAAGGCGTCCGGCTGTAAGGATCCAAGGCTCTTTGTCTCCACGCGCGAACTGCTCGGTCCGCCGGCCGTTGTAAATCACGTGGCAGTTCGTCGATTCAAGGCCGTAACAACTCTTCAGCTGCTCCATCATCGCTTCCGACGGCGCTATTACGGCGTTCGCACCGTCGAACGTCCTCTGTACCTCCAACTGATACCTGGCCCAGTTTGGAGGCGCGTCCTCTCCTTTCACCGCGCGCCACCACGAAAGCACGCAGGAGTGTGCGGTGACCACAACCGGGCCCCGCCAGGAAAGGCCGTTGATGCCGAGTGTATTCAGGTGAACCAGGTCCGGTCGAAAATCGCGAGCGACCTGAGAGAACCACCAGTTGGATCGCTCTAAATCATCCCAGGGATCCTCCATCCACTCCACCTTGAATCCGCCGTCGAAGCACTCCAATCCGGGTAGACGGTCGAGTTCCGCGCGCTGGGATGGGCTGAGCGCCCGTCCGAGGGTTGCGAGCCCTACCGCGCAATCACGCGCCAGTAATTCCTGAGCCAAATCCAGGCTGAAGGTCCACACGCCGCCGACCGTGTCGGTGGTCAGCAGAATCCTCATTCCTCGCTGACGGTTCATCTTTTGAGAGCCTCGAGTTGAACTAATGGTGCGGGACTAGCTTCCTGAATATCGCTAAACTTACTAAACTGCCGCAGGTAGTCGGCGTGTGCGCGCTCCCAGGCTTCGTCGTCAGCGGCGCCCCAGCGGTGGGTGTAATCCGGTGAGCCGGGATAAGTAAACATCGGTACCGGCTCATTCGCCCACACACCGTTCTCCTGTAAGTGTTCACGCCAGGCGGCAACGTCAGCCGGGTCGTCTTCACGGCAGTCTAATAAGTTCGCCTGTACGAACGGAACACGCTTCTTGGCATGAATCAGCCGCTCGGACATGTCTTCGGTTGAAATCTTGCACTTCTTGTCCAGGCGCGCGCGGCCGGCGGCGGTGATGCTCTCCACCCCGGCTTCGATGGACACACATCCCGCCTCGCCGAGGAGGTCGATCATATCCCGATTCCACAAGTCGATTCTTGTCTGGATTCCGAAGGCGATACGCTTTGACGCGATTAACTCTAAAACGCCCCGGTACGGGAGAAAGATCTCGTCGATGAAATAGACATACTCGGTGCCGGCTTCAATCAGAGCCGTCAATTCAGCGTCAATCGTCTGGATCGGCCGCCGGCGGAACTCGTTCCGAAAATTGTCTTTGGCGCAGAAGGTGCAATGGTAGGGGCACCCGCGGGAGGTTTCCATTTCGGCGCCCGGACCACCCGGCTCGCGGTCGAAGCGATGATGATGATGGGTGTGTTTGCGAATCAGGCCGGCGTCCCATTCCAGCGCAGGAAGCGCGCTCATGTCCGAGGCGTGCGGACCGCCCCGGCTCCGGTAAGTTCCGTTGTCGAAGTAGCAAATCGAGGGAACGTCAGACAATTCACCGGCAAGCCGCGGAAGAATCTCTTCGCACTCGCCCATAACAGCTATGTCGGCCTGTAACTTCTGAAGCGTTCTTCTGGGCGTCGTCGAAGCGTGAGGTCCGATCACGACTAATTTGCCGATACCTCTCAGTACTTCGGCGGTCTCCATCGGGATTCTCAGTTCCGGAGGCGCGCAACGCCAAAACAGATAACTCGGCGCGGTTGTAATGACAACAAGATCGGGAGCGAACTCTTCGGCCTTCGTGCGAATCTCGGCCAGCTCCAGTTGCTCGAGTTGCCCATCTACGATGAGAGCCTGGTGCCCGGACCGCTCGAGCAGACTTTTCGAATACATGAGCTCGAGCGGGAGGTGAGGCTCACGGCAGCCGAAATAGATGCTCTGGTCGAACTTCCACGGAGGATTAACGAGCAAGAACCGCACAGGGCCCCTCCGCAGTTCCGACGCGGCTTCGATTCGCGAGTACCCATTGCAGGAGATTCTCCACTCCCTGGCGCACACTCACCTTTGGCGACCATCCGGTGGCGCTCTTGAACTTGCGGGTGTCGGAGACGTAGTAGCGCTGATCGCCGGCTCGCCAGGGCGACATAATCAACTCCGGGCGGCTCTCGACCAATGATGCAATCAGGTCGACCAGCTCAATCAGACTCGCAGTGTTCCCCAAGCCTCCACCGATGTTAAAAGCCTGGCCCGATAGAGTGGGAATGTTGGCTTGTGCTAATAAGAATGCGTCCACGAGATCTTCCACATAGAGCAGGTCGCGAACCTGCAAGCCGTCCCCGCAAATCTCGATCGGCGTACCTTCCACAATGCGCCGGACAAAGTGCGCAACCCATCCCTGGTCCTCAGTTCCCAACTGATGAGGACCGTATATGCAACTCATTCGAAACACCACTGCCGGAATGCCGAATGTCCTCGCGTAATCCAATACGTACTGGTCGGCCGCGCCCTTGGAACATCCGTAGGGACTGTGGAAGTCCAGCCGGCGATCCTCGCTGATGCCGGACCGCAGCGAAGCGTCCAGAGGTTGGTATCGTGTTTCGCTGCGCTCCAGATTGAGGTCAGCGAGCGCGCCGTACACCTTGTTTGTCGAGGTGAAGATCAGCGGAGGCGGGCAATCGCGGTTGCGAATGGCTTCGAGAAGGTTCAACGTGCCGCCGACGTTGATTTCTGCATCGACTAGCGGCTCAACTAAACTAGTGGTCACCGCGACCTGAGCGGCGAAGTGAAAGACGCGGTCCGCATGGTCAACGGCTGCCCGGAGTCCAGCGGCATCGCGAACGTCCCTCTGGATCAGCTTGAGTCGCTCCCCAAATCGCGCCTGCAGCCCTGCCACATTCTGGTCGACGCCGGGGCGGGATAAGTTGTCGTAAACGACGACTTCGTGACCATCGGCAAGATAGCGGCTTGCCAGGTTCGTACCGATGAATCCGGCGCCGCCTGTAATTAGAATGCGGTCCTTTGTCTTGAGTTCCGGAGCCTGCCTTACGAAGCGGGCTGAATCCCGAACTGCATCGATCCCACTTTCAGCCCACAGGCGATAGAGCGATTTCGGACTCCCATCGGCCCGCATGAGGCCGTAATGATAGTCGCGTTCGTCCGAGTTCAGCGAGTCGGGATTGCCCTCCTGCGGCCTGCGGTCAGATAGTTCCTGCCAGTAGACCCGGCTCACCGGGGCGCGCTGCGCATCGACAAACGCCTTGATCTGGGCTCGTTCGTCGCCGCGCCACGTGGAGAAACCCGCCTGTGTAATCCACACTTCGGCGCTGCTGCCGTGTTTGGCAAGTTGCCCGGCAACCTTTGCTGCATCGTGACTCCAACTTACTGAGCCATACTCGGGGCTACTTGGAAAACCGTGTATCCCGACGGCGTCGATGTAAGCGAGCACGCCGCGCTCGGCCATGAGGTCGATCCAATCACAGCGAGTGGGGAGAATGGCCGGAAGTACGGCCTTCTTACCCCGCTGGCGGACCCAAAAGGCCGACCCTCCGATCATTTCGCAAAAGACGCGCCAATCAGGATCCATGTTCCGGTCCCATTCGCCGGGCCGGTCGGGACGATTCCAAAGCTCGATCCATTCGAAGAGGTTCCCGAATCGGGTGATCATGACGTCGAGAAAATCCGCATACGCTTTCGGCTGCTGCGGAGGAGAGGAAAACTTAGGAACAACACCGAGCGATGCGGGAGTGTACAGGAAACACGGCAGAATTTGAAGGTCTTTGGCGAGACGCGGCAGGAGCCAGGCGTACCAGCCGTCGCCTTCCGAGGTGTACCAATCAGCCCAACAGATCGTTGTTCGAAGATGCTCGACGCCCAGCGAGCGGGCATGCTTAACAACGCTCTCGACGCGTTCGTACTCGCCAGGGCGGAAGGATTCCACCAAGCCGATGGTTGGATGTTTTTGCGTCTCCGGTTTTGCTGACCTCATATCATCAGCCCCCGCATTGCCAGTTCTGCGCGAGCTTCGATTGCGCGATCGACGGCGGCCTGTCCGTCGAGCCACTTCGCCAGATCCGCAATTCCCTCCTCCATCGAAACCCTCGGGTTCCAATTCAGGATGGTTTGGGCACGCGATATATCCGCGAAACAATGCCGGATGTCTCCGACGCGGTACTTACCGGTGACTTCGGGCGACATGGATGTGCCGAGTGCGTCGATGGTTCGCTGCGCGACGTCACGGATCGTTACCGGGGTTCCGGACGAGATGTTCAGCGCCTCTCCGCTCGCCCGCGGAGTCTCCAAGGCGAGCCGCACCGCGCGCGCTACATCGTATACGCTCACAACATCGCGCTGCTGCAGGCCGTCTTCGTAGATTAGAGGTGGACGGCCATTCAAGACACGCGCGGCAAAATTGCTTAACACGCCGGTGTACGGGTTTGAGAGCGCCTGATGAGGCCCATACGCGTTGAAGAACCGAAGCGCAACCGCCCGCATTCCGTAGGCGTTCGCCAACATCAACGTCATTCGCTCCTGGTCGTACTTTGAGAGAGCATAAACCGACTCGAGCGCGGGCGCCTTCGTCTCCGGTGTGGCAACAGGCCGCAGTTTCCGGCCAGACTCGTCGCGGAGTTCCCAATCACCCGCCGCCAGTTGTTCGCGCGTCCGGCGAGCACCGGCGACGTACCGGCCGTCCTCGTCCATATAGAGCCCTTCGCCGTAGATACTCATGCTCGAGGCCACGACAATGGTCTCGACCGGAGCGTGGCTCATGGCGTGCATCAGCACAGCGGTGCCCACGTTGTTGACACTCGTGTACTCCGTGATCTGATACATGCTTTGGCCAACACCGACCAAGGCAGCCAGATGCACCACGCCGTCGACTCGCTGAAGGGCCTTACTTACCGCGTCGGGATCCCGAATGTCGCCGACTTGCAACTCGACGTCCTGGCTCAGGTAGCTCGGGCGCTTTTGTTCCGGACCGTGAACCTGAGGAACCAGGCTATCCAGTACGCGCACCTGATATCTGTTCCGGAGTAGCTCGTTGGCCACATGTCCGCCAATGAATCCGGCACCGCCAGTTACTAAGATCCGTTGCACCATACAACGGCTTATAGACACCTACATACCTTGTTACTGTTCTGCTGTAACAGTGACAGTAGGTTTGCTGGGAGTTTTTGGAGGACTTAGAAGACCGGATCCGGCCTTATATAAAGTTGGGTGGCTGGGAGGCAGGGACTCGAACCCCGATACGCAGATCCAGAGTCTGCAGTCTTACCATTAGACGACCTCCCATCGGGCGAACTTCAATTCTACCATCCCGCCTCCCCGGCTGCCAACTGCCCGTCCGCATGGCCCGTAAGCCGCGGCTGTCAGGCTTGACACCGTGACATCGGCGGTTGACATTCACCACAAACCCGCTTCAGAATCAGGAGTACCGTAACCGGGCGCATGAACTCTTCTGAAAAACCTGATCTGGAACTGGTTCTACGCGGTGGTCCCGAGGACATCCGGCCGATCAGGATTCAGTTTCTGCCGGCTGATCCGCAGCGCCCTCGTCGAGATTCAATCCAGTCGGTGCTGGATGCTCTGACCCGGCGCCGTGCTCTGCTCGTTTCGATCGTCCTTTTAACGCTGCTCGCTGGAATCGGCTACGATTTGAGCCGTCCGCGGTACTTCCGTGCAGCGGCGTCCATTCAGGTGAGCGCTCCGGCAACGGCTGAATCCGTGGGACGGCTGGTAGTTGCCCGCGAATTGATTCGCGGACCCGCCCAGGTTCTAAATCTCTCGACCCTTCCGGAATACTCGCGCCGGCCCGATCAGCTGATTCGCGGGTTTATGGGCGGAGGATCCATCGACGAATCGGAGCCGGCGTATCTGCGTGCCGTCGAAAGCCATCTACACCAGAGCTACTCGGCCGAAAATCATGTCATCGACCTCGAGTTCGATTGCACCGATCCAACGGCGGGGACGGCATTCCTCGATCTCCTGGCCGAGTCGATCGCACGAAATCACGCCGAGCTGGGTTCGAGCGAGGTGACCCGGGTTCGATCCACCTTCGGCCAGCAGATTGCCGTCGCGCGGGCGCAGGTGAAAATAGCCGAGGACGACCTGATGGCCGAGATTCGCGCGGCGGCGGGAGCGGCTCCGTTGAGTTCGCTTGCGCTGAGCGTCGAAGCCAGGCGCCGTGAGGTATCCGCCCGCCAATCCGCTTACGATGAGTTGCTCCGTAAGGAAATGGACGCCGTCTCGGCAGCCACCGATAACGGCGGCGTGCGCCCTCTGGCACGATCCCGCATCCTTCCGAATTCGCCCGCGGCATCGATTCCGGTCGGCGCGATTCTCGGATTGCTGAGCGGCTTCATTCTGGGGATACCGCTCTGCCTGCTCCGGGATGTGACCGATTCAGCAATCCGGCACCCGGCGGACGTGAGTCAATATACCGGCATGCAGCCGCTCGGGATTATTCCGCAAGCTCGCGCGCGCTCACAACGCAGGCAAGCGCATCCGCTCATTGACCTGAGCGAGGTGCCGGACCTGGCCGGAGTCCCGCGTTTTTTGCGTACGTCGACGGCTACGGCAAGCGAAGTTCACAGCGCCGGACTGGCAGACGCTTTCCGCCACATTCTCGCTTCCGTATGGATCGCGGGCCAGAGCGAGAAACGGCCTCGTGTACTGCTGGTCACGAGCGCGAGCCGCGCCGAAGGGAAAACCACGGTGGCAGCGAACCTGGCCGTCGCCCTGGCCAATAGCCGCAGGCGCGTGCTGATCATCGACGCTCACTTGCGGGATCCTCAATTGCATTCCATTCTCGTCGCCCCCAAAGACTGGGGACTCGCCAACGTTCTCGAACAGGACGCCCCCATCGAAGACTACACTTTTGACGAACTGTATTTCAAAACGAATGTGCCCGGCCTTTATGTTCTGCCCGCCGGACTCGGACATCTGGCCATCGCCGACATCCGCAACGTGGAGAGAATGCACGAACTACTGATGCGTTTCCGGCTTGAGTTCCATGCGGTCCTGATCGACGGTCCCGACGCATCCTACCCGGAAGTCCGCGTTCTGGCCAAACTGGCCGACGCGGCGATCGTGGTGCTGCGAGCGGGTCGGACGGCGCGGCATCGCGCGGCCGCGCTCGCGCGTCAACTGCGCAGCGACGGCGCCACGGTGCTCGGCGCCGTTTTGAACGACTGCCGTGAGCGCTACTGATAAAATTTAAGTTCAACCTCCGGCATGAAGAACGCCTACGCACGCATCATGCGCAATTGGGAAAACCAGTTGTGCTTCCGGGCCACCAACCGCGTGGTGCGTCCGTTCGAATGGGGCCTCGAATGGACCCGTCACTGGCCTTGCACCAAGGGCCATCCCCGCAACGGCCAGGATCCGGAGAGTTATCTGCATGTCCTGAACCGCACCGGCATCAAACACAGCGCGGAATTCTACGGATACAAGAGTCCCGGCGACTTCGCGCTCGACGGTAAACTGCTGCGATTCACCTCCCCCGTCCACACGCCCTACGCCGAAAACAACATCGTCCATGCGCAGTGGTTTCCGGCCAAGGCGGACCGTAGACGCAGGCGATGCGCCGTAATCGTCCTTCCGCACTGGAACGCGAGCGCGGGACAGCACGGTGCCCTCTGCGCCGGAATGGCCAAGCTGGGAATGTCGGCATTGCGCATCAGCCTTCCCTACCACGACTACCGGATGCCCGCCGAGTTGGAGCGGGCTGACTACGCGGTGAGCGCCAATGTCGGCCGCACCATCGACGCAGCCCGCCAGGCCGTCATCGACGTTCGCGCGGCAGCCGACTGGCTCGTGAATCAGGGTTACGAGCACATCGGCCTCTGCGGAACCTCGCTCGGCTCCTGCTACGCCTATCTTGCCAGCGCGCACGATTCCCGTTTTCGGGTGAACGTCTACAATCACTGCTCGACATACTTCGCCGACGTGGTGTGGGAAGGACTGTCAACGCGCCACATCCGCCAGAGCCTTGAAACCGCGGTTACGCTCGAACAGTTGCGGGAGGCGTGGATGGTGATCAGCCCGCCCGTTTACCGGGATCTCTACGCATCCCAGGCTAAGAAATCGCTCTTCATTTACGCGAAGTACGATACGACGTTCCCGGTGCATCTCTCGCGCCAGGTGATCGAGCACGCGCGCGAAACCCGGCTCGATCACAAATCGGTGGAACTGCCCTGCGGCCACTACACGCTCGGCGAGACACCCTTCAAATTTATCGACGGCTATCACATCTGCGCGTTTTTGAAACGCCACCTGTAACTACCACGATTGCGCGAAACGCATCCGGTCGTTCGTCGCCGGATGATCATACAGCCAGAATTCGATGAAGGGGTTGGGATCAGGGTCGTCGAGCGCTGCCTGCGCCATGATCTGATCCACCTCGGCGGAGTTGGCGCCGGCGTTCGGGACGAGCGAACTCATGATCTGCAGTTCGAAAATGTCCGCCTGATGTTCCTGCCAGCGGCTGTACGAATTGACCACCGGATCGGCCGCGAAACCCGCCAGCGTCACCCAGAACAGCCATTGCGGCAGCCGGGCGTAGCCGTCAAAACGCAAGCCGCGCAGCAAGAACAGCACAACCAGCAGCCCGATCGATCCGGCTGCGATCGATTTCGGAATGTGGTGGAGGGCGTAGTGTCCCACCTCGTGCGCGAAGACGGTCTGGACCTGCGGCACGGTCAAACGTTGAACCGTCGTGTCCCAAATCACGATGCGGCGCGACGATCCGAATCCCGTCATGTAGGCATTGAGGGTGCGTGTCTTCTGGCTCGCGTTCATCTCGAAGATCCGGCCGGCGGGCACAGGTTCGCCGCCTCGCTCCGCCACCGCCTGAACGGGCGCGATCAGCTCCGGATGCCGCTCCCCCAGGGGACGGAACGAATGAAACAGCGGATCGAAGATCAGCGGCGCGGCATAGGTGGCGGCAATCATGGCGACGACGCTCAATGCCCAGGCATACAGCCACCAGCGTCGCGGCGACCGGCGGATGAGCGCAATGACGCCGAGCAGGCCCGCGGCTCCGAGCAACGTGGAGATGGCGGACGACTTCAGCCAGTCGGCCAGCCACGGCAACCAGGGTTCGACCGAAAGCCCGTAAAACAGGCCGAGATGGTGGCGCCAGGCAGCGATGGGAAGCTCAGCCGCCGAAAGAATCGCCATCAGAATGAAAGCGCTCCACCAGCCGAATCGCGCCAATCGCTGTCCCGCGCCGCGGCGCCAGAGCAGCGCCAGAATCACCAGTGTCCACGCCGTTGCGATGAAGTAGAGCGCGTTCACCTCGCGATTGAACTCGATCGCCGCGCGGTATTGATCGGGCGGGAGGGTATAGGCTTGCTGCTGTGCCGCGGAAGGGCGCACGAAGCTCGATTGTACAATGAGGGCGAGTGGACAAACGACGCATGTGCCCGAACTGCCGGGCGTTCATCACGACATCCGACCGCCTGTGCCCCTACTGTGACGCTCCGGTGGGCCCGCGGGCTATCGACGTTCGGGACCCGGCGCCCGCATTAGGCGGCCTGATCCCGCACGCACATTTCACCACCGTTTTGATTTTGCTCATCAACGCGGGACTCTATGTGGCAACCGCGGTTTATGCCTCGCAAAGCGGCCGCGGCGGCGGTTTCCTTGACATCGACATCTACACGCTGTTCTTCTTCGGCGCCAAGGTGAAAGAGTACATCCTCGCCGGCCAGTGGTGGCGCCTGATTACGGCCGGCTTCCTGCACGGCGGCATTCTCCACATCGGCATGAACTTGTGGGTGCTCTACGACCTCGGCGCGCGCGTCGAAGAATCGTTCGGAACCGCGCGATTCCTGGTCATCTACGCCATATCGGGAATCACCGGCTATCTCGCCAGCATGTGGTGGACTCCCGCGCTTTCGGTCGGAGCTTCTGCTTCGCTGTTCGGTCTCATCGGAGCCATGATCGCCCTGCTGACAAAATCCAACCGCTTCTCTGACCGCGCTCAGCGCTCCGGCTACATACAGTGGGCCGTTTACATGTTCGCGCTCGGACTGCTGCCCGGCTTACGCGTCGATAACTTCGCTCACCTTGGCGGACTCGCGGGCGGCTTCGCCATCGGCTACATCGCCGGAACCCCGCGCGCCGGCGGCGCCGGCGAGACACTCTGGAAGGCGCTGGCCGGCATCTGCGTGCTGGTTACGATCTACGCCGTGATTCAAGCCGTGCTGTTCATGCTGAGGTTCGGGTCGCAGTCCTGAGGCCGCCCGCGGTTCAAAGCGAACCAGGCAATCGCGCCCGCCGCCGGCATCAATGCGGCGCTCGCGAAGGCGATTGACCAGAGCCCCTGGTCGAATAAGCTGCCATACCACGGCATTAAGACCGCCACCAAAGCCGACCACGAACCCGCGCCCACGCCGGCGATGAAACCCGAGTGCCGCGACGGCCAGATTCGCGTCGAGTACGCCATCGCTCCGATGACGAATCCGGCAGCCACGAACATCGCGCCGAACATCAACGCGAGCGTGGCTCCGTACGACCCGCTATGCGGAACCGCTGCGAGCGGCACGCTCAACAACGCGAGCAGCGGGAACAATTCCCGCAGCCGCCCGGTCCGGTCAATCAGCCAGCCCCAGAAGAAGTAGCCAGTTTCCCACCCGAGCGGAGGAATCCAGAGAACGGCGCCGATTTCGGCCTGGCTCTTGCCGAGCACCCGGCTGAAGTAGAGCGACGCGCCATACAGCACGAAGGCGAGCGGCAGTCCGCCGAGCGAGTACAGCGCGGCGAAACTCCAGAGCCTCGGGTCGCGGAGTGGAAGCGCCGGCGCGGGACCATGAGGCTCCGCGTGACGCCGGATGGAAGGATGACGGCTGATCAGCGCCCATGCCGCCAGCCAGGCGAACCCCGCCAGTCCGGTGAACCAGAACGCGCCGCGCCACCCCCACCATCTCGCCACCGGCGTGATGAGGATCGGAGTCACCACGGCGCCCAGAGATCCGCCTGAATACGCCAGCGCGATTCCCCGCGAGCGGCTGGTCGCAGGCAGCGTCTGCACCACGGTTCGCAGCCCACCCGGAAACGTTGCGCCCTCGCCGAAGCCCAGCACCGCGCGAGCGGCGCCGAAACTGAGCAGCCCCTGCGCAAAAGCATGAACGGTCGAGGCGGCCGTCCAAATCGACACCGCGGCGGTCATTCCAGCGCGCACGCCCACGCGGTCGAGAATCGCGCCCCACACCGGATTGCCGATCATGTACGCAATCGAAAACGCGGAGATGATGAGCCCGTAGTCGCGCCCGCTCAACCCGGTGTCCTTCAGGATGGTCGGGGCGAGCAGGGCAAGCGTATTGCGGTCGATGTAGCTGATCAGCGAGACCAGCATCATGGAAACGGTCGGAACCCAGCGCAAATGACGAGTGTAGCGGACGCGCGATCAGAGGTGCTTGCCGAACCACTCGATGGCCAGTTTCTGCGCCTCGAGCCGCGCTTCGTAGTAGATGCCGTAGTGCGTGATCTTCGGAATGATCACCAGGTTTTTGGGACCCGGCGTGAGCCGGTACGCCTTGATGCCGTGGTTGGCGTTATCGAACAGTTCCTCCGCCGCGGCCAGGACATACTGAATGGCGCATTTCGGCGTCCTCACCACATCCTCGGCCGGTGCGTAGTCCATGAAGCGGGCGCGCACCGGAGCGCCTTGCAGATTGCCGATCACTTTGGCCCGCGGCGGCGGATAGCCGATTTCACCCCGCGCCCGCTGCGTCGCTTCCCGATAGGTAGCCTCGAGCGCCGCGGCTGTTCCCATCGCCAGTTCGCGCCCGTCGAAGGATCCAACCTGGCTGTGCACGGCTTTTACACGCGAATCGCGCGCCGCCGCCCACACCACCAGCCCGCCGGAAAAACTGCTGCCCCACAGCCCGAGGCGCGACATGTCGCACTGCGGTTCGCCCGCCAGCCAGTGGATTGCGTTCAGCCAGTCGGCGCCGAAATCGATCGGGTCCACTACTTCGCGCACCGCTTGCGGCGTGGCGTTGGCCGCGCTCACCGCCATCCGCGAGTCGCTCTCGCCCCAGCCCCGGTAATCGAACGTCACGACTAGGTATCCGGCGCGCGCAAAAGCCACGGCGTCCGAGCGCAGCACCGCCGCCGTCCCGCCCCAACCGTGCGCCATCAGGATGGTGGGCAGTTTCTTTTCCCCCGCCGCCTTCAGCGCGAACAGTTCGGCCGACATCCGGGTCCCCTCGCTGTAGATGTTCGCTTTTCGAAACGCGATGTCGTCCGGAGGAGCGAACGGCGTCTGGGCCCAGACCACGGCCGAAACGAAGAACAACGACAGCGTGCGCATAGACGGCTCAGCTTATACTGAAAAATTCATGCTCGCAACCGCCTCGCCCCGCCTCACCCGCAATCAGGTTCGCGGATTCTGGGCCTCTTGGGGCGGGTGGGCGCTCGACGGCATGGATTCCTTCATCTACGCGCTTGTGATGATTCCCGCGCTCAAGGATCTGCTGGCGCGCTCCGGCGTCGCCGCCTCGCCCGCCGAGCTAGGCTTCTACGGCGGATTGCTCTTCGCCTTGTTCCTGGTCGGTTGGGGATTCGCGTTCCTCTGGGGACCCATTGGCGACCGCTTCGGCCGGGTCAAGACGCTCACCCTCACCATCCTGTGTTATTCGCTGTTCACCTTTCTCGGCTCGGTAGCGGCCAACGTGTGGCAACTGGCCCTGTTTCGCCTGCTCGCCGGTTTCGGTATCGGCGGCGAATGGACGCTCGGCGGTACGCTGGTGGCCGAAGAGTGGCCTGAGGACCGGCGGGTCAAGGGCGGCGGCTGGATGCACACCGGCTATTACTTCGGAATTTTCCTGGCCGCGATCCTCAACTACGTGGTCGGCGCTCATTACGGTTGGCGCGCCATGTTCGCCATCGGCGGCACACCTGCTCTGCTCGTTGCCTTTATCCGCGCAGGCGTCCACGAGCCCGAAAAGTGGAAAGAACAAGTGAAGCGCTCCGGTTTCCTTGAGCCGCTCAAAGCTTTGTTCACACCCGCCCTCTGCCGCAGAACCTGGATCAATACGGCCTGCCTGCTGATTTCGATGACCGGGCTGTGGGCGGGCTCGGTATACGTGCCTTCCTCGGTAACCCAACTCGCAGTGCGCTCCGGCGCCACTCCCGCCCGCGCCGCCGAACTCGCATCCTACGCCACCATGCTCCTTTCCTTCGGCACCATCGTCGGCTGCCTCGCGATGCCCCCGCTCGCCGAGCGAATCGGCCGGCGATGGACCCTGGCTCTCTACTTCCTGTTGATGTTCGTCAGCATCGCGTTCGGGTTCGGTTTCATTTTCTATTGGAACAACGTCCCGGCGTTTTTTGCCGCGCTGTTTCTGCTCGGCATCGGCGGCGCGAATTTCGCCATCTACACCATCTGGCTGCCGGAACAGTACCCCACTGCCTGCCGAGCCAGCGCCTTCGCCTTTGCGACTTCTGCCGGACGCTTCGTGGCTTCCGCCGTTACATTTCTGGTCGGCGCCGCCGTGGGCCACTACGGCACCATCGGAACTCCGGTTGCCTGGACCTCCGTCGCCTTTTTACTCGGACTCCTGCTTCTGCCGCTAGCCGAAGAAACCAGGGGTCAACCCTTACCTCAATGACGCTCGTCGATCTTTACGACCTTTCGCTCATCGCGCGCCGCAGCACCACCGCCCTTGAATGGCAAGGCCGCACCTTCACCTTCGAAGAACTGGACCTGCGCAGCAACCGCATGGCTCACGCGCTCGCCTCGCGCGGCTTCGCGCCCGGTGACCGCCTGTGCGTCCAACTCGCCAATTCAATCGAGTTCATCGATCTGTTCCTCGCCGCCATCAAGCTGGGCGTAATTTTCGTGCCGGTCAACGTTCTCTACAAGGACCGCGAACTCGCCCATATCCGCGCCGACGCCGAACCCCGCGAGTTCGTGACCGACGCAACCGCGCTCGCCGAAGCCGCCACGCGCATGCCCGGGCATCGCCCTCAGGTTCGCCTCGACGGCGATTCTCCGGCAGCCCTCATCTACACATCCGGCACCACCGGAACTTCGAAAGGCGCCGTTCTCAGCCACGACAATTTCGCCGCCAACGCCGTCAATCTCCTCGCCTGCTGGCAAATCACCGCGGCGGACCGCTTCCTGCTCGCGCTGCCGCTGTTCCATGTCCATGCGCTCGGCAACGGCTTGCATTGCTGGCTGCTCTCGGGATGCCGCATGCGCCTGCTCGAACGCTTCGAACATCAAAAGGCAGCCGCCGAGTTCCTCGACTTTCAGCCCTCATTGTTCTTCGGCGTACCGACCATCTATGTCCGGCTCCTCGACACCGAACCCGCCGCTGCCCGCCAAATCGGCGAGCGAATGCGCCTGTTCGTTTCCGGCTCCGCGCCGCTCGCCGCGCAGACTCTCGAGGATTTCCGCAAGCTGTTCGGCCACACGATCCTCGAACGCTACGGCATGACCGAGACGTTCATGAACATCGGTAATCCGTACGCCGGCGAGCGTCGTCCCGGCAGCGTCGGTTTGCCGCTGCCCGGCGTCTCCACCCGAATCGTGGAAGGCGAGTTGTGGGTGAAAGGTCCGAACGTCTTTCAAGGCTATTGGCGCCGCGAAGACGCCACCCGCGCGGCTTTCGAAGACGGCTGGTTCAAGACAGGAGACGTGGCCGAAGTTTCAGAGGACGGCTACTACACCTTGCGCGGACGGCGAAGCGATCTCATCATTTCCGGCGGATTCAACATCTACCCGCGCGAGATCGAGGAGTTTCTCATGGAACAGCCGGAGATTGCGGAGGCCGCCGTGGCCGGACGTCTCGATTCCGTGCGCGGCGAGGTGCCGGTTGCCTACGTCGTTGCGCGCTCGCCGTTCGACTCCGCCGAACTCGACCGCCGGTGCCGTGATAACTTTGCGTCGTTCAAAATTCCGCGAGCCTTCATCGCGGTCGACAAACTGCCGCGGAACGCTCTCGGCAAAGTGCAGAAGCATCTGCTGCCGGATTCTACGCGATGATGTCGCGAACCACTTCGCCCGCCACGTCGGTCAGCCGGAAGTCCCGGCCACTGTAGCGGTAGGTCAGGCGCGTGTGATCGAGCCCCAGCTGCCATAGCAGAGTCGCGTGCAGATCGTGAATGTGCACCGGCTTTTCGACGGCGCGGAACCCGAATTCATCGGTCGCGCCGTGCACGTATCCGCCCTTGATGCCGCCCCCCGCGACCAGCGCGGTAAAACCATGGCTGTTGTGATCACGCCCGTTTTGGACGTTGATCAGCCCGCTCACCTCAACCGCCGGCGTGCGTCCGAATTCGCCGCTGATCACAACCAGCGTTTCCTGAAGCAGACCCCGCTCCTTCAGATCCTTGAGCAGCGCCGCCATCGGCCGATCGCTCTGTCGCGCCAGCTTGCGGTGGATCTGGATATCGTCGTGGTTGTCCCACGGCTGACCGTTGCCGAAGTAAACCTGCACCATGCGCACACCGCGCTCGACAAGACGCCGCGCAATCAGGCAGCCCCGCGCAAAGTCGCCTTCGCCGTACGCGGCGCGAGTGGCTTCGCTCTCTTCCCGAACGTCGAAGGCGTGTGGCGCCTCCATCTGCATGCGGAACGCGGTCTCCATCGAAGCCACGGCTGATTCCATCTGCGGGTCGGGTCCCGTCCTCCGCAGCTGAAGCCGGTCCAACTCGGCCACCAGGTCCAATTGCCGCCGCTGCGCCGTTGAATCGAGATGCCGGTTGCGGATGAATTGAATCAGTTTCTCCGGATCCGTTTCGTTGTTCGGAATGTAAGTGCCCTGGTGGACCGCCGGCAGAAAAGTCGAGCTCCACAATTGCGGCCCGACAATCGGCACGCCCGGACAGAGCACCACGAACCCCGGCAGGTTGTGATTCTCCGTTCCCAAACCGTAGGTCAGCCACGACCCCATGGACGGACGTCCGGGAAACTTGTCCCCGCAGTTCATCAGGAACAGCGACGGCTCGTGATTCGGCCGGTCGGTGAACATCGAACGGATGACACACAGATCGTCAACGTGCTTGCCGAGTTCAGGGAAGATCTCGCTGACCTCAATTCCGCTCTGCCCATATTTGTCGAACCGGAACGGAGATCCGAGCAGATTGCCGGTCTTTCGCTCGGTCTTCAGGTTCCCCGACGGAATCGGCTTGCCGTGATACTTGGTCAGCGCGGGCTTCGGATCGAAGGTGTCCACCTGCGACGGTCCGCCGTTCAAAAACAGAAAGATGACGTGCTTCGCCTTGGGCGCGTGGTGCGGACCTCGCGCGCCGTCGCCTGCCTGCGCAAAGCCGAGCATGCCGAAACCGGCGCCCATGGTGCGGAGCAATTCGCGTCGTGTCATGGTCAGTTCACAAACAGAAATTCGTTCGCGCTCAACAGAGCCTGCGCGTATTGCGGCCACGGGTTCGACTTCAGGAACTCGAGCCCCAACCGCAGTTCCGCTTCCGTCACCGGGCGCGCGAAAAGCAATTGATAAGCTTCCCGAATCTTTTCCGAATCTGCTCCCTTCAGCCTGCCCGCCAGCGCCGTCGCTTCGCGGAACATCAATTCGCTGTTCATGAAGAACAGCCGCTGCAGCGGTACGTTGGTCTCAATTCGCTGCTCGCTCGTGTTGTTCGGGTTCGGAAAATCGAAAAGCGACAGATAGCCGTCGAGTCGCCTCCGGCTGACAAAACCGTACACCGTGCGGCGCTTGAAATCGTCGGTCATGCGCACGGCCAGTCCCCCGGTCGAAAGATCGAGATCCCCGGCCACAAACAACAGCGAGTCGCGCAGCGCTTCGGCATCCAGCCTCCGCGGCGCGTGGCGCCACAACAGCCGGTTTTCCGGATCGGCTTCGACTGCCGCCCCCTCGGTTGCCGAACCGAGCCCGTACGTCGCCGACAGCACAATCTCGCGATGCAATCTCTTCACCGACCATCCGCCGTCCATAAACCGCCGTGCCAGCCAGTCGAGCAGTTCCGGATGACTCGGCGTATCGCCGAGCTTTCCGAAATTGCTCGGAGTCCGCACCATCCCCTGCCCGAACAGATGCTGCCACACGCGGTTCACAAACACTCGCGCGGTGAGCGGATTCGCCGGGCTGGCAATCGCCTCGGCCAGTTCCAGCCGCCCACTGCCCCTGGTGAATGGTTTTCGTCCTTCATCGCTCAGGATCGCCAGGAATCGCCTCGGCGCCACTTCGCCAAGGTTCTCGCGGCTGCCGCGAATCTGTACGCGCTCGTCGTGCGGCTTTTCGATGTCGGCGATCTCGTGCAGAAACGGATACTGCGGCGGAAGGTCGGCTTCCAGTTTCTTGAGCTCCGCCCGCATCGCGTCAACCCGCGACTTCCACAGCGGACCGAGAAACCGGTCGATCTTGTCGTCGTTGAACCGCAGCACGCCGCTGCGCCCGAACATCTCGTTCCACAAAACGTACCGGTCGCGCTCGAGTGATTTCAGGCTCGCCTGCGAAAGATCCTGGCGGTTCGGATTCAGCCCCAGCGTGATTTTGTTTTCCGCCTCGATTCGTTTGTACTCGGCGTGAATCGACAGCACCAGCGCCTGAAACTCCTCTGCCGCTTTCCGTGAGTGCGAATCCACCCAGGGCTTCAGGAACGGGTGATCTTTCTCCGGCTTGGCGAGGTACTTCTTCCACCGTTCCGCCTCTTCGGCATCCAGCCCGGCCGCCCCGGTCATGTAGTCGGCGATGCGGGAAGCAAACACTTCAGCAAGACTGTCGGACTGAACTTTGATGAAATCGGCAATGGCCTCTTTCTGGGTGTCTACACGCTTCTTTTTCTCCTGCCACAATGTCACGTCGGCTTCAGGCGCGAGCGGTGCTTCGCGAACCTTCGTGCTCGTGAACACACCGAGCAGCGAATAGTAATCCTGGGTCGGAATGGGATCGAATTTGTGATCGTGGCACTGAGCGCACGCCACCGTCAAACCCAGAAACCCGCGGGTCGTTGCATCCACGCGGTCGTCCTGAAATTCGGGGCTGAGGGCGTAAAACCCGAGTCCGGCTTCGTACTTGGCCCGCTCCGGCAGAAGGTCGCCCGCTATCTGCGCTTTGACGAAGGCGTCAAACGGCATGTCCTCGTTAAACGCCTGAATCACCCAGTCCCGGTAGCGGAAAGAATTCGGATATGGATTGTCGCGCTCGCTGTCGAGCTTGTCGTCGGAGTAGCGGGCGACATCCAGCCAGTGGCGCGCCCAGCGTTCTCCGTACCGCGGCGAAGCGAGCAGCCGGTCCACGACCTTTTCATAAGCGCCCGGCGACTTGTCGGTGACGAAGGCGGTCACTTCGTCCGGCGTAGGCGGAAGCCCGGTCAGGTCGAGCGTCACGCGCCGGATCAGCGTCTTCCGGTCGGCCGGCGCGACGGGCTTCAAGCCGTTTGCCTCGAGCTTCGATAAAACAAAGCGATCCAGATCTGTTTTGGGCCACCGCGAGTTCTTCACCACCGGCGGCGCCGGGCTGCCCACCGGGCGGAATGCCCAGAACTTCCGCTGCTCCTCGGTGATGCGATAGGCGGGAGCGTTCACGGCATTTTCGGGGAATTTCGCTCCGTCCTTCACCCACGCGGTGAGCGCCGCGATTTCCGCGTCCGGCAGTTTGCCCGACGGCGGCATCTTTAAGCGTGCATGACGGTGCGTGATCACATCGATCACGAGCGACCGGTCGGGATTGCCCGGCTCGACAGCCGCACCCGATTGTCCGCCCTTGAGCAGCCCTGCGCGCGAGTCCAAACGCAAACCGCCGGAAGCCGCTGCGCCGTGGCAGGCATAACACCGGTGAGCCAGGATCGCCATCGGATCCTCGGCCCGCAGCGCCACAGCCGCCAGAATTGCGATTGCCAGCCGCATGGTTCTATTCAGCCGCACCCTGCGTCAACACGGCGAAAGGACGCGCGGGGAGCTCGGCTTTGGCCGCCCTCACCGTCTCCAGGGCCGAATTGCCCGCGATCACCAGCACCATCCTGCGCGGATCAAACGGATTCGCCGAAGCGTGAATCAGCGCGTCGTATTCGGAACTGTGCTCTTTGCCGCCGGCCGCAAAAACGCCTTGCGCATACTTGAGCCCAATCCGCGCCGCCACCTGCGCCAGCGCCTGATTGCTGTCCGGATTCCCGATGAAAACGACATCGTGAGTCCGCAGATCCTCGTCGGTCACTTCGAAATCTTTCCGAATCGCCGGCGAATGCTCGAAGTAATCGTGCAGCCGGAACTGTTCTGCGGCGTAGCGATTCGCGCCCGCGTCCGCCATGGTTCCGTACACGATCAACAGCGAGCCGAAGCGGCTTCCGATTTCGTTCGCCAGGTAAGACACTCCGCCCTTGTCGCCCGGAATGCCCTTTCCATCGAGCCAGGCGTCGAAAAACGAAGCGAGCGGCTTCCCGGCGGCCTTTTCAGCCTGCTGCCTGAATTCAGCCGATGAGACCCGCTGCGTTGTGTGTGCGTCGAAGAACGCCCGCATGCAGCCGAAAAAGCGATCGTCTCCCAGTTCGTTCCGCAAAGCATCCAGCAGCAGCGCGCCTTTCGCCGTCGCCAGACGGTTCGGCTGATCCGAATCGAAACTCAGCCGGATCTTCGACAGCGGCGTGTCTGCGGCGATCATGTACGACCGCGCCGCGACGCGAAATGCATCGAGGACCCGATTGGGATGCGCGTCGCTCAGAATGCGAAAGTAGGCCGCGGCGCCGCCGCTCAGCCAGACGTCGCCATCCGACGCCGGAGAGATCCAACCCGACCACAAACGATCGGCGTCAACCTTTTCTTCCTTTGCGCCCGGTTGGGATGCCTTGGCCGGAGCCGCGGCGGGCGCGGCGGTCTGCGCGGCAAACAGCCGGTACCCGGATGGGTACAGCCCGTCGTTGATCCCGTTCCTGTCCCACTCCTGCGCCAATCGCTCGCGCTGATTCGGCTTGCCGATCGCCGCCCACACCATCTGGTTGCGCGCCATCTCCGCCGTCGCCACCTTGGCGTCCATGGCCGAAGCCGACACAATCGGCGAGGTTCGAAACGCGAGAAACGCAAACTGCTCGTCGATCGAGCCAACGTGCCGCCGGTACAACTCCCGCCACTTCACGTCGCGAACGGACGGTTGAAACGTCAGATCCTCGGGACGTCCCTTTGAGTCGCTCAGCACCTCCATGCGGACGTCGATGTCTTTGGCATTGTTGCAGCCCCAGTAGAAACCATCGGTGCCTCCGAACCACTCGTTTTTCGAACTCCGCCACAGCTTCGTTTTGTAGGTGCCGAGCTCGAACATCGCGATCTCGTCCGTCTTGCCGTCGCCGATAATCCACTCGTTCGTGTAGAGACCGTTGTTGCGCTCGGAAAGATGCCGCACCACGTCGTCGATACTGTCGCTGTACTGAATGGCTTTGCGCGCCCGGAACGCCACCGGCGTGCCGTCGCGGTTAAACGGCGACTGCCGGATCGTGGTCTCGGTCAACACGATCCCCGCATCGTTCTGATACCAGTCCGTGCCGCTTTCAATCGCACCCGGGTAGGCCTGCATCAACAGGCGATGTCCACGCTCGGGCTTCACGTCGAGCATGACGTTGGTCTGTTCGGCCAGCGTCAGCGCCCAGAAGGTCGTGTGCGCGACGATCATGTGCCCGTCGCGCGTCGCTTTTCCGGTGGCGGCAAACGCCGAGCATCGCTCGTTCGGAGCAACCTCGCCTTTCTTCTCGCCGTAGCCCGGCATCACAAAGCCGATTCCCTCAAGTCCGGTTTTGGTGACGTGCAGCGCAGCCCGCAGATCGCCGAGTTCGACGATCGTGTTGGCGGTGACGATATCCATCAGGTCGACTTTCCGCCCGTGCCACTTCGCGCCCGCCGCCGCCGCGCCATCGGCAATGCCCTTCATCTCCTCGCGAATCTCGTCGTCGAAGCCGCGCAGAAACAGAGCATCCGCACTCGTGCGTCCCCAGGACCATGCCGCTTCCCGCGCCTTCGGGTCGATCTGTGATGCGCACCGCTCGAGATAACGCTCGATCTCCTTCGGCATCAGATAGCCGTGCTGATAGCCGCGCTCGTACGGCTTGCCTTCGATGTGAAGGTAAATCCAGCCCGCGCTCGGATAACGGTAAGCCGGACCAAAGGCTCGCACCGTTTCCGGGGCCGGCGAGAAAGAGTCCGCGCCGATTTCTTCAATCGAAACGCCTTCAAACCAGACGCGCCCGCGAAATGTTCCGCCCTCGGCAACCCTTAGCAGGACCGCATCCTGTGTCCGCGCAGCCGTGAACCGTAAACGCAAACGGGTCCAATCGCGCGTTCCCGCCAGAGACTCCGAATGAACGTCGAACGGCATCGATGCCATCGACAGAGTCGCGCCCACCACTACCGGTGAACGCCCGGAATCACTCGCCTCTACGCTTTCTGTCCGCGCCCAACCCGTGATTTCGTAATGAGCCCCGGGCCGTAAAGTGATCCAGGCGGAGCGGACCATCGCATCGGAGGCTCCCGCCGCTTCTACCCGCAGCGACGCGCGCCCTTCGCGCTTTACCGCAGTGTCAACTTGCGCCGTGCCTCGCAACGCCGCCCAGTTTTTCCAGTTCGAGTCCGTGCTCGAATTGAATAAGGCCGGCGCGGCGCTCGCCAACGCAACAGTAAAGGGAATGAGCCCCAGACGCATGGTAATTATCGTACCGCTGACCGGTTTGCCTCGTCAGGCCCCTTGCTCAAAACCCAGGTGGTCATGGCCCGCTGATTCTGCACGATGGTCGTCTTTAAAGGATCGAGCATCCGTCCGCCCATTTCCCGCGTTCGCGCCTCGAGCAGATCTTCATCCACCAGGAAACGTTCCGAACCGTCCGGCAACAGGTATCTCCGGCCTGCGAGTTGAACAACCTGCCGCTCGATTCCGATGGTCGAAGCCAGCCGGCAAAACAGCATTCCGCCCGGTTTCAATACTCGCCACATCCCGTTGAGCATCGCGTCAAACTGCTGCTGGTCGCGCGCGAAATGCAGGACCGCGCTGCCGATCACCACATCGGCGATTGAATCGGGAAACGTCATAGCCTCAACCGGCTCAACGCGGAAATTATCAGGCGGCAGCCGCAAAGCCATCCTTCGGACGCCCGCCACTGCTTCCGCGTCCCGGTCCACGGCGAAAACGGAGTAGCCTTCGCGAATGAAATAAACAAGATTCCGCCCATAGCCGCACCCTGCGTCCAGAATGCTCATCGGGGGAGCGATTCTCCCGCGCAGTAACTGATCGAAAAGGTAAATGTCGATTCCGCCAAAACGTTCCCGCAAGTCCATGCGAGAACCAGCATAGAATGGTAGCCACGATGCGGGCTTGGATGTTTGGACTTCTTCTGGGTCTCACGCTCCTGGCGCAGCCCCCGGACTTCACAAAAGATGTGCAACCCGTGCTGGCGGCGCGGTGCGTCGCCTGTCATGGACCGGCGCAGCAGATGAGCGGCCTTCGCCTCGATTTCGCCGCCTCAGTTCTCGCGGGCGGCAATAACGGTCCCGCGGTGGTTGCGGGAAACTCCGCCGCGAGCAAGTTGATCGAGCGCGTCACAAGCGATCGAAAAGGCTTTCAGATGCCCCCCGTGGGCGCCCGCCTCAGCGCTAAGGAAATCGCAACCCTCCGCGCCTGGATCGACGCGGGCGCAAAAATTCCGTCGGAAGTGTCGAAAAGCGTCGAACGCTCCACTCACTGGGCTTTCCAGGCCATCCGCCGTCCCGCCGTTCCGGTTAACGAAGCGAACCCAATTGACGCTTTCGTCCGTGAACGGCTCGCCCGCGAAAAACTGACCCCGTCGCCCCAGGCTTCACGCGCCACCCTGCTCCGCCGCGTCAGTCTCGACTTGACGGGACTTCCGCCCACGCCCGCCGAAGTCTCGGCGTTTCTCAACGATAGCCGTCCGGACGCTTACGAACGCCTGGTGGACCGCCTGCTCGCATCGCCGCACTTCGGGGAAAAATGGGCGCGCCACTGGCTCGACCTCGCCCACTATGCCGACAGCGACGGCTATGAAAAGGACCAGGTGCGCCCCCATGCCTGGCGCTACCGCCAGTGGGTAATCGAAGCGCTCAATCGCGATATGCCGTTTGACCGCTTTACCATCGAGCAACTCGCCGGCGATCTACTGCCCCAACCGGCCACGGAACAGCGCGTCGCCACCGGCTTTCTTCGCAACACGCTGACCAACCGCGAAGCGGGCGTCGACCGGATGGAAACCCGATTCGAGCAACTCGTGAATCGCACCAACACCGTCGCCACCACCTGGCTCGCGCTCACCGCCGGCTGCGCGCAGTGCCACAACCACAAATACGATCCCATCAAGCAAAAAGACTACTACTCGCTGATGGCTTATTTCGAAAACGCGGAAGAGCAGGATATCGACGCTCCCGTCGGCGACAAGGCTGAGGCTTATCAACGAGCGTTGCCCGAATACCGGGCGAAACGGCAGGCGATTCTCGACGAAAATCAAATCGGACCGTTGTTCGAGACCTGGCAGCAGAAAATTCGCAAGGCGTTCGCCCACCAGGGCGACGAGCTCGAATGGGATTTCGCGGTCACCAGTTTTCGCGCGATGTTCGACGGAGCCGAGAAATTCTTAAAGGGGGGCGCCGACAAACTGGATGCTCGCCAGCGGGAACACTTGACGGACTACTTTCTCGGCGACCCTGGTCCGGACATCGGCAACCGCGACAAAGCGACCGGCGCGAAATTGAAGAAGGTCCGCGAACAATTGAATCAGCTTCGCCAGACCTTGCCGCCTTACGCCATCGCGCCCGCCATCACCGACGCTGCCGACGGGCAGCCTTCCTTTATTCACATCGGCGGCGATTACAAAACGACCGGCGAGGCCGTGTCTCCGGCCACTCCCGCTTTTCTGCCGGGTTCCGGCGCCGGCACGCGGCTTGACCTCGCCCGGTGGCTGGTGGCCCCCGAAAATCCGCTGACGGCGCGTGTCGCCGTCAACCGTATCTGGCAGGAACTGTTTGGCCGCGGGCTGGTTTCGACCTCCGAAGATTTCGGCACGCAGGGCGACCGGCCGTCGCATCCCGAACTGCTCGACTGGCTGGCTTCGGATTTCCGGGAAAATGGCTGGAGCACCAAGCAGATCATCCGCAAGATCGTGGTTTCCGCCACCTACCGGCAATCGTCGAACGTCCGTCCTGAGCTGCAGGAACGAGATCCCGAGAATATTCTTCTCGCGCGTCAATCGCGCATCCGCCTTCCCGCCGAGCTGATTCGCGACGGCGCGCTCTCGGCAGGCGGGTTGTTGAATTCTGAAATCGGCGGAGCGAGCGTCCGCCCTCCGCAACCAGCCGGAGTAGCGGAACTGGGCTACGGCGGAAATGTGAAATGGAAGGATGACTCGGGTCCGGCGCGTTACCGCCGCGGGCTCTATGTCCACTACCAAAGAACCACGCCCTACCCGATGCTCGCCAACTTCGACGAGCCCGATTCCACCGTGGCGTGCTCGCGCCGCCGCCGGTCGAACTCACCCTTGCAGGCGTTGAATCTGTTGAACGACCCGGTCTTCTTCGACGCCGCCGACGCTCTCGCTAAAAAGCAGAACATAGACGAGATGTTTCAGCTCGCCCTGGGCCGCCCGCCCTCGGGCGCCGAACGGGTCCGCCTGGGCGCACTCTACGAGCAAACCCGGAATTGGACAGCCGTGGCCCGCGTGTTGCTGAATCTCGAAGAGTTCATTACCCGGGAGTAACCGATGACCCCTGAATTATTCCGGCAGATCAAATCGAGGCGCGGTTTTTTCCGTTCCTGCGCAGCGGGACTTGAAACCGCTGCGCTTTGGGAGCTGATGGCGCGCGACGGGCACGCCGCCACCGCCGACAATCCGCTCGCGCCGAAATTGCCGCAGTTTCCGGCAAAAGCCAAGAACGTGATCTTCCTGTTTCAGGAAGGCGCGCCCAGCCAGTTGGACCTGTTCGACCCAAAACCGGCTTTGCAGAAGATCCACGGTCAGCCGTTACCCGAGTCGTTGATCAAGCAGACCAAGCTTGCGTTCATCAAGCCGAACGCCGCGGTTCTCGCGAGCCCCCGAATTTTTCAGAAGTATGGCCAGAGTGGACTTGAATTTTCCGACTACATCCCGCACACCGCGTCGTGCGCCGACGACATCTGCGTGATCCGTTCGATGTTCACCGAGGCGTTCAATCACCATCCCGGACAACTGATGCTCATGGCGGGCACTCTGCAGACCGGGCGTCCCTCGATGGGCGCGTGGGTGACTTACGGACTCGGCAGCGAGTCGCAGAACCTGCCCGGCTTCGTCGTGTTGAGTTCGGGTGTCGGCACGAGCGGAGGCGCCACCAATTTCACTTGCGGGTTCCTTCCGTCGAGCTATCAGGGAACGATGTTCCGCAATGCGGGCGATCCAATCCTCTATCTGTCGAACCCTGCCGGCGTGTCGCGTGAGGAGCAGCGGGCGGCGCTCGATGCCGCGGGCGATTTGAACCGCATGCACCTGGCCGAGACCGGCGATCTCGAGATCGCTTCGCGCATCAACACCTATGAGCTCGCCTTCCGGATGCAGATGGCCGCGCCGGAGCTGCTCGATTTTTCGAAAGAATCGCCCGCCACGCTCGAGATGTACGGCGTGAACAAGGAACTCACGCGCCCCTACGCCACCAACTGCCTGCTCGCGCGCCGCATGGTGGAACGGGGGGTGCGATTCATTATGCTGATGCACGCCAGTTGGGATCAGCACACTTATTTGAACCGCGACCTGAAGAAGAATTGCGACATCACCGACCAACCGGTGGGCGCGTTGTTGAAAGACCTCAAGCAGCGCGGCCTGCTCGACTCCACGCTTGTTCTCTGGGGCGGTGAATTCGGCCGCACGCCGATGGTTGAGATTCGAAAAACCAGCGATCCGGACAACGCCGGACGCGACCACCATCCCCTCGCCTTCACCATGTGGGCCGCGGGCGGCGGGATCAAGGGCGGACAGACGATTGGACGCACCGACGATCTCGGCTTCAACATCGTCGAGGACAAAGTCCACGTTCACGACTTGCAGGCGACCGTCCTGCACTGCCTGGGACTCGAGCACACGCGCCTCACCTACCGCTATATGGGGCGCGATTTCCGCCTAACCGACGTTGCCGGCAACGTGGTGAAGCGGATGCTCGCCTAGCTACTGGTAGTTCCAGGTAGCGTCCACCGTCTGGCGCAATGTGGCGGACACCGGTATGTGCAGGTCCGGCGCACGGCTTGGGGCAGCGATCGGGGTGACACCGTCGCCCCGGATTCCGGAGAGTTTGGCGCCCGCGGGAAATGAAGGCGAGAGAATGACTTCAACCGGCGGCCCCTGAACCTCGAGGTGGATGCGGGTTTCACCGGGTTCCTGAATCACTTCTCCGCTGATGACGGAATCGCCCACGCGATACCCGGAAAAACGGGTCGCCTTCCAGTCCCGCGGCAGATGCGGCTCGAAGGTAAGCGAGTGACGGGGCGCATCCGCGCTCAGCCCGAGCAATCCGCTCACGAGCGGGTGCAGTACGGCAGAAGATGAGAACAACTGATGCGGCACGGACCGCGGCAGCGGGACCGGGCGGTCGCCCGAGAAATTCTCGGGGACGAACCCCGCGCCCGAGGCGCCGGTCATCCGAGCGACTCCGTTCAGCCTCGCCAAGCCCGCCTCGCCCAGGTGATGATTGAATTCGGCCATCGTGGCGAATCCGGTCACAAACGGCCATACGCTTCCGTCGTTGTACCCGAGCGGGTCATAGAACGGGCTGTCGGTGGCGAACAATCGCACGCCCCATGACGTCGAGAGTTCCTTCCGCGAGAGTGCGGCGGCGGCTCGCGCAGCTTTCTCTCCGTCCAGACCGCCATAAGCCAGCGCGAGCGACTGCCAGCCGGACTGCGCTTCGTAGGTTCCGCCTCCGGCAAGACGGCCGAAAGCCAGCCAGTCTTTGTTCGGGACAAACCAGCGGTTGATCTCGGCACGCGCTTTCTCGAGACGGCTGCTTGCATCCCGCGCCGCTTGCGGCTGACCCGCTGCCGCCGCCAGTGTGGCATAGCCGTCCAGGGCCGCGAGCCACGCGCCGGCGAGGTAAACATCCTTCTCCACCTTGCCGCTGAGCGCGCCTGTTTCTACGGCCGCAGTCCCTGCTTTGCGGTTCGACATAAGGCCGTCGGCGTCGAGCGCTGACAGGCAAAAAGCGTAAGCCCTGGCGAGAGAGTCCCAGGACTTTCTGACGAAATCCTGATCGCCTGATTGACGGAAGTATTTTGCGGACGCAAACAGGTAGAGCGGCGTTGTGTCGCCGTGGTAGTAACCGTATGGATACTGGCTCCAGTCAAGCAGCGCGGCACTCTGCGTCAGTTCGTGCTGCATCTTTCCGTCCGCCCGCTGATGGTCGCGCAGGAAGTCGAGGGCGGCGCGAACTCGGGGGAAATCGCCGTAATCGGTAATGCTCCACAGATTGATGGCGGCATCGCCGCCGAAATACCACGCAAAGCCGGGCCGTTCGCTCGCGCCGGACGGTCCGTAGCCGGCGACGAGGCCACAGCCGACTCCGTCGTTGCAAGCCCATCCCTTTTCCATCGCCACCTTTGCCCACTCGAAGGCGCTGTTCAACTCCGCGGAGGGAGTGTCGATGCGCAGGGTTCGTGAATCGAAGGCCCGCCAGAAGCGGTCCGACTCATCGAGGATGGTGCGGTAACCGGCCAGAACTTTCCGGTAAAGGTCCGGCGTGCCCGCGATCACGATCGGAATCGGGCCCTGCTTCGCGGTGGCCGGGTCGACATCCATTTCGGCGAGCATGGTCCGGTCCGGAAGTTGATGCCCCACCTGTTCGCTAGCCCGGGCAAACGCGGGCGACCCAAGCACCGCGCGATGACGCCGGAGTCCTTCGCCGAAAACAAACGAATGAGTTGCGGCATCGTAATAGCTCGACTGCCCGCCGAAGGAAGCGGGCCACATCGGCTTGAACTCCGGCAGAAAGCTCGCGCGGACTTTAAGCGGCTTAGCCGTGTCGATTTCGAGCAGAACGATCAGTGCGGGCTGATCCAACGGCGCCAGCCATGTCTGCCGGATTGCGAAAGCGGCGTGCTGGTGAACGATGGTCACTCGCCCTGGAGAAACAACGACGCTCTCGGCGAGATCCGCCAAGGGCAGTGGCTCGAGGGCCCCATCGAAGTAGACAGACAGCTTGAAATCGCGCACGACTTTGATGGGATTGATCCAGGCTTCGAAAGTCCCGTCCTCGCGGCCGAGAATTGCGGAGCGCCGGCCAACCGACTCGATGAACTTGGATGGCTGGGCGGGCTTGTGGATCGAAGGTGCTGTGTCCGGCAGTGACGAGGCAAACAGAAGCAGCGCCGGGAAAAACATGGCAGCTAGTGAATGTACTTGTTGACGTCGGGATGCAGCAGCTCTTTGACGTCGGGTTTGTCGAGATCGGACCGGGTGAGGACGCGCGCGTGCAAGTCGATACGCTTGGCGGGCTCTTTCCCGTTCCAATGGTCGACGATGATTTTGACGGCCTCATAGGTCATGCGAAAGGGGTCCTGCACGACCATCGAATCGATGACGCCGCCGCGCATGTCCTCGACCATCGAATCCGAGGAGTCGAAGGCGACGAATTTGGTTTTCCCGGCAAGACCACGCGCCTTGAGAGCGAGAGCAACGCCCATCGAACTCGGCTCGGCCGAGGCGAAGATGCCCGCCAGATTCGGATGTGCGGTGAGAATGTTCTCGGCCGCGGCACGGGCTTTGGACCGGTCGGACATACCGTACTGCGTGGCGACGATATGGATCTTCGGAAACTCTTTTTCGATGACGTCGTTGAATCCTTTTTCGCGGTCCATGGTGGAGCCGCTACCCGGAGTGTGAGCGAGCAGAGCGATATCGCCGCTGCCGCCCACCAGCTCGGCGAGTTTGCGCGCGCCCAATTGACCGGCTTCGTAATTGTTGGTGGCTACGAAGGTCAGGTACTTTTCCGAATTGATTCCGGAGTCGAAGACGGTGACGGGAATTCCGGCGGCCGCGGCACGTTCGAGGGGCGGAACGAGAGCGGTTTTCTCGGAGACCGAGAGCGCGATGCCATCCACGTGGCGCGCAATCATAGAGTCCATGATCTGCACCTGGCGGTCGTACTCGGTTTCGAGCGACGGACCGTTCCAGAGAATCTCGACATTCAGATCCTTACCAGCGGCAAGCGCGCCCGCCTGACAGGAAACCCAGAACAGGTGAGAAGTGGCCTTGGGAATAACGGCGATCACTTTTCTGGTGTTGCGGCTGCAACTGCCCGCAGCCAGCAGAGCGGCGATGAGAGCCGCGGACCAAAGACTACTGCGCACACCAGCCTCCGTCAATGAGGATATCGGTGCCGGTGATGAACGCAGCATCGTCGGAACAGAGAAACCTGGCCAGGGCTCCGACCTCTTCGACTTTTCCCCAGCGGCCGACCGCGATTTTCGAGACAAACTGCGCATTGATCTCGGGATTCTGGATCAATGAAGTGTTCATCTCAGTTGCGAACGGCCCGGGGCTGATGGCTACTACGGTGATTTGCTCTTTCGCCAGTTCGAGGGCGAGCGCCTTGGTCATGCCGAGGACTGCGGACTTGGTGGCTGAGTAAACGGTCCTCTCCGGCAGGGAGACATGCGCCATGATCGACGTCATGTTGATGATGCGCCCGTAGCCCTTCCCTTTCATGTGCGGCACAAACGCGCGGGTCATCAGGAAGACGCTGGTCAGGTTGGTGTTGACGACGAGGTTCCATTCCTCGAGGGTGAAGCTGGTGATGGGCTTGCGCAGGTTCATGCCGGCGTTGTTGATGAGGATCTGAATCTCGCCGAACGATGCCCGGACCTCGCGCTCGAGGGCAGCTACCTGACTCTCGTCGGTAATGTCGGCGCGGAAGACTCGCGCCTGTCCGCCGGTATCCTCAATCGACTTCGCCGTGGCCTCTAATTGCTCCAGATCGCGTCCCACAAGCGCCACCCTTGCGCCGGCTGCGGCAAGTGAAATTGCCATTGCGCGGCCGAGTCCGCGGCTCGCTCCGGTGACGAGCGCGAGCCGGCCGTTCAGTTGTCCTTCAGGCATCAGCATGAATTGTACCGTTATCGGGCCGGAAGACGGCGAAGCGCCCATGTGCCGTGCATATCCTGCAGCAGCGTAGCGCCTTTGCGGCGCACCTCGCCTGAAAGGCGCCCATCCTGCAGATTGCCGTGAAACTCGTCTCTCAACAGAGGCATGGGCATGGTCGCGAGGGTGAACTGCAGTCCATCTTCGCCGATGCGGCAGTTGGCGACGGGAGCCTCGTAGAGCGTTTTGGTGTAGGCAATTCGAATCGACGCGGTGCCTTCACAACTCGCATCGGTCGCGCGAAGGTGCAGATCGAGGGTGGCCTGCTGAGGAAAGTACGAAAGGTCTCCGCTCCAATCACCGGTCAGGTCGGCCACAGCCGGTTTGCCCGTGGGATGGGATTCGGCGGGACTCCGCGAATCCCGTGAGGTAGCGATGGGACTGCGCGCCTCGGTGCGCGCGATTTGCTGAAAGAGTCGGGCCGTCGTCTCCGGCAGACTGGCGAGCGTCACAGTTTTCGAAAGATCGAGCATGCCGTCCACCGACGAGTGTCCCTGGACGCTGAAAGGCAGCGTATTGCCGGGGACATCCGGAAACAGCGTGTAGAGCAGCGTGCAAGCAGCGAGATAAGATCCGGGCGGCGCGGGATGGGATTCGTCCGGCATGTAGAGTTCGGTTTCGGGAGATCGCCGCCGCGCCTCCTGCCAGGCCGGACCCGCGGGGACCACGACGGCGCTCATGTCTTTCGCCGTCTGCGTGTAGGCGGCGTTGAGATGGGCCTGCTGTTCCGGCGAATTGCGGCGGGACCATGTGAGCATCAGGACCGTTTTGGCTCCAGCCTTGCGGATGTCCGAGTCAAACAGATGAGCGCCGACCTGAAGCAGGACCGGTCCGTTCACGACAACGCGGCCATTCTCGAGCCCCACACCGAGTTGACTCTGCTCCTGGAGTACGACGAAGTCCCAATGCTTTCCGCGGATCAACTGCCGCGCGCCCGTGTGCTGCCATAAATCGAGCAGGCTCGCTCCGCCGACGGTGACCATTCCCGTTTCGACTTCGGTGCCCGCCGCGCGCGCGAGCGACGCGAAGATCTCGGGGAGATTGTTGTAGTAGGTATAGCTATTGCCGATGAACAGCACTCGCACGGGCTCGGCCGCAAAGGTGGCCAGCGACAACAAGAACAGAAGCGGAAGACGAAGCATTCAGAGGAATGGTAGCTCAAGCGGCGTCTAGATTTTGAGAATACCGGCGCGAATTCCGCGTGTGACCGCTTCTGTGCGGGTGCCCGCTCCAAGTTTGCCGAGAATCGAATTCACGTGAAACTTCGCGGTGTGCTCGGAGATGGTCAGCCGGCCGGCGATCTGTTTATTGCTGAGCCCTTCGGCGAGCATCTCGAGCACTTCGAGTTCGCGCCGGGTGAGCGGTTCGTTGTCGAGCACCTCGGTGGAACCCGAAGCGAGCAGCGGCGCGGCATTCCATTGCGCGGCGATCAAACCAGCGGCGACGGCTTGGACGGCGGCGGCGATCTGAGCCGATTCGGCATCGGGCGGCAATACAGCCCGGACGCCGTTGCGGAAAGTTTGCCTCGAGAGCGGCTCGCTCGACAGCAGCACGACGGGAACGCTTTCTCCCGCAAGTTCGAGCGGGAGCAAAGCGTCCATCACGACCACCTCGCCTTCCTCGCGCAGGTTGGCGATTTCGATTCCAGGCTCGCGTTCGAGCAAAGCCCGCAAACCGGCGCGAGCGACGTGAGACGCGGTCTCAATCCAGACACGAATCACGCGGCTACTCCCGGGTGCCGGCCGGCCGGAATCACCACCGCAACCTCGCGCGTTCTGCCGGCTCGAACGAAGCGAATGCGCGCGATACCGCGGGACTGACTCATCTGGTCGAGCAGGTCGTCGCCGTCGACGATGGGATGTCCGTTGATGTGAGTGAGCAGGTCGCCCATCAGCAGCGAAGCTTGTTCGGCGGCGCTGGGGGACTCGATGGACAGGATCAGCAGCCCTCCGGCGACCGGTTGAGCGGTGATGCCGAGCCTCGGCGCCGCGCCTTGGCCGAGGAAGTTCTGAATGGCGGCAACGGGGATGGCGAGGGCGAGCCCCCCGCCCGCGACCATGGTGTTCATGCCGAGCACGTCGCCCTGCGCGTCGGCTAGCGGTCCTCCGGAGTTGCCGGGGGCGAGACGGATGGCGGACTGCACCCAGGTTCGCCTGCCGAGGCGGGGCAACGGTCCAACCGCTTTGATGAAACCGCGGGTCACGGCCCCGGAAAAGCCGAGCGGGTTGCCGACAGCGATGACGGGTTCGCCGGGCCGGGCGGGTTGCTCGCGGAAGCGCGCCGGCAGTGTGCCGCCTGTGCCGGCGGAAATCCAGGCGAGGTCGCGGGCGGGATCGGTGAGGAGCACCTTTCCAGGAACTTCGCGGCCGTCCCAAAGCTCCATCCGGACAGTGGGCAGTTTTCCGACGACATGAGCGTTGGTCACAACGGAGCCGTCCTGTTTAATGAGGAAGCCGGAACCGCGGCTTCCTCCTTCGGCCAGAATTTGCACCGTGGAGCGGCGCAGTCGTTCGACGGCTTCACCGATGTTCATGCGCGTTTCCCCGGGCGCTCCTGAATTTCCACCTGCAGTGCGGCGATTTCGCCGCCACGCAGAATTTTGAGCTGCGCCGTTTTCCCGACCGCCTCGGCGAGCAGCGGACGAAGCGCTTCCGGACGGCTGATCGGCTCACCGTTCCATTCAAGCAACGTGTCGCCGATGAGCATGCCTGCCTTTCCCGCGGCGGCGTCCGGGTCGACGCTGACGGTCATCAGCCCGACCGGGTTTTTCAAACCGAACTTCGTCATCAGATGCTCGGGAAGGGCTACCGGTTGCAAACCCGCGCCTAGATAGCCTTGACGAACTGCGCCGTGCTCGACAATGGCGCGGACCACGCGATCGACGGTTGACGGCGGAATCGCGAAGACGGCGAATTGGGACAGCGCGGGCGTCGCGATGCCGATCAGATTACCGGCGAGGTCCACAACCGCTCCGCCTGAAGAGACGGGGTGGACGGGCGAGCCAAGCCGCAACACGGCATCCAAACGGCCGCCGCGCCGGGTACCCGAGGGTCCGCCAACGCTGCCGAGGATTCCGAGGTCGGCGTTCGCGCTTTCGGTGTTGCGCCCCACCGTGACGGCGATCATGCCGGGTTGAAGGGCGGTGGCAGGCGGAAGCTTAGAGGCGCCGGACAGTGCGGCGGAGTCTTTCAGGCGCAGCACGGCGAGGTCGGTGCCGGGATCGCGGCCGAGGACTTCGGCCTGCATCCGGTTGGGGCCTTGACTGACGGCGATCTCGTCATCGCCGTAGAGGGTGTGTTCAGCGGTGACGATCAATCCGGGCGCCCAACTGACGCCGCTCGACGGCAGCCGGGGGCGGCCATGGACGGCGACGACAGAAGCGGATATTTTTTCGACGAGCGCGGCAAAATCGCTGGAAAGGGACATCAGATCGAGAGGCAAACTGGTTACTCCTTGATTGAAGAATGCCAGTTTGGAGGCAGCGATTACATCCCGAAAACGGGTGGGTTGGACCTGACCGATTGGACAGATTGTTCTGGACGCACCTCAATCGATTGGGCGATGCGCTGACCGAAAAGCAAGACTTTATTGACTGTCTGCGGGCGGCCTCGTGAGCGTGGTCCGCCAGGCGTTTCCCGTGTTTTCGACGGAGACCCGCCGTGGGGGTTTTCGCTTCTGCGCAGCGACCAAATCGGCGGCCAATCGCTCGGCTTGATGGCGGCGCATGTCTTCTTCCGCAAACGTCAGACGGTGCTCGTCCTCTTTGACGGTGCGCCGCTCGAGGAACTCCCGGCACAAGAGTGGGAGGTCCTGAATATGGATGCCATAGGCCCGGGCCAGAGTAAGATCCGCCCGGACCATGAACTGCACCGGAGCGTGATGTTCCTCAAGGGCCTCGAAGGCGAACAGGCGGAAACTGTGGTCATGCGAGAATCCCTTTAAAATGAACCGGGATGGCGGGAGCTTCTTGGTGATCATGATTGCCTCCTACGCAAAGATGTGTGAGCTGGGAGTCGTGAACCTTCGCTGCAAACCGGCTTGTACTCCGACACCAGACGGTCCTGCCGGATCCGGCGCAGATCTCCGGCACAAGTCTCGAACACGAAGCCCGTCGGCTCCCACTGGCGAAAAGTCTGAAGGTGATCGAGAAGCACAGCCTGAATATTGTCGGCCTGACCAATGTAGATCCATTCGCGCGCATTGGAGATTCCATACACACCCGGCGCACTCGGCGCGTACGAGCGAACGACCGCCGCCGTGAATACGAGGGGGATCAATTGCTCAAATGGCATGCATTCGCCCCAATGCCAAGTCAGACTTGTGCTGAACCGACGACTTGACCGGCTCGGACCACTTGACTCTCTCCGGGGTCATTTCGTCAGCCCGGGGGACTCGATGATGGACGGAATCGTCGCCGCGGACCGCCACTTCCATTGGGTCCACGCAACCCCACCGCACAAGAGCGAGAAAGCGAAAGCCCCCCAGTTCGCCACGTTCCCCACCGGTTTCAAAACGACCAGCGCCAACGGGCTGACAACGAAAGCCAGCAAAAGCAGAGCAACGGTGGCGGCGTACCGGTCATGAATGGTTTTCTGGCGGCTAGCGGACATGGCAACCTCCTGGTTGTCGGGTGCCTAAGAGAGGTGGATCAGATCACCGCCTTAGCCTCGGGGATCCAATAGCTGGCGGGAGCGCGCAGCTATTAACCATGATGAGTTAAGCTAATTGGGTTGTCAAGCGAAGCCATTTAAATCAATTTACCGCGCTTGGTAAACCCATGAGGGAAAGGAGATGCCGTGGACGTTTCTCTTCTGATCAGGCAGCGTCTGCATAAGCTGGGGTTGGAGCAAAAGAATCTCGCCGTCGCGGCAGAGGTAACCGAATCGTACATCTCGCAATTGCTGACCCGAAAGAAAGCGCCGCCCGCACCAGAACGAACCGACATTTACGACAAAATCGCCGAAGTTCTTCAATTGCCCGGTGAGGAACTTGCGAAGCTCGCACGGCTTCAGCGGCAGCAGGGTCTGCGAAAGAAAGTCACTGATCCCACTAGTCCGTTGTTCAAGGATGGCCGCGAACTCGTGTTACGGAAGTGTGCCCCGGAGCGCCGGTCGGAGATCCGGCACATTTTTGAAAAAGAGCCTTTCGGCGAGTTGGAGCGATTGGTCACGCAAACCCTTTTAGAAGTCGCACAAGGGGTCGCGAGGACTGAACTGGACAGTGAAAAATGGCAGCGGCAAATTGCGGGACTGAGCGGCCGCAGTTACGAAGAGAGCCGCGTCGCGGTTCTCGAGTTTTTAGATGCCAATGTCTTTGACATTTCCGTGGAGAGTTGCATCACTTGTCTGGACCCCATCATTGACGCGTGGGATATCGACGTCAAGACGTTCGCGATGGATGTTGTGCTCAATCCGCGACTCGTTCCGGCCACCAGGAAGCGCTTTGAATTCGCGGAAAAGCTGCCGGAGCAGCCCCCGGCTGTGGAACCGGGTTTGGAGCGGTTCCTGCAAGACGCTACGCTAAGCGGCACCGCCACCGGGGAGGAGATTGAGTTCCTGAAGACGCTGCGGTTCACCGGCCGAGGGCCTTCGGCAATGTACTACTATCGCGAGCTGCAAAGTCTGCGGGATCCACTGCATTTTCCCCCGCAAGAGGCCGCTCAGACGCAAGATTGACGACGGTAGCCTGCACCAGAGCCGGCGACAGCGATGCCGGAACGGTTCGCGGACGGTCAACTCCGTGCAGCGCGCCCTCTGCTCAGGCGTTGTCCGCGTTCTCGGTTGATGTCGATTCCAGCTCGGTGGAGTCAGCAACCGGATTCGAATCCGGGTCTGCAGGTTTATCTTCACTCGATTGCTTTTTGCGTTGGAGCCTTTGTTCGAACTTCAGTTCCCGCTTCTCTTTGCGCTGTTGTTCTTTTCGTCGCTTTTCAAAAGTAGATCCGCCTCTTCCGGCCATCAGAGTCCCTTCTTTTCGTTAGTGTTTGTTGGCAGTGCGCGCCATTCCATTGCGGCATCCCTGGCTGCATCCAAAGCGCCTCGGGCTTTCAACATCTCGCGCCGCGCCGAGCGAGTCGACTCGGCGAGCAGACGAGCCTCATTGCGATTCTGCCGGGCTAGCTGAATGATCAGGTCTTCGACACTGCTGCGAATCAATTGCACCCCGTGTTCCTGCGTCCGCCCCTCAGCCGGTTGAAAAATCGCCATCTCGTGGCGGCAACTCCTCTCCTCGAACCCTGCCTGAATTGATGGCGAGAAATTGTCAGGATTTGAGGCCGCTCGCAGGAGCGAGCCTCGAATTATGACTACGTCCATCTGGTTAGAGACTGGCAATAGGACAAAACCTTCGAGACGGTCTCAAGCCGGTACGTCTGTTCGTGCATGAGACTCCGTTCTGCCTGGAGGGGAGAAGGAGGCGCGCAGAAGTTACCGGGTGCAACGCAGACTGCTCAGGTCGAGGCACTTTCAGTATGGCACCCCCGGCACCCACTGTCCACCCATCGGCCTGGTTCGTTTCGAGCCAGATCTCACCGCGCTTTTAGTTACGCATCGCAGAGGATGGCCGGCAGACTCACGCTTAGATTGAACTAGATCTGTGTGACAAGCTACCTCGGCTGCCAGCAACCATCGGTCTTGCGTTCATGGGTGGGGAATCGCCGAGTAGAGCGCGTCTCTGAGCGCCACCTCTCGCGGGTCGGCGGTCAGGTGCGTGCCCATTTGGCTAGTCACATAGGCGTAGCCCACTCCGGCAGCAGGATCGGCAAAGCCCAGAGCGCCGCCCGCCCCCGGCGCGCCGAAGGAACGGGGGCTGCCCAACCGCCAGACCGCGCTAGTCTTCAGAAAGCCGAGCGACATCTGCCAGCCGTCTACCTTCAGGCATTCGTCGTAAAACCCGTTCGTGGGAGGAATCGCCGAGGCGGCGAGCAGGTCGAGCGTTTCCCTGCGTAAGCCCAGTTGGAGGCCATCGCTGGCGAAAACACCGTACGCGTGCGCGATCGCGCGGGCAGTGCCCACGCCGAGGCCGGACGGGACCTCGAGATCGCGAGCATATACGCGCTGTTCCTCCAAGTACACTCCTATACCCGGGTTAACCACCAATGCCCGGCAAATATTGGAACGCCGGTTCATGATCTCCAGCATTAGTCGAAGCGGAAAACCGAACATCATCTGCCTGGGTCCGGGCGGCGCAAGCGTGGCCAGGCGTGTGTTTGGGATTGTCTCAGGCAATCGAATGTAGAGGTCGAGCCCGAGCGGGGTGGCGATCTCGTCGTGAAAAAACTGACCCAGGCTGCGATGTTTCGGATCCACGCGCCGCAACAACTCGCCTTCATAGAAACCAAGTGTGAGGGCGTGATAAGCCTGCCGCGTTCCCGGCTCCCATGCGGGTTTCTGCCGAGCCATGACCACCGCCAGGCGATCCAGGTCTGCAACTACGCCGCGATCCACAGGCTCATTGAAGGCGAACAGGCCCGCCTGATGGGAGAGCAATTGGCGCACGGTAATTCGCTCTTTGCCCTGCTGCGCAAACTCCGGCCAATAAGTCGACACGCGTTCTTCGTAGTCGAGCCAACCTCGAGAGTGAGCAACGGCAAGGGTCATGGCGGCCAAGCCCTTCGTTGCCGAGTGGACCACGACCATAGTGTCCTGTTCCCAAGGCTCCCGGCTGTGCTTGTTTCGAACACCGCCCCACAGGTCGACAACCTTCTCGCCATGCACATAAGCGCAGCAGGCGGCGCCCAACTCGCGCCGGCGGGCGAAGTTCTCAGCAAAGGCCTCGCGCACGGCTCGGAATCGTGGGCTGACGTGGCCCTTGATATCGAACATGAGCTCTCCCTGGACACCATTCTTCGAAATCGTAAGTGTCGCTAAATCCTTAGTGTCTCTAAATCTTAGGCGCGCGTTGTGTTTGCAATGCGGTCACCGGGAACCTCGATGCCCCACCGAAGCGAGAATGCGTGGATTTCATCAAGGCGTACGAGAGTTTGGACCTTGATGCCTGGCAACTGCCTCGGAGGCAAAGGCAGTTGGCCTTTCCTTCGGTGGCGAACAGGCTAAACCTGGCGCCTACCGGAAGGCGTAGCTTCGGGTCTTGCGTTTCGGAAGTGTGCCGTCGAGCTTCGGAGGGCTGCGGTTGTAAAGGCGGTTATAAACGAGAAAAGTGGCCCTGGTTGGCCGCTTCTTCGATTTCTGCTAAGTACTTTGGAACGAATTTGGTGCGGATGAGAGGACTTGAACCTCCACTCCCTTGCGAGAACTAGAACCTGAATTCACTAGATGAATTGGCGGGTGATGGCGAACCGTGGCGAATCAATGATTTCCGGTCGGTGCTGGTGGTGAGGAATGGCGTGTCCAGGCGGCAGTCTTGCTTCGGATTTGCTTCGGTCGCCCAAAGACCGTTAGGATGCCACGCCCTTACGCACAGGGCGCTCCTAGCCGATTTGCCAAGTCGGTTTTGACCCCGTAGCATCCCCATGCAACGAACGCACCCCGTATGACGACGAGCAAGCCAAAGATTCGTCACCCCTTGATGGTTGGAAGGCGCTCAGGGATGATTGCTTCCAGGTACTTCCTGAGACCTTCCTCGACCTTCTTCTTCCCGCCAATGCTGTTTTCATAGAAGAGTGTCCTGAACGGCGAAACGTCGAATGGCAGTTTCGCCAGCTTGTCACGGTCGGCCACCAAGATCGTTGGCTTCTTCAATGCATGGGCGTAGCCAACCTCGTAGTAGACATTCGGATTCGGTGGCGTGATGTCCGCAATGATCACCTTAGATTCGATGATCTGTTTGATAATGTCTGCGAGGATCACTCCGGGGCCGTAGGTATCATCGCCTCTGACGGCGAGAATTCCGATGTCTTTGCAGACGGGCTGGATCACGTCTTTGTAGAGTTCGTCGTAAGGTGGCGTGAACTGCATCACTACGAATGCCTTTGGTGGTTCAGTAGTGACCGTGAAGTTCTTGTATGTAATGTCAGAAGTGCCAACGCTGAAAACGCCCACTTGACTCAGGGGCGGCTGAAAAGGGAGCGTTGCGTTGCCCACGGCCACGTCGTCCACTGTTAGGTTCAACTGCGATCCCTGAAGCGATAGCTGAAGTCGGTACGAACGATTCGACTTGAAATTGGTTCGGTCTCCACCGCCTGCGATGGTCGTCCACTGGCCTTGTCCACTTCGGTTATTCCAATAGCGCAATGCGAACAAATTTCCATTGCCACCCAAACCCGCCGTAAGCATGTCTCGGGTCGTGGCGTCGTAGTAGAGTAAGATTTCTGCAACCGTAGCATCCGACACTTCGGCAACGGTCAGGTCAACCGAAATCCGCCCCTCGCTCAGGGATTGATCGCAAAGCGCTTGCCCGATGAGAGGCCGCTTTTCGACCGTCCCGCCGACCTGAACTTCTACTACCTTGCCCCTGAAAACAATCGCCTCTTCAGATTCCTCGAAGTCACCCAAGAGCGGAACCCAGTTGTATGCCATTACATTCACTCTCCTAAATCAGTCCTTCACTGCAAATAATTCTTGGATACCCATCTTCTTCGGGTTGCCCAGTCCGACGATCCAGCCAATCCCGCAGGTTGTGTTGCTGGTACAGGCGTGCAAGGTTCTTGAGCAGCGCCTCGCCTGCCACGCCGTTCCTGCGTAGCAAATTTAATTCTCGTTGAAGCGCCTTCGTCAAAGGGCTGCGAAAGGCTTTTTCCAACAGCGTGATCTGCCCCTTCTGATCTTCGTCTTCCGACGCCCGGAAGAGCACGCTCATCTCCCGGATTACATATCGCTGGCCGAGGGTCAACGACAAAGTTTGCTGCCGTTCCGACTCTCGCTGCTTCACTTCCTGATCGAAGATGCGCTTCACACGCATTACGTCGGCGTTGTAGCCGTTCGGCAAGTTTTGCGCTTGAAGATCGGGGCTGCATTTGATCGTCCCGAGCACCTTTGGAACATCTCTCGAAACGACCTCGCCCTTCTGGTCCAACTGGAACAATTGTTGATACCGCCCTGCCTGACAAAAAACGAACAGGCCCTTCTGATCCGATGGCTTCGCAGTTCGGATGCCGTCACGCAAATTTGCGATGCGCTCGTACTCGGCAGGATCGTCGCTCTTCAATTGCCGCAAAATTTCTTCGGCCTCGTTCAGATCAAGGAACTCGCCTTCCTCATCTTCCAGCGCTTCCGATCCAAGCGATTTCTTGTCGTAGATGGCGTACATCGCCTCTTCGTTCAATTGTTCAGTTCGGTCGAGAATGGCCGAGTCCTCACCAATCGTGTCGTGAATCTCCTGGATGCGGTTGCGAAGGCGCTGCCGAAGTCCAAGATTGCTCTCGATCCCCACTTCCGGCAGGAAATTGAATCCGTAGACAAATTCGTGATCGCTGCCAATGCGGTCAATGCGGCCAAAACGCTGGATCAGGCGCACCGGGTTCCAGTGGAGGTCGTAGTTGATGATCTTGTTGCAATCTTGCAGGTTCAAGCCTTCCGCAAGTACATCGGTTGCGACGAGCGTTTTCAACTCGGGTTCGTCAGCTTGAAATTTGTATTCGGGGTTTGCCTTCGGTGCAAAACGACCGACGATCCGGGCCTTGCTTTTGTCGCTGCTGTAGATCACGTCGATGTCGGCTTGCTTGTCGCCGGGATTCAAATTTTCGTAGAGATACGCAGCGGTGTCTGCATACTGCGTGAACAGCAGGCGTTTGCCTTCCTTCAACGGCATCTGCTTCAGAACCGCCTTTAACTTGGTGAGTTTGGCGTCCTTGTCTGGCGTGATCGGCTTGACCAAGGCAAGAATTTTGCGAAGCAGCTTCAGATCGTGCTCGATGTGTTTCACCAAAGTGTCGGCATCGAAATCTGCAATGGAATACCGCCCGGAGACCTCTCGCAGAGCATCCATGAGGTCTTGTTCTTCAGCCGCATTCGGCTCGTACAGAATCGCCTGGGCTTCCTCGCCTGCCGGGACCACGCCTGCCTTCAACGCATCCAGGAAATGCTCGTGCATCGAGATCATGCGACCGATTGTTTGCTGGAAGGCGTAAACGCTCGACTCGAATCGCTTGAACATCAGAATTCGCATCAACCCACGCAAATTGCTTCCGGCACGTTGAAGGCTAACGTAAGGTTCCTTCTTCTGCTTCTCTTTCTTGACGTAATGCCACAGGCCGTAACGGGCGTAGGTGAGTTCATCCGGCAGTTTCGTGTTGGCCGTAGGTCTTGCGCCGCCTGCCCTTCCGATGTAGCCACGAAGCGTCTGATACAGCCCTTGGTAGGTATCCTCGATGCTGTACTCTACAGTGTCCAGTTCACGCTTGGGAAAGAACTGGTGCTTTCCGGCAACGATCACGTATGCCTTCCGCTTGCCTTCCAGGTATTCGCCGAATTTGCTTGGATCAACTGGCTGTTGCGTTTCCGAATCGAACCCGTACCAACGCATGATGTGGTGCCGGGTCCTACGGATCAAAATGTTCGACAGAACGTCTCGCAGACTCCGCTGGCCCTTCTCGACCAGCTTGAAATATTCACGCAAATTTGGCGGATCGATGGGTAAGTCCGTCTTGTCCTGCTGGTGGAAGAGCTTGATCTGGTGGTACACGTCCCAGGCGCTCTTGTTGCGTGGCGTGGCTGTTAGGAAACAGACAGGTCGCCCGGATGACAGGAACGCTTCTACGACCTTGTATCGCTGCGTGTCAGGATACCGGAAGTTGTGGCTTTCATCGATCAGCAAGAAGTCACGATCCCGAAATTTTATGTCGTCCAGCAAAACGTTGCCGCCATTGCCTTGCTGAAGAAAGCCCGTTGAAAGGACACGAGCATTCAGTTGGTAAACCTCGTTATAGCGCTCCCACATCTCAACAAGCGGAGCAGGGCAAAGGATCAAAGGCCGAGCGTGATCCGTGCGCTCAAAATGCTTCACGATTGCGGCACCGATGTAGCTCTTGCCAAGCCCAACAACGTCGGCGACGAACGCACCGCCATTTACCCGAATCAATTGAACGGCCTGCTTCACGGCAACACGCTGGAACGATGCAAGGCGATTGGCGATCTCGTCGTCCCACAAAATTTCATTGTCGCCCTCGCCGTCAAGCCTTTCCCGGACCAGCGTGTAGAGCGTCTTCATGTACACGTCGTAAGGGCGAACTGGAGCCATCGCCCATGACTGGCGAATTTCCTGCATCAGTGTTTCGTCAAAAGGCTCCGCTTCGTTCCACAGTTCGTCGAACCATTGCACAAGCTCCTCATGGTTTCGGTTGCCATGAACGATGACGTTAAGTTCAGTATTGTGACTGATGCCCGAGAGCGTAAGATTGGACGAGCCGACGATGCCAACGCCCTTTTCGATTTTCGGTTGGATGTTGCCGAACAGGTCATACGATTGGCCGTAGTTGAAAATGTACGCCTTAGCGTGAAGCCGTCCCTTGGTGTAGACCCTGACAAACAGGCGCTTCTCTTCAATCATCCGGGCGAGGGTCTTCACTACCTTTTCGGCTTCGTCGGTCTGATCCATGACCTCCACAGACTGTCTCTTATACACNGGCGAGGGTCTTCACTACCTTTTCGGCTTCGTCGGTCTGATCCATGACCTCCACAGAAGAACGGACGCCTGCCGCCGTCTCGGTCGCCATGCGCTTCACGTCAGCACGCTTGGGAAACGCCTGAGACTCGGCAGCTTCAGCGACCAGTTCAAGCCGTTTGTAGCCTTCTGCAATCTGTTCCAACGTTTCTTTGTTCGTCGTGTTTCCAATCAGGAGCTTGAGTTCCTTGACGTGTTCCAGTTGGTCAGAAAGCGGCGTGAAGCCCGAAAGAAAGAAGTAGCCCACAGCGAAACGAGCGGCCTCAGTTGACCCGAGGATCGTCTTGATCTGATCGACAAGGAGCCGATCCTTGCGGTTGTCTATGATGTCGTGGGTCATGTGTTCACTACTTCAAATTCGTGAAATCGCTCAACTCAAGGCCAAAGAGTCCAGCAACAATACCATTGATCTCTGATTCAGCGTCACCGCACTCTTCGCCCCTCGCCCGGAGACAGCGCTTCGCAAGATCGACGAGAGTCTTACGCTCCGATGCTCTTGCTTCGGGAATCGGAATCTTCTGAACATACTGCGAGAAGAACCGAAGATAGCCTCCCCGAATCTGCTGGGTCATCCGAAGGTACAGTTCCTCTACGGGCAGCGAATTCAAGACGGCCAACACGTATAGATCGTCAGTGCTTATGAAGTATGTGGTGTTGCTTCCCCAAAGGCCGTCTTTATCGAAGGCAAAGCGAAGGCCCTTTGCGATGTCGGGGTAGTAGATTTTGGGGCGGTCAAATCTCTCGTAATAAGCTATATCATCCTGAATCTCGTACCAGCGGTACGAACCGGGTTTTCGACCCGGCCACTTCTCTCCAGAGGGCCAATCTCTTGGCCTCGGCTCAAGTTCCGTCTTCCACTTCAATAGGTGCTTCTTGATCGCCGGGAAATCCTTGAGGTCCGTACCTCGTCTGGTAAAAATCAGCCATCGATCTCTTCGCTGGATTTGCCACTTGCGTATGTCCCTACCGTCGATTAGGGGCTTTATGAGAACAGCACTGCTACGATCCTCTGCTATCAATCGGTCCCTGGTGGCCGAATCGATGACGAACGCCTCATTCAACCCGGTCTTGATGCCGTAGCGGATGGCATCGCCAATGAACTCCCCAAGCGGAATCCCTCGACCAACCATTTTGGCGAAGACTTCCGATGCGTCTGCCTTCGCTAGTGACCAACCTTGGCCGTTCTGACCTTGGAACGGAACGTGGTTCCCAAAACGTTTAGTCAAGGTAAGAATGTCCGGGTACGGTTCATCGAGACTCTTTACCTCCGCCACAAGAACCGTGGCCTGTGCGGGAACCTTCACCTGGGCGACAAAAATGAGAGGATAGGCGCTGGCGCTCTTAAAGACGGGCAGGTCACCAAAATCGGTGATGCTAACGACTCGACACGTTCTCTCAACGACAGTACGAAGTGGTGCGCCATAGTTAGATCGAAACCATTTGTTCGACGAAATGAAGACCAGCATTCCTTTCGCCTTCAAAATCTGGATCGCCCGTCTATAGAAGTACACGTACAGATCGGCAACGCCATGATAAACATCAGGAAAGATGCCCCTCAATTGGGGCTTCTGATCCATGATGAGTTCTTGGCGCACATACGGCGGGTTTGCAACAACGATGTCGAACCCACCCTCACGGAAGACTTCGGCAAACTCTACAGCCCAATCGAATCCTCCTACTTGTTGACCGTGGTGGGTCCAAGAAGCGATTGATTGTTTGAGTGCGACAATTTCCAGTTCCAGGCTCTTCTTTGTGTCACCGTGCGATTTGATGTACTGAGCCTTCCTCTCGCCGAATCTGTCGATTTCCGCCGCCCACATGAGCGCCTGCGTTGGTTCGGGACCAGGAGCAGCGAGGCTATCGCCCTCTTCAATCTCGAACTTCAAATTTGGAAGCGGCTCCGGTTTTTGGCCCTCAAATTCCACGGCCAGAGACAGCCACAACCGAAGACGAGCGATGTTCACAGCAAATGGATCGAGATCGACGCCGTACAGGCTGCGCTGAATGATCTCCAATTTGCGGTCGTATGATGAGACCGAATCCACCTGCTTGGTTTTGAATAGGCACGACCGAAGGTCCATCAATTCATGCAACATGCCGAGCAAGTACGCTCCGCTACCACATGCAGGATCGCAACAGCGAACCCGGCGCAAGACCTCAAGAACAGATTCGGCATCTCGCAGACCACCCGGTTCGTGTTCGTCAACAAACTTTGCGATAGCCTGTGGATTCTCTTTGGGTAGATTCGCTTCCAGGTAACCTTTCAGAGCTTCTCGGCACATGAACGAGACGATTGGCTTGGGAGTGTAGTAAGAGCCTGTTTCGTGACGCCCGGTGACAAGTTCCTCGAAAACTTTGCCAAGCATCTCGGGGTCAACGGCGACTTCTACATCGAGCGGCGTAGCCTCCGTGACGGTGAAATTGAAGCGGTCGAACAAATCGTGTAGAACGGCCTTTAACGCTTCGTCAGGCACCTTGATGCCGCCGTCCTTGTCGTCATCGTCTTCTTCAAAGAGACCGCCGTTCAGGTACGGCACATTCCCGATGACATCCCGCAGAAAACCGCCCCTATTGATGTTGATGATGCCCACATCGTCTTGAGCCCCAAGGCCGTGGAAGAAGAGGTTGTACAGGCGCTCGTAGTAGAACCCCATTTCCTTGTTGCCGTTCTTCTTGTAGTCGGTCCACAGGGCATCCAGATAGTCGTGGTTTTTCTTGCCGCCAAACTGGAGCCACCCCTTTTTCTGAATGAATGCTATAAACATCAGGCGGTTGAAGAGGCGCTGCGTGAACAGGCGTTTGCGATCCTGGTCACGTATTCCACGAATCAGACCCTCAACCTTCTCGAAGGTCGAATGGTACTCACGGAAAAATTCTTCCGTGACGGGTTCGACATCGAATGCTTGGTCGTGGCGCTGTTGGATGACGAGCGGAGACAGGCCGAACAAATCCGCCTGGATTGATGCGAGGTCAAGTTGTGAGATTACCTGACAGGCGGTTCGCATCTTCTCGTTGGGTCCTACCGTGACACGACGGAAGAGCTTCCGCTTCGCTTCTTCGTCGGCCATCTGCACGTTCAGAAAGTGCCAGTGTGTTTGCGTGCGATCCGAAAAGACGAATAGGCCGTAAGGATGGTCTTTCAACAACCGGGTCGTGACGATTCGTTCATCAGCCAACAAGAGCCGATCCTTGGCAAGGCGGCAGTAGACGACGTGAAAATCATTATTCTCGCCACCGGAAGCCAGCACGAAAGGGTCTTCCTGGAGAACGGAGGAAGTAGCGTCCGGCCAGCCTCGCCTGCTGGTGGGCTTGTTCACTTGGTCGTAGTTCAGCAGCGTCCAGAACAGCTTCTTCATCGGCGCAATGCCGTTAAAGTTTTCGAGAAGGTTTAGTACCTGACTTTGCAGTTCGATCTGATTCATGCTCTTCGTCTCCCAAGCACACCACGAGCAGTTGAAGCCGTCGTCCCGAAGCCATCGCTTATCCCGGCAGTTCCCTTTCCAGTTCCTTGCGATGGCGCTGCACGAGATCGACCAACAACGCCGACACGCTTGGCCTGCCGCCTCGCTCTTTCGCCCGTTGAAACGCTACCCGGTTCAATAATTCCCAAACGTCGACTGGCAAATTGATTCCGGTCGTCTTCGTTGCGCTGTGCGGCGGCTCCCGTCCATCCGCCTTGGACTTCGGAGGAGCTTTCGGTCTGGTCATTACGATCTAGTGTCCTGAGCGAGAAATACGTTGCATAAATCTGGTTGCGGCTGCATACTTGGGTATGCGTACAGGTCGTCCCAAGAAACCGCTGGAAATCGTCGATGCGGATCGCGAGAAATTGAGTGTAATCGCGCGTCGACCGAAGTCGTCGCAGGCCCTGGCGATGCGCTCCCGGATCGTGCTCCATTGTGGGCAGGGGATGAGCAACTCGGCGGTCGCGCGGAAGCTGCACATCACCGGAGCCACTGTCGGGAAGTGGCGGGAGCGGTTTCGGGAGTTTGGCATGGATGGCTTGCTGGATGAACCGCGGGTCGGCGCGCCACGCAAAATCACCGACCTGCAAATTGAAGAGGTCATTACTAAGACTTTGGAAACCATGCCAGCCCACAGCACGCACTGGAGCACGCGTCTCATGGCCGAAGAGGTCGGTCTGACGCAGAATGCCATCGTGCGGATTTGGCGTGCTTTCGGGTTGCAGCCGCATCGGGTGGAGAATTTCAAATTCTCGAAGGATCCCCAGTTCGTTGAAAAGGTGCGGGATATTGTGGGGCTGTACCTCAATCCGCCGGATCGCGCGATCGTGCTTTGTGTGGATGAGAAGAGTCAGGTGCAGGCGCTGAATCGGACGCAGCCGATTCTGCCGCTGGCGCCGGGGGTGCCCGCCCGGCAGTCGCACGACTATGAACGTCACGGAGTCACCTCGTTGTTTGCGGCCATGGATGTGGCCTCGGGAGTGACCATCAGCACGTGCTACCGGCGGCACCGGCATCAGGAGTTCCTGCGGTTTCTCGATGAGATCGAGGCCAATCTTCCGAGCGGCTTCGAGGTGCATCTGGTAATGGACAACTACGGCACGCACAAAGTCGCCAAGGTGCGCGGCTGGCTGACGCGGCATCCGCGGTATCACGTTCACTTCACGCCCACCAGCGCCAGTTGGCTGAATCTGGTGGAGCGATTGTTCGCTGAGGTCACCGAGCGCTGTGTCCGTCGAGGCAGTCACACCGCTGTTCGCGCGCTGGAGAAAGCCATGCTCGCCTATTTGGACCAGCGCAACGAGCATCCCAAGCCCTTCATCTGGACTGCAGATGCGGACTTGATTCTCGGCAAGGTCGCCCGACTTTCTAAACGTATTTCTCGCTCAGGACACTAGTCTATCTCTTGTGAAGTGGCAATTGGGAGTTGCCAAGTGTGTAGTTTGAGTGGCAGGAGGGACCCGGTTCGGGAATTTTCGTTGAGACGCAATTTTTCCGGCCCTTGCAACAAGCGGTCGGCGTGTTACCACTTTTGCCGGATTGTAGCTTTTTCAAATTTTACTGTTGAAATGACCGTACCCAGCTCCCCGGCCTCGGTAGGGTGATCACCCGATTTCTTTTGCGATCCTGACCCCCGATAATTGAAAGGTATCGAGCCTCAGAATCTTCCCATGCCCAACGAACTCGCCCAACTCCAGACTCTGTCTCTTATACACATCTAGATGTGTATAAGAGACAGGTGTAAGGTTCACAACCAGTCGCCGCTTCCCGCATCGCCGGAAACCGTTGCGCTGTACATAGCCGATCTTTCTGACCAGCACAAACCCGGAACCTTGACTCGCCGCCTCTCTGCAATTTCCCAGGCCCATCAGATCGCCGAACTCGAATCGCCTACGGCGGCGGCACGAGTGCGTCTCGTCATGGCGGGAATCCGCCGTAACAAAGGAACAGCACAGACCCCCAAAACGCCCGTTCTTGTAGAAGACTTGCGCCGGATGATCTCTTGCCTACCGGACAATCTGTTGGGAGTCAGGGATCGTGCGCTTTTGCTGATCGGATTCAGTGGAGCCTTCAGACGCTCAGAACTCGTGGCCCTGGATGTTGATGATATCGCCTTCACCAAGGAAGGGCTGGTGGTGAGGATTCGGCGCTCGAAGGCCGACCAGGAAGGCGAAGGTCGAAAGATTGGCATCCCGTATGGATCGAACCCTGCAACCTGCCCGATCCGATCACTTCAAGAATGGCTCGAACGCAGCGGCATCGGGGACGGCCCATTGTTCCGACCCATCAACCGACACGGCAAGATGGCGTCTATGCGGCTATCCGGTGCTGCCGTCTCCGATGTTGTCAAGCGATATGTCGAAGCCACAGGTCTGGACGCCAGCGAGTTTGCAGGACATTCGTTGCGCTCAGGCTTGGCAACGTCGGCGGCGATGGCGGGAGCTTCGGAACGGTCTATCATGGATCAAACCGGACATCGCTCGTTGAATATGGTGCGGCGTTATATTCGTGACGGCAGCTTGTTTCGGGACAATGCCGTGGCGGTCGTGGGATTGTAGCCCATCTGCTCAGAGAGGCGACGTTCCCCAATCCGATTTCGCCAAAACGGTCGGGACTCTGGCGCATCGGCCCGACTTACGGTGGCGATTTCGCCAGTGGCACAGAATGTGTTCTGTCCCATCCCAACGTCGGTCTCGCATTCGGTGGCCAATCCCGAACAGGACACACACCTGCTTGGATTTCGTTGCGATATGCGCCAGTCGCCAAAACCGTCTATCCGGGGTCCATGCTGGCTATCGCATTGCCGCCACCACACGGAATCTATTAGGGATCGGTCACTCCGTCGATATACTGCCAGGACGAGTGGCGATTTCGCCAGTAAACCCGGAGCGGTTTTCAGCCGATCTTAGACCATCGCACACACATACGACAAGCCGACGAACGCCAAGCTGCAAGAGATTCTGAACGCTATCTGCCACGCCCTTGCCGACGCCTACGTTGCTGGTGGACATGTGCTGGAGCCACAGGTCAGCGTACTCACTGAGGATGCCGTTGACGAGTTGATTCCACGCTTGGTCTTCAACATTGCGGCCAAGGCAGGATGGATCGACTTCCATCCCGACCCGGCTATGGGTCTCGATCACGGCTTGATGCTAGGCGACTACGAGTTGCCTGATGAAAGCAGAGACATCTTTCTCGAATTCCTCTCTGGAGCCTTGACGCCACTTCGGGAGAGGGCGCTAAAGGACGAGGATGCACTGATCACGAAGATTGAGGAACTGAACGCCAAGCGGGATGAGTGGCTTGAAGTTGTGATGGATAGACCAGCCACGGAAAGAAAGATCGCCCGAAGTGCAAAGGCCCTGATTGACGGTTGCATCAGAACGTCCGGTGAGATTTTCACATTCAAAGACCTCGCTACTCAAGCCTCTCCCTATCGTCGGAAGCTGGACGGCGGGAAAGTGAGCGCAGCCTCAATTACTCGCCTATATCAGGGCAAAATCGTTGAAGGTCCGACCAGGGAGGCCATTGCCGCAGTGCTGACCAAGGAACTGAAACTTGATCCACCGTGCACTAGAGATGAGCTTTTGCCAGCGGGTCATCCTGGGGCAGCGAACCCTGAAATCAAATGAAATTACTTCGACGTTCGTCAAATTCGTGGCGGGTTAGAGTTGGGCTGCGCTGGAAAGTAATCGGCGCAGAAAGCGAGGTTTCCGAAGATGGAAACTACTAATACCTCAACCGCCAACCACGCCCCGACCATCCCGATGGGCTCGGCTCACAATCTAAGCAACTCAGCCGCCAAGAAAGCATCCGTTCCACAAGAATCCACCGCCAAGCTTGCAACAAAGAAGGACCTTGATCACTTCAAGCGTGAACTCAGTGATGCGAACTTGGCGTTCTGGCGCTCGACAAAGTTCCTTGCTGATATTCTCATCGACGCTCGATTGTCTTTGTCTCCCGAGGAGTTCCAGCAACTCATCGAAGAAGCACAGCTAGACTATTCCTTCGTCTGCAAGGTGATCAAGCAAGGTTCTGATTTTCGCTTGAACGACCCGGCAAACGAGGGTATTCTGCCTGAAGCATTCTCCGCTCGACACGAAATTATGTTGATGAAAGAATCGACGTTTCGCCTCGGAGTGAAGAGTGGAATCATCAATGCCGACTGCAAACTAGCCGACCTGAGAAAACTGCGTGAACAGGTCGAAGGCAAGAAGCCCAAAGCAAACAAGAGCGTTAAGACCAAGTTGTCCGACGAACCAGCGACAGATGTAGCGCCGAAGGCAACGCCAGCTAATGACTCAACGCCGCCGTGGGATGAACCGCAACCCCAAGTCGAAGAAGCGGCTGCGCAAGCGCCCGTAAATACTTCGGCGCTTCGTGTGCCTCAGAGCAATGTTGCCACCGGACCTTCCACGGCAACGGCCACCGCAGCAGACACGGCCCCCGCCAAGGGCCGCATCGCAATCGTGGTGGGCAAGGTGGTTGCCAAGCAACACAAGGCTGATGTGGATCGCCTGAAGAAAGGCATCGAAGCTCTGGTGAAGGATTACGACTTCATCGGTGCCGTTGAACTCGAGGTGGCGGCTTAGGCCGCCCTCCGCTCGTCAAAGAGAACACATACCATGAAGAACTCAAGTAAGAAGACCCAACTGAAGATCAGCCAGACCGCATTATTAGAGGAAGTCAAGCGTCTTTGCAGAGAAGAAGGAAAGACCTTTGTGGCCGTGAGACGAACTGCCAGCCATACAAGAAACACGACAATGCCTGTTGAATCAAAGGCGGTCTTACGGGCACAAGAGCTAGTTCGTGTGGAAGTAGAGTTGAAGCGCCTCGAATTTCTGGACCCGCATGAGGACTATGCCCCGCAGGACGACCAGAGAAACGCCAAAACGTCTCCTGACACCGACAGAGTGTATTCGGTGCCGGAACTGTTCCAGCAGTTTGTTGACGAAGGTCTTATTCTGAAAGTGCCAGAATTCCGTGACGACCACGCCGGACATCCGTTGCTTGAAGACCTGAAGCGACTGGTGGATAAGGTGATGGAGCGCCACAATCAAGGGTTCGACGCAGATGCGGAGCTTAACGCCAACGAGTGTGATGAGATTCGACATCAGATGGAGAAGTATATCGAGAAGCGTTTGGGGCAAGACCAAGGCAAGCTCAACTCCGAAGTCGTCCAAGAACGAATCAAAGAGGCTGTAGGCGAACGAACGACAGAGATGATCCGTCAGTGCTTGGAACTGCGAGGCGAATGACGGGGAGCCGCAACTTCGCAAGAGAAAGCAAAACCGATCCTGGCCGTCATGTTGCAGCCGGGATCGGTTGTGCTAGGTAGCTTCGGGATCATCGTCCTCGTCTTCGTACTCGAACGTTTCACTTGGGCCTTGCTCTTGCTCTTTCTCTTCTGCGATGGAATCCAGGGCGTACCAAATAGCGTAGCGGATGAATTTGGAGCGATTGTATCCGTCAAGCGAAGGAACGGTCGCAATCGCATCGTCGATGTAAGCGATTGTAAGCTTCGGCAAACGAAGCTGGAGGGCATGGTCGAGATTGGTTCTAGGCGTTGACATAGTTCGTTCTCTGTCCAACGATCTGCTTCATCTGGACGAGTTCTCGTAGAAGGGCTTCCATCCTGGCGAGTCGGTCCCGGTCCCGTCTAGCCTTCGTGGTTCTTGAGGAGGTCGTCGCAAGCGCCGACCCCTCGGGTTGCTGAGTTTTCAGCCATTCGTCAAAGGTCTTCATTCTGGTTCTCCTGTTTTTGGGCAAAGGTATACCAATACGGGCCGCTCCGAAGAGTCGCCGATTGGCCGTCGTTCAGATTTGGTTCGGGGTCTTTCTACAGGCGAGTGCCACTCGATCCAGCCCGGACCAGATGTATTGCTCCGCTATTTCTTCCGGCGAAGTTCGGTGCTCGTGATCGTGTTGTCAATCGTCCAGCGTGGATGAAACGTCTTGCCGCAGTAAATCCGGGCGGCGACAGCTTCCCCGGCCTCTTCGCCGATCACCTGCAAATGGAATTGGCCGGAAGGAACAACGGCACGCCAGATTTCTGGAGCTTCAAGAAAGAACTTCTCTTGCTGATCGATTGGCACGCTCAAGATGACGTTGTAGTGGAAGTACGTCGCCATCTCGGGCACGGCGATCCACTGGATACGAGCAGACTCCGGTTGCCGACTCCAGTGTTTCCCGAGCAGGCTCCGACCAAGTTTCATGTCGAAGAGATTGAGTTTGTGGCCGCACCATTCCGGCTCGACCGATCTCAGATTGAAATTTGCGACGGCGTAAAAAGTTCCCGGCGTTTCTATGAGTGCTTGTCGGAAGCCGTTCTTGTAGTCCGTCCAAAGCGAGATGGTCTTCTTGGATTTTTGATCCAGTCCGTCGCCGCCGTCCTCTTCTTCTCGTCGCCGGAAGAACGGAAGCACATCCGTTTCGTAACTTTGGGTATCGGGCATCGGGCGCTTCATCAAGGCATCTACGGTCATCGGGATGGCCGGGAGCCGGGTTTTTGTGGTTTGTGTGATCGACATATCTTCTCGTGTCGAAGATATTTAGCTCAGGTCGGTTCTCTGCCGCATTCGTCGCCCTGCGAGGGCGTAAGGCACCTGAAGCCGCCGACCACTTCGGTTGCAACAGCTAAAGCTGATTTTGGGATTTGCCGATAGACTCTTCGGAAAACGGGGATGCCGGGAACGGCCAGGAAGACAGCATGTTCGACAAAGTGTTCATCCAAGAACTCGCAAAGGCAATCGCCGTAGAGGTTGCTAAGATCGTGGATTCGAAACCCAGGGTTGCGCCACGGTATTTGAGCCTTGAGCAAGCGGCGGTGTATTTGGACACGACGAAGGATGGCGTTAGAGGCATGGCTCGGGCAAAACTGTTCCCCATCAAAAAGGCAGGCAGTCGCACCTTCATCGACATCCACGACATTGACGAAGCGATGCAATCGAATACCGCTTGGGCGGCAATAGAAGAGCGGCTTGAGACGCACACGTTCGACGAGGAAGCGATCTTGCATCCTGAGCAAGAGCCGGATTGACCACCCGGTCGAAGGATCAGCCTTGACAGCACTAGAAGTATTTGCTACGCTCACTTAGGATGGGCGGCAAGCGAACCAACAAACCCAAAGGCGAAGGCAGTCTTTACAGGCATACGGATGGCCGCTGGATGTACAGCGTCATGCACAACGGAAAGCGCCAGACGAAATCTCTAGGCACACGAGATGAAGTTGAAGCGCTCAAGAAGTACAGGCAAGTTCGCAACAACTTCTTAGGCAAGATTGATCGTGGTGACCTGGAGCCGTCCACTCAAGCCAACGTAAAGTTGGGTGAACTGCTGGACGACTATCTGAAGCACATCAGGCAGAACCAATACAAAAGCGCCAGTGTCGTTGAGATGGTCGTCAAAAAAGTGCGACAAGCGCCCGAATTCATCAATCGCAAAGTTTCATCGCTTGAGACGAGCGACTTCAAGCGTTACCGTGACCGGGTTACTTCGCATGGTTCATCGCATTCGACTGTTAATAACCACTTCGCCCTCATCCGTGCCGCCCTCAATCTGGAGAGGAAACAAACGCCAAGCAGAGTCGCCAAGGTCCCACACATCCCGATTGTGAGCGTTAAGAATGCTCGGCAAGGCTTCCTGGAGTACCCCGACCACTACACGGTGCTAGAGTACCTTCCTCGGTCATTGAAGGCCTTGTTCGTGGTTGCGTTCCATTCTGGCTGTAGACAGGGTGAGCTTTTGAAGATGCTCTGGCGTGACGTGGACTGGACCAATCGAATCGTGCGCTTGCCCGACTCGAAAAACGGTAAGGCGAGGAATCTACCGTTCTGGGGTGGAATCGAAGCAGCGCTGATGGCGCAGAAAGAATACCGAGACATCCATCATCCAGAATGCGCTCACCTGTTTTTTTGGATGGAGGAGGATTCAGGTTTGGGACACGGTGGGCTGCGAAACGTGCCGGGTTCTCCTATCCAAGATTTCCGTGGCACATGGACTCGGGCCGTTACGAAAGCACACGAGGACAACGAGAGAGTTTTGCCCAAACTGTTGTTCCATGACATCCGGCGTAGCGGCGTGCGAGTCATGGTCCAGGATGCCGGAATTCCCGAAGCCCAGGCCATGCTCATCAGTGGCCACGAAACTCGATCGATGCTGGAGCGCTACAACATCGTGAGCCTGAAAAATTTGCAGGACGCAGGAGCCAAGTTGGACGCATGGAGTCGCCAGCAAAAGAACGTAGCCCATGTGCCGGGGTCCAACTCCGAAGCAAATCCGAAGCAGATGCCTTCGCAAGAAGCTGAAGAGCGCCGATCTAATGCACTGAAAACGGAGAAGCAAGCTGGCGGGAAGCGGCGTAAGTCGGCGTAGATTTGCTTCGTTATTTGCTTCGTGGAAGCAGGTGCAGAAACAGACCCATGAGGGCCTTATTTGTAAACATCTGATTGCAAACAACTTATTGGTGCGGATGAGAGGACTTGAACCTCCACTCCCTTGCGAGAACTAGAACCTGAATCTAGCGCGTCTGCCAGTTCCGCCACATCCGCACATTTCGGTAGGCTTTTCTATTTTCGTTCAGGCCGGGGCTGAAGTCAAATTTTGCCGGAACGAACGGCGAGAATCAGTTGCATCACGCGGCCTTCGATATCATCGCGGGTGGCGCGGTACACTTCTTCGCTCTTCCCAATCGGGTCGCGCACCTGCCATTCCTCAACAGGGACGTTCAACGAAGAGGGCAATTTCTGGCCGCTCATGTTGACGATGAGGTCGAAGGGTATGCCGCGCATGAAGCCTAAATCCTTGGGGAACTGGTCGGCTACGTCGACGTTTTTCTCCTTCATCACCTGCGCAGTGAGCGGCGGGATTCCCATTGCAGGAGACAGGCCCGCGCTGGCCGGGATCACGACATCCTTGCCGTAGGCTCGAGCGAAACCCTCGGCCATCTGGCTGCGGCAGGCATTGCCGATGCACAAGAACAGTACTTTCTTCACCTAGTCCAGATTATGCAACATCGGGGCCGGATCGCACGCTATTCTGGTACGGAATGCCGAATTTGCTTGAGGGAAAGACCGCGCTGGTGCTCGGCGTGGCCAACCGCTGGAGTCTGGCCTACGCGATTGGAGAAGCGTTCCGGCGCGAAGGGGCACGGCTGCTGCTGACCTATCAGGGCGAGCGACAGAAGGCGACGGTGGAAGAACTGGGCGCATCGCTCGGCGCGGCGCGCATCCTGAACTGCGACGTGACCGCCGATGACGACCTGAGCCGCCTGGCGTCGATGCTCGAGGAAGAGGGGCACGTGGACTCGGTGGTCCATTCGATTGCCTTCGCCAATCGCGAGGACCTCTCGCGGCCGTATGTCGAAACCTCGCGCGCCGGATACCTGATGGCGCAGGAAGTGAGCGCCTACTCGCTCGTGTCGGTGGCGCGCACGGTGGCGCCCCTAATGAAAAACGGCGGATCGCTGACGACCTTGACATACCTGGGCGCGGTTCGCGTGGTGCCGAACTACAACGTGATGGGGGTGGCCAAGGCGGCGCTCGAAGCTTCGGTGCGCTACCTGGCCAGCGACCTGGGCGCGAACAACATTCGCGTGAACGCGATTTCGGCGGGTCCGGTGAAGACGGCTTCGGCGCGCGGCATCAGCGGATTTTCGAAGATTCTGGACATGGTGCCGGAGCGGGCGCCCCTGCGGCGAAATTGCGATCCGGCGGAGGTGGCCGACAGCGCGGTGTTCCTGGCCAGCGATCTGGGGCGGGGCGTGACGGGCAATGTGCTGTATGTCGACGCCGGTTTCCATATTATGAGTGTATGAGTTCCGGCCCACTTTCCGCCAACGAGGCTCCGGCTTGCATAGCAGAATCAGTAACCTGTAAGGATTGCTTACAGGTTGCGTCTGCCGAAGTGGGCAAAACGCGACCAGAAAACTCGCAATAATCCGGCTTGAACACCTGCGCGATGTGCCGCGCCAGCGGAAACGGGTTCTTGGCGATCTGGGCTGAGGCGACCTTGCGTGCAGGCGACTTACCGGAACACATCCGGCTGATGCTAGAGTCTGGCCGCGAACAAGTGGCCAAGCTTCTAGTGGATTCTACAAACCCGTGGCCCGCTTTGCGTGCGGTCACGACCTCAGGCGGCCTTGTTCTACGCGGACTGGGCAATCGTGGACTTATAATCCACTAGCCAAAGTAAACGTTCCGTGCATGAATGCAGCGAGTGCGCTCTGTCTCGAGGTGACTAAACACGCTTTTGCGATTAGTTTCGCCAACGCTCGCACGCGGCGTTTCTGAATGACCCGCTCCCACTTACTGAGGGCCGGTAAGTGCTCGGACCCCACTTGAAATTACCTCGAAAAGTTGAGGATTGGATTTTTCGAGGTCGGCAAGCAAACTCGAGAGGTCTTGAGACTTGGAATTACGGGAAACTAACGCTTCCGATTTTATTCCATTTTCAGTGGGAGAGTTATCGTATTTTTCCAGCCACATGCAAAGCGCCGCATCGAAGGCGTCTCCGTGGCGGATGTTCAGGCGTGCGCAGGCAACTCGCAACCGCTGCAGAATTGCGGGATCGAGATGCACGCTGGTGGGTGCCCTTCGCTTCGAGTTCGGTTTGTCGTCCATATTACGCTCCTAAAAAAGAAAACGCTACTGTGCTATTTTAACTAACTCCACAAAACACAGTGTCAAATTACCACGATCACCTGATAAACCTTAAAGCAATCCGACAATACCGAAGCCTTGGCACGGCGTTCCGCAACGAGCACGTCAGGCCAAGATTCGGATGGCTGTGCCGTTCAGCTAAGACCGCGCTTGGGAATGGAGCAACCGCTGCGTACAGAGGCGTTTGATTTCAGGCATCGCAACTTCAGCCGCACCAATTCCGCTGCAAACCGTTGCACCCGTCATGCTGTCCTTGCCGCGATCAGGTGGGAGCGCCAGCAGCAGGTGCGCGGGCGTGGTGCGAAACTCGCGATGCGGGTCAATTGTCATCTATGGAATCCCCCTCACCGCCTCTGGCATCGGTCCCCCGTAAGGCGTGCTTTGGAATGCCTCACGACGACGGCGGCTGAACGTGGCCAATTGAACTGAACTTTGCCATCACTTAGACCCCTCACTCGGCACGTAACTTGTTGATTTTTCGTTTTCGCATATTATGGGTCTATGCATCGACGCTCGCTCCTGTTCTCCGCCCTCGGTGCGTCCGCCCTGTCCGGCGCCGCTGAGACTCCGCGGAACGTCTACATCCGCCTGCGCCGGATTCAACTCCGCAACAGCGGCGACAATCAACGGCAGCGCACGGTGGAGTTTCTCGAAAAGCACGCGCTGCCGGCTTATCAGCGCGCGGGCGCGGGGTTGTGCGGCGTCTTCTCGTCTTCGGTCGGGCCGGACACGCCGTTTCTGCTCGAGTTGATTTCGTTCCCTTCGCTCGCCGCGATGGAGGAGATCAACGGCAAAATCAGGGCCGACGCCGGGTTCAACAAAGCTCTCGAGGCTTTCGATTCCCAGCCTGGGTTGAACTATGTCCGCATCGAAAGCAGCCTGCTGCGGGCCTTTGACGGGTTCCCGGCGGTGGTGGCGCCGGGCGAGGCCGGCAAGCGCCCTTCGCGCCTTTTCGAAGTGCGCATGTACGAATCGAACAGCCTGACGACGCTGCGGCGAAAAATCAAGATGTTCAACGAGGGCGAAATCGGCGTGTTTCAGCGGCTGGGCATGCAGCCGGTGTTTTTCGGCGAGACGGTGGTCGGGCCCAAGCAGCCGAACCTGGTTTATATGCTCAGCTACGAGGACCTGGCGGCGCGCGAAAAGGCGTGGCGCGCGTTCGGTTCCGATCCCGAATGGCAGAAACTGCGGGTGAAGCCGGGGTACTCCGACGCCGAAATCGTTTCGAACATCAGCAACTACCTGGTGACGCCGCTTTCTTTTTCTCCGATTCGCTGATCCAAAATGAACCCGATTCCGGTTGAGCCGCTCTCCGCGATGCAGTCGCTCGCCGAGGCCCTGCTCATCGGACTGCTCATCGGGGTGCAGCGGGAGTCGACTCCGGGGGAGCATCCGGGGCTTCGGGATTTTCTCCTGATTGCGCTGGCGGGCGGGGTGTGCGGGTTGCTCGAACAGCCGTGGCTCACGGTTGCCGCGCTGCTCAGCATCACCACGTTCCTGACGCTCTACCATTGGGAGCAGCGCGAGAAGCGCACCGGGATCACAACCGAGATGGCGGCGGTGGCGACCTTCTGCATCACCTACCTGACCGCCGTCCCGGGATTTCCGATGGCCGCGCCGATCGCCATCGCAGCCGCGATCGCCGTCGCCGCGTTCCTCGAGTTCAAGAAGCGCCTCACCAGTTTCTTCCGCGAGGTAATTACGGAGCAGGAGTTCAACGGCACGCTGGCTTTTCTGGCTGTGGTGCTGGTGATTTATCCGCTGCTGCCGGCGGGACGATACGGGCCGTACCATTTCTTTGCGCCGCGCGAAGTCTGGTTTTTCGTGATCATGGTGTCGTGCATTTCCTACGCCGGGTACTTCATGCAGAAGTTTCTCGGGGCGCGGAAAGGGCTTGACTATACGGCGGTGCTCGGCGGAGTGGCTTCAACGCTCGCCACGACGCTCGACCTGGCGCGCCGCAGCCGGCACGATCCCGCGAATTCGGCGGCCTACGCGCGAGCGGCGGTGATGGCCAACACCGTTCAGTTTCCGCGCACGCTGCTGATTGTCGCTCTGACCAACGCGGCGATGGCGCCTCGCGCGGCGGTGCCGCTCGGTGTCTCGCTGGTGTTCGGGGTGGGGCTCAGCTGGCTGCTGACGCGCTGGGTGACGGATGTGGAAGCGCAGGCTGCGCCTTCGGGCAATCCGTTCCGGTTGCGGCCGACGCTGACATTCGGAGCGCTGTTCACGGCGGTGGTGTTCATCAACAAGGCTGCGATTTCGGAGTTCGGCCACGCGGCGGTGTATGCGACGAGCGCTCTGGGCGGGCTCATCGATCCGGGGACGGTGGTGCTGTCGTCATCGGATCTGTTGAACCGGGGCAGTGTGCCGGTGGATCAGGCGGTCTCCTACGTATTGGTCGCCGTGGCGGCGAGCATGTTGTTCAAGTGCATTATGGCGGTGGTTGTGGGCGCGCACGCGTTCGCCTGGAGGCTGCTACTATCGCTCGCGCTGATGTTTGGAGCGGGGCTCGGGGCGTGGTTCGTACTGCTCGGAAAATTCACCTAAAGCCTTGCGCTCTCCCCCCTCGCTTGCTAGGATGTTGGTGCGGGGTGGAGCAGTCTGGTAGCTCGTTGGGCTCATAACCCAAAGGTCGTAGGTTCAAATCCTACCCCCGCAACCAAGACTAGATACATCTACTTTGGTTCGGTCGTTCCCCCCTTCTGTCTTCCCCCAGATGAGCCCTTGAAACTCGGACTCTCATTCGTCCGATTCCTTTTTGTAAGGAGAACGATTCTTGATCGCCGGAGCGTACTTGAGCACCGTGGCATTCAGCGCGCTGTCAGCTCACATTCAGGCCTTGCCGAATCGTGCCAGGATAAACTCATGAGCAGCGCCCGTTACGTCCATTGGCAGGACCACGGCATGTGGCTCGGGTACTTCGAGGACTTCCCGGACTATCTTACGCAAGCCGAGACGCTGTCGGCGCTCGAGGACAATCTTCGGGATTTGTATCGCGACCTTACGAGCGGCGAAATTCCGGGCATCCGGCGGGTCGCTGAACTCACTGTCGGATGAAGGGACGGAGCTGATCCGTAAGCTCGAAGAGGCGGGATGCAATTCCGTTCGGCACGGCGGGAACCACGATTGGTACACCAACCCGGAAACGGGTATCTCTCAGCCGATACCGCGCCATCGGGAAATCAACGAACTCCTTGCGAAGCACATCCTCAAAAAGCTGATTACATCGTTTCAGGCCTGAGCGACGGCCGGCGCGTTGCTTGAACAGCTACTCCCTGAGTTCGCAGTTTCGGGCTAGCCTCGTCCAGATGAATCGAGACCAAGGAGACCCGGCCGCCGGAACGAGCAAGAGAGCCGGAGTCTCCGACCCGGCACTTTTCCGTTCAGGATCTACGCCTAGCGTTACCCCTGCCATCCGGCTGCATAATGGAAATCGATGGAACCCGCATGCGCGACGCGGCTTCAAATTAGAGTAGGATTCCGATCGCAAGGATGCGCCGTTCTCGGTGGAGGGTTTGACTTGGCTTTGGGCGGAAGCCGGTCGAAGACAGATGAGAGGATCCAGACTACTTTGGTTTTGCTGCTGTGCGATCACACTCGCACAGCAAAGCCCTCACACGGACATTCCGACGTTCCAAAGCAAGGTCAACCTGGTGCTCGTTCCAGTCGTCGTGCGCGACGCGCAAGGCCGGGCGGTCCCGAACCTGACAAAGGGCGATTTCGAGTTGTTCGACGGCAGAAAGCGGCAGTCGATCAGCAGTTTCTCGGTCGTTTCGCGAGTCACCGCGCCAACCGCCACCTCGGCATCACCGAATTCAAACGGCCACGCCACTATATCGCCGAATACAGCTCCAGAGGCTGCTCAAGCCAGATCCCTGATCTACCTTTTCGATGATTTGAACATTCGCTTCGCGGACATGGCGAACATACGCGACGCCGCTGTTCGCCATCTGCAGAACAACCTTGCGCCAGGCGATCGGGCAGCGGTTTACGCGTTCTCCGGCAATCCGGCTCTCGATTTCACAGCGGATCGCCAGAAACTGGAGCAGGCGGTGGCTAGCCTGCGGTGGCGTCCAGCCAATAGTCATAGCGGCGTGGGGTGTCCGGACGTTAGCTACTATATGGCGGACCTGATCATCAACAAAAATGAACCCGGGGCCTTGGACGCGCTGACCTATCAAGCTTCAGTGTGTTCACACGTCCGGCCGGATGTTGCGCGTCAAATCGCCTGGGCAGCCGCGAACCGGAAAATCCTCACGGGCGCCACCGACACTCAGGTCTCGCTGCGCACCATTCGCCGCGCAATCCGAACGCTATCCGGAATGCCCGGTCAACGCCTCATCGTCTTGGCATCGCCCGGCTTCTTCGCCCAAACGCCAGAAGCAATGCGGGCAACCGCGGAAATAAAAGACCTGGCGGCCCGATCGAACGTGGTCATCAGTAGCGTCAGCGTCCGTGGCATCATCGTGGCCGAAGAAGAAGAGGACGTGGCGGCGACCCGCGGCTTTTCCCGGCGCCCGCCCGGGGCGACCGCTCCGAAGCAAATGTGGGTCAGCTATCGGCGCGAGAGCGCCCGCGCCGACGGCGACGTGCTCAATGACCTGGCGGAAGGTACCGGAGGCACCTTCTACCACAACAACAACGACCTGCTAGAAGGTTTTGCGAAAACTTCGGCCGGGCCGGAATTCTCATACGTGCTGGGCTTCACGCCGGCCGAACTGAAGCCCGACGGGAGTTTTCACCACATCAAAGTGCGGCTGACTGAACCGAGACATTTTAGCGTCGGATACCGGCGCGGCTACTATGCACTGAAGGATGATCCAAAGGACCGTTGGGCTATCACCGACCTCATGGACGCCGTCTTCGCTCGAGACGAGGTGGCCGCTATCCCGATCGTTCTCCAGGCCGGCTATTCCAAGTTGCCCGGCAATGGAACTGCCAAGGTCCTGATCGTGGCGAAAGTAGACATTACGGCCGTGCATTTCGCCGCAAAGCGTGACTCGCTGAAAGTAGCCGCCGCACTCTTCGATTCAGACGGTAGCTATGTAACCGGTGAAGTGCAGAACATCGACTTGACCCTGAATGGGGAAGCCGTACCAAAGACCGACCCCGGCGTAACACTGCGCTTCGAGTTCGATGTGAACCCCGGCACGTATCGGGTTCGCCTGGTGGCACGTGAAGCTCAGGGCAAAGCTATGACGAGCATCAACCATTCGCTGGTAGTGTTCGAGTGAACGCCTTCGTCAACCAGGCCGCTGTCGCCTCCAGCGGGCTCGCGGCTTCTACCGACTCTCAGCGACTAGCGTGGTGCCGGGCGGGAGCTCAACTCTTTCGTGTAAAAGTCCGCGAAGCTCTCTCTGATCTGATCACGCACCTTGCGAAACACTCCGAGAACTTCTTCCTCCGAGCCTTGCGCTTTCGCGGGATCGACGAACGGAATATGCAGGCGCTTGCCCACCTTGCCTCGGAAGTTCGGGCAGTTCTTGTCTGCGTCATCGCACACGGTGATCACGTAATCGAAAGACTGCCCCAAAAACTGACTGACGTTCTTAGGGACGCCGCTCGAAATGTCGATCCCGACCTCCTTCATGACACGAACGGCATTGGGATTGATCTTCGGAGCTGGGGCCGTTCCGGCGGACTGAATGTCAAGCTTCGAGTCCATCGACTTGAGAAAGCCGGCTGCCATCTGGCTCCTTGCCGAGTTGCCGGTGCAGAGCACCAGGATGCGCGTCGCATCCGCGGCGCGGACCTGAGTGCCGGTGGTCAAGAGTGCTGCGAGCACGGTCATTAAAAGTTTCGGTGAAATCAACGTCTTCATTGTTCCCTCTGTATTGTGGATATTGCCAAGGCTCGCCTATCGTCCTCGCGAGCCTCTTGTGTTCGTTATTTCGCGGCACCCCGCTGAACAGGGCTGACGTAAAATGTCGTTACTTTGAACGCGCCCGCGCGCTCCAGGAGGCCGCCGACAAGCTGAAGGGTCTTTTCCTGTCCGGCTTCGTCACGAATGGTCACCATCGGCGCACCATAGAGTTGGTAGTCCTTGCCCTTTCGCGTGGGCGCCGCGACAACCTTGACGACTTCCCATTTGTGCTGTCCAAGCAGGTCGCCAGCTTCCTTTACTCCCACCTCGCTGGACTTCGAATAGACACCGTAGTACTTCTCGGCATTCATGTTTGAGCCGGAGACCTGGGCTGCAATGCCAGGCCAGATGTACTTCTTGAATTCAGCCTGGTCAATGCTGAGTTTCGTGATCGCCGTCTGGTCTTTGGCCGCGATCGCGTTGAGCGCCTCGCGAATCACGGCTTCAGCGGGAACCGGCGCCTGAGCCTGGATCAGGCCCGTCATGCAGCATCCGGCGGCAACAACAATCGTTGTGAGTGTACGTCGATTCATTTCCCCTCCATGGTTTAGAACTGATTTGGTACCCAGAGAACTTCCCAGAGTGCGAGGGCTTTCTTACAGGCCCCCGATGTACAACAGCAAAGCGGCCTTGGTCTCCGAGGACCAGGTCGTCATGTCCACAGCCCCAAACTGCCGGCCGCCGTCGAGAATTGCCTCGCCGCTCAAGCGCTGCGAAATCCCTGCGAGCGTCTTGATGCCCACGTAGCTGGTGTCAGCTCCATCGTCACCATGGCAATGTCCGCATGCGCCGCTGAATATTTGCCGGCCGCTTTCCCAGTTAGCCGCCGTATCCACCAAAGCGCGAATCGCGTTTGCGCCGGCTGGAACCGCCGCCACGTATCGGGCCGTTTTGAACGGGTCCGCGATGACCATGCGCCACGAGGTCTCATTGCCAGAGTGCTTGCCGAACAGGTGGCTGATCTCCTCCGCGGGGGCCACCATGAAAAGACCCTCCTTCGACGCCGTGCAGTTGGTGTCGGACGCCGTCACGACGACCAGTCTGGTTCGATTTCCCGCGAGTTGCCGGCGTGCGACGGCCAGGGATGAGCACTCAGCGGAGGTGAGCAACGCGGGTGGAGATAGCAGGACAAGCGAGCCATCCCCGGTGATCTCCATGAGTGTGACCCGCTTGCCGCCATCGCGGAGCACCATTGATGGGAGCGGGTCGCCTCGCTTGACGCTCGCAAAGCCAACCAGAGCCAGACCGAGGGCCGCACCAAAAGCGGCCAGTCTCCCGTTAGCCGCCATATGCACCTTCCCCCAGGGACGCCGTCACCCTTGGGTGAATCTTCCGAAAGCTCGCCATCCGAGCGCCGGCGGCCGCGGCGAAACGGGCCGAATTCCCGGTGCAGACGATGTGGATGCGTTTCGGCGGCATGGTCGCTCGACTATGCGTTGTGTCCGGTGAAGAACGTCTTCACGCGTTCATGAATCTGGTTCCGGATGCGGCGGAAGGCAGCCAGCCGCTCCGATTCATCCCCCTCGACGGCGGCCGGGTCCTCGAAGCTCCAGTGAATTCGTTCGGCGCCGCCGGGAAAGACCGGACAGTTGTCGCGGGCGTTATCACAGACTGTGACCACATAGTCGAAGTTCTGGCCGGCGAACTCGTCCACGGATTTCGAGCGGTGGCTCGAAATGTCGATTCCAATCTCCTTCATCGCCGCGATTGCTTCCGGCCGCACGATGCCTGGCCTGGTACCCGCGCTGAAGACGTCGTAGCCGTCGCCTCCCTCGGCGCGGAACAGTCCTTCTCCCATCTGGCTTCTCGCGGAGTTCCCGGTGCAGAGCACCAACACTCTCTTCTTCATGCCCCCTCCTGAACTGTTTACGCAGCTGTCTCAACTTCCGGGAACCAATGCTTCGTCCGGTTGCAGAACGAGCACACCGACAACATGACCGGCACCTCGATCAAAACGCCAACCACCGTGGCCAGCGCTGCTCCTGAGCCCGGTCCAAAGAGCGCGATCGCCGTGGCAACCGCCAGCTCGAAGAAGTTGCTGGCGCCGATCAGAGCCCCTGGAGCGGCCACGGCGTGCCGCACTCGGAACAGCCGCATCAGAGTATACGTCAGCGATGAATTGAAGTAGACCTGCAGCAGGATCGGAATCGCAATCAGCAGAACGTGGAACGGCTTGCCGGTAATGTTGTCTGCTTGAAAGGCGAAGATCAGGACCAGCGTCGCCAGCAGGGCGATCATGCTGACGGGCGCGAAACGCGGCAGCAGCGACTTCTCGAACCAATGCACGCCGTGAGCTCGAATGAACCAGGCGCGCAGGGCCGAGCCGGCGGCCAGCGGGATCACGATGAAGATTCCGACGGCGTAGAGGAGCACCTGGAACGGCACGTGGAGCGATGACGCGCCGTTCACGAGGAAACGAACGATTGGCGCGAATAGAAACAGCATGATCAGGTCATTGATCGAAACCTGCACAAGCGTGTACGCCGGATCGCCATCGGTCAGATAACTCCATACGAAAACCATCGCGGTGCACGGCGCGGCTGCCAAAATGATGCAGCCGGCGATGTACTGATCGGCATCTGCCGGTGAGATCCAAGCCGAGAGCAGAAAGCGGAAGAACAGCAAGGCGAACAGGGCCATCGAGAACGGCTTCACCAGCCAGTTCACGAAGAGAGTCACCAGCAGGCCTTTCGGCTTCTTGCCGACGTCACGGATCGAGGCGAAGTCCACCTTCATCATCATCGGGATGATCATGAGCCAGATCAGGACGGCAATCGGCATATTGATCTGGCTCCCCTGGCCGAACTCAACTCCCCGAATTGCCTGGACTGCCGAGGGCATCAGTTTGCCAAATACGACCCCGGCAACCATACACAGCCCGACCCACAACGAAAGGTACCGCTCGAAGAAGGCCAACCTCGGCCGGGCCGCCGGTTCAACCTGCGCACTGCTTACCATCCGGCGCTCCTTAGGAACAACAGGCGGGGCCGCAGCAAGGCCCGGCGGCCGGCTTCTGAGCCCGAATGAACCCGCTCATGAACTTGCCGTCAATCTGCGGGGCGATGGTTTCTGCATCGAGACCCTGATCCTTCAGGAATGACAGGGCATCCTCGGCCTTGTAGATTCGGGTCGGCTCAATGCCGATACCTTCGAATCCCGCTGCCGCCAGCTTGGCCTTGTACTCGTTCTCCTCCAACGCGCCGGCGACGCACCCCACCCACAACAGAACGCTCTTGCGGATCTCGGGCAAAATCTCGCCCCGGGTGACGACATCGGAAACGGCGAAGCGGCCACCCGGCTTCAAGACCCGGAAAGCCTCGCTGATAACCCGGTCCTTGTTCCCGCTCAGGTTGATGACGCAGTTCGAGATGATGACATCAACCGAGTTGTCGGGTAGCGGGATGTTTTCGATCTCGCCCTTCAGGAACTCGACGTTCTCAGCTCCGGCCTTGCGTTTGTTCTCGTTGGCCAAGGCCAGCATCTCGTCGGTCATATCGAGGCCGTAAGCCTTCCCGGCCGGACCCACGCGTTTGGCTGAGAGCAGGACGTCGATGCCGCCGCCCGAACCGAGGTCGAGAACGGTCTCACCCGGTTTCAGTTCGGCGAGCGCGGTCGGATTTCCGCAACCGAGGGAAGCGAGAACGGCTGTTTCGGGCAATTCCCCGGTCTGGTCGGTGTTGTACAGATTGCTGGTGATGGGGTCAGCGCGGTGCTGGTCTGCCGGGGTCGCGCCACAGCAACCGCTACCGCCGCTCGTGACGCGGAGAGCAGCCTGACCGTACTTCTCTTTGACAACTTCCTTGATGTCCGTGCTCATGATGGCTCCTTGTTTATCTGCAAAGCTGAATGATCTTGTCGGGTCGAACGGCCTTCGTCCTGGTGCAGCACTCCGAGAACAGAAAGGCCAGCAGGTCCTGAAGCCCTTGGGTGTTGGCCGTATACCGGAGAAAACTGCCTTCCCGCTTCACGTTGATGACGCCCTCGTTTTTCAGTTTGTCCAGGTGATGCGACAGATTCGAGGCGCTGATGCCGAGCTCCTGTTGGATCTCACCGGCGACCATGCCGTCCGGGTGGGCCGTCAGGAGAAGCTGCGTAATGCGAAGGCGAGGCTCGGCTCCAATCGCCGCCAGCATGTCAGCAAACCGGGTGATCTCTTCCTGAGAAGGCTTCTTCATTGCGATTTCGACATTTCAAGAATAGTTGAAATGATAACCGGAGTCAACAGAAAAAAGCGAGGCGATCCAGTGCACTGCCCAAGAGGCTTATTTCGGCGCCGCTGCGAATCGCCCGGCAAGTTGCACGAACGAACGCGCTGAAGTATGCTCGGAGGCACTAAATTTTTGGAGAGGTGAGATGCGACTCCAGGCCTTTACCACGTTTGTCGGGCTGCTCCTTTTTTCGATTGGCGGGTATGCCCAGACTCTTGGCGAAATCAGCGGCGAGGTGCGCGACCACACTGGCGCGAATGTGGCCGGCGCTGAAGTAACGATCACGAATACCGCAACTAACGCCAAGCGCTCGGCTGTTTCCAACGATGCAGGCGTGTACAGTTTCCCTTCGCTCGTGCCGGGAATTTATGACGTCAGGGTCACGCGTACCGGGTTCAAAGCGACCGTGCGCAACGGGGTGGAACTGCAGGTGCAGCAGAGCGCGCGGCTCGACTTTACGCTGGAGATCGGCGCGGTGACCGAGTCGGTGGATGTGAGTGCGCAGGCGATGCTGCTTTCAACCGAGAACGCCACGGTGGGCACGGTGATCGAAAACAAGCGCATCGTCGAACTTCCCCTGAATGGCCGGAACTATCTGCAACTGGTCTCGCTCGCCCCGAACGTCAATTTCGGGTTCGGGAGCGCCGGTCAGGCCGGTTCGCGGCAGGGTGGCGAGCGCGCCAGCCAGAATATCGCCGTGGCCGGGCAGCGAAGCTATTTCAACGAATTCACGCTCGACGGGATCAACAACACCGACCCGAACTTCAACAGCTACGTCATCCAGCCCTCGATTGACGCGCTGCAGGAGTTCAAGGTGCAAACCGGGATCTACCCCGCCGAGTTCGGCCGCGAAGCCACCCAGATCAACGTGTCCACCAAGCCAGGCACCAACAGTCTGCATGGGGCGCTGTTTGAATTTCTGCGGAACGACAAGCTCGACGCAAAGCAGTACGCGTTTACCTCGAAGCCGGTGTCGAAGGATCCGTTCAAGTGGAACCAGTTCGGGTTCACGGCCGGCGGTCCGGTCTATATTCCGAAGCTGTTCAACGGCCGCGACAAGCTGTTCTTCATGGCGAACTACGAGGCCTTCCGCCAGCGGCGTAATGTCCAGTCGCTTTACGACCTGCCGGCCACCGCGATGTATGGCGGAGACTTCTCCCTGCTGCTGCCCAACACCCAGATCTACGATCCGGCGTCGCGGCAGGTGGCCGCGGACGGTTCCTACACGGCGACACCATTTGCCGGCAACATCATTCCATCCAGCCGGATCACCTCCACCGCCAAGAAGTTACTCGAGTTCTACCCAATGCCCAATCTGGCCACCAACACGCTGACGCGCAACCGGCAACAGACGCAGGGCCAGCCGCGCAACAAGGATCAATTCATTCTCCGCATGGACTTTAACGAGTCGCCGAACTCGCAATGGTTCGGACGGTATAGCTGGGGTGACGAGAACCAGATTAACGAGGGCCTGAAGCTGAACGGATTCCAGGTGCTGACGAACGTGGAACAGTACATGGGGTCGAACGTGAGAGTGTTTTCGGCGGCGACGGTGAACGAGTTCCGCTTCGGTTACACGCGCTTTTTCAATTCCGCCGGACGCGAACTCGCCTTCAAGCGCGACGTGGTCACGGAACTCGGCATCCCGGGGCTGAAGGGCGGCACGCCGGTCACGTGGGGAATCCCCTCGATCAGCCTGCAGGATTTCAGCGGGTTCGGTGACGATACCGAGGGTCCCTACGCTAACGACAACAACTCCATGCAGTTTGTGGATAATTTTTCCTGGATACACGGGAAACACTCAGTACGTTTTGGCGGTGAGATCCGGCGCGACCAGTACAACCAGGTAGGCAACCAATTCGCGCGCGGCTCGTTTATCTTCGAGGCCGACGCGACCACCATTGCGCCGTTGGTCGCCGGCAAGCCGGCCAAGACGGGAGGGAACGCCTTCGCTGACTTCCTGCTCGGCTACTCGCGGCGCTCAGAAGCCGCGGTGGCCATCGCCGAGGCGCAGTTCCGCAGCCTGAGCCATGCCTACTACATCGACGACATCTGGAAGGTTTCTCCAAAGCTAACGGTCAACGCGGGTCTGCGGTATGAATTGACGCCGCCATGGAAGGATCAGACCGGACACCTGTTCACGGTAGGCATCCCGGCGGATCTGCGGTCGGCGCGAGTGGCCGATCCGTCGCTGCACCCGTTTTTCCTGCGTCAGGGCTCGGGTGATCCGCTCGCAGGGGTGAACCTGGTTTGGCCGAACATCACGGTGAAGCGCGACGGCAGCCTGGGCGACCAGTTGGTCAAGACCGACTACTCGAATTTCGCACCGCGTCTCGGCGTGACCTGGAATCCCAGTCCGAAGTGGGTGGTCCGCAGCGGCTTCGGCGTGTTCTATTCGCAGGATACGGGAAATCCGCGGTTCGACATGGCACGCAACCTGGCGGGCCGCACCCGATTCGAAGCCGACGCGACGCATCTCTACACTTTCGACACAGCGTTTGCAGGCCTCGCCGGAGCCAAGGCGATTGTCCCGACGCCTTACGCTTTCGCCAACGAGTACAATCGCAAAACCCCGCGCACCTACATGTATCTGCTCAACGTGCAATACGAGCTGCCCGGCAATAGCATGCTCGAATTGGGATACCTGGGCAATAAGCTGACCCATCTGGAGCAGCTGCGTGCGGTGAACGAAGAGATCCCCGGCGTCACGCCGCATTCCGAACGCATACCGTTCCCCGAGTTCGGCAGAATCCAACTCGTCGACGATGGCGGATACGGCCGCTACAACGGCTTTTCCACCAAGCTGACCAAGCGCTACAGCCAGGGACTCACTTACCTTTTCGGCTATACCTGGTCGCGCGGCCTGGACACCGGAAGCGCCATCCGCACCCACGATGGCGACACGCTGTTCCCGCAGAACAGCTATTGCCGGGCGTGCGAGTACGGACTGTCAAGCTTCAACGCCTCACACCGCTATGTCGCCTCCGCCCTCTATGACATCCCGCTGGGCCATGGCCGCAAGGTCGATATTCCCAACCCGATCCTCAACGGGATCGCCGGCGGTTGGCAACTCGGATCGATCATGTCCTACCAGACCGGATTCCCGATTACCGTATCCACGGGCCGGGATCAGGCCAACACCGGCGGCGGCTTCGATCGTCCGAATGCCACGGGAATCGACCCAGTGCTGCCGCGCGACCAACAGAACACCGCGCGATTCTTCAATACCGACGCCTATGTGATCCAGCCGTTCGGGACCTTCGGCAACGTGGGGCGCAACACTTTGATCGGACCGCGTATCCTCAACTGGGATTTCTCGACGCACAAGGATTTCCCGGTAAGGGAATCGCAGCGGGTTGAATTCCGCTTCGAGGCCTTCAACTTCATGAATCACCCGAACTGGGCCAATCCCAACACCAGCCGTACGTCGCCGGCGTTCGGGACCATATCCGGTACGCGGACCAACATGCGCCAGTTGCAGTTCGCGCTGAAATACGTTTTCTAGGAGAACAAATTTGTCGAATCCAACTCGCAGGTCAATGTTGGCCGGTGCGCTCGCGCTGCCCTCGCTTTCGGCTGCGGTGCAGTCGGCTTCGAGTCCTTATCGCCGCCCCAAGCTGAAAATTACCGAAGTGCGCACGGCCGAAGTGCGGGTCCACGGCTACCAGGTGCACGTACGGATTTACACGGATCAGGGCATTGTGGGCCAGGGTGAATCGACCGACGCGGCACAGGGTAACGTTCCCCTGATTCGCTCCTTTTCACGCATGCTCGTCGGTCAGGATCCGCTGAATGTGGAAGCGCTGTGGGAGCGGATCCGCACCTCGGGAATTTTCGCGGGCGCGCAAAGCGGGCAGTACGTGACGGCGCTGACCGGCGTGGAGACCGCCCTCTGGGACATTGCCGGGAAAGCGCTGGGACTCCCGCTGTACCAGCTTCTCGGAGGCAAGGTGCGAGACCGCGTGCGCATCTACTGCGACTCCGGCGCGCGCGAAATGGATCCGGGAGACGAGCGCTCGCTCGCCCGCATCCACGAGATCACCAGGCTCGGGTTCACGGCGGCCAAGATCGATATAGACGATGCGAGGGATCCTGCGCGCTTTGATCGCGTCAACTGGACCGCCTCGAACGGGGAGATCGATCACATGCTCGCCCGCATCGCCTACACCCGCGAACATTATCCGAAGGCGATTGACCTTGCCGTCGACATGCACGGGCGGTATGACGCCACGACGGGCAAGCGCGTGGCCAAGGAAGTGGAGAAGTTCAAACTGCTGTGGCTCGAGGAACCGGTACCGGCCGAGAATATCGACGCGATGCGCGACATTCGAGCCACCACCAGCACTCCGATCTGCTGCGGCGAGAACCTGTTTCTGCGTCACGGCTTCCGTGAACTGCTCGAGAAGCGGGCCGCCGACATCATCATGCCGGATTTCCAGAAGTGCGGCGGGCTGCTCGAGGCGCGCAAGATCGCCGACATGGCGCACACCTACTACGTCCCCGTCGCGCCGCACGCGGTTACCTCGCCGGTGGGGATGATGGCCACGGCGCAGGTATGCGCGGCGATCCCCAATTTCCTGGTTCAGGAATGGCATTGGATCGACTCACCCGATTTGTGGCGGAACTGGGTAAAGGAGGGCGAAATCATCAACAAAGGCTTCATCGAGATCCCCGAGCGTCCGGGAATCGGTGTGGAGATGAACGACGACGCGGCCCGCAAGGCGCAGGTGCCGGGAACTCCGTGGTTCGAGCCGGCGGGAAAGGTCTGACGGGATATGAACGCCGCACAGCGGATCGCCGCACTGGCATTCCTGCCGATCGCCGCCCTCGGCCAGCCCGGGATTCTCACCAAGGAACTGCTGGTACAGTACACGCCGGAATGGAAGGGCGAGCGTTTCGCCGACGGCCGCCCGAAGGTCCCTGAGGGGATTCTGCAGCGGATGAAGAAGGTGACTCTCGAGGAAGCGTGGGCGGTGCTCCGCAACAACGGCTTCAATTACCAGTATGCAGACGGCTGGCTGGTGATCCATCCCGAACAGGTGCTGGTGGGGCGCGCGCTCACGGCTCAGTGGCTCCCCGGGCGGCCCGATATCCACCGGGTAATCGAAGCGCAAGGCAAAAAAGACGGGCGCATCGGCGGACAGAACGCCTGGCCGGTGGACATGCTGCAACCGGGGGACGTCTATGTCTGCGACCACTTCGATCTGAAGGAAGACGGGCCCTCGATTGGGGATAACGTCGGCAACGCCATCTTCGCCAAGAGCCGGAACGGGCTGGTTTACGAGGGCGCCGTGCGGGATATCAACGGGCTGAAGGAATTGGAGGGCTTCACGGCATTCGTGCGCTTCTACGATCCTTCTCACCATTTCAGCAAATGGACACCGGGCGGAAAGTTGAATTCCACCATGATCGGGATTAACAATCCGATCCGCATCGGGCGCGCGACGGTGCTGCCTGGAGACGTCGTGCTGGGGCGCGACGGGGGCGTGCTGTTCATTCCGCCGCAGTTGGCGGAACCGGTGGTCCAGTACTCGGAGCTGACCCAATTACAGGACCAGTTCGGGCATCAGCGCCTGCGGGAAGGCAAGTATACGGCGGGTCAAATCGATACACGGTGGGCGGAGCCGATCGAGCGTGACTTCACCGAGTGGTTGAAGGAGAACATCGACAAGCTGCCGGTGGCGCGCGAGCAGGTTCAGGAGATCATCAACCGGCGGACACGGCGTTAAATCTCCGCGGGCTTAAACCTGCCCGTTCTGGCGCTACTCGCATCGATTCGGCGCGCCGCCATCTCGCCATGGCGCGGGTCTGGTGTGCATACCAAAACCGGATGTCTGGAATCGTCCGAAACGTGAAGTGCCGATTCGTTTTGGCGGCACACACATAGAAGATCGTCATCTTATATTGCAGGCGCGAGCAGCGCGAATCAGGTTCCTGACTCTTGTACTAATCCTGTCGGCTACTTCTCGTGGCTAGTTTGTCTGAAGAATAGTCGTGGTCAACGCCCAGCGATTAACATGACCTTGGAGCTTGGGACACCGTAGATCAGTCAATCTGCCCCGCAATCGGCGACTTTAGCCTTGTGAACCAGTCACGAGCAGCTTTGCCGGTCCCGGTATTCTGACCACTCCCCCAGGTCTACATGTCACGACTTCTCATCGCCGCAACTGCGTTTCTGACACTTACGGTTTGCTTGCCCGCCGCCGTAACGACGGTTATTGACTATTCCGGCGTGGGCACGAGTTCGCTCAATCCTTACATTGGCGGCACAGGCGGCGACCTGACACAGGGCGAAGTGATAGGCATGCAGGCGTCGGGTTCACCGACACTCTCCAGGGCGGTCTGGTGGTGGCCACGCCGAATGGTCTCACCGGCTCCTGCCCGCCGGGCGTGATCACGGCGGTGGCCGGCAGCACCTCAGTGAGCCTCTCGGGCACAACGCTCGCGCTTCGGTGAACATGACCTTCACCCTCCGCAACCCCAACGTCGACACCGCGCCCACCGGCGTCAACTTCAACGACCCGCTGCCTGCCGGACTCATAAAGGGGGGCAACTGCTCACCTGCAGCGCCAGGGCCGTTCTCGCCGGGACTCGCCGCCTGGGGCACCACCACGCATAACCCCGCGGCCCTGGGCCTCACGGAAACGCCGTTCACACCGGCCACGCTTACGCCCGCCGAACTGACCCGCATTACCAACTACTGCGGTTTCATCAACGCCAACGGTAGCGGATACGGCACCTGCCGCTCCTGCCGCGCCGGGGCGCTGGGCGGCATCAAGCAATAAGACAAGTCGCATTTCGATGGGCGCGCTCGACGGATACCCCCGCGAGAGGATATGCTAGAGCGCGGAAAGGACCGAAGGCTCGCCGGAACGGCGGGTTGAATCGTTCAAAGCCCCATGAATTTGCGCCTTACCTCGTTGTTGCTTGCGGCCGCCCCGTTCGCCATGGCCGCGCAGTCCGGAAACGTCCCGGCCAGACCCAAAGGCCCGTGTGACCTCTATGCCGCCGCTGGCGCGCCGTGCGCCGCGGCGCACAGCACCACGCGCGCTCTCTATGCGGCTTACAATGGTCCGCTCTATCAGGTTCTGCGCCAGTCGGACGGCAAGACTCTCGACATCGGCGTGGTTCAAGCCACCGCCATGAACGCCGGCGGATACGCGAACGCGGCGGCTCAGGACGCATTCTGCGCAGACACCTACTGCTGGATCACGATCATTTACGATCAATCGCCCAAGCACAACCATCTGATCCAGGCACCGCGCGGCGGATTCAGCGGTCCGGCGATGGGCGGCTTCAACCATCTTCCGTTGGCGGACATGGCGCCGGTGACGGTCATGGGGCACAAGGTATACGGGGTGTTCATTTCGCCCGGCATGGGACTGCGCCAGAACGATGCGAAGGGAACAGCGGTGGACGATCAGGCGGAGGGCCAGTATTGGGTGGTCAGCGGGCACCACTACAACGACGGCTGCTGCTTTGACTACGGCAATGCCGAGACCGACAGCCGCGACGACGACAACGGCACGATGGAGACGACCTATTTCGGCAACGCCCCGTACTGGTATCACGGAAATCCGCCGGGGCCATGGATCATGACAGACCAGGAGAACAACCTGGTGGGCTGCGTGAATCCGGATGGGTCAAAGCTATGCAAAGACCTGCCCAACATTACCTGGCGGTTTGTAACCGGTATCGCCAAGGGCGAGCCGCATCACTGGGCGTCCATGGGCGGCGACGCTCAGCATGGCGATCTGAAAACCATGTTCGACGGGCCGCGCATCGATTTCACCTACGACCCGATGCGGAAGCAGGGCGCCATCCTGTTGGGCAACGGCGGAGACAACAGCGTCGGGTCGCAGGGCACATTCTATGAAGGCGCGATGACGGCGGCGGGGACGTTCCCATCCAACGCCACGGATCAACTGGTACACGCCAACGTCGTCGCGGCAAAGTACGACGGTCCGCCGCTGAGCCTGTCTCCGGCATCCGCCGGCACAAAGCCACCGGGACTTCAGACGTTCACACCGGAGTCGTCGCAAGACACCACGGTTCTGTTCACCAATACAACCGGCGCGCCGGCGAAGGACCTGAAACTGAGCGTCAAAGTGCCGCGGCTGTGGACCTCGGTGGTGAAGGCGAGTTCCAAAGCGGTTGAGTCAATTGCCGGCCCCATCGCGCCGGGAGCGAGCGTGAGCGCGACGTTCAGGATCACTTCGGGCCAAACGCCTTTCAATGGCGACCTGGTTGCGCAGGCGAGTTGGACGAACGCGGCTACGGGCAAGACACATTCCGAAGCGGCCGTCGAGAAGGTGCGGAATGTCAGCCCGATCAAGATCAACGAATTTCGGGTGGGGTCGGGCTCGGCGAATCCGACCGACTCGTTCATCGAACTTTACAATGCGGGCAAGAACGCGGTCGACCTTTCCAACTGGGCTTTGACCGGGCATCCGACGCAATCGACAATTTTCTCGTCGGTGAGGATTCCGGCCGGGACGAAGCTTGCGCCCGGCGGATTCTACCTGCTTGGGCTGTCGAACTCCGGGCTCGCGGTTCCGGCGCAATCCGGCGACTCCA
>BFBZ01000074.1_pt1 | contig 185654 bp, 185 predicted proteins | sample 1888401 | NCBI WGS metagenome assembly BFBZ01 (sample SAMD00112614, study PRJDB3348) | symbiont metagenome | host: Chara braunii
CGCCGGCATCGAGCGCGGCATTCGCTTCGTTAAGAATCAGAGGAATATCGTTGCCGCCCGCATCCGGCATGCCCTGCGTGAGCTTGCCGATGAATGCGTTGACCTGGCTTTCCGGCACCGCGCCCATGAAACCGTCGGCGGGCTGTCCGTTGACGAAGGCGATCACGGCCGGAATCGACTGAATTCCCATCTGGCCCGGAATCGCTGGATGCTCGTCGATGTTCATTTTGACGAGTTTGACCTTGCCGTTGGCGGCGCGGACGGATTTTTCCAGAACCGGCGTCAGCTGTTTGCAGGGTCCGCACCACGGCGCCCAGAAGTCGATCAGCACCGGCTGACTCTTCGATTCCTCGATCACATCCTTCACGAAGGTCTGGGTCGTTGTGTCCTTGATGAGATCGGGCGGCATGGTTGCCGCAGGACCGCTGCCTTGCTCGATAATTGTCACGTAGTCCTCGTCTGCCGCCGAATTTGAGAATGAAAACCGCTTCTAGCACGGCCCGTTCGGTAAATGGCGCTGGCGCAGCGGTTTTTCAATCGTCCGGCTCCCCCATAAAGCCGTTTACTAACATTGGCTTGGCAGCAATGCGCCGGAACCGGCGGACACATAAGAAGGCCCAATCAGGTTGCATTGGCGGGCCGCATTTGGCATAGGTTTGCCCGGCGGCGCGCTTGCGCCCCGCCAATTCTCTGCGATGCGGGTGTAGCTCAGGGGTAGAGCACGACCTTGCCAAGGTCGGGGTCGAGGGTTCGAATCCCTTCGCCCGCTCCAGATAATTCTTTGGAAGTTTGGCAGCTTACGAAAGGCCGGGTCTTTGCCCGGCCTTTTCGTTTTCTCGGTCAGCTCAATTGCGATTCATACGCCTTGAGATGGGTGTAGACGATCCGCAGCAGCGGCACGTTGAGCGCGCCCTTTTTGTTCGTCTCTGCGCGATGAATCAGATCGCCGATGATCTGATCGGCTTCGATGCGCGCGTTTCCGCGGATGTCGCGAAGCATCGACGCGGTGATCGGTGAATTCGGCGCGAACAGCATTCCGCTGGTGCGTTCGAGGAATTCTGCTCGCGGACAATGCCCCGCGCCTTCCGCAACCGACGCGATCTCGGCACGCAATTCGCGAATGAAATCGGTCCCGCCCGGCGCGCCGGTAATTTGTCCGGCTGTCGCGCGCATCAATGACGTGGCTCCGGCGAGGGTCGCGAGGAACACCCATTTCTCCCACATCTCCTGAATGATGATGTCGCTGGGCCGCGACTCGAACTTCGCGCCTTGAAGCTGCGTCTCGATGCGCCTGGCGCGATCGCCTTTCGCCTTGCCGCGTTCACCGAATGTCATGCCGTGCATCGGCGTCAGCTGAATGATCTCGCCGTTCGGGCCGAGCGTCGCCGCAATCTGGCATACGCCGCCCATCACGCGGTCCAGGCCGAACTTCGCATCGAGCACGTCGAGGTGCTTCATGCCGTTGAGAAACGGAATGATCGCCGTATCCGGCCCCACCGCCGGTGCGAACGATGCCATCGCATCGTCGAGGTCGTAGGCCTTGCAGCTCAGAATGATGACGTCGAACGGCTGCTTGATATTTTTTGAGAGCATCGTGGGCGGATTGGGCTTGGTGTAGTCGCCGACCGGGCTCTTGATGACGAGACCATGCTTCGCCAGCAGGCCGGCGCGCTTCTCGCGCACAAGGAATGTGACGTCTCGCCCCGCTTCAAGAAGCCGGCCGCCGAAATAGCCGCCGGTCGCGCCAGCGCCGATGACGAGAATCTTCATATTCGCATCCACCTCTTGCTGAGCGTCCGGGACGATGCGCTGTTACCACTTTTCTCCGAACGGGCGAATCTCAAGCTCAAACGTCCACGCGGTGCGCGGCTGCTGGTAGAGCTGCCAATAGGATTCCGCAACGGAAGCCGGCGGCATCAGGAGGTCAGGATTGTCGAGTGCTTCCTTGCCCCACATTTGTTCGCGGCGCTGGCGAACCCATTCCGTATCGACGCCGGAATCGATGATGAGATGGGCGACGTGGATGTTCTTCGGTCCAAGCTCTCGCGCGGTTGCCTGCGCGACGGCGCGAAGTCCGAATTTCGCGCTGGCAAAAGCTGCATAGCCCGAGCCGCCGCGAAGACTTGCCGTCGCGCCGGTGAAGAAGATGTTGCCCTTGCCGCGCGGCAGCATCAGCTTCGCGGCCTCGCGTCCGGCAAGAAAGCCCGAATAGCAGGCCATTTCCCAGACTTTTCGGAATACGCGTTCGGTGGTGTCGAGGATCGGGAAATTGACGTTGGCGCCGATGTTGAAGATGCAGACTTCAAGCGGCGCGTGTTTGTCGGCGTCGCCGAGGAAGGAGATGATTTCCTCTTCCTTGCGCGCGTCGAGCGAGCGGCCGTAAATCTCGCCGCCCTTCGCCTGTATTTCCTTGATAAGCGGCTCGAGCTTTTCTCCGTTGCGGCGCCCGGCGAAAACCGTGAAGCCTTCGGAGGCGAATTTTTTTGCGATCTCGCTGCCGATATAGTCTCCGGCACCGATCACCGCGACAGTTGCATTTCGTTTTGCCAAGGCTTTTCTCCCGCTCGTCCGCGTTGAATTCTATCAGTTCTATTTGCCGTCGTCGCTGATAAGTCCGCCCACCAGATCCCACGCCTTGCCGTTCCATCGCTGAAGATTGAGCTGCGTGTAGAGCTTGTTGTTGGCTGGGCCGGTGTTCGCGATGATTCCCGGCAGCGACATCGGCAACACCAGTCCTTTGATGCTGCGGGTCTGCTTGAGAATGTTTTCGCGCGACAGGTCGTCGCCGCATTGCTTGAGAATTGTTTCCAGCACCACGCCCTGATGCACGCCGGTAAAATAGTTGCTGTCCGCGAGATCGGCGCCCGGCATGTATTTTTCCATGAACGCACGGTACTGCTTTACGCCCGCATCGTTCGCCCATTTCGGATCGTCTGGGTCTTTGCGGTAGGTTGCGGTCATCACGCCGGTCGAGATGTCGAGCCCTGCCGGTGCGAGCACCGCCGAAATCGAACTTGAAATCAGGTTTGTGATGAACAGCGGCTTCCAGCCGATCTCGTGCGTTTTCCTGATCGCCTGCGCTGCGAATTTCGGCGTGCCCGCAAACAGCATGACGGTCGCGCCTGAGCTGCGCAGCGACACGATCTGCGAGTCGATGGTCGGCTGGCTGACCTCGTAATTTTGCATCACCACTTTGCGGCTGAAGTCGTCCTTCAACTGGGACTTCAGCCCGTCTACGAAATCCTTACCCAGATCGTCGTTCTGATAGAGCAGCGCGATCTTGGCGTCCGGATACTCCTTTGCGATGTAGCGTGCATAAGCGCGCGACTCGGTGTCGTAGCTGGGCAGGCCGGTTGTGATGAACGGATACTCGTCGAAATTGGTGAAGCGCGTCGCGCCCGTAACGACGAAAGCCTGCGGTATTTTCTTCGCTGCGAGATATTTCGCGATGGCGAGGTTGCTCGGGGTACCGAGAGTCGAGAACATGAATGCGACTTCATCGGATTCGACGAGCTTGCGCGCGTGCTCCACCGCCTTCGATGGATTGTACGCGTCGTCGAGCGCGATCAGATTGATCTTGCGTCCGTTCACACCGCCATTGTCGTTGATGAATGTCACATAGGCGGTCAGCGACTTTCCGACCGCGCCGAGAGCGGATGCGGGGCCGCTGAACGGGAAGATCGCTCCGACCTTGATCTCGGTTGCGGTGACGCCGGGATTGTCTTCGGCGAACGCCGTGCTTGACGCGCCGGCCAGAATCGCCGCAGCCAACAGGATTCTCCTCAGCATCGCGTTCTCCCGGCAGTCGCGCCGCCCAATTTCATGGGGCGAAGCTCTGGCAGCATTAGAGTTCTAATATAGAACTGTCAATCGCGGCGAGCACGGTGAGAACAGGGCTTGGCCATTGGAATATTGGACGCCGGGTAAAGCCGAGACGCTTCTCAATTCCGAAATGAGACGTACTTTCCGTGGCTTCCGAGGATTCGCCCCGGCAGGGCCTTCGAGGGTGTTCACGCGCTCTTTAAATTGTGCGGCAGAGCAGATGCGCGTCTCGACAGGCTGATGCATGACTGGCACCACTGACGCATCAACCTTTAATGCACGGGGCCGTCATGCTGACAGTTCATCACCTCAACAATTCCCGCTCCCAGCGCGTGCTCTGGCTGCTCGAAGAGCTGGGCGTGCCGTATGAAATCGTCCGCTACCAGCGGCTGCCGTCGATGCAGGCACCGAAGGAATTGCGTGCGATTCATCCGCTCGGCAAATCGCCGGTCATCACCGATAACGGCAACACTGTCGCGGAGTCCGGCGCAATCGTCGAATACATCGTCGAGACTTACGGCAACGGCCGGATGATTCCACCGCCGAAGACGCCGGAGCGGCTGCGCTATACCTACTGGCTTCATTATGCCGAAGGTTCGGCGATGCCGCTGCTGTTGCAGAAATTGCTTTTCACACTCGCGCCGCGCCGCGCCCCAGCAGTGCTGCGGCCAATGATGAAGATGGCATTCGCGCCGCTGCTCGCACGCGTGACCGATCCGCAATTGAAACAGCACATGGCTTTCTGGGAAGGCGAACTCGCCAAAAGCGAATGGTTCGCCGGCAACGAATTTACGGCCGCCGACATTCAGATGAGTTTTCCGCTCGAGGCGGCAAAATCCCGCGCCGGTCTTGACGCGAGCTATCCTAAGGCGACGGCTTGGCTGGATCGCATCCACGCGCGCCCGGCTTACAAACGCGCGCTTGAGAAGGGCGGTCCTTACGAGATCGGGCGCTGATTAGTGCTGCACTGATCCCAGCGACGGCAGCACGCCGAGCTTGACGCCGGGCGGCGGCACATCGTCGTCCGGCACGAAGAAATCCGGCAACAGATCGACCGATTTGTCGACACGGTAAGATTCGAAATCGCGAACGCCGCTGTCGTAAAGAACCTTATCGTCGATACAGAAATGTCCTGTGAACTCACGCGACGGCTTGCTGAAGATCACATGCGCCGCGTCGGCGAGAATCTCCGGCGTCCGGCTCGAGCGAATAACCATCTCGCCGCCGAGCAGATTTCCCACGGCGGCAGTTGCGATCGGCGTGCGCGGCCATAACGCATTCACCGCGATGCCTGCGCGTTTCAGTTCGCCGGCAAGACCGAGCACACACATGCTCATGCCGAACTTCGCCATCGTGTAAGCCGTCGAGTGCTCGAACCATTTGGCCTTCATGTCGAGCGGCGGCGACAGCATCATGATGTGCGGATTTTCCGCCTTCTTCAGATGCTGAATGCAATATTTGGAAACCATGAACGTGCCGCGCGTGTTGATGCCCATCATCAGGTCGAAGCGTTTCATTTCGGTGCGCTGCGAATCGGTCAGACTGATCGCGCTGGCGTTGTTCACGCAGATGTCGATGCCGCCGAATTCCGCGACAGTCTGATCGATCGCGGCGATCACCTGCGCTTCATCGCGGATGTCGCAAACGAGCGGCAGAGCCTTGCCGCCCGCGGCCCTGATGGCGTCCGCGGCCGTGTAGATCGTGCCTTCGAGTTTCGGCTGCGGCGTCGTGGTTTTCGCGGCAATCGCGATGTTCGCGCCGTCCTTCGCTGCGCGTAGCGCAATCGCAAGACCGATGCCGCGGCTGCCGCCGGTGATGAACAGCGTCTTGCCCTTGAGTGTGGCCATGCGAATTGATCCTTCGGTCAGGCTGCGGGAAATCCGAACAGCCGGTGCGGGTTATCGACAAGAATGCGGTTGCGGAGCTTTTCGTCCGGCACCCAGTCGGCGAGCAGATCGAGCAGGTCTGAGACGCCCATCATGACGCCCCAGTTGGCGACATGCGGCCAATCCGATCCCCAGACGCATCTCTCGGGCGATGCTTCGACCAGCTTGTGAGCGAACGGAATCGTGCTGCGATAGGGCGGACCTTCGTCCATCAGGCGATAAGCGCCCGAGAGCCGCACCCACGCGCCGTCGCGAACCAGCGAAACCAGAGTCTTGAAGCCCTCGTTGTCGATTCCTTCGCTGGTCGGGAAATGCCCCATGTGGTCAACCAAAAACGGCACAGGCAGTTTCGACAGGCGCGAGACCAGCGCAGGCAATTGCCGCGCGTCGACAAGAAATTGCAGATGCCAGCCCATGTCCTTGCACAGCGCCGCGTATTGCTCGACCTGCTCGAAGCCGATGCCGCCGCCGTAAAGCACGTTAATGCGCAGGCCGACGACGCCGGCATCTTTCAAAGCTGCTTTTTCTTTTTCAGAACAATCCAGCGGTATCACTGCGATGCCGCGCAGACGGCTTTTGTTGGCTGAAAGTGTCTCGGTAAGCAGGCGATTGTCGGTGCCGTGCACGCTGACTTGCGTCAGCACGCCGTAGGTCATGCCGGTAGCGTCGAGCATCGCCAGATAAGATTTCGCCGTCGCTTCGGGGGGCGTGTAGCTGCGCTGAGGCATGAACGGATATTTCGGTGGCAGACCGATCACATGCGCATGCGTATCGACCGCGCCGCGAGGAACACTGAAACGCGTCGGCATCCTCTGAGACGATTGAGGCCCCGGACATGCCGGGGCCTCCTTCTGCGTCGATGTCATGCGATCAGCTGTCCGCGTGCAGGATTCGTCCGCGTGTTTCCGGCAGCGCGAAGGCTGCGAGGAAGAACACGACGTAAGCCAGCACCGCGAACACCGCGATGGCGTTGCCGAGCGTCGTCAGCGTGGACAGCCAGCCGACGAGGAAGGGAAACAGCGCACCGATGCCTCTGCCGAAATTGTAGCAGAAGCCCTGTCCCGAGCCGCGAAGACGCGTTGGAAACAGCTCGGTCAGGAACGCACCCATGCCGGAAAAATATCCAGAGGCAAAGAAGCCGAGCGGGAAGCCCAGCAGCCACAGAATATCGTTGGTGATCGGCAGTTGCGTGTATGCGATGATGACGGCAATCGCGCCGACCGAGAAGGTCAGGAACAGATTGCGCCGCCCGATCTTGTCGGCCAGCCAGGCACCGACGAGATAGCCGATGAACGATCCGATGATGAGCATCGCGAGATACCCTGTCGAACCGACGATCGACAGCTTGCGCTCAGTGGTGAGGAAGCGCGGCACCCAGAAGGTGATCGCGTAGTAGCCGCCCTGGCAGCCGGTGGCGGCCAATGAGGCAAGGATCGTGGTCTTGGCGATCGGGCCCGAGAAGATTTCCCAGAGCGCCGGAGAGTCGCCCTTCTTGGCGAGCTTGGCGCGGGTCTCTGCGGCGATCTTCGGCTCTTCGACGTATTTACGAAGATAGAACACCAGCAGTGCCGGCAATGCGCCGATGGCGAACATCCAGCGCCACGCTTCCTGCGCCGGCAGATACGAGAACAGCACTGCCTGCGACAGCACCGCGAGGCCCCAGCCGATGGCCCAGCCGGACTGGACCGAACCCACCGCGCGCCCGCGATATTGCGGCCGGATGGCTTCGCCCATCAGCACGGCACCTGCCGCCCACTCGCCGCCGAAGCCGAGGCCGAGCAATGCGCGCGCGACCAGAAGCTGGTCGAAATTCTGCACGAAGGCGCAGACCAGCGAGAAAAACGAGAACCAGAGAATGGTGATCTGTAGCGTTCTGACGCGGCCGATACGGTCGGCGAGATAGCCCGCGCCCCAGCCGCCGATCGCGGATGCAAGCAGCGTGACGGTGCCGGCGAGACCCGCCGTGCCTGCATCGACCTTCCACATCGCGATAATGGTGCCGATAACGAGCGGATAGATCATGAAGTCCATGCCGTCGAGCGCCCAGCCCGACGCGCACGCCCAGAACGTGCGCCTCTCCGGCACGTTCATGTCGCGGTAGAACGCGAAAAGACTGCTGTCCTCAATCGGAGCGACTTTGATCGCTTCCGTTCCTGTTGTGCTCATGATGTGGAGTGCTCCCCGAAAATGCCCCGCGGCGAATATTCGCTTAGGTCTTGCAAATCTCGCGATGGCCGCTCACCGCTGAGAATTGCACAAATCCTACGCCGATAAATCGTCGTGTCATCAGGCAAAATCAGCGGCGTGTTGTGCGGCGCGGCTTGACGAGACTAGTAGCCTGCGGCTTCCGAGCCGCGCGAACGCGGATCGGGCGCGCCGAACATTCCGTCTGGCGAAACGACGATGGAGTTGGCCGATGTCTGACCCAGCGGCTCGACGATCTTGTGCCCCTTCGCGCGCAGGGCTTCCAGCGTCTTGGCCGCGAAGCCCTTTTCTATTCTCACTTCATCCGGCAGCCACTGATGATGCAGACGCGGCGCGGCGACGGCGGCTGCGATATTCATATCGAAGTCCAGCGTGTTGAAGATCACTTGCATCACCGTCGAGATAATGCGGCTGCCGCCCGGTGAACCGGTCACTAGAATTGGCTTGCCGTCCTGGAGAACGATGGTCGGCGTCATCGATGACAGCGGCCGCTTGCCGGGACCGGGTAAGTTCGCCTCGAATCCAACAAGGCCATAGGCGTTCGATGCACCGGGCGCTGCGGTGAAATCGTCGAGCTCATTGTTGAGAAGCACGCCTGTCCCTTCTGCGACAAGCCCCATGCCATAGCTGAAGTTCAGCGTGTAGGTATTGCTGACGGCGTTGCCGAATTGATCGGCGACCGAGAAGTGTGTGGTGTTGCTGCCCTCGCGCGGCTGTGAAAGCGCGCTGTCGTTCCACGGCATCGCTTTGTCCATGCTGATCGTGGCGCGCTGTTTGGCGGCATAATCCTTTGCAATCAGTTCCGAGATCGGCGCGTTCACGAACGCCGGATCGCCGAGATAGCGCGCGCGGTCGGCGTAGGCGCGCTTCATTGCTTCTATTTCAACGTGCAGCGCGTTCACCGATTCACGGCCCATCTCGCGCAGATTGTAGCCTTCGAGAATGTTCAGGGTTTCGAGCAGTACCGTTCCGCCGGACGAGGGTTGCGGCATCGAGACAATATCGTAGCCGCGGTAGCTGCCGCGCACCGGAGCGCGGATGACGGCCTGATAGTTCTTCAGATCGTCGGCCGTGATAATTCCGCCCGCGTCCTGAATTCCCTTCGCCAGTTTTTCAGCGACGGGCCCCTGGTAAAATCCGCGCGAACCTTGCGTGGCGACGGCTTCCAACACTGTAGCGAGATCCGATTGAACCAGTGTGTCGCCTTCCTTGAAGGACGAGCCGTCGGGTTTGAGAAATATCTTCGCGCTCGCAGGCCATTTCGCGAGACGGTCGCGATAGTCCGGCAATGTGTCGGCGCTGTCGTCTGCAATGACAAAACCATCGCGCGCGAGTTTGATGGCGGGCGCAAGAAGTTCGGAGAGATTGAATTTCCCTGAACCATATTTATCCAGTGCGAGTGACAGACCCGCGACGGTGCCGGGAACGCCGATGCCCAATGCCGATTCGCGAGACTTCTTCGCATCGGGCTTTCCATCCGCACCCAGAAACATGTCGCGCGTCGCGGCGGCAGGAGCCGTCTCGCGATAGTCGATGGCGATGTCTTCCCTGGTTGCGGCCAGATGAATCATCATGAATCCGCCGCCGCCGATATTGCCTGCGCGCGGATATGTCACCGCCAGCGCAAAACCGGTCGCTACTGCTGCGTCGACTGCATTCCCGCCTTTCGCGAGAATGTCGCGGCCGATGCCTGCCGCGATTTTTTCCTGCGCGACGACCATGCCGTTGCGGGCAACGGCCGGCTTGATCGTTTCAATGGCCGGCGGCGAATAGAAGCCATGCCGGGAATCCTGCGCGAGCGCCGGCGCGGAAAGAACAGCGATTCCAACTGCCAGCGCGCGCCATTTGGTGAATATCGTCATAAGGCACTCCGGCAAATTGCACGCGGCGAAAAACCAGATAGCAATTGCAGCGCCGCACTATATGGTTTTCGCGCGTGAAGCAAAAATGCATTCGGTGATTCGGCGGGAACATTGCGCATGACTCAGACGATTTCGGCGCATGACAGTCATGCGGGGGTAAAAAGAAAATATCCGCCGCGATCTGCGGTTCTGAGCTGGGTGTTTTTCGACTGGGCGGCGCAGCCCTATTACACGCTGATTACAACCTTTGTGTTTGCGCCCTATTTCGCGACCCATGTCGCGGCGACACCGGCGGAAGGGCAGGCGTCATGGGGGTTCGCGACCGCTGCCGCCGGACTGATGATTGCGCTTCTGTCGCCGATTCTCGGTGCGATTGCCGATGCGGGCGGACGGCGCAAACCGTGGATCGCGGCGTTCGGTGCGTTGCTCGTGATCGGATCATCGTTGATGTGGGTTGGACGCCCCGGCGATCCGCAGGTCATCACGCCCGTTTTGATTGCCTACATCATCGCGACGCTTGGCGCGGAATTCGCAACCGTCTTCAACAATGCAATGATGCCGACACTGGTGCCGCCTGAGCGGATCGGAAGACTGTCCGGCGCGGGATGGGCGACAGGCTACATCGGCGGGATTATCTGCCTTATCATTGTGCTCGGATTTCTCGCTGCGAATCCCGAGACCGGCAAGACGCTGTTCGGCGTGATGCCGTGGTTCGGCCTCGATCCGAAAATGCATGAAGGCGATCGCGTCGTCGGACCGTTCACTGGACTTTGGTTTATTATCTTCGTGCTGCCGTTATTTTTCTTCACGCCGGATTTGGCGAAGAAAACACCGGCGCTCGGCGCGGTGCGTGAAGGCCTGCGCGAATTGCGCGAGACCCTGTCGACGCTGCCGCAGCGTCCGGCACTGCTCACTTTTCTCATCGCCAACATGGTTTATACGGATGCGCTGGTCGCATTGTTCGCGTTCGGCGGAATTTATGCCGCGGGCACGTTTGGCTGGCAGACAATTCAAATTGGCTCGTTCGGTATTCTGCTTGCGATCTCCGGCACCATCGGCGCATGGCTCGGCGGAAAGCTCGACGACAAATTCGGGCCGAAGCGCGTGATTGCATGCAGCATGCTGTTACTGTTGCTGTCGATTGCGGCGATCCTGTCGATCGATCGCGACCGGCTGTTCTTCATGTTTCCGGTCGCGCCTCCGGCGCCGGGCGGCAAACTGTTCGGCGCGCCAGCCGAGCAGGCCTATATGGTGCTTGGCTTCCTGATCGGCGTCGCGGCGGGTCCGTTGCAGGCGGCGTCGCGCACGCTGCTCATTCGGCTGGCTCCCGAAGAGCGCATCACGCAGTTTTTCGGATTATTCGCGCTGTCGGGGAAAGTGACGTCGTTCATGGCGCCGCTCGCGGTCAGCATCGTCACCGCGATGACATCGAGCCAGAAATCCGGCATGGCGGTGCTGGTCGTGTTCTTCACCGCCGGATTTATTCTGCTGATGCGCGTTGAGGATCGCCGCGCGCCGCGCTGACTAGTGCCGGAAATGCCGCGTGCCGGTGAAGACCATGGCGATGCCGTGGTCGTCCGCCGCCTTGATGACTTCATCGTCGCGCATTGAGCCGCCCGGCTGAATGACGGCGGTCGCACCGGCTTCGATGGCGACGAGCAGACCGTCGGCAAACGGGAAGAATGCATCCGAGGCGACAACCGAGCCTTTGGTCATCGGCGCTGCAAGTTTCAATTCCTTGGCGGCATCCTCGGCTTTTCGCGCGGCGATGCGTGCTGAATCCACGCGACTCATCTGTCCCGCACCGATCCCGACAGTCGCCAGATCCTTCGCGTAGACAATCGTGTTGGACTTGACGTGCTTGGCGACACGGAACGCAAATTTCAGATCGCGCATTTCGGCGTCAGTCGGCGCGCGTTTCGTCGCAACTTTCAGCGTCATGTCATCGACCACCGCATTGTCTCGCGATTGAACGAGAAGTCCGCCCGCAACGGTTTTTGCGGTTAATCCGACAGCACGCGGATCGGGCAAGCCACCGGCAAGCAATAGCCGCAGGTTCTTTCGCTTGCCGATGATCGCGACGGCTTCATCGGTTGCATCGGGCGCGATGATGACTTCGGTAAAAATTCCAGCGACCGCATTCGCCGCCTCCGCATCGAGCGTGCGGTTGAAGGCGATGATGCCGCCGTAAGCCGACGTCGAATCGCAGGCGAGCGCCTTCTTGTATGCGCTGGCGAGATCGCTACCTTCCGCGACGCCGCACGGATTGGCGTGCTTGACGATGACGCAGGCAGCTGTGCGCTTGGCATCGAATTCGCCGATGCATTCATAGGCGGCGTCGGTGTCGTTGATGTTGTTGTAGGACAGTTCCTTGCCCTGAAGCTGCCGCGCCGTCGCGACTCCGGGGCGCTTCTCCGGCGTCTTGTAGAATGCGGCATTCTGATGCGGGTTCTCGCCGTAGCGCAGCGCCTGAATGAGCTTGCCGCCGACGGTGCGGAAGTCTGGCGCGTCAATTTTCAATTTCGATGCAAACCAGTTGGAGATCGCGGCGTCGTAGGCAGCGGTACGCGCATAGGCTTTCGCGGCAAAACGCTTGCGGAGAGTGAGAGTTGTTGAGCCCTGATTGGCGTTCAACTCGTCAAGCACCGCCTGATAATCGGACGGCTCGACTACGACCGCAACGTCGTCGTGGTTTTTCGCGGCGGCACGGATCATCGCCGGGCCGCCGATGTCGATATTCTCGATGCAGTCTTCTTCGGACGCGCCTTTATCGACAGTCGCCTCGAACGGATAAAGATTGACCACCAGAAGATCGATCGGCGCGATGCCGTGATCCTTCATCGACTTTGCATGCTCGGCATTGTCGCGTATCGCGAGCAGCCCGCCGTGGACGTTGGGGTGCAGCGTCTTGACGCGCCCGTCCATCATTTCGGGAAAGCCGGTCAGTTCGGAGACATCCATCACCTTCAATCCGGCGGCGGCGATCGCCTTGGCCGTGCCGCCGGTGGACACCAATGCAACGCCGTGTTTGGACAGCGCCGTCGCGAACTCGATCAGGCCGGTTTTGTCGGAAACGGAAAGCAAGGCGCGCGTCACGCGGCGCGGATGGTCGGTCATGTCGAGGGTCCTGCTGTTATGCCGTCGCGTAGCATGGTTTGCGGGCCGGCAAAACCTCTACTTAAAGCGGCAGTTCCGGCTCGCGCTTGGCGTCCCGGCGCGCATTGGTGACGGACGCCGAAGCCGAGGATCGGACAAAACTCCAGCGGATACTGGCGGCGCTTTTAAGATGCTGGCGGATGACAAGCTGTGAGGTGCGCCGCGGGCCGTCGGCGGCAGCGAGAAAAACGCTGTCCTCCAGGTCGACCTTGTCGTCCATTGCTTCGAAAGTCCACACGTCGCGGTTCGGCAGAACCAGCATCGCACCGCGCCCGTCGCGCAGCCGGCTGGCCTTGACCGAGGGATGAAGATGAAAGCGCAGCACATAGTCGTCGTCGCGGCCTCGCGGCGAGGAGCCTGGCGCATTGATGAGTTCATCTTCGCCGTCCAGGCGCGAGCCATCGTTCGACAGCATGATGACCCGCTGATGCGCGACACCGAACGTCCGCGCATATCCGTCATGGGTCGCGGTGAGAAGCACGCCGCGATTGGCGGCTTCGCGAAACGCGCTGACTTTCGACGGCCCGCTGACGATCGGCGCGCCTTGCAGCATGCGCTTCATCGCAGTCAGTTCGACAAATTGGCAGGACGATGTCTCGTGATAGGTCAGGGTGGAATGCGCAGGCGTGCTGCGCGCGAAACTGCGCCAGTTGTCGCGGCCCGTGGAAGGTATTCCGCAATTCACGACGATGCGGCACGCGCCCGATGACAACTCGAACGACAAGCAACCTGCGTGCGCGTCGCGGCTGAGGGCAGGCGGCGGCGGCGCGCCGCTGTCCATGATGACGGCAGTATTTCCGGCGTCGAGCCGCTGAAAGCCGCTATGCGGCATGCTCGCCATCGGGATGCCGTGCGTGTCGTCATAGGCCAACAGCGTCGCAAGCAGGCCGGGCGGCGCGCTGCTCATGCCGTTGAACAATGCGAAGCTGCCGTCGCCGTGACGGAAAAACCGCAGCATCGGCATCATGCGATCGATCGCATTCAGCAGTGCCGGAGGCGGTGCGATATTTCTCGCCGCGAACGTCTGACGCAGAGGTAACAGATCCGGCAGCAGTTCGATCAGCGCACCGGGATTGCGCGAGATGTGTCCGCCATCGGGGAGAATCTGGCGCTGCAATTCTTCCGACAGCTTCCGTGTCGCCGTGCGGATATGTTTGACCTGATTGGCGAGGCAGAGCGATGCGTAGGACAGCGCGATCAGAACCTGAAGCCGCGGCACGCCGTCGGGAATATCCACGATCGTGTAGCGCAGATAGCGAATTTCGCGCGTCAGCACGCGCAGATAGCGGCGGTAGAATTTTCCATCGGCGTCGTTCAGCACCAAAGGTGCCTGCGACAGCAGTGAGATAATGCGCCGCGCCAGCACGTCGGCGCGCCAGCCATTGCCGCTCTTGCGCACCGGCTTCGACATCCACTCATCGATCAGCGAGCGCGCATTGGCGCGCGTGATCGCCGAATCCGCCGCACGCAGATGGCGCAGCCAGCCGAAACCGAGAAGTGCTGCTTCCCAGTCGTCTGACGGCGGATCGAAATCGAAAATCGAACGGCCGTGCGAGGTGACGATCTTGCCGGCGAACACGAATCGTCCCGCGTAGATTTCAGTCGCGCGCGTGGCGTCGAGGGTGCGCAGCTCGTTCGGCGCAATCAGCAGGCGGTCGGTGCGGCCGGGCCAGAAGCGGGACAGCGCAACGGTCTGCCCGCTGGCGTGCGCGAGCACTTTGCGTGCGGCGCGGCCAAGCAGCAGGGACGAGATTCGTGTTCGTTGAGCGATTGCCAATTCGCCTTTGCCCCGAGAAGATTCCCGGCCATCCTTTTAGTCCGGAAACGGCAGCAAGACACCCCATTGACGCGCGCGAGACTGCGCGCCTTCTGCCGATTTGCGGAAAATTTATGCGTCAACCCGGCGATTTGCCGGATCAGGATTTGATGAGTCGCGCTGCGTAGAAGCCGTCAAGCCCGGCAAGACGCGGATCCTTGTTCGGGAGGTGACAGGGGAGAGTGCGCACGTCGCCGTCTCGCGTCACAATCTCGCTCAATCCCGCGACTTCGCCGGCGGACACGGGCACGCGCCGCACGCTCGAATCGGCGGCGAGAAGTGATTGAATCTGTCGCTCGCCTTCCTCAGGTTCGAGCGAGCAGGTGCAATAGACCAGCATGCCGCCGGGCTTAAGAAGTGTGACGGCCTTTTGCAGCAGTCGGGTTTGGAACGCCGAGAGTGTGCCGATGTCGGCTTCCTGCTTCAACCAGGCCACGTCGGGGTGGCGGCGAATGGTTCCGGTGGCCGAGCAGGGCGCATCAATCAGAATTCCGTCGAACAGTTCGTCCGGCTGCCATTCCGTCGCGTCGGCAACCACGGTCTTTGCTTCGAGCGCCAAACGCGCGAGATTGCTTTTCAGCCTTGTGACGCGATTGGGCGAACGGTCGATGGCCGTGACGTTTGCGCCGGCGTGGGCGAGTTGCGCGGTCTTGCCGCCGGGCGCGGCGCAGAAGTCCGCAACGGATTTTCCTTTAATGTCGCCGAATAGCCGCGCGGGAATTGCGGCAGCCGCATCCTGCACCCACCATTGCCCGTCATCGAAGCCGGGAAGCATCGTCACCGATCCGTGTATCAGTGAGCGCACCGAGCCCGTCGCCAATACCTCGCCGTGCAATCGTCCAGCCCACTCGGCCGCATCCGATTTCACGGTGACATCGAGCGCGGGCTCGAAACTCAATGCTGTAGCCATCGCGCGCGTATTTTCCTCGCCGTAGGCTGCGATCCATCGATTCACCAGCCACGGCGGCAGATCGAGCATTTGCGATCCGACTTCATCGATCAGCGGCTGGCCTTCGCGCGCGCATCGGCGCAACACCGCGTTGACCAATCCGGAATATTTCGCGGCGCGACGATCCGACTGCACAAGCCGTACCGACAGATCGACCGCGGCATGGTCGGGGACGTCCATCCAGAGAATTTGCGCGGCACCGATCAGAAGCGCGCTTTGCGCGCGTGGCGCATCGGTCGGAATGCCGCGATCCAGCAGGCGCGACAGGACGTGTCCCAGCGTGCCGAGCCGCCGCAGAATGGTTGCGACGAGGCGGCGCATCAGCGCGCGGTCGCGATCCGACAATGTTTTCAATCCGGGATGAGCGGCCGGGCCGTCAAGCTGCTCGTCGAGCATGCGGTGTTTGTGCAGAACGCCGTCGAGAATATCGGCCGCGATCCGGCGCGCTGCGAGGCCGGGAACCTCGGTCGGCGGGGCGTATCGCGATGGCTTCATGCGGGACAAACTTCAACTGGCGGGCAAGACACAAAACATCAGTGACACGAGAATATGCCAAATGTAAGAATCGTTTTATGCGGTCTTGATTGCGGGCTGTTTGAACCGATCTGTTCTTGGTAGTTTGAGCCGAAATTTTACCGTGATGACAGATAGCGAAAACTCAAAGCCCGCCGCCAGGAAGCCGCTATCGCCGCAGGCAAAGCGGGCGCTCGCGGAAGCCGATGCGCGGCGCAAGGAAGCAGCAAAATCTGCTGCGCCAAAGAGTCCGAAAGAAATTCAGGGCCCTTCAGGACCGGAGCCGACACGTTTCGGTGATTGGGAACGCAAGGGCGTCGCGTCGGACTTCTGATCTTCTGATGCTAACAAAAAACCGCGCAGACGCGCGGCTTTCTAATTCCACAATAGATGCGATCAGCGCGAAGTGACGTAGACTGGCGTGCCGACCGAGACACGCTCGAACAGATCGCTGATGTCCTGATTATACATCCGCACGCAGCCGTAAGAAACGTAACCGCCGATCGAGTTCGGAACGTTGGTGCCGTGAATGGCGTATTCGCCGCCCGCAAGCGTCATGGCGGCAACGCCCATCGGATTGCGTGGCGAGCCGCCTTCGATCACGTCAGGCAGGCGCGGATTATCGCGCTTCACGTCGGCTGGGGGAGACCAGGCGGGGTTGCGATACTTTCCGTCGATGCGGGTCGATCCGGCCCATTGCTTGCCGGGCTTGCCGACGCCGACCGGATAGCGAACCGCATAGCCATCGCCGAGCACGAGATAGAGACGGCGCTCGTTGGTCTTCACAACGATAGAGCCTGCGGAATAGCCATTCGGAGAATGGACGAGATCGGGGCGGGCCATTGCGGCCGTCGATCCAATCGCCAATGCGGCAAACGCCAATGCAACCTTACGCAACATCGCAAACTCCAGAGACTGCTAACTTTATTCGTAGCGAATTCATTAACCAGCATTGTGCCGCAGAGGCTTCAACAGCCGGTTTCCGCCCGGCCATTGAAAGAAAATCCTGCAAACAAAGTAAATGACTTGGAAACAACACACGCCGCCAAACCGGAGCTTGGCGGCGTGCATGTGCTGACAATGCCGTGAAGGCGCGTGGAACTATGCGCTCTTTCGATTTTGCCGATTATTGACGAGATCGGTGACGACGGCGGGATCGGCCAGCGTCGTGGTGTCGCCCAATGCGCCGGATTCATCCTCGGCGATCTTGCGAAGGATGCGCCGCATGATCTTGCCCGAACGTGTTTTCGGCAGGCCGGGTGCAAACTGAATGAGATCAGGCGAGGCAATCGGCCCGATGTCTTTTCGTACCCACGCGACCAGATCCTTGCGCAGTGCTTCGGTCGGCTCGACGCCTTTCATTAAGGTCACATAGGCGTAGATGCCCTGTCCCTTGATGTCGTGCGGATAGCCGACGACCGCGGCCTCCGAGACGGCATCGTGCGCCACCAGCGAGCTTTCGACTTCCGCCGTGCCCATGCGGTGGCCCGACACGTTGATGACGTCATCGACGCGGCCGGTGATCCAGTAATAACCGTCGGCGTCGCGGCGGCAGCCGTCGCCGGTGAAGTATTTGTTCTTGTAGGTCGAGAAGTACGTTTGTTCAAAACGCGCGTGGTCGCCATAGACCGTGCGCATTTGTCCCGGCCACGACTTAGCAATACAGAGATTGCCGGTGCACTCGCCTTCGAGAACCTTGCCGTCGGCATCGACAATTTCAGGCACGACGCCGAAGAACGGTTTTGTCGCCGAGCCGGGCTTCTGCGCAATCGCACCGGGCAGCGGCGTAATCAGAATGCCGCCGGTTTCGGTCTGCCACCATGTGTCGACAATCGGGCAACGCTCATCGCCGACGACGCGGTGGTACCATTCCCACGCTTCGGGATTGATCGGTTCGCCTACCGAACCAAGCAGGCGGAGACTCTTGCGCGATGTCTTCTTCACCGGATCGTCGCCCGATTGCATCAGCGCACGGATCGCCGTCGGCGCCGTGTAGAAGATGTTGACCTTGTGCTTGTCGATCACGTTCCAGAAACGCGAATTGTCGGGATAGTTCGGAACGCCTTCGAACATCAGCGTGGTCGCACCATTGGCAAGCGGGCCGTAGAGAATGTAGCTGTGACCCGTCACCCAGCCGACATCCGCCGTACACCAGTAGATGTCGCCTTCGTGATAATCGAACACGTACTGATGCGTCATCGACGCGAAGGCGAGATAGCCGCCGGTAGTGTGCAGCACGCCCTTCGGCTGGCCGGTGGAGCCTGAGGTGTAGAGAATAAACAGCGGGTCTTCGGCGTTCATCGGCTCCGACGGGCAATCGGTATTCACCATCGCCGCCGCTTCGTGGTGCCAGACGTCGCGCACAGGATCCATATCGATCTTGCCGCCCGTACGTTTGACGACGATGACGTGATCGACGCCGCCGCCGTTCTTGGCGATAGCCGCATCGACGTTGGCTTTGAGCGGAATTTTCTTGCCGCCGCGCAGACCTTCGTCGGCCGTGATGACGACGCTCGACTTACAATCTTTCACACGTTGAGCAATCGAGTCCGGTGAGAAGCCGCCGAAGATCACCGAATGAATTGCGCCGATCCGCGCGCAGGCCAGCATCGCGTAGGCTGCTTCGGGAATCATGGGCAGATAGATCGTGACGCGATCGCCCTTGGCGACATTCCGCAGCCGAAGGATGTTCGCCATCTTGCAGACTTCGTCGTGCAATTCGCGATAGGTGATGTGCTTTGAATCTTTCGGATCGTCGCCTTCCCAGATGATGGCAACCTGATCGCCGCGCTTGTCGAGATGGCGGTCGATGCAGTTATAGGATGCGTTGAGAACGCCATCCTCGAACCATTTGATTGAAATCTTGCCCGGTGCGAACGAGACGTTCTCGACCTTGGTGAAAGGCTTGACCCAACTCAGGCGCTTCGAGGCTTCTTCGCCCCAGAATTTCTCGCGATCATTGACCGAACGCGCGTACATGTCGCGGTATTTCGCTTCGTCGATCCAGGCGTGCTTCGCCCATTCAGGCGATACTTTGTAAATCTTGTCGGACATAGTTTCCTCCACGCAACTCACCCGCATCACAACACGCGCGCGGCGTTATTCTTGTTGGCGCCATTATGCGCTTTTGGGCATGACCGGGACAAGCCGCAACGGATAGGACTTTTGTCGGCCCTTGTGAAACCGTCAAGGATGCCGGCGATTTCCCGCCCTTTGAGGCGCTATTTGAGCAGCGTCCAGACAGCCGTTTTCTTGATTTCGGCGTCCTCAAGCTCGCGCGTCACGGGCACACTGTAGTCGGCGATTTTCCGCAGTTTTTCGCGCGGCAAATAGCTGCGGCCGGGGTCGCCGATCAGAATTGTCGCACCCCGCGCAGCGTGGCGGCTCAAGAAATCGAATGCGCGGACAGCCGTATCGCGCTCGTAGAAAATATCGCCGGCGAGGATTACGTCCCAATCCACGCCAGCCTGCGAGACCAGCAGGTCGTCGGCAATTGCCGTCAAGACGACGCCATTTTCGATTCCGTTCAGCGCGGCCGCAACGAGAGCGAACTCATCGATGTCCGAGATCGTAACGGCAGAGGCACCTGCCTTCATCGCGGCGATCCCGACAAGCCCCGAGCCGCTGGCAAGATCGAGCACGGTTTTGCCGCGCACGAGTTGCGGATGATCGAGGACGTGACGCGCCAGTGCCTGACCGCCGGCCCATGCGAAAGCCCAGAATGGCGGCGGCAGACCTTCCTCGCCGAGTTGTTCCTCGGTCTTGTGCCAGAGCGGCACGGCCTCATCCGCGACGTAAATCGAAATCTCCGGCACCAGCGGCACCGGACGCAGCCGCGTGTTGGCGCGGATGAAGGCGTCTTTGTCGGCGATAACCCGATTCGTCAAAACCCGAACGCGCCGATGATCGCACCCATGATGAGCATCACGCCGAGCCAGTGACCGGCATCGATCAAAGTCAGCAGCGGTTTGCGATCCGCGAACGCGTAATTGGTCGTCATCGTGGTCAGCATGAATCCGAACCACATCAGCGCGCCCCACGCCAGGCCGCTTTTGATCGTGACGGCGCCTGCGCGAATGATGAGTGCTGCAAGGATCGACGCCATGACGAGTTCGGCGATGAACGAGATGATGAACGGCGTCGCTTTCGCGAGACTGGATTTGCGAGAACGTTTCACCTGCGCCGCTGTCTTGCCCTGCGCCTTGAGCCACATTTTTCCGAGTGGAGTGTAGTAGGCCGCGCCGAAGAACCACGCAGCAATGGCGGCGACGACAACCGCGACGACATTCACGCCATACAAAATCATCTCAGCCCTCCGGGGTTAAAGTCCGCCCATCTTGCAGATCAATTTCCATTCGTCGGCCTTCACGCTGCCGACCGATAGCCGCGACTGTTTGAGCAAATCCATATTCGCCAGCGCCTTCTCGACCTTGATCGCGGCCAGTGTCACCGGCTTCTTTAGCGGCTTGTCGGCGGCGATGTCGACGCAGACGAATTTCCCCGTCTTGTCGCTTGGGTCGGGATAGTGCTCCTTGACGATCTCGACGATGCCGACGATCTCCTTGCCTTCGTTGGAATGATAGAAGAATGCGCGGTCGCCCTTCTTCATCTTCATCATGTTGAGCTTGGCGGTGTGGTTTCGCACGCCGGTCCAGGCTTCGCCCCTTGCGCCTTTGGCGACCTGCTGATCCCACGACCACGCCGACGGTTCGGACTTCATCAGCCAGTATGCCACGAACTTATCCTTCCGCCTTGAATGGCCGCGTCAGCAGCATCTCAATTGCTTCATTCACAGTGAGCGCGCCGCCAAGCACGGCGGCGACCGCGCTTGCGACCGGCATGTCCACTTTCTTCTCGCGCGCGAGTTCGACAAGAACGGGCGCGGTGAATTCGCCCTCGCTCAGTTTGTCGCGGGCCGGCGTATCGCCGCGGCCCAGCGCCATGCCGAAGGAAAAATTGCGCGACTGCGTGCTCGAACAACTCAGCACCAGATCGCCGAGCCCCGAGAGACCGGCAATTGTTTCCGGCTTTGCGCCGCAGGCCACGCCGAAACGCATCAGCTCGGCAAAACCGCGCGTCGTCAGCGCCGCCAGCGCCGATGCGCCGAGTTTCTTGCCCGCGACAATTCCTGCGGCGATGGCGAGAACATTCTTTGCCGCTCCGCCGATCTCGACGCCGCGAACATCGCTGGAATGATAAGGGCGGAATGTGTCCGAACCGAGCGCATGGACCAGCGCCTCGGCGATCGCAGCGTCCTTCGCTGCAAGCGTTACGGCGGTCGGCAATCCTTGCGCGACATCGCTGGCGAAGCTCGGCCCCGACAGAATGGCGGGCAATGCGTGCGGCACGACCTCCGAAATAATCTCGGTCATGAACCTATGCGTGCCGCGCTCGATTCCCTTTGCGCAGACGACGACGGGCGTTCCTTTGGCGAGAGACGGCGACATCGCCGCCGCCGCCTGCCGTAAACTTTGCGCCGGAGTGACAAGCAGCAACGCGTCCGATTTTGCCGCGTGCGAAATGTCGCCGGTGATTGCGATGTTTCTGGCAATCTGAATTCCGGGCAGGCGCGGATTTTCGCGGCTGCGCGACAGGGTCTCGGCAATTGTCGCGTCACGTGCATAAAGAGTGACATTGCGTCCCGCCCGCGCCGCTGCGTTCGCCAGCGCCGTTCCCCACGCGCCCGCGCCGATCACCGCTATGTTTTGATACAAGGCCATCCGGACTTTCGTTTGTCAGTGCTGCGCGCGCGTCCTGGCGAATTTCGCCGGCGTCGGCGTTTCTTCGTCGAGCCGCCAGCGTGCGCGCGGCGCGCTGTCCATATCGTCGAGCATTCCAAGTGCGAGACGTTCGGCGCCGGCCCATGCGATCATCGCGCCGTTGTCGGTGCATAGAGCCGGCGGCGGAATGATGAGCGTCGTTTGCGCTTTGGATGCGATGTCTTGCAGAGCGTTGCGGATGGCGAGATTTGCGGCAACGCCGCCAGCAGCGACGAGCGCACGCGGAAGTCCGAACTGTTCCTGGAATAATCGAAGCCCGACAGTGATGCGATCCACGGTGAGATCGAGAATGGCCGCCTGAAACCCGGCGCAGAGATCGGCGACATCCTGTGCCTTCGGCTCGATGAGGCGCGCGGCCTCATTGCGAACTGCGGTTTTCAAACCCGATAGCGAGAAGTTCGCATCGGGCCGCCCGAGCATCGGACGCGGAAATTCAAATCGCTTCGCATCGCCGAGCATCGCGGCGCGCTCGACCTGCGGTCCGCCGGGATAGGGCAGGCCCAGCATTTTCGCGATCTTGTCGAAAGCCTCGCCCATCGCGTCATCGAGCGTGGTGCCGAGCCGGACATATTTGCCCACACCAAGCACTGCGACGATTTGCGTGTGTCCGCCCGATGCGAGAAACAGACAGTACGGGAATCCAAGCCCCGATGTCAGGCGCGGCGTTAGCGCATGCGCCTCAAGATGATTGACGGCAATCAGCGGCGTCTTGCGAACGAGCGCGATGGCCTTCGCTGTTGTCAGCCCCACAATCACGCCGCCGATCAGTCCCGGCCCCGCCGCAGCTGCGACCGCGCTCAGTTTGTCGAAGCCGATTTCCGCCTCGGTCATGGCTTTGCCGATGATGCCATCCAGCATGTCGACATGGGCGCGCGCTGCGATCTCTGGCACGACGCCGCCATAGGGGGCATGTTCGGAAATCTGCGAACGCACGACATTGGAAAGGATCCGTCCGCCGCCGTCAGGCAGACGCTCGACCACGGCCGCTGCGGTTTCATCGCAGGTGGTTTCGATCCCAAGCACCAATGTCCGCTTGCCGGCTGCCAAAGTCCGCTCTCGATTTTCCGTTGTGAATTCTTGTCTTGCCTTCGCCGCGAAACAGGCGCTTTCCTGACATTGCCGCCTGCCCGGAGGTCATATCGTGAATTCGTCATGTCGGCCATCTTTTCACCGGCTAATCTGCGCCGATGTGACAAAGGCTTGAAGGCATGGCCGTCCTCGTAACCCGCCCGGCGCCGGACAATGAGAAGACTGCGAAAGTGCTTGCCGCGCGGGGGTTCGAGCCGCTGCTGTCGCCGACGCTGCGGTTCGAGGCGATGCCGTTCTACGACGATCATGGCGCGGCCTATGACGGCGTGATTCTGACGAGCGCCAACGCGGTGCGCGCGCTTCGCGATCACGAGTTCAATTCCAGACTGGTCGGTCTGCCGTCGTTCGCTGTCGGCGAGCACACGGCGGAAACGGCTCGGCAAGCGGGATTCACCAACATCATTGCGGCGAAAGGCGACGCAGGCGTCTTGCGCGACGTCATCGCCAAAAGCGCGGCCTCCAAAGTCATCAGGAAGGGAGCGACCCTTTGTTATATTGCGGGGGCGGATCTCGCCCGCGATCTCGCGGCCGAACTCGGCCAGCTCGGCTTTACCGTCATTACCCACACCGCCTATCGCATGATCCCGGTCGAAACCTTACCGCTTGAGACAACGGAGGCGTTCCGGACCGGACTCATCGGGGCCGTGCTGCATTTTTCCCGCCGCAGCGCGCGTGCGTTCGTTGCTGCCGTAAGGTCGGGCGGCGTCGAGGTGTCTGCACTGGCTCTGCCGCAATACTGCATTTCCGACGCGGTCGGGATGATATTGCGCGATGCGGGCGCGATGAAGGTGACGATCGCTGCTGCGCCGAACGAGGACGCATTGATCGGTACTTTGGCCGAGGGCTTGAAACGGCCTTGATGGGACTCGAATCTGCTAGGCTATGACGACACATATGGGTTCCGATGGACGACGATAAGCAGGACGACACAGCTTCGCCGGGCAGCGCGCGCAAGCGCCCGCCGCCGACTATCGACCTGACGGCGGCGAGCGTGTCGGACAGTTCAAGCGGCTCCGGTCAATCGGGGCCGTCGGCATCGTCTGAGCAGAAACCGCGTAAATCCTGGCGCGACCGGTTTGCCGCGATGCGAGCAGCGATGACGCCGCGATTTCGTAAATCGACGGCGTCTGTCCCCAAGCAGCCGAAGCCTGTCCGCAATGCATTCTTGTCGATGCTCGTCGCAGGTTTCACCGGCGCGATTGCGGCGCTGCTCGTTCTCGGCGCGTGGTGGTTTGCGGATTCATCCGGCGGGTCGAGCCGCATCCTGTCGCGCTTTCCATCGACCACCGCCAAAAGCGACATGGAGTCGCCGGGCAAGCGCGTGACCAAGGCCGACGCGAAAGCACCGGTATCGTCGCCCGATCCGGCGTTTACGGCGCGCATCGATGCGCTGGAAAAATCCGTCGCGTCGCTGCGCTCAGACCTCGACGAGATCAAGGCGGCGCCGGCGCCTGCTCCCGATACCAGCGCAATCGAAGAACGGATGTCGAAGATCGAGCGGGCAACCGTTGCGCTGACCGGCGAAATGGCTTCAACGCAAAAGGCCGCGTCGGACGATCCGCGCTTGCGGCGCATCGCGGTTGCCGCGACGCTCGATGCCGCTGTCAACCGTGGCGAGCCTTATGCGGTCGCGCTTTCCGCCGCCAGGTCGGCGGCCGATGACGCGTCGATTCTTCAGCCGCTCGATCAGTTCGCGGACAAGGGAGTTCCGCCGGCGTCTGTATTGAATCGCGAACTGATCGGGCTGCTCACTCCGACAAAGCCGCCGCCGCCGCCGCCGCAGCCGTCAGGCGTGCTTGATCGGCTGACGCAGAGTGCGTTGAAGCTCGTTCGCGTCCGCCGCGTCGATGACGATGAAGCCGCAAGAATCGCCGCCAGAGCCACAAGCGCCGCGCGCCGTGACGACCTCGCCGCCGCACGCCGTGAGATCGAGCCGTTGTCGGGGCCGGATCGCGCGCCGCTTGCGGCTTGGATCGAAAAAGTCGACGCGCGCGAAGCGGCGCTGGCGGCAGCGAGGCAATTTGCATCGAATGCAGCGGCCACGCTTCCGAAACCGGCGCAGTAGGAACAGACATGATCCGCATCATCCTGTTTCTGTTCTTTGTCGGCGCGGTTGCTCTCGGTCTTGCAATCGTCGCGGATCAGGGCGGCGATGTGTCGTTGCAATGGGGCGCGTGGCGTGCCGATCCGCCGGTGCTGGTGTTTCTGCTCTGCGTGGTGCTGACGGCTGCCGCGCTCATTCTGACGTGGAGTTTCGCGCGCGGCATTTACCGGATGCCGGGCCGCATCCGACATTCGCGTCACGAACGCCGTCAGGCCAAAGGCCGCCACGCCATTACGCAGGGTCTGATCGCGATAGGGACCGGCGATCATTTCGCAGCACGGCATCACGCCGATGTTGCGCGCCGCCTTGCGCATCACGATCCGCTGGCGTTGCTGCTCCATGCCCAGTCGGCGCAGTTGAATGGCGACCGCGACGGCGCGCAGCGTGCGTTTCACGCGCTGGCCGAGCGCGAGGACACCCGCGTATTGGGTCTGCGCGGTTTGTTCATCGAGGCGCAGCGCCGCGACGATGCGCTGACTGCGGTGGCAATGGCGGAAGAAGCGTTAAAGACAGCGCCAGCATCTGCGTGGGCCTCGCATGCGGTTCTCGGATTCCGTTGCAGCCGTGGCGACTGGGACGGCGCGCTGCAAATCCTCGAAAACGATCTCGCATCGGGCTTGATCGATCCGATTCCTTATAAACATCAACGCGGCGTGTTGCTGACCGCGCGCGCGCTCGATCTGGAAACGTCGGATCGCGACAAATCGCGCGAAAGCGTAATGGAGGCTGTGAAGCTCGCGCCGACGCTCGTTCCCGCCGCGACGCTCGCAGCAAAATTCTTGAGCGAGTCGAATCAAACCCGCCGCGCGATGCGCATCGTGGAAGTTGCGTGGACCGCCCAGCCGCATCCCGATCTCGCCGATGCCTACGCGCATATTCGTTTGGGCGACTCGGCCGTGCAGCGTCTATCCCGCGTCGAGTCGCTCGCAGCGAAAGCACCTTCGCATATCGAGAGCGCACTCGCGGTCGCGCATGCCGCCATCGAGGCCAGCGAATTCGCCAAGGCGCGCGATGCCCTCAAGCCTTTCATCGATGCGCCGACGCAGCGTGTCGCGTTGCTGATGGCTGAACTTGAACGTGCCGAACATGGCGACAGCGGAGCGGCGCGTGCCTGGACGTTGCGTGCGGTTCGTGCAGCGCATGATCCGGTATGGACGGCGGATGGATATGTGTCGGATCGCTGGCGTCCGGTGTCGCCCGTCACGGGACGTATCGATGCGTTTCAGTGGCTGACGCCGCTCGCCGCACTTCCATCCGACAAGCCGAACGCGATCGATGCGATGATAGCGGACGACACAATGCCGGCACTGCCGCGCGTGGAACTGCCAAGCACGCCGCCGCCAACGCAGGATAATTCGCCAGGCGTCGCATCCACGGCACCCCCGCAAATTGCGCCGCCGTCTGCTGCGGCACCGGCCGCGCCGCCCGTGTTCCGTCCGCGCCGCGAGATCGAGAAAATCGACGCCGGACGGCTGCCGCCCGTCATTCCCATCGTTCGCGCGCCGGACGATCCGGGCGTCTCCGACGACGCGCCGCCAGACGAGGAGTTTGCCGATTCGATGCATCCCGAGCACTTGCAGCCGGGCGGCTGGCGGGGCTTTTTATCGCGCCTTGTCAGTTGATTAGAGATTTCATCGGCCAGCGTTCTTGCAAAGCCGGGCGCTGGCCAGTATCAGGTGCGGACACCGAAAGTACCGGTTTCAAGACTCTCGCCGCCTTAGCTCAGTTGGTAGAGCACATCATTCGTAATGATGGGGTCGTAGGTTCGAATCCTATAGGCGGCACCAGTCCTTTTGATGATCCGTGCGCGGCACCGCCGCACTTTCGGCTTCCGATTTAGTTGTTACACTCCCGCCACTTCAACAGGTGCTGACCGCGCGCAAGCCGCGGCAGTGGGGAGGAACAATATGACTTCACGACGCGCCGCGATCTCTCTGATCGCGATGAGCATTCTTGCTACTTTTTCTGCCACCGGCGTTTCCGCGCAGGACTATCCGACGCGGCCGGTGAAATGGGTGGTCGGATATCCGCCCGGCGGCGCGACTGACATTCTCGCCCGCCTGATCGGCCAGCGTCTGTCGGAGCGGTTGAACCAGCAGTTCATCATCGAAAACAAGCCGGGCGCCGGAAACAATGTAGGCACGGAGTCGGTCGTGAACGCCGATCCCGATGGCTACACGCTACTGCTCGTCAACCCCGCGAACGGCATCAACGCCTCGCTCTACGCCAAACTCAATTTCAACTTCATCCGCGACATCGCGCCGGTTGCCGGGATTTTACGCTCGCCGAACGTGATGGTGGTGCCTGCGGACTTCCCCGCGAAAACGGTCGCGGAGTTCATCGCCTACGCAAAAGCCAATCCCGGCAAGATCAACATGGCATCTTCGGGTAACGGCACCTCGGTCCATCTGTCGGGCGAACTGTTCAAATCGATGACCGGCATCGACATGCTGCATGTGCCGTACAAGGGCGCGGCACCGGCGCTCACCGATATGCTGGCCGGCCGCGTACAGGTGATCTTCGACAATCTGCCGTCGGCGATTCAGCACATCAAGGCCGGTACGCTGCGCGCGCTTGCCGTGACGACCGAAACGCGTTCGCCGCAATTGCCGGACGTTCCGACAGTTGCCGAGACTGTGAAAGGCTATGAGGCCAGTGCGTGGTTCGGCATGGGTGCTCCGAAGAACACGCCGCGTCCGATCATCGAGAAGCTCAACAAGGAAGTGAACGCCATTCTCGCCGAGCCCGCGATGCAAAAGCGACTTGAAGAACTTGGCGGCGTGCCGCTGATCGGTACGCCTGAGGATTTCGGCAAGATCATCCAGTCCGAAACCGAAAAATGGGCGAAGGTCGTGGAATTCGCCAAGATCAAGGTCGATTGAACGAGCGATCATCCGGGCGATGGAGAGCAAATCCCTGTCGCCCGGTTGACCGTCAGGCTTCCGCGTCCTAGCTGTTTTTCAACGAGCATAGCGAGGCGCCCGTGAGTTTAGCCGAAACCTTAGAGCGGCCCGATACCCGCAAGCCTTTGATCCCGCCGTTTCCTCCGCGCGCCTCGGAAAATCTGTCCGCGTGGGGCCGGCTCGCCGCGATCCGCAACAACGCGATCGCAAGCTGGGGTCCGCGCGCCTATGAGGAAGAAATCGTTCGCGGCCGGTTTCTCGGGCGCAGCAGCTTCATTCTCAATCGTCCCGACGCGATCAAGCATGTGCTGGTCGACAATTACGAAAACTATACGCGCACGCCTGCCGGCATTCGCGTGCTTCAGCCGATTCTCGGAGAAGGACTTCTGCTCGCCGAAGGCCGCGCCTGGAAAAATCAGCGCCGCACGTTAGCACCCGCCTTCGCGCCGCGCGCGATGTCGACGCTGGTGCCGCACATGCTGTCGGCGACCGACGATGCGGTTACGGCACTCTCCATGTCTTGCGGCGCGCCGGTCGATCTGCGCGAAGCGATGCAGCGTCTCGCGCTCGACATTGCCGGACGCACGATGTTCTCGTTCGAGATTGAGCGGCACGGCACGTCGTTGCGCAATTTCGTCAACGAGTACGGCGCGCGCCTCGCGCGCCCTCGCTTTCTCGATCTCGTGTTGCCGCCGGGCTGGCCGAGCCCGCAAGATATTTCGCGCGCATTATTTAGACGCCGTTGGACGCGTTTCATGCGCGGGCTGATTGCCGAGCGCCGCGCCATGAGCAACGGCGAAGCCGCGCCGCGCGACCTGTTCGATCTGATGGTGGCCGCGCGCGATCCCGAAACCGGTCAGGCGTTCACCGACGAACAGTTGGGCGATCAGGTCTCGACCATGATTCTTGCAGGGCATGAGACCACAGCGACGGCTTTATTCTGGGCGCTTTACCTTTTGTCGCTCGATCCGGCGACGCAGGATCAGGTCGCGGCGGAAGCGAAAACGGCATTGGCCGGCGGCGCGCTCGATGCGGCGAAGCTGCCGTTCACGCGCGCGGTCATCGACGAGACCATGCGTCTTTATCCCCCGGCATTTCTGATTGTGCGCGCGGCGGCGGGCGCGGACATGATTGCCGGGATGCCGGTCGCGAAGAAGGACGTGGTGATGATTTCACCCTGGCTGCTGCATCGGCACGAAAAATTGTGGGATGCGCCGAATGAATTCCGCCCGTCGCGGTTCATGCCGGGCAATACGCCGCCGGATCGCTTCGCGTATCTGCCGTTCGGCGTCGGCCCGCGCGTTTGCATCGGGGCGCAGTTTGCACTCACCGAGGCAACGCTGGCGCTGGCAAAACTTGTGAATGCGTTCCGCGTCGAATTGCTCGACAGAGATCCGGTGACGCCGGTCGGCGTGGTGACGACGCAGCCGGACCGGTCGCCGATGTTTCGTATCGTGCGCCGCTAAAAAGCCGTCGCATTTTCGCGCGCCGCGTTGCTGCGATGCAATCGCATCTCCCATCCTAAAGTCGCACGCTGGATTCATTCCCGGCGCGTCCAAGCGTCGCATCTGTTCAATCGCTGTTGCAAATCACGTCCCCAACCCTTTGTCTTGCGCCCAATCAAAAGGGCTGGTCCGCCAAGGACCGGGATAAAGGGGAGAACGTCATGACGACATCGAAGAAAGACAAGGCTACGACGCGCCGCCGCTTCCTCGAAGCGGCAGCCGCGACTGCGGCAACAGCCGTCGCTGCGCCCGCGATCGCGCAGACTGCGGGTCCAATCAGCATGCGCTGGCAGAGCACATGGCCTGCGAAGGATATTTTCCACGAATACGCGCTCGACTTCGCCAAGAAGGTCAACGACATGACCGGCGGCGATCTCAAGATCGAAGTGCTTCCAGCCGGCGCGGTCGTGCCGGCATTCGGGCTGCTCGACGCTGTGTCGAAGGGAACGCTCGATGGCGGCCACGGTGTGCTCGTCTATCACTACGGCAAGCAGAACGCTCTGGCGCTGTGGGGCTCGGGTCCGGGCTACGCGATGGACGCCAACATGCTTCTCGCCTGGCACAAATACGGCGGCGGCAAGGAGCTTCTCGCCGAACTTTATCAGTCGATCGGCGCCAACGTCGTGTCGTTCCCTTACGGGCCGATGCCGACGCAGCCGCTGGGCTGGTTCAAGAAGCCCGTCACCAAAGCCGACGATTTCAAGGGCGTGAAGTACCGCACCGTCGGCATTTCGATTGACGTGTTCACCGGCCTCGGCGCCGCGGTGAACGCGCTTCCCGGCGGTGAAATCGTATCTGCAATGGATCGCGGCCTGCTCGATGCGGCGGAATTCAACAACGCTTCGTCCGACCGTATCCTCGGCTTCCCGGACGTCTCGAAGGTCTGCATGTTGCAGAGCTATCACCAGAATGCCGAGCAGTTCGAGATCATGTTCAACAAGGACAAGTACAACGCCTTGCCGGACAAGATGAAGGCGATCATCGCAAACGCCACGGAGGCTGCGGGTCAGGACATGGCGTGGAAAGCGATCGACCGCTATTCCAAGGACTATGAGGAGATGCAGACCAAGGACAACGTCAAGTTCTACAAGACGCCGGACTCGCTTCTGCAAAAGCAGCTTGAAGTCTACGACGAGGTCGTAACGAAGAAGGCCGCCGATAATCCGTTGTTCAAGAAGATTGTCGATTCGCAAATGGCTTTCGCCAAGCGTGCAACGCAGTGGGAGCAGGATACGGTGGTCAACCGCCGCATGGCCTACAACCACTACTTCGGGCCGAACGCGAAGAAGAAGACCTGATTCTACTAGATCAAGTAAGGCAACATCCGGGACCGTTCTCCCGGGTGTTGCATTGCATTGTTGATATGACCTTTCCGGTTTGAACCCTGCACACGCGGCTAACATGAGCGTCCAGCGATTTCTTCATACCATCGACGGCGTCAGCACGTTCATGGGCAAGGCATCGGCCTGGCTCATCATGGGCCTGATGGGTCTCGTCTGTGCCGAAGTCTTCAAGCGTTACATCCTGAACATGCCGACGGCGTGGATCTTCGACGCCTCCAACATGTTCTACGGAACGCTGTTCATGATCGGCGGCGCCTATACGCTGGCGCAGAACGCGCATGTCCGCGGCGACTTCCTCTACAGTTCGATGAAGCCGCGCACGCAGGCGACGCTCGACATCGTGCTCTACGTCGTGTTCTTCCTTCCCGGCATCGCGGCTCTGGCCTATGCGGGATGGGACTACGCGCTGGATTCGTATCGCATCAACGAGCACTCCAACGTCACCGCCGACGGGCCGCCGGTCTACCAGTTCAAATTCATGATCCCGCTCGCGGGCGTGCTGCTGCTGCTGCAAGGCGCCGCCGAAATCGTGCGTTGCGTGGTCTGCCTGCGGACGGGCGAATGGCCGAGCCGCCTGAGGGACGTCTCCGAGATCGATGTCATCGAGGAGCAGCTCGCTGGCAGCGAATATGTCGATGAAGAGTCGAAGAAGATCGCCATCGAGCACGCACAGGACATTGAGGAAAGCGCCCGGCAGCGCGGCATGGGCGGAGACTTGCAGAAATGAGCGATCCCGCACTCGGTCTTTTGATGCTCGTCCTCATCGTGGTTGTCATCATGATGGGTTTCCCCACGGCGTTCACGCTGATGGGACTTGGCATGTTCTTCGGCTTCTTCGCCTACCACCGCGCCGGCGAAGCATGGGATGCCAATCATATTTTCGATCTGATGGTCCAGCGCACTTACGGCGCGATGACCAACGACGTGCTGATTTCCATCCCGCTATTCGTGCTGATGGGCTACGTCATGGAGCGCGGCGCGCTCGTGGACAAGATGTTCTACGCGATCCAGCTCGCATTCCGCCGCGTCCCGGCGTCGCTGGCGGTCGCAACGCTGATCGTCTGCACATTCTGGGGAATTGCATCGGGTCTTGTCGGTGCGGTCGTCGTGCTGATGGGCGTCATTGCATTCAATCCGATGCTGAAGGCCGGATACGATGTGAAGCTCGCGTCGGGCGTCATCACCGCCGGAGGCACGCTCGGAATTCTCATTCCGCCCTCTGTGATGATTATCGTCTACGCGGCAGTCGCCGGGCAGTCGGTTGTGAAGCTCTATGCCGCCGCGATGTTTCCCGGATTCTTCCTTTCGTTCCTCTATCTCGTCTACATCATCGGCTGGGCGGTGCTGAATCCGAAGATCGCGCCGAAATTGCCGGAGAGCGAAACGCGCGTTCCGGTGCGGCCGTGGATTACGCAGCTTCAGCGCGACTATTCCGACAAGATGTTGCCCGCGCTGCTTGCCGCGGCGCTGTCGCCAGCTAAGGCCTTGGGGATTACTGCGGACGGCGTGCGGGTGAGCTATCTGCTGCTTCTGAAAAACCTCAGCTTCGCGCTTGTTCCGCTCATACTCACTGTTGCCACGCTATGGGGCGCCTGGTGGTACGTCGTCATTCACCAGCAGGCGGATGCACCGTCGCAGGTCGTTGCGGCGGCTTCCGAGCGTGCAAAAGCCCCTTCGCAGCCGTCGTCAACGGTCGCTGAACCGGCGGAGGAGAAACTTCAGGAACTTGGAAGTGCCGCTGAGAAATCGGGTTCGGCGGATTCAAACGAACCGGAAGTTTTGCAGCAAATGGGCAGTGCGGATCTGCGCGATCTGGTCAAGGCCGCACCTTCGGAGGCGGGGCCGCCGCCGGAGTTCTACACCTACTTCGCTTTCATCTGCGCCATCTTCGCTCTGCTGCTGTTCTACTATTACTGGACCATGCGCGCCGAGCAGTTCGAGGTGCTGCGGCTGCTGACGACATCGACCATGCCGCTCGGCATTCTCACCGTCGTCGTGCTTGCGGTCATTCTGCTCGGCATCACGACGGCAACCGAGTCTGCGGCGGTGGGCGCGGCGGGCGCATTCCTGCTCGCCTTCCAGGCGCGCACGCTCGACTGGAAACGCACCAAGGAAGCGGTCTTCCTCACGGCGAAGACGACCTCGATGGTGTGCTGGCTGTTTGTCGGATCGGCATTGTTCTCGGCTGTGTTCGCGATCCTCGGCGGTCAGGCATTGCTTGAGAGCTGGGTTCTGTCGCTGAATATGACGCCCGTGCAGTTCATGATTCTGTCGCAGGCGATCATCTTCATCCTCGGCTGGCCGCTGGAATGGACCGAGATCATCGTCATCTTCGTGCCGATCTTCCTGCCGATGCTCAAGCACTTCAACATCGACCCGATTCTCTGGGGCACGCTGGTGTTCGTGAACTTGCAGGCGGCGTTCCTGTCGCCGCCGGTCGCGATGTCGGCCTTCTATCTCAAGGGCGTTGCGCCGAAGCACGTCACGCTCAATCAGATTTTCGCCGGCATGATGCCTTACATGCTGATCGTGATCGTCTGCATGGTGCTGATGTATATCTGGCCCGGCATGACACTCTGGCTGCCGAACTATCTCTACGGGAATTGACGCGGCAGAGCGCGCTCTGCTCGTCTTGCCGGGGCCCCGGCTGCTCCCTAGATTGGCGGGATGAGCGAGTCCCATTCCCTGTTCACGGTTCTGCGGCAGACCGCCGACGCGCAGGTCGCCGACGCCATCGAGCAATTGGTGGCCAAGGGTGCCGATCACGAACTCAATCGGATCAATTTGATCGATTTTTCAGCCCGATACGCCCTTCCCGAAGAGAAGGTGCTGTCGGGCTTTCTTCATGCGTCGCGGCTCGGCATTTTCGACATGACGTGGAATGTGCTGTGTCCGGGCTGTAGCGGCGTGCTGGGCGCGCATGACACGCTGAAAGCCTTGAGTCCGGAGGACTATCATTGCGGGCTTTGCGCCTGCGGATACGAGGTGTCCATCGACGAACAGGTCGAGGTCGCCTTCACGGTCAGCCCGCGCATCCGGCGCATTGGCGCGCACGATCCGCATACGCTGCCGCTGTGGGACTATTGGCGGCAGATGTTCTGGAGTTCGGGTATCGACATTTCGGAAGACTCGTTCGAGCGGCTGGTCGACGAAGCGACATTGGAAGCCATCGAGTTGCCGGACGGCGAGAAGGCGGTGATCTCGCTTCAGCTGCCTGCGCAATTCGTCATCGTCTTCGAGCCCGTGACCCATACGGCGCTCTTTCTCGACGTGAAGGGCGAGCCGACGCGCGACAAGCAGACGGCGTCGCTCACATTCGACGGCGCCCACGCGCCGACCGGCACCGTCGAAATGCGTCCCGGACCCTTGCGTCTCACTTTGGAGAACCGCGCCGGACATCGCGTGCTACCGGCGGTGTGGATTGCCGGCGATGCGCTTCACGATCTGCTCGGCAAGCGCAAGCCTATCGTGACCGCCAAGCGCATTCTGGCGAACCAGACGTTCCGCGATCTTTATAAGGCCGACAATCTCAACATCGACCAGCGGTTGAAGATCACGTCGCTCACATTCCTGTTCACCGATCTGAAAGGCTCGACCGCGCTTTACGAGCGCGTCGGCGATCTCGCCGCGTTCGATCTGGTGCGCGCGCATTTCCGTGCGCTGCTCGAGATCATCGCGTCGGAAGCGGGCGCGGTTGTCAAAACCATCGGCGACGCGGTGATGGCGACGTTCGTGCGGCCGGATCAGGCGATTGCCGCAGGCCTGCGGATGCGCGAGGCGATGGAGCAGCTCAACAGGGAGCGCGGTACCCAGGATCTGATGGTCAAGATCGGAATCCACGAAGGCGCGTGTCTGGCCGTGATGCTCAACGAACGGCAGGACTATTTCGGCCAGACCGTCAATATCGCTGCCCGCGTTCAGGGTCAGGCAACCGCGCAGGCGATCAATGCCACCGAGCCGGTGGTGAAATCACCCGCCGTCATGGAACTGTTGCGCAATGCCGGACTGACGCCGACGGAGAAAAGCGTCGAACTCCGCGGCATCGCCGACAAGGTCGTGATTTACGAAATTCCCTGACGTTTCAATTCGCCCAGTAACATTGCCAGAGTTTCATTTTCGGGCCATAGAACGCTGAGATTTTGTGTTCTAAAAATGTGGTCATGACGCGACTTTCGATTGCAGACATTGATGCTGGATAAACTGCGCCAATTCATTTCCGACGTCGTATCCCCGGCCGGTCAGGACAAGCGGACTTTCGCCGATGGCGACTATCGCCTTGCTGCGACGGCGCTCCTGATCCATGTGATCTCGCTCGACGGTGAGCCGTCGGACACTGAAAAGCGCAAACTTCATGCCCTGCTGGAATATCGCTTCAACCTCGATCCCGGCACCGCCGACAAACTGATTGCCGACGCAACGCTGGTCGAGGGCGAGGCCGTCGATCTCTACCATTTCACCAGCGTAATCATGCGCGAGGTCAACGAGGAAGGCCGGCTGCGGATCGTCGAAATGATGTGGGAACTGGTCTATGCCGACGGCTATGTGAGCGAGTTCGAGGACAATATCGTCTGGCGGGCCGCTGATTTACTTGGGATTTCGGCGCACGAGCGGATCAACCTCAAGCATCGCGTTGCCGACGGCAGGCTAGCTTCCGATCCCGCCTCATGAGTAAAATGAGCCTGCCATTTTTTCGCTTCGCCTTTTGAACCGATCCCGGCCTCAGGGCGACAAGACCAAAATGATATTGAAGTGCATGCATGACTGATCGCGTCACGTTGATTACGGGTGCCTCCTCCGGCATCGGCGCGGAGTTTGCGCGTATCTTTTCGTCGAACGGCTGCAAGACGGTCCTCGTCGCACGGCGCGAAGATCGTCTCAACCAGCTTGCCGACGAAATTGCTGCGACCGGCAAGGCACGGCCGCTGACAATTTCCTGCGACCTCAAGGCACCCGGCGCCGGCGATGTCGTCGCCGACAAGCTCAAGGCAATGAATGCCGAGGTCGAGACCGTGGTCAACAATGCAGGCTTCGGTCTGTTCGGCAACGCCATCGAACTCGACCGCGCCGAGCAGCTCGCGATGGTCGACATTAATGTGCGTGTGCTGACCGATCTGTCGCTGCGCTTTTCCGACAGCCTGATCCGCAACAAAGGCGGCATGCTGAATGTCGCGTCGATCGCATCGTTTTTGCCGGGTCCGCGCATGGCGGTCTATTACGCCACCAAGGCTTATGTCCTGTCGTTCACCGAGGCGATGCGCGGCGAACTTGGACCGAAGGGCGTGCGGGTGACGGCTCTGTGTCCGGGTCCGGTGCCCACCGAATTTCAGAACCGTGCCGGATTTCAGGCGGGCCTGGATTCCGCGATCCTTAGCGTCTCGGCTGCCGCAGTGGCGCGTGCCGGCTATCGCGGGCTGATGAACAACAAGCGGGTGGTTTTGCCCGGTGTCGGCGTGCGGATGATCCCGTTTCTGCTGCGGTTTGCGCCGCGCAGCCTGGTGCTGGCGTCGGTCGCCCGCGTTCAGCAGAAACGCTGATTGCCTGCTTTTGCAGGCAGGGTGCGCGAAAAGTCGGCTCGACGGCCCCGTAGCAACAAAATATTCTCATAATCGCGTTTTAATGCTTCGGCTTCGTTGTTATCGGCGTTTGAAGAAGACTTTTCATGCTGCCTTCGGAGTTTGGTCTTTCGACCTGCGGTAAATACACCGCGCTTCCCGTGCTCATCGTTCTGCACGGCCCAATGTCCACGCCCGGACGCGTCGGCAACGCGTTGCGCGCGATGGGCCATCCGCTCGACATTCGCAAACCCGTGATCGGCGATCCGCTGCCGGAGTCGCTGGAGAATTATGCCGGCGCGATCGTATTCGGCGGCCCGATGAGCGCCAACGACAAGGACGATTTCATCAAGCGCGAGATCGACTGGCTCGTGACGCCTCTCAAAGAGAACAAGCCCTATCTCGGCATCTGTCTCGGCGCGCAGATGCTTGCAAAGCATCTTGGCGCAAATGTCGCGCCGCATCCGCAGGGCCGCGCCGAGATCGGCTATTACGCGATTCGCCCGACCGATGCGGGGCGCAGGCTCTGGGCGCGCTGGCCGGATCAGGTCTATCAGTGGCACCGCGAAGGGTTCGATTTGCCGGCGGGGTGCGAACTGCTTGCCGAAGGCGACGACTTTCCGGTGCAGGCCTATCGCTGCGGCAACAGCTTCGGAATTCAGTTTCATCCGGATCTGACGCAGGCGATGCTGCATCGCTGGACCACGCGTGGGCACGAGCGGCTGTCAATGCCGGGTGCGCGCAGCCGCGACGAACATTTCCACGGCCGCCTGCTCCACGACCGCTCGGAGCGGGAATGGCTGTCGGCATTTCTCGACGGCTGGCTGCATCGTCCGCCTGCGCCCGCCTTGCCTCAGGCTTCGTCCGCTGACATCGTGTCCGTTGCCGCCGAATAGGCGCAACGCGAGGCGAAATGGACCGGGACGGTTTCGCACGATTGCTGCATGACTTCACGCTGTCCGCCGAATCCCGCGACGGCGAACGCTTCGCACGCCATTTCACTGAAGACGCCATCTACTACGACTACATCTACGGACCCCACAAAGGCCGCGCCGAAATCGCGCATATGATGGAGCACATGTTCCATCGTGACGCCGACGACTATCGCTGGGAAATGTTCGATCCGGTGTTCGAGGACGGCATGGGCTATGCTTGGTCGCTGTCGAGCTTTCGTTCGCGCGTTCCGCAATTCGAGGGCCAGCGCGTTGTGATCGACGGCATGAGCCGCTTTCTCATTCGCGGCGGATTGATTTCGGAGTATCGCGAATCGGTGAATGGCGGCGTCGCGATGGCGCAGCTGGGCGTCGAGCCCGAACGCATGGCGAAAGTTTTCAAGCGATGGACCGGATGGCTGAAAGACCGCCCCGAAACGGTGAACTATCTCGCGCGTCCGGGAAAAGTGCTGGACAAATAGCACAATTGGAATGACGCCAGAACGGATCGGAAAGATCCGCAGCGCAACAGGGGAAATGCCATGAGCTACAAGGACATTCTCTACGCGGTCGACAAACGCATCGCGACCGTCACGCTCAATCGCCCGGATCGCCTCAATGCGTGGACGCCGGTGATGGAGCAGGAGGTCCGCACCGCGATGGAAGCGGCTGCGAAGGATGACGGCGTGCGCGTCATCGTTCTGACCGGAGCGGGCCGCGGCTTCTGTGCGGGCGCGGATATGGATGCATTGAAAGGTCTCGATCCCGACGACATCAAGAGCAATCGCTGGATGGCGCCTCACGATATGGATCGCCGCCCGGACTGGCAGGCGCGCTACTCTTACTATCCTGCGATTCCGAAACCCGTCATTGGCATGCTGAACGGGCCGACCGCCGGCATCGGATTCGTTCATGCACTCTATTGTGACGTTCGCTTTGCGGCGGACACGGCGGTGTTCACCACGGCATTTTCGCGGCGCGGACTGATCGCAGAACACGGCATCAGCTGGATGCTGCCGCGCATCGTCGGCCATGCGAATGCACTCGACCTATTGATGTCCGCGCGCCGCTTTGATGCCGGCGAGGCGTTCCGCATGGGCCTCGTCAATCGGGTCTTTCCGGCGGACAAGCTGCGTGACGAGACATTCGCCTATGCGCTCGAACTTGCCGATTTTGTCTCGCCGCGCTCGATCCGCGTCATCAAGCGGCAGCTTTACGACGTGCCGTTTCAGACATTGTCGGAAGCGACCATCGACGCCAACCGTGAAATGTCAGCGGCGTTTCGCGCCACCGATTTCCGCGAAGGCGTCGCAAGTTACATCGAAAAAAGGCCGCCGCGTTTTACCGGCAGCTGAGTCGCATCAGGTCGCCTTGGTCACAATATCGATTTCGTGTGTCAGCGTGCGGTGAACCGGGCATTTGTCGGCGATTACCATCAATGATTTGCGCTGCTCGTCGTCGAGCTTGCCGTCAATTGTAATGTCGCGCGTGATGCGGCTGATCATGCCCTCCTGCGTTTCGCAGGTTTCGCAATCCTTGGCGTAAATCTGGCTGTGCTTGAGTTTCACGGTGACGCGATCCAGCGGAATGTTTTTCCGTTGCGCATACATCCGCATCGTCATCGATGTGCATGCGCCCAGTCCCGCCAGCAGGAAATCGTAAGGACCGGGACCGGAATCGAGGCCGCCGACATTGACCGGTTCGTCCGCGATCATGCGATGCGGGCCGACCGAGACGACCTGCTGATACATGCCCTGGCGTGTTTCCATCACGACGACGCCATCGGTCATTTCCGGCACTTCGGCTTCCGCTGGTATGTCCAGATAGCGCGCGGCCCATGACGCGATCATGTCGGCAACGAACGACGCATCGCGTTTCTGCGTCAACAGATGGTCCGCGCCCGCGAGCGAAATGAAGTTCTTCGGATGCTTCGCCGCCACAAAAATGCGCGTGGCGTTGTCGATGCCGACATAGTCGTCGGTCGGCGAATGAAAAATCATCAACGGCTTGTGAAGATTTTTCACGGCCTCGATCAGATTGTGTTCGGCGATGTCGTCGAGAAATTCACGCTTCACCTTGAAGGGCCGTCCGGACAGGGACACCTCGACCTCGCCGGATTCCCTGATGTCGTCGATCGCATCCTTGAAAAGATGCGTGACATGGGCGGGATCGGATGGCGCGCCGATGGTGGCGATGCATCTGGCTTCCGGAATTTTCGCGGCGGCCAGCAGAATAGCTGCGCCTCCGAGACTATGGCCGATCAGGATCGACGGCGCCTTGTGTGTCTGGCGCAGATAATCCGCCGCCAGCACGAGGTCGCCGATATTCGACGAGAACGTCGTGTTGGCGAATTCGCCTTCGCTGGCGCCGATGCCGGTGAAATCGAACCGCAGTGTCGCGATGCCGTGCTTCGCCAGTCCGTCGGCGATGCGCCGCGCCGCCAGCACATCCTTGCCGCAGGTGAAGCAATGCGCCAGCAGCGCGAAGGCGACAGGCGCTCCAAGCGGCAGATCGAGCGATGCGGCGAGCATCTGCCCGCCGCTGCCGGGAAACTGAAATCGTTCGGTGGGCACGGCGGCCTCCTCGGTTCGCTTGCGCTACTTACGGACTGCGAAGCCGGTACGTTACACGCACGAAAGCATCAGCGCATCTCAATGCGTTGACATGGCGCGCAGCCGCGATGTGACGAAAAAATGATCGGGGGAATTGGTGGAGCCAGGCGGGATCGAACCGCCGACCTCGTCATTGCGAACGACGCGCTCTCCCAGCTGAGCTATGGCCCCATCTTGGCCCGGTATAACGCTTAGGCCGCGAATTCGGCCATTTACAATCCACGGCAAAGCCAAGTCAAGAACGGCGGAAAGCCCTGTTTTCCGCGCGGTTTCGCCACACGTCCCTTGTTTGCAGGGCAATGAGCCGATATTTAATCGGAACTTCCCTCACGTGGATCAAAATCGCCATGCTTGCCATTATCGCGGTCATCGAACTAATTCTTCGAATCTATATCTGGCTGTTGATTGCCTCGGCGATTCTGTCGTGGCTGATCGCCTTCAATGTGGTGAACACCCGCAACCAGTTCGTCGCGGCTGTGGCTGAGTTTCTCTACAAGATCACCGAGCCGGTGCTTCGACCGATCCGCAACATGATGCCGAATTTCGGCGGGCTCGATATCTCGCCGATCATCGTGATTATCATCATTTATTTTATTCAGGTCGTATTGGAGTTGTACGTTAAACCCTACGTCTTTTGATCCGATCGCGTCTTGAACGTTCCGTGGCGTTACTCGGCTGACGGAATTGCCGTCGCGCTGCGCGTGACGCCTCGTGGCGGAGCGGATGCAATTGACGGAATCGAAACGCTGGCGGATGGCCGCAGCGTACTCAAAGTCCGCGTCCGCGCCCTCGCTGACGGTGGCGAAGCAAACAGAGCCGTGATTGCACTCTTGGCAAAATCGCTGCGCGTGGCCAAAAGCGGGGTAAGGATTTTGTCCGGCGCAACGTCGCGGCTCAAGCAGGTTGCCATCGATGGCGATCCCAAGAAGCTCGGCGAAACCTTGCGCGAATTGACCAAAGCGGAAGGAAGCTGATGGCGGCCAGGATCATCGACGGAAAAGTCATCGCTGCCGATTTGCGCGCCCGGGTCGCGGACGAAGTCGCGCGGGTGAAGCGCGAGCACGGACTGACGCCGGGTCTTGCTGTCGTGCTTGTCGGTCACGATCCGGCGTCCGAAGTTTATGTGCGCACCAAGGCGAAGCAAACCGAAGCCGCCGGCATGGCCTCGTTCGAGCACAAGCTGCCGGCGGAAACCTCGCTGAATGATTTGCTGTCGGTGATCGCACGTCTGAACGCCGACCCGACAGTGCACGGCATTCTCGTGCAACTGCCGCTCCCAAAAGGGCTGGATTCGCAGAAGGTCATCGACGCCATCGATCCTGCGAAGGATGTCGATGGATTGAACCCGGTCAATGCCGGACGGCTTGCGACGGGATTGGCCGCGCTGACGCCTTGCACACCGCTCGGCTGCGTCATTCTTGCGAAGACCGTTCACACTTCGCTGGAAGGCATGAACGCCGTCATCGTCGGCCGCTCGAATCTGGTCGGGCGTCCACTGGTTCAGCTGCTGCTGAACGAAAACGCGACGGTGACGATCGCGCATTCGCGCACGCGCGATCTGCCGAAGGTGTGCAAACAGGCCGATCTACTGCTTGCTGCGGTCGGCAGACCCGAAATGGTCAAGGCGGACTGGATCAAGCCGGGCGCGACCGTGATCGATGTCGGCATCAACCGCATTGCGAGCGCGGACGGTAAAGGCAAATTGGTCGGCGATGTCGACTATCAGGGCGCGCTGAATGTTGCGGGCGCAATCACGCCGGTGCCGGGCGGCGTCGGCCAGATGACGGTTGCGTGTCTGTTGGTGAACACGTTGCGCGCGGCCTGCGCGATCAAGGGCATCGCTGCGCCGGGTGTGTAATTCTTACTCAGCGTTAAAATGCGGCGGTCCAGAACGGCCACATGCAAGTGCGATAAGCCAGGAGATTTCTCGTTCGCCAGCCGCGATATGGGATGTGAACGCCTTGGCTGTTCTTGGCGCACCAGCCTGCGATCGAGATGGGGTCTCGCGGCATTCCCTGCATCGGATGTGCGACTGCCGTCGGCACGCTCGCAGCAATAAACGCCATTGCCAAAATCGTGAGCCAAATATTTTTCATCGTCATCTCCCGACAGGGCGCGAACGAACTCGTCAGCGAATGGCTGATAGTATCGCGTTTCGGAACGTTCGACGAGCAGGTGCAATAGCCAACGGACCAAATTCGTTGCTGCAACGCGCAACAATTACTGCGCCGTGTTTTCCAGAAATCGCCGATAGAACCGGATCATGTCCGCGTAATTCGACACGCTCAGCCGCTCGTTCGTTCCGTGAAACCGCTTGAGGTCTTCGGCTGTCGCGCGCACCGGCGTGAAACGGTAGATCGCATCCGTGACATCGATGTAGTTGCGCGAGTCGGTTGCGGCCACCATCAGTCCGGGCGCGACCAGCACGTCGGGAAACACTTCGCGAATAGTCCGATTCAGCGCGCGATAGGATTCGCTGTCCGTCCGCGACACCGGCGGCGGGTTGGTGTTGCCGGGCTTCGGCGTCACCTTGATCTTGTCGTTGGCAATCGTGCTGCGGACGTAATCAAGCACGCTGTCCTCGGTGTCGCCGGGCAGCAGGCGGAAATTGATCGTCGCGGTGGCGTTGCCGGGTAGCACGTTTTCCTTATTGCCTGCGTTGAATATCGTCAGCGCGGTCGTGGTGCGAATCGCGGCGGCGGTCGTCGGCGCCTGCTCGAGCTGTTTGCGGACAACAGGTTCGAGCAGCCAGAGATTCGACAGCGCCACGCGATTCAACAGCTGCATATGCGGCGCGGTGGTTTCCAGCGTTTCGCGCATCACGCCCTTGATCTCCGCCGGAAACGGCTTTTTCTCCAGCTTGACCAGCGCCTTTGCGACTTGCCCGATCGCGGTCTCGCGCGGCGGCAGCGACGAATGGCCCGGCGGGGCTGTCGCGCTGACGTCGAGTGTGACGTAGCCTTTTTCCGCGACACCGATCACCGCGACCGGCTGATCGACGCCCTTGATGATGCCGTCGGTGATGAGCAGGCCTTCATCGAGAATGAAATCGAGCTTCACGCCGCGCGATTGCAGCAGCTTCGCCATGCCGGTCGCGCCGCGCTTGCCGGAAATTTCCTCGTCGGCACCGAACGCGAAATAGATCGTGCGCTTCGGCTTGAAACCGGCTTTCGCCAGCAGTTCGGCGGCTTCCACAATGGAAAACAGATTGCCCTTGTCGTCCCACGAGCCGCGGCCCCAGATATATCCGTCCTTGATCGCGCCGCTGAACGGCGGCACTTCCCAATCGCCTTCGGTGCCCGGCGCAATCGGCACCACGTCCTGATGCGCGAGCAGCGCGATCGGCTTGGCGTTCGGATCGCTGCCCTGCCATGTGTAAAGCAGACTGTAGTTGGCGATAATTTCGCGCTTCACCGCGGCGCCGAATGCCGGATAGTTCGCTTCGATATGCGCGAGAATGCCGCGAAAGGCGTCGGCATTGGCGTCGGGATTTGAAACTTCGGCGATGGTCTGAAGCTGGATCGCAACCGAGAGCCGCTTGGAGACCGCATCCTCGTCGACCGGCACCTTCGCAATCGCCGCGACGTCGATCTGGCGCGATGGATTGCTGAACGTGTTGTAGGCGAGAACGCCGGCAAGCAGAACGACAGCCAGAACGACCAATGCGAGGATATTGCGGATCAATCTGAGAAAGCGGCGCATCGGCTGTCCTTCGGCGATTTATTTCTTGGCACGGGCGATGCCTTCGACGATCAGCCTCTCGGCTTCCCCGGCATCGCCCCAGCGGATCACCTTGACCCACTTCTTTGGCTCGAGATCCTTGTAGTGCTCGAAGAAGTGCTGGATCTGTTGCAGCGTGATTTCGGGCAGGTCGCTGTAGTTTTTCACCTTATCGTAGCGTTGTGTCAGTTTCGATGTCGGCACGGCCACGATCTTCTCGTCGCCGCCGGCTTCATCTTCCATGAACAGCACGCCGACCGGACGCACGGCGATCACGGCTCCCGGAACGATGGCGCGCGTGTTGGCGACGAGTACGTCGCAGGGGTCGCCGTCGTCCGACAATGTATGCGGGATGAAGCCGTAATTTCCCGGATAGCGCATCGCGGTGTAGAGAAAGCGATCCACCACCAGCGTGCCCGCCTCCTTGTCCATCTCGTACTTGATCGGCTCGCCGCCGACCGGCACTTCGATGATGACGTTCACTTCGTGGGGAGGATTGCTGCCGATGGAAATGGCGTCGATACGCATCGCAATACAGGCCCGTCTGACGATTGGATCAATGATCGGGCGGGTTTAGCGCGCCGTGACGCCGGAAGCCATTCAGGAATTCCAGGCGAACGCGACCTTGTCGAGCGACCTGGAGCCGAATGATTCGGATGAGCGCGCAACCATGCGGCCGCCGAGCGTGCGATAGAAATCGACAGCCGGCTCGTTATCCGACAGCGCCCAGATCACCATGCTCTTGAGACCGCTCTGTACAAGGTCGCGCTTGGCGGAGGTGAACAGGCGGCGGCCGAAGCCGAGACCCTGAAATTCCGGACGCAGATAGAGTTCGTAGATTTCGCCCTCGAAATGCAGGCTGCGCGCGCGGTTACGTCCATAATTCGCGTAGCCGGCGATGCGGTCGCCGAACGACAACACGCTGACGCGGCTGCCCTTGCGGATCGCCGAATCCCACCAGTTCGGCCCGCGGCGGTTGATGAGCTTTTCGAGTTCGGCGCCCGGAATGATGCCCTGATAGGCCGCGCGCCAGGCCTCGTCATGCGTCGCGGCAATCGCCGTCGCATCGGACGCCCTGGCTGGCCGGACCTCGATAAGGATCGTGCTGCTCATGGCGCAATCAAAGCAAGTCGCCGTGGCCCCTTCAAGGTCCATCATTAATTATCAGTTAACATGTGGGCTTTTTGCACCAACTGTTGCTTTTGCGTGTGCCGAAAGAGGACAGGAAAACATGGCTGGCCGCTTGGCTTGCTATCTGCCTGCGGGCAATGATCGCAGAACATGAGAAAACTTGAATTGCTCAAAGCCGCCTTGCTCGCCCTCGCGGTTAGCCTCTGGTATGGCGCGCCTGTTGCAGCGCAAGCGAAGCTCCTGCAAAAACTCGAACAGAAACTGGGGCTGCAACCGAAAGTCGGCGCTCAGGGCGGCGAGGGTTCGCCGAATCACCGGCAGGAATGGCTGCTGCCGACGACAGACCAGATTACCATGTCGCGCGCGATCCTGTTCCGTCCGGAGGGCAAAGGCCCGTTCCGGCTGGCGCTGATCGCGCATGCGTCGCCGCCGTCGCGTGACGCACGTGCGAAGATGCCGCAGCCCGAATATCCCGCACTTGCGGCGGCGCTGGTTGCGCGCGGTTTCGCGGTCATCGTTCCGCAGCGGCTCGGTCACGGCAAAACCGGAGGTCCGTATCTCGAAGACCCCGACGGCTGCGAGAACGGCGAATACACGATGTCGGCGCAAGCGACGGGCGAGGCGATCGAGACCGCGCTGAACTTCATGCGCACGCAGCCCTTCATCCGCAAGGACGCCGCCGTGGTGGTCGGCGACGATGCCGGGGGTTGGGGCGCGCTTTATCTCGCCGATCAGAATCCGAAGAGTCTTTCGTCGATTATCGTATTTGCGCCGGGGCGTGGCGGACGAAAAGACAATCGCGCCGGCTCGGTCTGTGCGCCGGACAGACTGATCTCCGCCGTGACCGATTTCGGCGACGGCGCGAAGGTGCCGGTGACGTGGTTTGTCGCGCAGAACGATTCGTTTTTTACGCCTGAGTTCTCCAAGCAACTCGCAGATGCGTTCGCCGAGGACGCAGGGCTCGTGGATTTTCAGGTTCTGCCGCCCTACAGCGACGAAGGACATGCGCTGGCGCAAACAAGCGATCAGGCGCTGATGGAGCAGATGCTTGCGAATGTGAAGGGCTTGGCGGTTCAGGCGCCCGCACCGCCGCCGCAAGGCGTTGCAGCCAAGGCAAAGCAGTAAACCGATTCAGTTGACCGGCGACTTGGCGAGAATTTCCCCCGCCGCCCGCGCGCCCGTCTCCTGCGCGCCGTGCGCGGTTGAGAAAAAATGCGGCGATGTCGCTTCGCCTGCAAAGAAAAGCCGATCATCGACGGACGCGGCGAGAACCGCGCGCTTGTCGGCGTGACCGGGCAACGCGTGCGAATACGATCCGCGCGCGAAAGGGTCCTGCGCCCAGCGCGATTCGCCGAGCGGCTTGAGTTTCTTGCGATAGTCGTTGCCGAGAATGGCGGCGATCTCGTCGATACTCGCGGCGATCAATGCGCCCTCGCCGGCATCTTCGAGTTCGCGTGCGAACTTGCCGCCGAAAAATCCTTCGATGCAGTTCTGTCCGAACGGGCGCAGATGATAAGTGCCCATCGCGGTACGCATGGTTGCCGCGCGCAGGCTGCCGTCTTTCGGCAGATCGTGTGGCTCGTCGAGTGCGAGCATGGTCTTGTCGTCGAGGCCGAGCGGAAGATTGGCGGCAGCATCAACTTTCGCAGGCAGCGCGGGATGAAAGCGGATCGATTCGTCCGCAATCAGATTGGTCGGCACGGTGACGATGACCTTGCCTGCCGTGAGCGTGCCGCGCGACGTTTCGATTTTGATGCGCGCGCCGGAATGATCGATCAGCCTCGCTTGCGTATTGAACGAGACCTTGCACGGCGCGCCGTAGGCTTCGATCAGTGCGCCGTATCCACGGCGAACGCGCCAGTTGATTTCGGTGTCCTCATACGCGTCCATGTCGAAAACCGACACGCGATCGAGTTCGACGCCGTTCACGTAAGTCGAAATCGCGTCGATCATCGGATTCCAGCGATTGCCCGGTTCGAGATAGTGGCTCGCGGCAGCATCGCGTCCGGAATGCGCGGCGGCATGCGCGCGCTCGTAAAAGGAATCCAGCGAGGCGATGAAGTCGGCGCGTTGATCTTGCGGAAATGCCTTTTCGACAGCCTGCTCGCGCCACGGCGGACGTGTCTTGTCGATTTCAAAACCAAGTTGCTCGGCAATCTGCACGAAATTGTTTTCGTCCGCCGAATGCAGCCAGCCGCATCCCAGATCGAACGGAATCCCGGCCGGTGTCATGATGGTGTGCCCGCGCCCGCCCAGACGGTCGCGCGCCTCCAGAATCAGAACCGAAAGTTTCGAGTTTTCGAGCGCGCGCGCGGCAGCAATGCCGGCTGCGCCGCCGCCGATGATCGCAACGTCGATGTCGGAGGGAAAAGACATGCGGACAAGCCTGATCCACGATTGTCATTGCCGGGCTTGACCCGGCAATCCATCACTTTTGAAGATGGATACGCGGGTCAAGCCCGCGTATGACGCCTTATGTTTACGTCAGATCCGAGCGACCAATTCAGCCCGCCAGAGCTTCCTTGGTTTTGCTGGCGCGCTTGCGTTCGGTTGCATCGAGTTCGCGCTTGCGCAGACGAATCGATTTCGGCGTGATCTCGACCAGTTCATCGTCCTCGATATAGGCCAGCGCCTTTTCCAGCGTCATCTTGATCGGAGGGGTCAGGCGCACCGCCTCGTCCTTGGATGTGGTGCGGATGTTGGTGAGCTGCTTGCCTTTGAGAATGTTGATCTCAAGATCGTTGTCGCGCGTGTGCTCGCCGACGATCATGCCACGATAGACCTTCCAGCCCGGCTCGATCATCATCGGTCCGCGATCTTCCAGCTTGAACATCGCGTAGGCAACCGCTTCGCCCTGATCGTTGGAAATCAGCACACCGTTGCGGCGGCCCTGGATGTCGCCCTTGTAAGGCAGGTAATCGTGGAACAGGCGGTTCATGATCGCGGTGCCGCGCGTGTCGGTCATCAGTTCGCCCTGATAGCCGATAAGTCCGCGTGTCGGCGCGTAGAACACGAGCCGCAAACGATTGCCGCCCGACGGGCGCATCTCGATCATCTCGGCCTTGCGCTCGCTCATCTTCTGCACGACGACGCCGGAGAATTCTTCGTCGACGTCGACGACGACTTCCTCGACCGGCTCCAGCAACTGTCCGCTGTCGTCCTTGGTGAGAACCACGCGCGGACGCGATACCGAAAGCTCAAAGCCTTCGCGGCGCATGGTTTCGATCAGGATCGCAAGCTGCAATTCGCCGCGGCCTGACACTTCCATCGAATCCTTGTCGGCGGCTTCGACGACCTTCAGTGCAACGTTGCCTTCGGCTTCGCGCAGCAGGCGGTCGCGAATGAGACGGCTTGTCACCTTGTCGCCTTCGGTGCCGGCCAGTGGCGAATTGTTGACGATGAAGGACATCGACACGGTCGGCGGATCGATCGGCTGTGCTTGAATTGGCGTATCGACCGAGGGATCGCAGAAGGTGTCGGCGACAGTGCCTTTGGTCAGGCCCGCAATCGCAACGATGTCGCCGGCTTCGGCCAGTTCAACCGGCTGACGCTCAAGACCGCGAAACGCGAGGATCTTGGTGATGCGACCGGTCTCGACGGTCTTGCCGTCGCGCGACAGAACCTTGACGCTTTGGTTGGGCTTCACGCTGCCCGAAGCGATGCGTCCGGTGATGATGCGGCCGAGATAGGGATTGGCTTCGAGGATGGTGCCGAGCAGACGGAACGGACCTTCTTCGACAGTTGGCGGCGGCACATGCTTGAGGACAAGATCGAACAGCGGCTTCATGCCGTTCGCATTGTCTTCTGGCGTCGTGCCCATCCAGCCGTTCTTGCCCGAGCCGTAGAGAATCGGAAAATCGAGCTGCTCGTCGGTGGCGTCGAGTGCTGCGAACAGATCGAACACCTCGTTGAGAACTTCGTTGGCGCGCCCGTCGGGACGATCGACCTTGTTGATTGCGACGATGGGCTTGAGGCCGAGCTTGAGCGCCTTGCCGACCACGAACTTGGTCTGCGGCATCGGACCTTCTGCGGCATCAACGAGAACGATCACGCCATCGACCATCGACAGGATGCGCTCGACCTCGCCGCCGAAATCGGCGTGGCCCGGCGTGTCGACGATGTTGATGCGGGTATCCTGCCACTCGACCGAGGTGCACTTCGCCAGAATGGTGATGCCGCGTTCTTTTTCCAGATCGTTGGAATCCATCGCGCGTTCGGTGACGCGCTGGTTCTCGCGATAGGTGCCCGACTGCTGCAACAGCTTGTCGACGAGCGTGGTCTTGCCGTGGTCGACGTGGGCGATGATGGCGATATTTCGCAAATTCATTTTTGCACCGGTCTGGAACTGCATGCGCCCCTGAAAAAGCCGGTGCCCGGCTCACAGGAGCCGGGCACTAGGGCACGCGTTGCGGCGCAATATAGTCAGAAACGGTCAGAAAACAACGATTCAATCACCCCATTTTGGGGTCGAGAATCGTGGTCCAGAGCAGATTATCGGCCCGATCCCGCAAGGAGACGGTCATCTGGCCGCTCGCGCCGTCAATCTTCGCAAGGCCGAAGAACTGCATGCCGCCGAGCGGCGACATGTTCTGCTTGTCGAGACCGGGCGCTTTCACGAACCGCACCTCCGGCCCGAACGTGTTGTCCATTTCGCCGGGGCCGAACGAACCCGCGTGGAGCGGGCCCGAGACGAACTCCCAGAACGGCTCGAAGTCCTGAAACTGCGCCTTGTTCGGATTGTAGTAATGCGCGGCGGCGTAGTGAACGTCAGCCGTCATCCACACCGTGTTGCGGATGTTTTCGGCCTTGATGAATTTGAGCAGGTTGGCGATTTCCAGTTCGCGTCCGCGCGCGGGACCGTCGCCCTGTGCGATGGCTTCGGAGCCGGTTTTCTTCACCGCGTCGTCGTAGACGATGATGCCGATCGGCATGTCCGAGGCGATGACTTTCCACGTCGCCTTTGAATTTTTCAGTTCGCGCTTGAGCCAGGCAAGTTGCTCGGGTCCGACGAAGTAAGAATCCGGTCCATATTCGGTCTGGAGGTTCGGACCGTTGGGGCCGCGATAGCTGCGCTCGTCGAGCATGAACACGTCGAGATGCGGGCCGTATTTGATGGTGCGGTAGACGCGGCCCGGCTCGGCCGGACTTTCGCGCAGCGGATACATTTCATGAAATGCTTTCGCCGAGCGGGCGGCAAGCAATTCGATGTTGCGTTCCTTGTAGGCTGCGGGAAGTTCCTTCGATGCCGACCAGTTATTCGTGACTTCGTGGTCGTCCCACTGCACGAAAATCGGAATGTCCGCGTTGAACGCGCGCAGATGATCGTCGAGAAAATTATATTTGTGCGCGGCGCGGAATTCGTCGAGCGTCTCGGCGACTTTCGCTTTTTCCGGAATCGCGATGTTCTTCCAGATCTTGCCGTCCGGCAATTTGACTTCGGCCGGGATAGGTCCGTCAGCGTAGATCGTGTCGCCGGAGTGAATAAAAAAGTCGGGGTTGTATTTGCGCATGGTCGCGAAAGTGAACATGCCGTTGTCGTCGGGATTGATGCCCCAGCCTTGCCCTGCGACGTCGCCGCCCCAGACAAACGAGACGTCGCGTTTGGTCGACGGCGCGGTGCGAAAGCGGCCGGTGACGGCTTCGCCTTCGACGAGCGTGTGCGACAGGTCGCGAAAGCGCGCGCGATAGAAAATCGTCTGATCGGAGGGAAGATTCTCGATCAGCAGCTTCGCGGTGAAGTCGCTTTCGGGAAGCGCGTTGATGGCGGGTAGTTTCCGCGTATCCTTGAACGTCTCGGTCGTCGCGACTTCGACGATTAGTTGCGCGGGACGATCCGTGCGTGCCCACACCATGCCGCTGTCGAGCGTGATGTCGCCGGACTGCACGCCATGCGTGACCATTGGGCGGTCGGCGGCGCGGCTGAGATAGGGCATCGCGATGCTGCCGGCGGCGATACTTCCGGCAGTTGAAAGAAAGCGGCGGCGGGACAGACGAAACGTCATGACAGGCTCCGGCATGATTGGTTGCCCGGCGAGAACTAGTCCCGGTGTCTGACGGATTTAGAACGGTTGGATGACGGATGGATTTTGCGGCCTCACGCGACCTTCGATCGGCTTGAACGGGCCGATTTTTCCGGCATATCCGCCAAAACCGCCTTCCGGTCGGCCACTGCGTTGTGGAACTGCTCCAGCGCGATGCTGAAGGCGGTCAGCGAGCCTTCCTCGATGGCACCGTCCTCATAGCAATGCAGGGTATCGGCCATGATCTCGTCGGCCTCCGCCTGCATCGAATCGAGTTCATCCACCGAGGTAGATTTGCGCGCGATTTTGAGCATTTCGAGCAGACGCTCGCGCAACGACGTGTTGGTGTCGCGTTCGTCGCGGCGCATGTAGCCGACGAACCAAGCGCCGATGGAGCCCAGCGCGGAGAGGCCCATGATGCCGCCCCAGATGTAGTCGCTGTATTTATCGAGGAACGATTTTTCGTCGCCGTCGATATAGGCGGCAGCGCCGGGATGTACAGGGATCGCGGCGTCCTTGTCGGTGTCCGGCGTTTCGAGTTTCGCGCCCTGCGGGAATTCCGACTGCACCTGCTGGCGGATCGAGAACAGCTGGCGCGTCAGCGCCGCAGCGGTTGTCTCCGACAGCGATTTTCGCGCGACGATATGGTGCGCGAAGGTAATGGTGTCGACCTTGTCGTCGGGGCGCGCGGGCGATGAGCCGAACGAGCCTGCGGGAATTTCGCCGGCGTCGTAGGCCTGATACTTCTGTGCGATGGCGTCGCCGGTATCGAGGCTGAGGAACGTCGGCTCGCCGCTCTTGGCTGTCGCCGCAATGGCGTCCGCCGTGATCTTGCTGTTCAGCGGACCGACCGCGAGAAACGCGTCGATCTTTTCCTTCTCGTTCTTGAACGCGTCAGGGAAATTGTAGGTGCTGAACTGCGTCACCTGAACGCTCTCCGGCTTGACGCCGGACTGCGAGAGAATGACGTGCAGCAATTTGACGTTTGCCTGCGTGCGGCCGATCACGCCGATTCTCTTGCCCGCGAGCTGTTCGATTTTCTTGATGGCCCTGCCTTTGCCGGCGGGCACCCACAGCACAGCGAAATTCTTGCGGATGATCGCAATCGCCTGCGCGTCCTTGGGCAGATCGAGGTCGCCACGGACGATAGCGAGGTCGGTTGTGCCCGCACCGAGGCTCGCGGCGCTGGCCGTCGTTCCGTCGGTGACGATCGGGCGAAGGCGGACATATTTACGATCGTTCGCGAATATCTGCGCGATCGATTGCACGATTTTCACGTCGTCGCTGGCGGGCGGGCCGACGGCAATGCGCAGCGTCACCGGACGATTGACGTAATAGGTGATGCCGCCGACGGTCGCGATGAGAGCGAGTACGCCCGCAATGGCGATCAGCGTCCCGCGGGACGACTTCTGCCGCTGCACGGTGCCGGCGCGCGCGGGGGTCGTGGACGCAATCGACCGTTTAAACATGTCCCCGAAGCCCATGTTCACCGCGCCCTTGAATGCGATTGCCGCATTGGTTGAACCCTTCACGAAGACTAGCATATCTCCCGAGCCCGTGGCCATCTTGGACCCAACGGCCCGCGAAGGCGTTGAAGCAGTTCCTGCGCCTTCAGCTGCTTTTGGTCGATGCGGACGGCGGTCAAGTTCAGGTGAACGGAGCAATGCGATGGCGGAAAAGCTCACGGCAGATGCGCGCAAACAGGCAATCGGCAAGCTCAAGGGCTGGTCGGAGGTGAACGGGCGCGATGCCATCGCGAAGACTTTCACGTTCAGGGATTTCAACGAGGCCTTCGGCTTCATGACCCGCGTGGCGCTGGTGGCCGAGAAGAACGATCACCATCCGGAATGGCGGAATGTCTACAAGACCGTCGAGGTGGTGCTTTCCACGCATGACGCGGGAGGCGTGACGGAGAAGGACATCGCGCTTGCCGAAGCCATGAACCGGATCGCCAGTGTCTGACCGGCTCCCCGACGACCTTGCGGCGCCGTCCATCGTTCCCACATCAGCGGATGTAGACGAGAGCGATCCCGCAAGGACAATGGACATGGCATCCGACGACACCGTGCATTTCGGTCCCGCCGAGAAAATGGCGAAGGATCCCGAGCGTGTGCGCAGGAATTTCTGGATCAAGCTGAAGCGCGTGATCGCGAAGCTGCCGTTCGCGGAGGATTTGCTCGCGGCGTATTATTGCGCCTTCGACCGGCAGACGCCGCGCCATGTGCAGGCAACGCTGCTCGGCGCGCTCGCTTACTTCATTCTGCCCTTCGATTTCATTCCGGACATGCTGCCGGTGCTTGGCTTCACCGACGACGCGGCAATTCTGGCGACTGCGATCCGCATTGTATCGAGCCACATCACGCCTGAGCATCGCGACGCCGCGAAGGCGGCGCTGGAGCGGGGATTGAAGGAAAATCCAGAATAGCGAATCGTCATTGCGAGGAGCAACGCGACGAAGCAATCCACGGGCGACTGGATTGCTTCGCTTCGCTCGCAATGACGGGATGTTACGGGTGGAGGATCACCTTGCCCATCGCCTTGCGCTCGGCGAGCACCTTCAATGCGTCGGTGGTTTTTTCGAGCGGGAAGGTGCGATCGACATGCGATGAGATTTTTCCCTCCGCTGCCCATTTCATCAGCTGTTCGAGCGCGGCGCGTCCGTGCTTCGGATCGCGCTTCATGTAGGCGCCCCAGAACACGCCGCGAATATCGCAGCCCTTGAGCAGCGCGAGGTTGAGCGGGATTTTCGGAATTTGCCCGTTGGCAAATCCGATCACGAGAAAACGTCCGCCCCATGCGAGCGAACGCACGCCGACTTCGGCGAAATCGCCGCCGACCGGATCGAACACGATGTCGATACCTTTCTCGCCGCCGATTTCCTTGAGCTTGTCGCGCAGATTGTCGCGGGCGTAGTTGATCGTCAGGTCTGCGCCGTGTTTTTTGGCGAATGCGAGTTTTTCATCCGATGACGCACAGGCGATGACTTTCAATCCAAGCAGCTTGCCGAGTTCGCATGCCGCAAGACCGGTGCCGCCGGCAGCGCCGAACACCGCGAGCGTTTCGCCGGGCTTCGGATCGGCGCGGTCGTTGAGCGCGTGATAGGCGGTGCCGTAAATCACGATGACACCGGCAGCGCGGTCGAAGTCGAGCGCGTCGGGAATTTTCACGATCGACGAGGCGGGAGCCGCGACCTTCTGCCGTGCGCCGTTATGCCCGATGGAGGCCGCGACGCGGTCGCCGGGTTTCAGATCGGTGACGCCTTCGCCGACGCTCTCGATCACACCCGCAATTTCGGCGGCCGGTGAAAACGGGAACGGCGGCTTCACCTGATACTTGCCCTGGATCATCAGGAGATCGAAGAAGTTCAGCGCCGCCGCCTTGATGGCGATGACGGCTTGACCCGGACCTGCGACCGGATCGGGAATGTCGGTCAGCTTGAGATCGTCGGGACCGCAAAACTCCGAACACAGAACGGCTTTCATTGATGCACCTGATCGATAGCGATGGAACCTGCGCCTGAATTCTTCATGGCGGATTTGAGGCCGCCGCACAATTCAATTCGTGCGCATGATGGCGCGCTGCTGCCGCAATCGCTTTCCAAATTCGCGATTCACGTCTATTTCAGGAATTGAGTGTTTGTTTCATACGGAACATTCCGCAGGGCGGTTTTCGATGAGGTTAAGGGCGATGCAGAGCCGGCAACCGGTGGTGCTGACATTGGCTGCGGCATTGATGCTGGCGGGCGCAACGATGGCCGCCGCACAAAGCGCGCCGAAATCCGACAAGAGCGCGAAGGACACAAAGTCATCACCTAAGGACAGCGCGAAGTCGTCCGCCAAGTCCGCGCCCGCTCCGGCGAAACCTGCGGCTGCGGGAAGCGCAGAGCCCAATCTGATCGGGCAGTTCGGCACATGGGGCGCTTACACGGCGTCGCCGAACGGCAAGAAAGTCTGCTTCGCGCTCGCCAAGCCTGCGTCGTCGAAAACCAATCCGCCGAACAAGCCGCGCGATCCCTCGTTCGCATTCGTTTCGACGCGGCCTGCGGAAAAAGTCGTCAACGAAGTCTCGATCATGATCGGCTATCAGCTGAAGCCGGGCTCCGAAGGTTCGGTCGAGATCGGCAGTTCGCGCTACGCGATGTACGCGCAAGGCGACGGGCTCTGGATCAAGAATGCCGCCGAAGAAGACGCGATGATAGCTGCGCTTCGCAAGGGCTCGGACGCGGTCGTGAAGGGCACCTCCGCCAAGGGTACCGACACCATCGACACGTTCCCGCTCAAGGGCCTGTCGCAGGCGCTCGACAGGCTGGCGCAGGAATGCAAACGCTGAGGCTTTCCAGACGGCCCTGAAGGGCCTATTTGATTGCCATGACCGAGACCGCAACCGGCGCAGACGCTCCGCTCGAAAAAATTGCGTTAGAGACCTATCAGCCGCCGGACAAGCCGTCGCTGATCGGACTGTCGCGCGAGGAGATTTCCGAGCGGCTCGGCGAACTCGGCGTTCCCGACAAGCAGCGCAACATGCGTGTCGCGCAGCTGTGGCACTGGATGTATGTGCGCGGCGCGCAATCCTTCGACGACATGACGAATGTGTCGAAGGCTTTGCGCGAACAGCTTGAGTCCCGCTTCACGGTCGACCGGCCCGAAGTCGTCACCGAACAGATTTCAAACGACGGAACGCGCAAATGGCTGCTGCGTCTGCCCGGCGACGGCAAGGGCCGCGCGCATGAGGTCGAGTGTGTCTACATTCCTGAAACGGATCGCGGCACTTTATGCGTGTCGTCCCAGGTCGGCTGCACGCTGAACTGTTCGTTCTGTCACACCGGCACGCAGCGCCTCGTGCGCAATCTCACCGCCGGCGAAATCGTCGGACAGGTGATGGTCGCGAAGGATCGCCTCAACGACTGGATCGATCGCGAAACGCCGCACGGCAACCGCCTCGTCACCAACATCGTGATGATGGGGATGGGCGAGCCGCTTTATAATTTCGACGCGGTACGCGATGCGCTGCTCATCGTGATGGACAATGAAGGCATTGGCCTGTCGCGCCGCCGCATCACGCTGTCGACATCGGGCGTGGTCCCGAACATCGCACGCACAGGCGAGGAAATCGCCTGCATGCTGGCAATCTCGCTGCATGCGGTGCGCGACGAATTGCGCAACGAGCTTGTGCCGCTGAACAAGAAGTATCCACTCAACGAATTGCTGGAAGCCTGCCGCAATTATCCCGGCTCGTCGAATTCGCGGCGCATCACCTTTGAATATGTGATGCTCAAGGGCGTCAACGATTCGATGGAGGACGCAAAACTCTTGGTGAAACTGCTCAAGGGCGTTCACGCCAAGATCAATCTCATTCCGTTCAATCCGTGGCCCGGCAGCAAATACGAATGCTCGGACTGGGACCAGATCGAGAAATTCTCGGAGTATATTTTCAACGCGGGTTATTCCTCGCCGGTGCGCACGCCGCGCGGACGCGACATTCTTGCGGCCTGCGGGCAATTGAAGTCGGAAACGGAAAAATTGTCGGTGCGCGAGCGCGATGCTTTGCGCGCGATGGCGATGACTGATTGATGTTGGCCGCGGCTTCGACACCCCTCATGGTGAGGAGGCGCGCTTGCGCCGTCTCGAACCATGAGGACGAAACATCCTCATCCTTCGAGACGCGCACGAGAGTGCGCTCCTCAGGATGAGGCCGGAACGCTTGAGGACTGGATTTTGAAATGGCTCTGATCGGCAGACTGTTCGCAATCTTCTTCGGATTCCTTCTCGCCTGCTTCGCGGCTGGAGCGGTCGTGGTCTTCGCGCTGCTGTTGCCAGAAATGAAGAACGCGACTTTGGACGAAGACGGCATCAACACGATCTTCGGATTCGGCTTCATTCTCATCAGCGGCTTTGCGCTGGTGCCGGCCTTCGTGCTCGTGCTGATAACCGAAGCATTCTACATCCGGCACATCCTGGCCTACGCGATCGTCGGCGCGCTGGCGGGTCTATGTTGTTATCTCGCTTTCATTCCGTTCGACACGGTGACGATGACGTTCAACGGCATCGTGCGCCGCCATCTTGAGGTGATGGTCGGCGCGGGCGTGGTCGGCGGCGTGGTTTACTGGATGATTGCGGGCCGCAACGCCGGATTTTGGCGCGGCACCCCGGCGCAATAATTATTTCTTCGCCCATCGCAGCGCCTGTTCGAGACGGTCGTTGCCCCAGAACAATTCGCCACTTGCGGTCGTGAATGTCGGCGCGCCAAAGAAGCCGCGCTTCTGCGCATCGGCGGTGTTGTCGCGCAACTCGCTTTTGATCTCGTCGCTCTGTGCCTTGGCGAGCGTCGCCTCGACCGGCACTTTGTGTTTCGCGAGAATTTCCGTAATCGTGTTCGGATCCGAAATGTCCCTGCCGTAGGAATATTCCGCCGCAAACACGTCGCGTCCGAAATCCTTGCCCCATCCCTCCTTCAATCCGACAAGCGCGACGCGTCCTGCAAGCACGCTCGATTGCGGAAATTTCTCCGGCCATTTGAACGGAATGCCCATGTCCTCGGCGATGCGCTGCGCGTCGCGGATCAGCGCCTTGCCCTTCACCGGAAAAACATTCAGCGGCGAATCCTTCAGGCCCTGCGACTGGAACACCGGGCCGAGCAGGAACGGCTTCCACGTCACCTCCACGCCCGCGTCTTTCGCGAGCTGTTCGATCCGCATCGCTGCGAGGAACGAATAGGTCGAGCCGAAATCGAACCAGAATGTGAGCTGCGGTTTGGACATGAGCGCATTTCCCCAGGAGTTAATGTTTTGCAGGCACGCTAGCAGCGTGGCGGAAACGCCGCCAGCCGCCACAATCGGGCGCTTTTCAGCCATGCGCGCGTCGGCTACACAGCGGCGATGAACCGCATTGGACTTTATATCGCGCTCGGCCTTGCGCTGTTTTTCGGATTGCTGTTCGGGCTTTATCCCGAACTCGATCTGAAAATTGCGTCGCTGTTCTACGACGCGACGACCAAGACATTCCCGCTCAAGACGGTGACGTGGGCGATAATCGCGCGCGACGGTGCGATGTGGGTGGCGTGGGCGTTCGTGATCCCCGCGCTCGGTGCGCTGATCGTGAAGCTCGTCCGCCCGGTGAAGCCGCTGATGATGTCCGGCCGCGCAACGGTGTTTCTGCTCGTCACCATGCTGCTGTCGGCCATCGTGCTGTCGAACATGATCTTCAAGTCGTACTGGGGCCGTCCGCGTCCCGTGGTCGTGACTCAGTTCGAGGGCAAGCTGAATTTCAAGCCGTGGTGGGATCCGCGCGGCGAGTGCCCGAGAAACTGCTCGTTCTTCTCCGGCGAAGGCGCGACGGCGTTCTGGACTTATGCGCCTGCCGCTCTCGCGCCGCCGCAGTGGCGTCCGCTGGCCTATGTCGGCGCGACCGCGTTCGGTCTTGCCACCGGAGGTTTACGCATGGCGTTCGGCGGGCATTTCCTGACCGACGTGGCGTTCTCCGGCATCGTCTCGTTTCTGGTCGTGTGGCTGTTCTACGCGCTGATCTATCGCTGGCCGTCGACCAGGCTGACGGACGAGGGCGTGGACGATTGGCTCACGCGCTTTGCGTGGCCCGGCTATCGCTGGGTGCAGAAGAAATTCGGCCGCGATGTCGGTGCAAGTCCGCGCGTGCGTGCTCAGACACAGGCCTGACGGCCTTTCCTTAATCGCCTGATTTTTCTATAGAGAGTCAACTCGTCCGCGCGAGGTTTGCCCGCCGCCAGACGAAATCGCCCGATTGGACGTTCCATGAGCACGATTCTAAAAAGTCTTCCGAAGGGAGAAAATGTCGGCATCGCTTTTTCGGGCGGTCTCGACACCAGCGCGGCGCTGCTCTGGATGAAGCAGAAGGGCGCGCGCGTCTTCGCCTACACCGCCAATCTCGGTCAGCCGGATGAAGCGGACTACGACGAGATTCCGCGCAAGGCACTTGAGTTCGGCGCCGAGAAAGCGCGGCTGGTGGACTGCCGCGCGCAACTGGTTCACGAAGGTATCGCCGCTATACAGGCGGGCGCGTTTCACGTCTCCACCGGCGGCATCGCCTATTTCAACACCACGCCGCTCGGCCGTGCCGTGACCGGCACGATGCTGGTCTCCGCCATGAAGGAAGACGGCGTCAACATCTGGGGCGACGGCTCGACCTACAAGGGCAACGACATCGAGCGGTTCTACCGCTACGGACTGCTGACCAATCCGGACTTGAAGATTTACAAGCCCTGGCTCGACCAGCAGTTCATCGACGAGCTCGGCGGCCGCGCGGAAATGTCCGCGTTCATGAAGGCTGCCGGCTTCGCCTACAAGATGAGTGCGGAGAAGGCGTACTCGACCGACAGCAACATTCTCGGCGCGACGCACGAGGCCAAGGATCTCGAACATCTCGGCAGCGGCATCGGAATCGTCAATCCGATCATGGGCGTGCCGTTCTGGCGCGACGACTGCGCCGTCAAGGCCGAGAAAGTCTCAGTGCGCTTTGCCGAAGGTGTGCCCGTTGCGCTGAACGGCAAGACGCTCGGTGATCCGGTCGCGCTGTTTCTGGAAGCCAATACAATCGGCGGCCGGCATGGCCTCGGCATGAGCGACCAGATCGAAAACCGCATCATCGAGGCGAAGAGCCGCGGCATCTACGAAGCGCCGGGCATGGCGCTTCTGCACATCGCGTATGAGCGTCTCGTCACCGGCATCCACAACGAAGACACGATCGAGCAATACCGCATCAGCGGCATGCGGCTTGGCCGGCTGCTTTATCAGGGCCGCTGGTTCGACTCGCAGGCCTTGATGTTGCGCGAGACGGCGCAGCGTTGGGTCGCGCGCGCGATCACGGGCGAAGTGACGCTCGAACTGCGCCGCGGCAACGACTACTCGATCCTGAACACGCAAAGTCCGAACCTGACCTATGCGCCGGAGCGGTTGAGCATGGAGAAGGTCGAGGATGCGCCGTTCACGCCCGCCGATCGCATCGGCCAGCTGACCATGCGCAATCTCGATATTTCCGACACGCGCGGGAAACTCGATCTCTACACCAAGACCGGCTTGCTCTCGGCTGCAAAGGGTGCGGACATCCCGAAGCTCGACAAGGACAAGACGTAATACTCGGGCTTATCCGTCATCCTGAGGCGCGAGCGTAGCGAGCCTCGAAGGATGGCGGCAGGATTAATGGCTGGTTTTCTGAGCACCACCTCGTCTCCGCGAGAGCTTTCGTATTGTTTCCCAGCTCGGCTTGATAAGCGCGGTCTTTTTTGCGCGGCTCCAGCCTTTCACCTGCCGCTCGACGGCGATTGCATCCGTGATGCACTCGAAATGCTGCGACCAGACGAGCGTCACGGGCCGCCGTGAGAACGTGTAACCTTTAAACGCGCCTGCGTCATGCTGGGCCACGCGCTGCGATAGGTCGTTTCCCGTCGCGCTACCGACGTAAAATGAGCCATCCGCACAGCGAAGCATGTAGACGAATGCGCTCATGATAACAGTCATCCTTCGAGGCTCGGCACAGCCTCGCACCTCAGGATGACGATCCTCAAGTATCAATCCAAACAAAAACGGCCGGAGATTTTCTCCGGCCGTTTTCTTTTTCGGTGAACCTCAGCGTCCGCCCGGTCCGACGCCCGGAGGCGGTGGAGGCAGCGACGCCTGTCCGCCGTTCAGGAGCGGCGTGATGTTCCGGATGGTGACGCGGCGGTTGCGGCGCTCCGGCCCATCGGTCGGAATTTTCAGATACTGCTCGCCGTAACCCTGCGAGGTGAGATTTTCCGCAGGCACGCCGAACTGTTGCGTGAGCAGCGATGCGGCAGCTTCCGCGCGGCGATCCGACAGCGACAGATTGTCGACGTCATTGCCGACGGCATCCGTATGTCCTTCGATCAGGAACACGGTGCGCGGATTCTGCTGGATGGCGCGGTTCATGCCGTCGGCGATCACCTGCAACTTGCTGGCCTGATCGGGCGGAATTTCCCACGAGCCGGTGTCGAAATTGATCGTGTCCACGTCGATCGACGGCATGCGCTCGCGCACCGTCGGGCTGTAGCGGATTTCATCCAGCGAATAAGGACGCTCGATGTAATCGACCGGCGGCGCAACCAGCGTCTGATAGATCAGGTCCGGCGGCGCGTCGTCGTATTCGACAATGTAGCGATCCGGCGCAATGCGGATCATCGGCGGCGGCAGGCTGACGAAGAAGCCGCCGATGCCGAGCGGCCGCCGCGTATTGTCGATGATGATGATCTCACGCCCGTCGGGTCCGCGGCGCAGGCGTTGCCGCAGATTGCCGTCGCGGTCGGTGATTGTGATGATCTGCGAACCGTCCGGGCGCACGATGATGGTGCGCTGGTTGGCGCCGTCGGGCTGAACGCGCACGTCGCGCGCGCCGAGGCGGAAGCGATCGACTTCGCTGTGGCGGACGTAAGCCGTTCCGTTCGGATCCTTGATGATGAGGCGTCCCGGTTCGGAGAACACGGTGCGTCCGCCGATGTTCTGCTCGCGGCGCTCGGCGCGGAACGTGCTGATGTTGCCGGGTCCGGATGGACCCGCGCCTGCGACGGTCGGTGCGATCGGAGCAAGACGCACGTTCGGATTCGGCGCGCCGGGTTTCGTTGGCGCGCCCGGCGTTGCAGGCGCGAGCGTCGTCGCACCCGGTGCGAGCGTCGGCAAAGGCGTCGTGACCGACGGTCCCTTCTGAGTCTGCATCGCGGGCGGCGGTCCGCCTGCGCCGCCTGGTCCGCCTGGTCCGCCGGGACCGCGAGGTCCGCGATCTTCCGAGCGAGGTCCGCCGGGTCCGCCCGGAGGAGTCGTTGGCGTCGTCGCATTCGGTGTTGTCGGAGGCGTCGACGGCGCTGTGATCGGCGGCGGAGGTGGCGTCACAGCCGTGCCATTCGGGTTCACACGCTCGGTCGAAGGCGCGCTCGGCCCGCCGGAATTCGGCGTTGTCGGTGGACCGCGGCGCTCGCCTTCCAGCGGCGGACGCGGCGGGGTGACATCGCGCACGCCCGGCGAAGTCGGCGGCGTGTTCGGAGTTGTCGGAGCCACTGTCGATGGCGCGGTTGGAGGTGGCGTCGGTGCCGTGCGCGCTGCCGGTGGTGGTGGCGGCGGAGGAGGCGGCGCGGATTTCTGAATCTGCGGCGGCGGCGTCACCGGACGCTGAACTTCCGGCGGCCGCTGCATCTGCGGTGGAGGAGTCGGAGCCTGCCGCTGAATTTGCGGTGGAGGCGTCGGCGCAACGCGCGGCGTAGGTGGCGGCGGTGGAGGTGCGACGCGTGGCTGCGGAGGCGGCGGCGGTGCAGCCGGACGCGGCGGTGGTGGGGGCGGTGGTGCTGCGGGGCGCGGCGGTGGAGGAGGTGCTGCTGCCGGCGCTTTCGGCGGCGGGACTGGCGCGGCCTTCGGTGGAGCCTTCGGCGGTTGTTCGGGCGGAGCCGCCTGCGCGACGACGAACGGCTGTTCGAGAGTTTCAGCGCGCGCGGCGAGTTGCGAACCTTGCAGTGCTGCGATTGCTGTCGTCGTGAGAAGTATCAACCGAAGGTGTGTCATGGCGACCTGTATCGTTGAAGTAAAAACGGGCGGGAAAATTTTCGTCCGTCAACCGATCAGCGGATAACGGTTAGGCGGCATTGTGGCGAAGTAAAACGCGCGCAAAGTATTTTGCGTGTTGAGACGAATCAGCGCACCGCAGATGAACGTACGTTAAGTTTCGGCGATGAAAAGCTGGATCGTTCGCGGCTGAGATAGAATTCCCGGAACGGCGTCCGGTTCCGAACCCGGTCGATCGCCGATGCCGGGATCGCTCGCCGGATACGGCGTGCGCGGTCGCTGCGGTCCACGAACGGGCAATTCGTCCGGCAATTTTCCCGGAAGCTCTTGCGGCGGATTCGGCGGCCGTGCGGGATCGTTCACAGGCGTCGGGATTTCCGGACGCGGATGGCCCGGCGGCACCTCAGGCGGCTCGCGAACAGGGTATGCAGGGTCGGGACTCACATCGCGCCCTTTCGATTTTGCCGGTGTCACGATCCAACCGGCGCACCCCGGATACGTTCCGAAGTACCCTGCTAAATGCCCGTTTTTTCGAGGTTTTTCGCGCCGATATTGACAATTGTCACGGAACCAAGCATCGAATTTACCGGCGCGTTACGCCGAAGCCGGGAGACGACAATGCCGATTGCCTATTGGTGCGTTCTGATTGCTGCCTTGCTGCCGATCGTTTGGGTCAGCTACGCGAAGCTGGGTGTCGAAAGCGACAATCGCTATCCGCGCGAAGACTACGACAACCTCACGCCGCCGAAGCGCCGCGCCTACGCCGCGCACCAGAATGCCTATGAAAATTTCCCGTTTTTCGCGATCGCCGTCATCGTGGCGATGACGCTCGGCGCTGCGCCTGCAACCGTCAACATGCTGGCGATCGCCTACGTCGCGGTGCGGGTGATCCACGGATTGCTGTACATCAACAACATTCCGACGCTGCGCTCACTCTCGTTCCTGATCGGACTCGCGATCAACGTTGCGATTTTCGTGCTGCCGGTTTTCAAGTAATCCGCTGAACGCGAATTAGCGCAGCACCAATAGCGTGTTGCTGCGCGTCTTGCCCGCGATGGCATAACCGCGCGCGGTCATGCCGGCGATGCAGTCGCTCTGCCATTCTTTCCGTTCAAGATGCTCGATGGCGACGGCTTTGGGCCACAGCGATTTCGGCGCATCGCGGAAAAACGGAACGAGCACGCGATCCTCATAGCCTTCGACATCGATCTTGAGCGCGTCGATTGACGCGATGCCGTTCTCGTTCAAAACCGTCAGCAGCTTCTTCGCCGGCACCTTGATGCCGCCGCTGTTCGAGATGTGACTGGCGCCGAGATTGTCGCCGTCGGTCTCGATCATCAATTCGCCGTCGATGTCGCCTGCGGCAGCCGCGATCTGCGTGAGATTTTTCAGATTCGACGCGCGCGCGTTGAATGCGAGACGCGCTCCGCTCACCGGATGCGGCTCGATGGCGATGACGCGTCCATTGTCGCCGACATGTTTGGCGAGCGACACCGCATAGGTGCCGACATTCGCGCCGACATCGACGAAGGTGCCGCCGCGCGGCGCATGCTCGCGCAGAAAGTCCAGTTCAGGCAGATTGTAGTCGGGATTGAACAGCGCGCCGCGCTCGGTGCCGCTCGCCAGATGATGCAGGCGGAACGACGCGCCTTGATACTCCGCATCGATAGGGCCGGGCCCGAGCAGATCGAGGAGGCGCGACAGCCACGGACGAAACGCGCCGCGCTTCAGGCCGGAGTTATGCGCGGCGGCAATCACCGCGCGCTGCGCGGCATTGGGCGCGCAGGCACCGAAGGGCAGATTGTCTTTTGAGGGCGTATTCATGCGCCAATTCTACTTGCGTCATTGCGAGGAGCAAAGCGACGAAGCAATCCAGTCCTCGATTGTTGCTCTGGATTGCTTCGCTAACGCTCGCAATGACGGCCGGCTAAACCTGCCGTTCGACCATCTTCAATTTGAGATCGGCGATGGCTTCCGACGGGTTGAGACCCTTCGGGCAGGCCTTGGCGCAATTCATGATGGTGTGGCAGCGATAGAGCCGGAACGGGTCTTCGAGATTGTCGAGACGTTCGCCGGTGGCCTCGTCGCGCGAATCCTTCACCCAGCGATCAGCGGCAAGCAATGCAGCCGGACCGAGGAAGCGTTCGGAATTCCACCAATAGCTCGGGCACGAGGTCGAACAACATGCGCAGAGAATGCACTCGTAAAGACCATCGAGCTTGGCGCGGTCCTCCGGCGACTGCCGCCATTCCTTCTGCGGCGTCGGGCTTGTCGTGTGCAGCCACGGTTCGATGGAAGCATACTGCGCGTAGAAATTCGTCAAATCGGGAACGAGGTCTTTCACGACAGGCTGATGCGGCAGCGGATTGATCTTCACCGCGCCGGCGTCGACATCGTGCATGTCCTTGGTGCAGGCCAGCGTGTTCTGGCCGTCGATGTTCATCGCGCACGAGCCGCACACACCTTCGCGGCACGAGCGGCGGAAGGTCAGCGACGGATCGATGTTGTTCTTGATCCAGATCAGGCCGTCGAGAACCATCGGCCCGCAATCGGCGGTGTTGACGTAATACGTGTCGATGGCGGGATTTTTTCCGTCGTCGGGATTCCAGCGATAGATGTTGTATTCGCGCAGTTTGGAATCGTCGGCGCCTGCGGGTTTCGGCCACGTCTTGCCGCCGCCGATTCTCGAATTCTTCGGAAGTGCGAATTCAACCATCTGCTCGATCCTTCTGCTGTCATTGCCGGACTTGATCCGGCAATCCATCCTCCTAAAAAGATGGATGCGCGGGTCAAGCCCGCGCATGACGATTTAGGGTATCAATACACGCGCGCCTTCGGCGGAATGTACTGAACGTCATTGGTCATCGTGTAGTCGTGCACCGGGCGGTAATTGATCGTCGTCGCGCCCTTGCCGCTGAACCAGGCCAGCGTGTGCTTCATCCAGTTCTTGTCGTCGCGATCCGCGTAATCCTCGCGCGCATGCGCGCCGCGGCTTTCGGTGCGGTTGGCGGCGGAATCCATCGTCACCACAGCCTGCGCGATCAGATTGTCGAATTCCAGCGTCTCGACGAGATCGGAATTCCACACCAGCGAGCGGTCGCTGACGGAAATATCCGGTAGCCCCCCATAGACCTTGTGGATTAGATCCTGGCCCTCATGCAGAACATCGCCGGTGCGGAACACCGCGCAGTTGTTCTGCATCACCTTCTGCATGTTCTCGCGCAGCTTCGCGGTGCGGGTGCCGCCCGAGGCATTGCGGAAATGATCGAGGCGCGAGAGCGCGAAGTCGGCGGAGTTCTGCGGCAGATCGGGCTGGCGCGCGTTCTTCTCCAGCTTCTCGGCGCAGCGCATCGCCGCAGCACGTCCGAACACCACGAGATCGATCAGCGAGTTCGAGCCGAGACGATTGGCACCATGCACCGACACGCAGGCCGCTTCGCCGACCGCCATCAGGCCCGGCACGATGGAATCGTTGTCGCCGTTTCTCTTGGTGACGACTTCGCCGTGATAATTCGTCGGAATCCCGCCCATGTTGTAGTGCACGGTCGGCAGCACCGGGATCGGTTCGCGCGTGATGTCGACGCCCGCGAAAATCTTCGCCGATTCCGAAATGCCCGGAAGACGTTCGTGCAACACTGCCGGATCGAGATGATCGAGGTGCAGCAGGATGTGATCCTTGTTCTTGCCGACGCCGCGGCCTTCGCGGATTTCAATCGTCATCGCGCGCGAGACGACGTCGCGCGAGGCGAGGTCTTTCGCCGACGGCGCATAGCGTTCCATGAAGCGTTCGCCCTCGGAGTTGGCGAGATAGCCGCCTTCGCCGCGCGCGCCTTCGGTGATGAGACAGCCCGCCGGGAAAATGCCGGTGGGGTGGAACTGCACGAACTCCATGTCCTGCAACGGCAGGCCTGCGCGCAGCGCCATCGCGCCGCCGTCGCCGGTGCAGGTGTGCGCCGAAGTACACGATTGATACGCGCGGCCATAACCGCCGGTCGCAAGGATCACGGTCTGGGCGCGGAAGCGATGGATCGTGCCGTCGTCGAGTTTCAGCGCGACCACGCCACGGCATGCGCCCTGGTCATCCATAATCAGATCGATGGCGAAGAACTCGATGAAGAATTCAGCCGCGTGGCGTAGCGACTGGCCGTACATTGTGTGCAGCATCGCGTGGCCGGTGCGGTCGGCGGCGGCGCAGGTGCGCTGCGCCTGACCCTTGCCGAAGTCCATCGTCATGCCGCCGAACGGGCGCTGGAAAATCTTGCCGTCCTCGGTGCGCGAGAACGGCACGCCCCAGTGTTCGAGTTCGAACACGGCTTCCGGCGCGTTGCGCACCATGTATTCGATGGAATCCTGATCGCCGAGCCAGTCCGACCCCTTCACGGTGTCGTACATGTGCCAGCGCCAGTCGTCCTTGTGCATGTTGCCTAGCGCCGCCGAAATGCCGCCCTGTGCTGCGACCGTGTGCGAGCGCGTCGGGAAAACTTTGGTGATGCAGGCGGTACGCAGGCCCAATTCGCTGCAACCGACGACCGCGCGCAATCCTGCGCCGCCCGCGCCGACCACCACCACGTCATAGGTGTGATCCTCGATCGGATAGGCCTGGCCGTTGGTTTTGCCGTTCGGTGCCATAAAAATTAAACTCCCGACGACAGTTTGACGATGGCGTAGATCGAGGCGAGGCCGACCGACCAGCAGAAGAAGTGATTGCCGATGATGAGCGCGAGCTTCAGCTTCTCGTCGTGGATGTAGTCTTCAAGCACGACCTGCATGCCGATCTTCATGTGCCAGCAGCTGGCGATGATGAAGAGGATCATGATGACGGCGACCAGCGGATTGCCGAGGACCTGCGAAGCGGTCGCCTGATTGCTGCCGAGCAGCTTCATCACGATGACGATCGACGGCACGATCAGAAGGATCATCGCGACCGCTGTGATGCGCTGGCGGAAAAAGTCCGACGTGCCGGAGCGGGCGGAGCCGAGGTTGCGGACGCGGCCGAGCGGCGTGCGCATCGACGGATGCTTGTGCGGCATGTCCGGCGCGCTCATCGTCCACCTCCGACTGCGTAGGCGATCATCCAGAGCACGACCGTCAGCGTGACCGAGCCGATGAGTGCGGCCCAGGTCAGCCATTCGCGCTGCTCCTTGCCGAAGCCGTAACCGAGATCCCAGATCAGATGACGCGCGCCGCCGAGCAGATGGTGCAACAGCGCCCATGTGTAACCGAACACAATGACGCGGCCGATCCAGCTCGACGTGAAGGCCTGCATCTGCGCGTAGGCACCGGGGCCGGATGCGGTCGCGATCAGGTACCAGGCGAGAAGGACCGTTCCGTAATAGAGTGCGACGCCGGTGGCGCGATGGACGATCGACATCGCCATCGTCAGCGTCCAGCGGTAGGTGAGGAATGGCGAGAGCGGACGGTCGATCCGTTGGGTCATGTTCAGCTTCGATGGTTTGCTGACGACACGAAACTAAGTCGCCGGCCAGCATGCGGGATCGCGTTAGAGGATTTCTATTTACGGAGTGGAATAACCGAGCGCAACGCCGAAGTTGGCATACCACGAACAGCAGTTCAGAGCTTCAAATCCGCTTATATCAAAGGCGATTGGTAGCCATCGCGAAATGCCGTCGCAAACGTAATTCATTACTTGTATGCCATAGCCTTCGCTCATCAATCCGGCTAATGACGCCGAAGAAAATAAGAAGACGTGCATGATCGCCGGGCTGGATTCAACGCAACTTTTTGAGCTTGTCGCGCTGCTGCTCGTCACCGGCGCGCTCGCCGGATTTCTCGCCGGCATTTTCGGCATCGGCGGCGGCGCGGTTCTGGTCCCGGTTCTCTACGAATGTTTCCGTCTTGCAGGTGTGCCGCTCGATGCGCGCATGCCTCTGTGCATTGGCACCTCGCTCGCGATCATCATCCCGACTTCGATCCGCTCGTGGCAGGCGCACCGCAAGCGCGGCTCGGTGGATATGGACATTCTGCTGAAGTGGGCGCTCCCGGTTCTGATCGGCGTCATCGTCGGCAGCGTGATCGCGCGCTACGCGCCGGAAAAACTGTTCAAATATGTGTTCGTCGGCGTGGCGTGGTCGGCGGCCGCGCGGCTGTTGTTCGGAAAAGAAAACTGGAAGCTCGGCGACGAGATGCCGAAGGGCTTCTTCATGCGCGTCTATGGTTTCTTCATCGGGCTTCTTTCGACGCTGATGGGAATCGGCGGCGGACTGTTCTCGAATTTGCTGATGACGTTTTACGGTCGCCCAATCCATCAGGCGATCGGCACGTCCGCGGGACTTGCGGTGCTGATCTCGGTCCCCGGCGCTCTCGGTTACATCTATGCGGGCTGGCCGGCGGCGATGCGTCATCCCGAAGTGGTCGCGCTGCAACTGCCGTTTGCCATCGGCTACATCTCGCTGATCGGGACTTTGCTGGTGATGCCGACAAGTCTGCTGACCGCGCCGCTCGGCGTGAAGGTCGCGCATCTGATGAGCAAGCGGACGCTCGAAAAAGCGTTCGGATGTTATTTGCTGATTGTGAGTTCGCGGTTCGTGGTGAGCTTGTTGTTCGGGATTTGACTGGGGCGGTCGTCCCGGCGAAAGCCGGGACCCATCACCCCTGTCGTCATTGCGAGGCGCATCGCGCCGAAGCAATCCAGCCCTGACTCGATGCATGTTCTGAGGTGGATTGCTTCGCTTCGCTCGCAATGACGAAGGGAAGACCAGCTACTTTTCGTACAAACCTTTATACGTCTCGCGCAGCACGTTCTTCTGCACCTTGCCCATCGTGTTGCGCGGAAGATCGTCGACGAAGATCACGCGCTTGGGCATCTTGAATTTCGCCAGCCGTCCGTCGAGCGCCTTCATGACGGCGGCCTCGTCGAGCTTCGCTTCCTTGCTGTTCACCACAACCGCTGTAACGCCTTCGCCGAAATCCGCATGCGGCAGGCCGATCACAGCACTTTCGGTGACGCCGGGAATCGCGTCGATCTCGCTCTCGACTTCCTTCGGGTAGACGTTGAAGCCGCCGGAAATCACCAAGTCTTTCCCGCGACCGACGATATGCGTGTAGCCCTGCGCGTCGATCTTGCCGAGATCGCCGGTGATGAAAAATCCGTCCTTACGAAATTCCGTCGCGGTTTTTTCCGGCATGCGCCAGTAGCCCTTGAACACGTTCGGGCCTTTGACTTCGATCATTCCAATAGTGTCGCGTGCCAGTTCCTTACCCGACTCAGGATCGGTCACGCGCACGCTCACACCCGGCAGCGGAAATCCGACCGCGCCTGGCACGCGCTCGCCGTCGTATGGATTCGACGTGTTCATGTTGGTTTCGGTCATGCCGTAGCGTTCGAGTACGGCGTGGCCGGTGCGTGCGCTCCATTCGCGATGCGTCTCCGCCAGCAGCGGTGCGGAGCCTGAAATAAAGAGCCGCATATGCTTGGTCGTCTCTTTGGTCAGGTTCGGCGACTGCAATAGACGCGTATAGAATGTCGGCACGCCCATCAGTACGGTGGCGCGGCTCATCAGCTTGATCATCAGTTCCGGATCGAGCTTCGGCAGGAAGATCATCGACGCGCGCGAGAACAGCGTGACGTTGCTTGCCACGAACAATCCGTGCGTGTGATAGATCGGCAGCGCGTGGATCAGCACGTCCTTGTTCGTGAAACGCCAGTATTCGACGAGCGACAGCGAGTTCGACGCCAGATTGTCATGCGTCAGCATCGCGCCTTTCGAGCGGCCGGTGGTGCCGGATGTATAGAGAATGGCGGCGAGATCGTCGTTCGCGCGCTTCACCGTCGCGAAGTCCGCACTCTGCTTTGCCGCGCCGTCGGCCAGCGAGCCTTGTCCATTTGAGTCCAGCGTGTCGACCTTCGCGCCGATCTTGTCGGCGAGTGCCGTGATGCCGGCCTGCTTCGACGGATCGCACACGACGAGCGACGGCTCGGCGTCGCCGATAAAATAATCGAGTTCGTTGAGCGTGTAGGCGGTGTTGAGCGGCAGAAATACTCCGCCCGCGCGCACGGTCGCGAGATAGAGAACAAGCGCCGCGACGGATTTTTCCGTTTGCGCTGCAACACGGTCGCCCGGCTTCACGCCGCGCGAGACAAGATAATTCGCCATGCGCCCGGCCTGTGCGACCAGATCGCTGTAGCTGATGATCGTGCCGTCCGTGGTCTCGATGGCGGTCTTGCCGCCATCCTTGAGTTGATCGAACAGGCGCGAAAACAGATTGGCGTTCGGTTGGGCGTTCATGCAACAATTCCAGTTGTTCGCCGTCATTGCGAGCGAAGCGAAGCAATCCACAACGGCGATCAAAAGCTGGATTGCTTCGGAGCTTGCGCTCCTCGCAATGACAACCGAAGGCCACGAAATTCCTTAGCAAACCATCGGTTCCCAGAGCAACGAAAGACGACACGCATGAGCAACAAGAAGATCGCATGGATCACGGGCGGCGGCACGGGCATCGGCCTCGGCGGCGCGCAGGAACTGGCGAAGGACGGCTGGACCGTCATCATTTCCGGCCGCCGCAAGGATGTGCTCGACGACGCGGCGAAGACCATCAAGGGCGGCGCGGAAGCGATGCCGCTCGATGTCGGCAACGCGGCCGATTGCGAGAAGGTTGCGAAAGCGATTGTTGCCAAGCACGGCCGCATCGATCTGCTCGTCAACAGCGCGGGCCTCAACGTGCCGAAGCGAAGCTGGGACGATGTTACGACCGAAGGCTGGGACAAGGTCGTCGACATCAATCTCAACGGGCTGATGTATTGCATGAAGGCCGTGCTGCCGGCGATGCGCGCGCAGAAGGACGGCTGCATCATCAACGTCGCCTCATGGGCGGGGCGTCACGTCTCGAAACTGACGGGACCGGCCTACACCGCGACCAAGCACGCAGTGCTGGCGCTGACACACTCGTTCAACATGGACGAATTCAGGAACGGTCTGCGCGCCACGTGTCTGTCGCCGGGCGAAGTTGCAACGCCGATCATGAAGCTGCGTCCGGTGCCGCCGAGCGAGGAGGACATGAAGCGCATGCTTCAGGCCGACGATCTCGGCAAGACTATTGCGTTCGTGGCGAGCATGCCGCCGCATGTCTGCATCAACGAAATCCTCATCAGCCCGACATGGAACCGGAGCTTTGTGACGGCCACATTGTGAGACTCACGTAAAGATCGTGACCTGGTTTCAGCCATCACAAAGATTTTTCACTGAACCCCCGCCGCCAAAGCCTCCGTAGTTCCGGGCAATGGCGGCGGGATCGAACGATCCGATCGCTGCCGTTGATCCGTCGGATGTCCGCCGGAGTTCCAATTCAATCGGGAGACGAAATCATGAAGCGCATTGCATTGCTTTCTGCCGTTGCGTTCGCAGCATTGGCCCTCACCGCGCCGGTTCAGGCCCAGGACAAAATGTCGGGCGAAAAGACCGTGATGGTCGGCGGCGCGCCGATGTATCCGTCGAAGAACATCGTGGAGAATGCGGTGAACTCGAAGGATCACACCACGCTGGTTGCCGCCGTGAAGGCCGCCGGTCTGGTCGACACGCTTGCGAGCAAAGGCCCATTCACCGTGTTCGCGCCGACCAACGCCGCGTTCGGCAAGCTGCCGAAGGGCACGGTCGAAACGCTCGTGAAGCCGGAGAACAAGGCGACGCTGACCAAGATTCTGACCTATCACGTCGTGCCGGGCAAATTCGCCGCAGCCGATCTCACCGACGGCAAGACGCTGACCACGGTCGAAGGCGAACAGCTCACCGTGAAGCTCGACGGCAAGAAGGTCTGGCTGATCGACGCCAAGGGCGGCAAGTCGGCCGTGACCATCGCAGACGTCAACCAGTCGAACGGCGTGATCCATGTCGTCGACACCGTTTTGATGCCGGCGTCCTAAAACTCCCTCGCGCGGCCTGAATGTCCCACAGGACGTGAGAGACGGGCGGGCCGGAGCAATCCGGCCCGTCTTTTATTTTGAAATGCCTGCGTCATTGCGTTCACGGATATGTCATGACGGCGGGGTGTAACGGGACTAGATTTGCGGCGTAGGTGTTCGTGACAGGCAAGGTGGAGCACATGTCCAGCATCACGACAGACCGCATCGGAACGCCGTCCGCGTCCGGCAAGACGATCCAGCCGCTCTGGGTTCGCCTCGTGCACTGGATCAACGCGGTCGCGATTTTCATGATGATCGGATCGGGCTGGCAGATATTCAATGCTGCGCCGATGCCGCTGCTGAAGGATTTGCATTTTCCGAGTTACATAACATTGGGCGGCTGGCTCGGCGGCGCGCTGCAATGGCATTTCGCGGCGATGTGGCTGCTGATGGTCAACGGCCTTGTCTATCTCGCGCTCGGATTTATTACCGGACGTTTCCGGAAAAAACTGCTGCCGATTTCCGCGAGCGGCGTGATCGGCGACACGAAAGCGGCGCTGACCGGCAAACTCAGCCACGCCGACCTCACCACATACAATCAGGTTCAGAAATTGCTCTACGCCGGCATTATCGTCGTCGGCATCGTCATCGTGCTGTCGGGCCTCTCGATGTGGAAACCTGTCCAGCTGCAATACCTCACCGCGATCTTCGGCGGCTACGATTTTGCGCGCTACGTTCACTTCGCCTGCATGGCGCTGATTGTCGCGTTTCTCGTCATTCATATTTTGCTTGCGCTGCTGGTGCCGAAAAGTCTGCGCGCGATGATTGTTGGAAAATAGCATGAGCAACCGTCGTAAACTCATCATTCCCGGCGTGGACAAGAAGCTGCTCGTCAAGGACGCGGCGAAACTGATGCCGGATCTGACGCGCCGCCGATTTCTCGCAGGCGGCGCAAGCCTCGGCGCGCTGACCATGCTTACCGGCTGCAATGTCAGCGACGATTCCTCCGCCGAGGCGTTGCTCGTGCAGATTTCAAAGTTCAACGACAAGGTGCAGGCTGCTTTGTTCAACCCCAACACACTCGCGCCGACCTTCAGCGAAAGCGAAGTCACGCGGCCGTTCCCGTTCAACGCCTATTTCCTCGAAGACAATTCGCCGCAGATCGACGGCAAGGCATGGAAGCTCGAAGTCACAGGCCTCGTCGATCAGAAGCGATCCTTCACGCTGGAAGATTTCGAGAAGATGCCGCAGTTCAAGCAGATCACGCGGCACATCTGCGTCGAGGGCTGGAGCGCGATCGGAAGCTGGACCGGTGTTCGCCTGAGCGATTTTCTCAAACTTGTCGGCGCCGATACCCGCGCGAAATATTGCTGGTTCCGCTGCGATGACATCGAGGGCTACACGTCTTCAATTGACATGCCGACCGCGATGCATCCGCAGACGCAGATGACGCTGAAATTCGACGACAAGATGCTGCCGGTCGGCTTCGGTTATCCGATGAAAATCCGCGTGCCGACGAAACTCGGCTTCAAGAACCCGAAATGGGTCGTGTCGATGGAAGTCACCAACGACTACAAGGGCGGCTACTGGGAAAATCAGGGCTACAACGATTTTTCGGGAAGCTGATTTGGCTTAAGCCCTTGAACCGAATCAAGAAAATAAATATTGAAATTTCAATAAGATAGTCTATATTGACGTTAGTCGAGAGCGCGGCGAATTAGCGCGTTGGAGTGACGAAAGCTCTGCGAGTAGTCCTCCACTCGACGACTTTCCTAGACAAACGCTCCGCCGGGTGGGTGAATAAAATCGCCCTTCGGCATTTTTACCAAACCATAGCCTAAAACGACCCCTGTCTTTGATGTTCTAAAGGCGGGCAGAAGTTGTTTTGCAAATGTATGTTCGCCGTACTGAAAAGAACGGTGCACCGCCCCTGCCACCATATCGACAAGCTGTAAGCCGACGCTTGCCTCGCTTGGTGAAAAGAAAATTGTTTCAATTAGATTCGCATAGTTAGAAGTAAAGACTTCAGGGGTGTCAACGAGTTCATGATGGCGCTTGCGAAGTTTTGCATCGTCGGAGACCATTCGATGGTCCGACACGACCATACCGAACTGTGTTTGACTGGTTACGCGCGTTGCATCTTGGAGAAAGTACTGAAATCGCTCGGTCACTCCTTTGTAGGTAAGGTGGTAAACGTCATCTTGGTTGCTTATCGTGGGCCGAGCATATGCAGCTTCAACTGAACAAACGCAGGATATGATTTTTGTAGATTTTCGACTGGTGATGATTTGGAAAATATCATTTCTCAACGATGTCTTCTCTTGTGTGCTCAGATGTTTAATTGAATTTCGTGGATCGTTGTTCTGAGGCCCGAAGTATTTCCATTTCAGTTCTCCGCGAACTCTGCCTTTGGTCGCCTTCTTAAAGTCGCTTGCGATGCCTTGCCAAGCTCCTTCAGGAATTATGAGGCCGCCGATTATCAGGTATTTCCCTTGCGCCTTGTTTGGAAGCGGTGGCGTTCCTGACTCGTCGAGAAACAACAAATACAAATTGGCCTCCGTTATGTATCGCGACAGGAAACCGTTCAGTCGTCAGATCTCAATTGAAGTCACCAACGACTAAAAGCGCGGTTACTGGAAAAATCAGGACTAAAAAGATTTCTCAGGAAGTTAAAGCTGCTTAGGTTATTGCAGAAAATGAAATTGCAGCTCAGCTATCGCCGCATATTGTTCAATACGTGAGCGATTTGAGTTACGATATACTCGACGTTTTTCAGTTTCGATTGAAGTTCTTTGATCGAAGCCTCTTGTTGCTTCACTAGTGAACCCACGTTGTAGTAGTCGGTAATTCCGATGGGTGTTTGACAGCTAGTGCATTGGATCGTGAACATTTTGTATGCCGCATCTCGCGCTTCGATTTGCTGGAGTTTGAAGGAAGAATTCTCACACTTTCCGCATTTCGTTGAACCAAACATTGGCTACTCCCAATAAGTGGACCACTTGCCTTGCAACCTAAGCGAGTCGCAAATTCACCGAGAGTCATTTCCTTGCTGTGGAAGTAGTCTGCCGCCAAAACCATCCCCGGATACCGTGCATTGCACCCAAAATGGGCGCTAACGCCATTGTGAAACGCGTTTACCGCGCATTAACCATATTAAACTCAAATAAATCAATGCCTTAACTTTTCAGGCACGGAACGTGCATTTATGACGCAGTGCACACGAAAAGATTCTGCGCCACACCGCCGTGGACTTCGCAGACCAGGGGCTATGACGTGATTCGAACTGTCATCAATGCCGGTGCCGGCATTTTCTCGCTTTGCATGCTGGCGACCTCGGTGTTGCCGGTGTGGAGCGAATCCTCCGTGTCGGCCGAAGCCCAGGAACAGCACCAGCAGACCCAGGATGTCTCCAGCGCGAATTTCCGCGCGCTCGAAATTTCGATTCCGATGGACGATCACGGCATGAAGGCCGCCGGCATTTCGACGATCCATGTCGTGCCGGACGACGGCAAGGCCGAACTGACGTTCCCCGGCACGGTCGTCGTGCCGCAGCAGCAGTTGCGTATGGTGGCCGCGCCCGCCGGCGGTCTCGTCGAAAAGATGCTTGTCGCGCAGGACGAGCCGGTCACGGCGGGACAGGCTGTCGCGCAGGTGCGTTCGCCCGACATGGTGGAAGCTCAGCGCCTCTATCTTGCAGCGATGTCGGATGAGACGCTGGCAGCCGACAAACTGCGCCGCGCCAAAATGCTGGTCGAAGGCAAGGCGCTGCCCGAAAAGGATCTGCGCATCGCCGAGACCGAAGCCGCGATTGCCAAGTCGAAGCTCGACGAGCGCAAGCAGCTTCTGTTTCTGATGGGAATGGATCAGGCGGATTTCGATACGCTCACGACGACGCGCGGCATTGTCAGTTTGCTGATCGTGAAATCGCCGATCACCGGCACCGTGGTGACACGCCACGCCTCAACCGGCGAACAGGTGAAGGCCGCAACGCCGCTTTATACATTCGGCGAACTCGATCCGCTCTGGGTCAACATCCAGATTCCGTCGCATCGCCTCGCCAATATTTCGGTCGGCGCGCGCGTGATGCTTGCCGCGCACGGCGTCGAAGGCAAGATCATCCGGATCGGCCGCACCATCGACCAGTCCACGCAATCGACCATCGCGGTCGCGGAAATCTCCGCCGCCAATGGACGCCTGCGCCCCGGTCTTGCGGTGAGCACCACGGTGCGCGTCGAAGCGCCGAATGTCGCCAGCGGCGGCAAGAACTGGTCGGTGCCCTCGACCTCAGTCGTGCGCCACCGCGATCAGACCTGGGTGTTCACCAAGAGCACCGACGGTTTCCGCGCCCGCCCGGTTCAGGTGATCGCCGAAACCGCACGCAATGTCGCGGTTCGCGCGGACTTCCGCCCCAACGATGAAATCGCCTCGCGCGGCGTATTGGCGCTGCTTTCGGAGCTGGTCGACGCCGACAAGGAGGAATAATCCTTGCTGGCAGGTCTGGTCGATCTCGCGCTCAAGCAGCGCCTCATAACCGTATTGGCTGCGCTCGCGCTGAGTGCGTGGGGCATCTACTCCTACTCGAAACTGCCCGTCGATGCGTTTCCCGATGTCGCGCCCGTGCAGGTGCTGGTGTCGATGCGCGCTCCGGGTCTGGCACCCGAAGAACTCGAAAGCCGTGTCACCGCGCCGGTCGAGGTCGCCGTGCGCGGCATTCCCAATCTCGTCAGCATGCGATCGACCACGCGCTATTCGGTGGCGCTGATGACGTTCGAGTTCGCCGACGGCACCGACATCTATTGGGCGCGCGCGCAGGTCAACGAACGCTTGCAGGAAATTCGCGACCAGCTCCCCGCCGGCACCGAAGGCGGCCTTGCTCCCATCGTTACGGCGCTCGGCGAAATGCTGATGTTCACCGTCGAATCCGACACGATGAGCGTACAGGAAATCCGCTCGCTGATCGACTGGACGATCCGTCCGCGTTTGCGCGGTCTGCCCGGCGTCGCCGATGTCAACGTGCTCGGCGGCTTCGTTCGCATCTTTGAAGTTGTGCCGTCCGCGCCGGCGATGGCGGCGCGCGGCATCACAACCGAACAGTTAGAAAAAGTTCTCGTCGCCAACAACCGCAACGACGGCGCGGGCCGCGTGCGCGAAGGCGAAGAGGCACTTCTTGTGCGCTCCGAAGGCCGCATCCGCACCCTCGACGACGTCCGCAACACCATCATCGCGGTGAAATCCAACGCGACGGTGCGCGTCGGCGACGTGGCCGACGTGCGCGAAGGCGCGCTGCCGCGCAACGGTGTCATCACGACGAACGCGCAGGGCGAGGCGGTGTGGACGACCGTATTGGGTCTGCGCGGCGCGAACGCGAAGGTCGTCGTCTCCGGCGTGAAGCAGCGCCTCAAGGAAATCGAGCCGCTGCTGCCGCAGGGCGCGAAGATCACGCTGTTTTACGACCGCAACGACCTGATCGAGAAAGCGGTGTGGACGGTGCAGCGCGTGCTGATCGAAGCCATCGTGCTGGTCGTCATTCTGCTCGTGCTGTTTCTCGGCAATCTGCGCGCCGCCGTGGTGGTCGCTGCGTGTCTACCGCTCGCCGTGCTGTCGACCTTCATCATCATGCGGCTGTTCGGCTGGTCGGCGAACATCATGTCGCTCGGCGGCCTGGCAATTGCCATCGGCCTCTTGGTCGATTGCGCGGTGGTTGTGGTCGAAAACGTCGAGCATCGCATCGCCGAGAAAAAGAATCCCGATCTGATGGCGCGATTGCGCATCACGCTCGACGCCGTGAAGGAAGTCGGCGTGCCGCTGGTGTCGGGCGTCGTCATCATCATCACGGTATTCATGCCGCTATTGTCGTTGCAGGGGCTGGAGGGGCGGCTGTTCAGCCCGGTCGCGCTGACGATTGGATTTGCACTGTCGTCCGCGCTGATCCTGTCACTGACGGTCATTCCGGTGCTCGCCGCGTTTCTCATCAAGCACGGCTCGCATCAGGAGCCGTGGGTGATCCGCAAGCTGCATCAGGTCTACGATCCGGTGCTGGCGAAGGCGCTCGACGCGCCGAAAATCGTCGCCGCCGTGGTGATTTCGGCGCTGCTGATCGCAGGCATCGCGTTCACCGGCATCGGCTCGACGTTCTTGCCGACGATGGACGAAGGCACGCCGGTTATTTCCTTGCGCAAATACCCGACGATTTCGGTCGACGAAGCCGCCGAAACCGATCTGCTGATCCAGAAAGAATTAAAAGCCGCGATCCCGGAAATCGACCGCATCATGGCGCGTGCCGGGGCGGACGAACTCGGTCTCGATCCCGCGCCGATCAACGAAACCGATTTCTTTATGACGCTGAAGCCGCGCAACACATGGCGCAACAAGGATATGAAGTGGCTGCTCGAGGAAATGCGCAAGGTCCTCGATCCTATACCGGGAATCTCGTTTGCGTTCGCGCAGCCCATCGACATGCGCGTGCAGGAAATGATCATCGGCGCGCGCGGCGACGTCGTCGTGAAGATTTTTGGCGAGGATATTCCGACGCTCAACAAGCTCGGTCGGGAGATCGCGGCGCAGATCAAGAAAGTGCAGGGCGCGACCGACGTGTTCGCGCTGCGCAACGCCGGCCAGAAATATTTCACTGTGAAAGTCGACCGCGCCAAGGCGGGGCGTCTCGGATTGAACGCGACCGATGTGCAGGATGCTTTGAGAATATGGGTGGACGGCAAGCGCGTCGGCATCGTGCTCGAAGGCTCGGTGCGCACGCCATTGGTCATTCGCGGCGAAGAAGGTCTTCGCGCATCGACCGAAGATCTGTCGCACACGCCTATCGTACTGCCGAACGGCGGCACGGTTGAGCTGTCGCAACTCGCCGAGATCAAGATTGAGGATGGACCCATTCAGGTGATCCGCGAGGACGGACAGAGATTTGCAACTGTGCTCGCCAACGTCGATGGCCGCGATCTCGTTGGCTTCGTTGCCGACGCGCAGGCTGCTGTGAACAAAAGCGTGCCGCTTCCTCTCGGCTATACGCTCGACTGGGGCGGGCAATTCGAGAACCAGCAGCGCGCCGCCGCACGACTTGCCATCGTGGTGCCGATTGCGCTCGCGATGATTTTCCTGCTGCTGTACCTCACCTTCGGATCGATACGGCAGTCCATTCTTGTGTTCTGCAACGTGCCGTTCGCCTGCATCGGCGGCATCGTGGCACTTCGTCTTTCCGGCGAATTCCTGTCGGTGCCGGCATCGGTCGGGTTCATCGCGCTGCTCGGCATCGCCGTGCTCAACGGCGTCGTGATGGTGACGTACATCAACGACGTGCTCATCAACTACCTCAACGAGAAGCGCGGCAATTTCACCTTGCGCGAAGCGATCATGGATGCTGCGCGCCGCCGTCTGCGTCCGGTGACGCTCACCGCATGTATCGCCGCCCTCGGCCTCGTGCCGTTTCTGTTTGCGACCGGGCCGGGTTCGGAAATCCAGAAGCCGCTGGCGATCGTGGTGATCGGCGGGCTTGTGACGGCGACGTTGCTGACGCTCATCGTGCTGCCGATGCTGTACGAGCGTTTCGGCATCTCTAAAGCTGCGCGCGAAAGCATTGAGGGTGTCGCGGCGCCATCCGGCCCGTCATGGGTCGAGGAGAAATTCCCGATCGCGCATGCGCGAGGTAAGCAGGCGCTGTTCACGACGCGCTGGAAGATCGCGCGGGCCTATGCGTGGCTGCGTTATTTCATTCCGATGCTGCGCAACCGCGATAGGTCCGCGCATTCCCCGGCAGAGTGACTATTTAACTCGCAGCGATTTCTGGAAAAACGCCAGCACTGCGCCGGCAGCCAGCACCGCCACCGAAAAATTCAGCGCGTAGGACAGCGAGCCCGTCGCGTCGGTGATTGCGCCGGTCGCGAACGGGCCGAGCGTCTGTCCAAGACCGAACGTGATGGTCATGATGCCGATCACCTTCGGCCATTGCTCCGGCGGGTAATTCAGCCGCGAGAACGCCGTCGTTGCCGTCACCACCGCGAAGAACGAATTTCCGAATACGAGTGCTGAGGCCGCGAGCCATAGCGGCGTCGCGCCGATCATCGCCAGCCCCGCGCCGACGGTGAGCACAGACATGATGACGCCCATCGTGACGCCGCTGTCGCCCTTCGCCATCAGCCTGCGCCAGACCCACGGCGACGCGAATGCGCCGACGCCGATCAGACACCAGAACGCGCTCTGCGCGGCTGCACTTCCGCCCGCGTCGCGCACGTAAGCAATCATGAACGTCATGTAGGCGATGTAGCCCGCGCCGAAGATGAAATAGGCGATCAGAAAAATCATCATCGGTTTCAACGCGACCGGTGTGCTTGCCGCCGCGCTTTCCGGCGGCGGTGTGTCCATCGGATTGAGCAGCAGCGGTATCGCCATCAGCGTGGAGATCGCAGCGAGCGCCGCCCACACGATCCACCACGAGCCGGGACCGAAATGCTGCAACAGAAACGGCGACACGAGGCCCGACACGATCAGGCCCAGTCCGGGGCCGGTGTAGAACAGCGACAGCAGCAGCGCCGAACGCTCCGGATATGTCTGCGCAATCGTCGCCGCCAGCGCGCCGCCGCCGACGAACGAAATCGCCGCGCCATAGCCGACAAGGATACGCGCGAAACTCAGCGCGAGAAAATTTCCGGTCAGCGCGCAGATGATGAGCGAGACGATGCTCATCACGACGCCGAGCCACACTGTTCGGAACAAACCGAATTTCCGCACGAACATCGCGCCGCCAAGCGCGCCGGCCAGATAGCCCGCCGCGTTCACCGTGTTCATGAAACCCGCCGTCGAATACGACCATGCGAGGCTGTCGCGCATGTCCGGCAGCACCAGCGAATAGGCGAAGCGGCCGATGCCGAGCCCGATGGCGGGCGCGAGCGACAGAATGAGGACCGTGCGCGCGGGGCTCATGGTCGCAATCGAATCGGGACTTTTCACGAATTCACTCCGGCAAGGCGCGGCAATCTGCCAGCAATCTTTGCGTTTGGCCAATCGCGCGGGCGCATTGCCGTCTTGCCAAGAGCGCAGGGGCGCTTTAGCAAGTCGCGCGACTTTATTCCCTGTCATGCGCGGACTTGATCCGCGCATCCATCCTCTTCAAAGGATGGATCACCGGGTCATAGGCGAACGAAGTGACGCCGTCCTTCCGACGGCTACGCCCGGTAATGACGATGCACTGAGGACGGTAATCATGGCGACGCATAAACTTCTTCTTCTTCCCGGCGACGGTATCGGCACCGAAGTGATGGGCGAGGTGAAGCGCGTCATTGCATGGCTCAATAAAAACGGCACTGCGAAGTTCGAGACCGAGGACGGCCTCGTCGGCGGCGCGAGCTACGACGCCGACAAGGTCGCGATCACGGACGCGACGATGGCGCGCGCGCAGGCGGCGGACGCCGTGATCTTCGGCGCGGTGGGCGGACCGAAATGGGCGGATGTTCCTTATGAAGCGCGGCCGGAAGCGGGATTGCTGCGTCTCCGGAAAGACATGGCGCTGTTCGCCAATCTGCGTCCGGCGATCTGCTATCCGGCGCTTGCGGAGTCGTCGAGCCTGAAAAAAGAGATCGTCGAAGGTCTCGACATCATGATCGTGCGCGAACTCACCGGCGGCGTCTATTTCGGCGAGCCCAAGACGATCACCGATCTCGGCAACGGCCAGAAGCGCGCGATCGACACGCAGGTCTACGACACCTACGAGATCGAGCGCATCGTGCGCGTCGCTTTCGAGCTTGCGAAAAAGCGCCGCAACAAGGTGACGTCGATGGAAAAGCACAACGTCATGAAGAGTGGCGTGTTGTGGAAGGAAGTTGTCACGCAGGTTCATAGCCGCGAATACAAGGACGTGCAGTTCGAGCATCAGCTTGCGGATTCCGGCGCGATGCAGCTCGTGAAATATCCCAAGCAGTTCGACGTGATTGTCACCGACAATCTGTTCGGCGACATTCTCTCGGATATTGCCGCGATGCTCACCGGCTCGCTCGGCATGCTGCCGTCGGCCTCTTTGGGTGAGATGGACCCGAAAACGAAAAAGCGCAAGGCGCTGTACGAGCCGGTGCATGGCTCTGCGCCGGACATCGCCGGAAAAGGCATGGCCAATCCGGTCGCGATGATTTCGTCCTTCGTGATGGCGCTGCGTTATTCCTTCGACATGCAGAAGGAAGCCGATCTGATCGATCAGGCGGTCGCGGCCGTGCTGGCGAAGGGTCTGCGCACCGCAGACATCAAGTCGGATGGCGCCAAGATGGTGAGCACACAGCAGATGGGCGAAGCGATTGTCGCGGAGATGGATCAGCTCGCGAAGTAAGCGCCGCTAGTCACAGACTTCCTGTTGGCCGCGAGCGTACATCCCCTGCTGACTGCTCACCACGATCCGGCAACCCTTCGCAACAGGTCGGCAGCCGCCTTGGGCACAAAGAATCTGTCCCGATGATTCTGCCGCTTTCGGTTTAGCTTCGGGCTTCACAGCAGGTTCTTAGCGTTTGACTATCGGCAGCGCGGGCTTTTTCCCCAATGGGCAGACTTGGCTTCTCTTAGCTTGGACGACCCAGAGCGAATAGAGAGTCGCTTCTCGCAGATCAAGATTGGTTCCGGCGTTTTTGTTGAAAAGATCGACAGACTTTCGCGCGGCGGCATTCCAACTACCGTCGATTTCGCCGGTGTTACAGCCCACGCGTTTGAGTTCGACCAGCAATTGGCTAGAGATGCTAGGCAAGCCAACGGCAGCGTCTGCTTTCGGCGGAGCCTGTTCTGCGGGCGGTGCCAGCGCGGCGATTTTTTGCCCGGCCTTTACCGTGTCTTCAGCGGCTTTCTTTTCGGCAGCGACGCGTGCTGCTTCGTCTGCTCTCGCCTTGTCCTCTGCTGCTTTTGCGTCGGCCGCAGCTTTTGCTTTCGCGGCTTCGGCAACCTTCGCATCTTCCGCCGTCTTGGCGAGCGCGGCCGCGATACGCTGTTCTTCAGCTCTCTTCGCTTCTGCCGCAGCTCTATCCTGCTCGGCTTTCTTCGCGCCTTCAATTGCAAGCCGTGTCTGTTCTTCCAGTGCGGCTTTCGCCTTCGCCTCGCTCACCTTGCTGCGTTCCGCCGCTTCTTTCAGCGCGTCTTCGGCAGCTTTCAGCTTGGCTTGCAGGGCTTCCAAATCCGCGTTTTTTGACGCCGCAGTTTGGCCGCCACCGACAAAATAGAAATCGCCTTTGATTGGCGACGTTGCGAGCCAGGGTTGCTGCGCGGACGCTGTGCGCTGGCTCACCTCGACACCGACTTCATTGAAGGTTTTGAAAACATCGAGGCCCGGCTTCTTGATCGTCGCTGCGAGCGCCTTCGTATAGGGGCTGTTACCGTCGGTGCCGTCTTGCGCGACGTTTCCTGGCTGCGTTGCGTAGGAAATAATTGTGCCTTCCGGCGCCTTCATTTGCGCGAGACCACCGTCGCCCGCGCGAAGGCCGCGACCGCCGAACGGATTGTTGCGGCAGGCATCGAGAATCATCAGGTTGAGTTTGGCGCCTGAGCTTTCCATTTGCCGCAATACCAGATTGGCATCCAGCATCTGGAAATCGACGTCAGCTTCACGCGTCGGATTTGCGCTGATTGGTACGAGATAGTTCGAGCCGCGCACCTGAACGCCATGACCGGCGTAATAGAAAAGCGCGACGTCAGCTTGCAGAAGCTGCTTGCCGAACTCCTGAACCGCGAAGTCGAATTTCGGCTTGTCGAGATCGAGCTGCGCGCCGCCGCCGACGAGACTAAAGCCAACGCTTTTGAGCGCATCGGCGATCAGCTTCGCGTCGTTCTTCGGATTGTCGAGCCGTGCGACGTTCTGATAGGCCGAATTGCCAATCACCAGCGCGACGCGTTTTTCCGCCGCCGCCGGAAGCGCCGATGCAGCCAGAATTGCCGCCGCGAAAATAAAAGACCGCATGGCCCCCGCCGTGGTCTCGGGAAAAATAAATCCGGTCGAAAATCTGCGTCAGAGTCTAGAGGCACCTCAGTACCGCGCAAGGTATAAAAGCGCGCAGGCTCGTGCCACTATTTGAGCGTGCGAAGGCCCTTCAGGTTCATGGCGGCGCGCCACATTCTCGCCATTCGATTCCAAGTCCGTCACCGTTTCGCCATAGCGAAACGCCCGGAATGGAATTCCGGGCGCGGCGTCGGATAAGGATTTGATTCTGCGTCAGTAAAGCGGGAAGGCCGTCGGATAACCACCGAAATCGAGCGGCGTGTCGCCGAGCGGACGGCGCGTGGTGTAGAGACGGTCGATCGAGCGGCCGTAGGAGTAGCCGGGCGCGAGCGCATAGTCGGTGAATTTGCGGTCGCCGGGGTTCACTTCCGTGCCGGCATCGAGCCAGGAACGGCGCGTCACGTAAACGCGGGTGCGCGGTCCGGCCATGTAGGAATAGTTCGGATTGCGATAGCCCTGCGACGGCCCGTAATAGGTGCGGACGTATTTTTTCTTCGGCGGCGTCTGCGCGTCCGCACCCGTTGCGCCAAGACCCAGCGCAGCAACGGCCACCAACGCGGCGCCAGCGACCAGAGTTTTCAAAGCCATCATATCCTCGCGGAAAATCCCAAAAATGTTCCGCCTATTTAGCCGTTCGGCTCATGGGGCCACAAGGTCAAACGGGCCACACAGGCCGACAATAACGCCTGCGGCAGTCAAAATGTTGCATGAAAGACAGGGATTTAGAGCGATTCGCGCTTAAATCCGGCCGCGCAATACCGGCTCCTGCGGCGCCGTGACCCAGTCGGCATTGGGTGCGGCGGCAGCCGGGCAACCGGCACGTTTCAGTTCGGCGCGGGCGAACAGTTCGGCGACTTTCGGATCGTTTCCCGCCGACAGCAGCGTGAGGCGGTTCAGCGTGCAGCCGATTTGAATGCGCTGGGCAGCGGCGGTTTCGCCCTGACAGGTCCAGCCGCTGATCCGCAGATTTGGCGCGTCGAACGCTTTGACGAACGCCATGCAGGCCGGCGCTTTTTTCTCGCCGCCGAAGCGAAGCAGCGCGACAGGTCCGAATTTGGTGTCGATGACGCCTGCGTTTTCCGCTTCACCCGAACTTCGCAATCCCATGCGGAACGCGAGGTCGGTATCGGCGGCCGCGAACGCATCGATCTCCCCGCCCGGCCGATAGATTTCAACCTCGAAACTCACCGGCTCCGCCGCCGATACGCCCCAGCGCAAAATGTCTTTCCGGCCGCCATCGGGATGCCGCAGAATCTCGTAAGCGTCTGTTCTATTGCTCAAATCCAGCTGGCTGATCGCGAAGGCGGCATGCGGTTTGGTGGCGGGTGCCCACGCTGGCGCGGATGCGGCCTGAACTGTCGGGCTGGCCGGAACAGCCGCGAAAAGATCGGCCACGATGGCTGCCAGCACCGCGAGACCGCAGACATAAGCGAGAATCCGGACGAAAACGGCGCTGCATTCATCGGCAAAGCTGCGCAGCGCCGGGTGAAAGCAGGACCGGTCCAGTGCAGGCTGATCGAGAACGATCGGACTCATGCGCGAAATTTCACTTCTTGAAATCGGCTGCGAATTTTCGCGTTAATTCCGTCTCCAGCCGCGATGGGCTACAGTCGGCGAAAGCCCGCTTCTGCGTTGTATTTGGGCCGTTTTTCGCATAGAAGCGCCCCTCTTTCCTTTCCGCGGGGCTTTGCGGGAGGGCTTTTTGCTTCGGAGAGTGAACGATGGGTTACAAGGTGGCGTGTGTGGGAGCGACCGGCAATGTGGGCCGGGAAATGCTCAACATCCTGAGCGAACGCGCGTTTCCGGCTGACGAGGTGGTGGCTTTGGCCTCCCGCCGCAGCCAGGGCGTTGAAGTCTCGTATGGCGACCGCACCCTGAAAGTGAAAGCCCTCGAGAATTACGACTTCAGCGACGTCGATATTTGCCTGATGTCGGCAGGCGGCTCGGTGTCGAAGGAGTGGTCGCCGAAGATCGGCGCGGCGGGAGCCGTCGTGATCGATAACTCCTCGGCATGGCGCTATGACGCCGACGTGCCGCTGATCGTGCCGGAAGTGAACGCCGATGCTGTGGTTGGTTTTACCAAGCGCAATATCATTGCCAATCCGAACTGCTCGACCGCGCAGCTCGTCGTTGCGCTCAAGCCGCTGCACGATGCGGCGACGATCAAGCGCGTCGTCGTCTCGACGTATCAGTCGGTTTCGGGCGCGGGCAAGGATGCGATGGACGAATTGTTCTCGCAGACCAAGGCCGTCTACACCAACAGCGAAATCGAGAACAAGAAATTCCCGAAGCGTATCGCCTTCAATGTCATCCCCCAGATCGACGTCTTCATGGAGGATGGCTACACCAAGGAAGAGTGGAAGATGCTGGCCGAGACCAAGAAGATTCTCGACCCGAAGATCTCGCTCGTCGCCACCTGCGTGCGGGTGCCGGTGTTCATCGGCCATTGCGAGTCGGTCAACGTCGAATTCGAGAAGCCGATCTCGGTGGATGAGGCGCGCAACATTCTGCGCAATGCGCCGGGCTTGCTTGTGATCGACAAGCATGAGCCGGGCGGTTACGTCACGCCGTATGAGTGCGCGGGTGAAGACGCGACCTATATCAGCCGCATCCGCGAGGACGCGACGGTGGAGAACGGTCTCGCGTTCTGGTGCGTGTCCGACAATCTGCGCAAGGGTGCGGCGCTCAACGCGATCCAGATCGCCGAATGCCTGATTAACCGCAAGCTCATCAAGTCCAAGCAGAAAGCGGCCTGAGAAGGCCGCCGCCTGTTTCAGGCCACGAGCGCGCCATCGGTGACGCGGCGAAGCTCTTTCGTCTCCTGATCGAGAACTGACAGCGACCCGGTGGCGACGCCGAAATAGGCGCCGTGCAATTGCAGCTTGCCGCGCCCGACGAGAATATTCACGCAGGGAAACGTCATCAGATTTTCGAGGCTGCGCAGCACGGCTGCCTTCTCGATTCGGAAGACGAACTTCTCCATCGACTCGTGCTCGCGCTGCTCTACGATTTCGCCCGGTTTGACAAACAGCGACATCCAGCGGCCGATAAAATCGCCCGGCGACAACGGCGCACTCTTGTTGATGAAGGCGCTGACGCCGCCGCATTGCGCGTGTCCCAGCACAACGATGTGCTTCACACGTAGGACCTGCACTGCGAATTCAAGTGCGGCCGACACGCCGTGGGCGTTGCCGTCGGGCTGATAGGGAGGCACGAGGTTGGCGACATTGCGGACGACGAACAACTCGCCCGGCCCCGCATCGAAAATGACTTCCGGCGACACGCGGGAATCGCAGCAGCCGATCACCATGACTTCGGGAGACTGTCCTTCGCGCGACAATTCGCGATAGCGCGCTTGCTCCGTCGGCAGACGCTGGGTCGCGAAGGTCCGATAACCGGCGAGAAGTTGCGGAGGAAACGGGGTCATTTGGCCTCGCAAAACGATACCGAGTGGCTATCCTAGCGGCAGTCTCAGGACAAGCCTTTTGCGGCGCCGGCGAAATGCCATTGTTGCGATTGTGCCGATTTTCAGGAACCTATCATGATCCGTCCGCGCCGCAGTGTGTTGTTCATGCCGGGTTCCAATGCGCGGGCACTGGAAAAGGCGCGCAACCTACCCGCCGACGGCATCATTCTCGATCTGGAAGATTCGGTTGCGCCCGACGCCAAGCCGATAGCGCGGGATCAGATCGCGCAGGCCGTCGCCGCCAAGGGCTTCGGGAAACGCGAGATCATCATCCGCACCAATAATCTCGAATCGCCCTGGTGGGCTGACGATATGGCGATGGCCGCGAAAGCCGCACCCGATGGAATTCTAGTGCCGAAAGTATCGAGATCCGAAGACATTCAGAAGATTGCCGCGAAGCTGACGGCACTGAAAGCGGACCCCGCGATCCGGGTGTGGGCGATGATTGAAACGCCGATCGGTGTCTTGTGCGCGCAAGACATTGCCGCGCAAGCGCGCGATGCAAAAACAAGACTGGCTGGCTTCATCATGGGCCCGAACGACATCGCGCGCGAGACGCGCATGCGGATGCTGCCGGGCCGCGCGGCGATGCTGCCGCTGTTCACGCATTGCATTCTTGCTGCGCGCGCATATGGGCTCGAGATTCTCGATGGCCCCTACAACGACATCAATGACGTCGCCGGTTTCTCAAGAGAATGCGCGCAGGGCCGCGATATGGGTTTCGACGGCAAGACACTGATTCACCCTGGCCAGATCGATGCGGCAAATGCGGCCTATACGCCGCATCCCGACGAAGTCGCGCGGGCGCGCAAGATCATGGGTGCTTTCGATGCGCCGGAAAATCAAAGCAAGGGCGTCGTGCAGCTCGACGGGCAGATGGTCGAGCGGCTTCACGTCGAGATGGCGAAGCGCACGATCGCGATCGCGGATGCTATCGGAGCGATGAAGGCGAACTAGTTTACAGCCAGGGCCGCTCGGCTTTTTCCTTCGCCTCGAACATGTCGATGGATTTCCCCTTTTCCATCGTCAGTCCGATATCGTCGAGACCGTTCAGCATGCAGTGCTTGCGGAACGGATCGAGGTCGAACTTGATCGTGCCGCCGTCGGGGCCGCGGATTTCCTGCTTCTCGAGATCGACGGTCAACGTTGCGTTGGCGCCGCGATCCGCATCGTCGAACAGCTTGTCGAGTTCGTCCTGCGAGACGCGGATCGGCAGCATGCCGTTCTTGAAGCAGTTGTTGTAGAAAATATCGCCGAACGACGTCGAGATGATGCACTTGATACCGAAATCGGCGAGCGCCCAAGGCGCATGCTCGCGGCTCGATCCGCAGCCGAAATTGTCGCCGGCGACGAGAATCTTCGCCTCGCGGTAGGCCGGCTTGTTGAGGACGAAGTCAGGATTTTCGCTGCCGTCGTCCTTGTAACGCTGCTCGGAAAACAGACCCTTGCCGAGGCCGGTGCGCTTGATCGTTTTGAGATACTGCTTCGGGATAATCATGTCGGTATCGACATTGATTATCTTCAGCGGCGCAGCGACGCCCGTCAGTGCTGTGAACTTGTCCATTGTCCGGTTCCGTTGTGGGGCGTGACGCCCTTATTGGCGGGTTATTTATCGCGGCGGTTCGCTGGCGCAAAGCCTAAATCGGTCATGCGACCGATGCCTCGATGGCCTCCATATCGTCATCCGACAATCCGAAATGATGTCCGATTTCGTGGACCAGCACATGCGTCACGATATGCCCGAGAGATTCGTCATTTTCGGCCCAGTAATCCAGAATCGGCCGCCGATAAAGCCAGATCATGTTCGGCATCGGGGCAATCTCGTCGCCGCTGCGGAAGGGCAGGCCGACACCCTGAAACAGCCCGAGCAGGTCGAATTCGCTCTCGGCGTTCATCGCCGTGAGGACTTCTTCCGTCGGAAAATCCTCGACATGAAAGATGAGTCCTTCGCACAGATCGCGAAATTGTTCCGGCATGGATGCGAATGCATCGCGCGCGATCAATTCGATGTCATCGAGCGACGGGGATTTCGACGATTTCAACATCTGCCTTCTTTAGAAGCCCGCAATCCGTCAGCCAAGTGCGCATTGTCGCCCATCGCGGTGTTGACGAGGCTATCTCAATCGGAGACGTTGCCCGAAACCGGCTTCGTCGGAGGATGAACGAATATGGTACGAACGAGATTGCCCGTTTTTTTGCTTGCGGTGTGCTATCCGTTTTTTCTCTGCGCGCCGGCGCACGCTGACGATACTGCCGCCAAAGCGGAGATCTTGTCGCAGCGCATGATTCCTGACGAATTCTCATCGCAGAACCGGATCGTCGTGCACCGCCCCGCGCGCCGTGTGCGAATCTACGGCGCACCGCTGAGCCCGAATGCCGTGCGCGTCTGCAACGCGTACTATGTGCAGGAATTCCGGCCGAGCGGTACGGTCATCGTGCCGCGCATGAACTGCTACTGGCGCGGCTGATTTTTCCTTCCAGTCTGTTGTTCGCACGGCCCCGCGTCATGTTCACCTGCGATCGCCGGATGAACGCACGGCTTGTTTCTGTCGATGCGTTCATGATTGCGGCGTTGGTATTCACATCGCATTCAGGTCGTCGCTCCTAGCGTTACAAATAATGTGCCGTACCTGCGCGACGATGGAACGGAGCAGGCGTGAGACAGTTTGACACTGACTCACAACCGGGAGGGACGACAAATGAGCATCAAGAAGATTCTCGGGCTGGCCGCAGTCGCAGGTCTGATGTCGGTTGCGGCGCCGGCCGGACAGGCACAAGCATTCTCGCCGGCGAATCCGGCTGCATCTTCGGCCAAGTTCGCTTCAGAAAACATGACCAGTGAAGTTCGCTGGCGCCGCCATTATGGACACCATCGCCACTACTGGCGTCCGCGCTGGCATCGCCGGCATCGCTGGTGAAATTTTTCAACATGAGGGAGTTGAGTGCATGAACAGGATGCTTGGCTTTCTTACCGTTGCTGGAATGCTGCTGACTGCGGTGCCCGTGGATCGAGCGCAAGCGGTGTCACTCAACAATCCCGCCGCTGCCGGAACCGCGAAGTATGCGTCGCAGGGACTCACAACCGAGGTTCGCGGCGGTCATGGAGGCCGCGGCGGACACGGCGGCGGGCGCCATTTCGGCGGTGGCCGGCACTTCGGCGGCGGTTTTCGGCACTATAGCTTCCGCCACCGGTATTATGCGCCGCGATACTATTACGCGCCACGTCGCTGCCGGATTGTCATGACATACTATGGGCCGCGCAGAATCTGCCGTCCTTGGCGATATTGGTAGGCGTGGGACGCCTGCGGCTTGCTGCCGCACCAAAGTCCGAATAGCGTTCCAAAGAGGTCGTGGCGCTCGAAGATTGCCGATTGAAGGTGAACCTTGAGCGAAACGGAAGTTACCAACTTACGTTATCTGTCATGTGTGAAAGAAAGACCGGAGGAGGATTGTTATGAAGAAGTTTCTTGCGGCTGCGACTTTTGCCGTCGCCCTTTCGCTGACTGGATTGGTGTCCACGACGCCTGCCAGCGCCGCGCCGCCGACTGCCACTGTTTCTCCTGGCTACGATGCTCGCCTTGCGGCAAGCCAGTCCACTGACATCAGTGCCCGCCGTTACTATCGGCGCTACGGATATTATCGCCCTTACTACTATCGTCCGTACTATCGTCCGTACTACGCGCCGCGTCCGTATTACGGCGGGTACGGTTACTATCGTCGCCCCGGAATCTATTTCGGTTTCTGATTCTGCGGCGAATGCCGAGAAGAAAAAGGCGCCTGATCGGGCGCCTTTTGTTTTGTGGAACTAGAGAGTGACGGAAATCAGGTCGCTTGCCACTCGCGCACATCGACGAAGTGTCCGGCGATCGCCGCCGCCGCCGCCATCGCCGGCGAGACAAGATGCGTGCGGCCCTTGAAACCCTGACGGCCCTCGAAGTTACGGTTCGAGGTCGACGCGCAGCGTTCTTCCGGCGACAGCTTGTCGGGATTCATCGCAAGACACATCGAGCATCCCGGCTCGCGCCACTCGAATCCGGCCTTGATGAAAATCTTGTCGAGACCTTCCGCTTCGGCCTGCTCTTTCACGAGGCCCGAGCCTGGCACGATCATCGCATTGAGATTGCCGTTGACCGAATGTCCCTCGACGATCCTGGCAACGGCACGCAAATCTTCGATGCGTCCGTTGGTGCACGAACCGATGAATATGCGGTCGAGCTTGATGTCGGTGATCTTGGTGCCGGCCTTCAGGCCCATATAGTCGAGCGCGCGCTGCTTGGAGACGCGCTTGGCCTCATCTGCGATTTTCGCCGGATCGGGCACGATGCCTGAAATCGAGACAACATCCTCGGGCGACGTGCCCCATGTGACGATCGGCGGCAGCTTCGCCGCGTCGAGCCTGATCTCGTGATCGAAATGCGCGCCGTCGTCGGTGCGCAGTGTCTGCCAGTATTTGACAGCCTTGTCCCAATCGGCGCCTGTCGGCGACATCGGGCGGCCTTTCAGAAATTCGTAAGCCTTCTCGTCCGGCGCGACGAGACCGGCGCGCGCGCCACCTTCGATCGACATGTTGCAGACCGTCATGCGGCCTTCCATCGTCAGATCGCGAATGGCCTGGCCCGCATATTCCAGCACATAGCCGGTGCCGCCCGCGGTACCGATCTCGCCAATGATTGCGAGGATAATGTCCTTCGCCGTCACGCCATCGGGCAATTTGCCATCGACGGTCGCGCGCATGTTCTTGGCTTTTTTCTGGATCAGCGTCTGCGTTGCCAGCACATGCTCGACTTCAGACGTGCCGATGCCGTGCGCCAGCGCACCGAATGCGCCGTGTGTTGACGTGTGGCTGTCGCCGCAAACGATCGTCGAGCCGGGCAGGGTGAAGCCCTGTTCGGGTCCGATGACGTGAACGATGCCCTGCCGCTTGTCGTATTCGTTGAAATACTCGACGCCGAATTCCTTGGCGTTCTCGGCGAGCGCGGCGATTTGTTCGGCGCTCTCCGGATCGGGGTTCGGCTTGGAGCGATCCGTGGTCGGGACGTTGTGATCGACGACCGCAAGCGTCTTCTTGGGCGCGCGAACCTTGCGGCCGGATGTGCGCAATCCCTCAAAGGCCTGCGGCGAAGTCACCTCATGAACCAGATGCCGGTCGATATAGAGAAGGCATGTGCCGTCTTCGGCCTCATGCACCAGATGATCGTTCCAGATCTTGTCGTAGAGAGTGGTCGATTTCGCCATATTCGTCGTCCGGATGGGTGGTCTCGGCGCTCAGTTCGATGCGCCGATCAGATGTGCGGGCTTTTTACTCGCTTAAACCCCGGGGGGAAAGTATCTTGAAGACATAATAGCTTACGCAGGAAATGCCATGTCGTCGCGCCCGCCGGTTGCCCCCTATCTCACGGTCTCCCCGGCTGCGGGTGCAATCGCATTTTATGCGGCGGCATTCGACGCCAAACAGAAGGCGTTGATGCCCGCACTCGACGGGTTGCGCATCATGCATTGCGAACTTGAGATCAATGGCGGGTCAGTTTTTCTGTCGGATGCGTTTCTGGAATTCGGCAAGGCGCGATCGCCGTTGCCCGGCGAGCCGGTCACGATGTCGGTCAGTCTGGAGTTTGCGATGGCGGAGGAAGTCGATCAGACTTTCGCGCGCGCCACCAAACTGGGTGCGATCGGAGAGGTGACGCCGACGCATTCGTTCTGGGGAACCCGAACCGCCATTCTGCGCGACCCGTTCGGCCACCGCTGGATCATGAACGCGCCGCTATCCGAGAATGCCAAATAAAAAGCGCGGCAATTGCCGCGCTTTTCACATGAAACGATTGGCGAAAAAATTACTCGCCCGATGCGGCCTGACGGCCTTCCTGCTTTTCGGAAATGCGGGCCGATTTGCCGCGCAGACCGCGCAGATAATAGAGCTTCGCACGGCGAACCTTGCCGCGGCGAACCAGCTTGATCGAATCAATCATCGGCGAGTGGATCGGGAACACGCGCTCGACGCCTTCGCCGTAGGAAATCTTGCGAACAGTGAAGCTCTCGTTGATGCCGCCGCCGTGACGGCCGATGCAGACGCCTTCATAGGCCTGCACGCGGGTGCGATCGCCTTCCTTGACCTTCACGTTGACGGTCAGGGTGTCGCCCGGCTCGAAGTCCGGAATCTTCCGGCCCTTGGAGAGCTTGTCGAGCTGCTCCTTGTTGATCTGTTCAATGATGTCCATCGCAAAACTCCATCGGCGGCGCGCCCCAGCCTTTTCCAAACGCGGGGCTGCGCGAAATTCGTATCCAGCATATGCACGGATTGGGCGAGGATATACGCCATCACCGGCGGGTTGTCACCCTTAAGTCGGGTCTTTTCGGCCCTTCGGAGGGGCGTTTTGGCGGCTTTTGAGGGCCCAGAGGTCCGGTCTGCGGGCTTTGGTCAGGGCTTCGGCCTCAGCCTGCCGCCAGGCTGCGATCCGGGCATGGTCGCCTGAAATCAGCACATCCGGGATGGCCCGGCCCTCGAAATCCTGCGGGCGGGTGTATTGCGGGTATTCGAGCAGTCCCGCTGAAAAGCTCTCATCGTCGCCGGAGGCGAGTTTGCCCATTACGCCGGGCAAAAGACGCACGCAGGCATCGATCAGCGCCATCGCAGCGATCTCGCCGCCCGACAGCACGTAGTCGCCGACGGAAACTTCCTCCAAATGCCTCGCATCGATGACGCGCTGATCGACCCCCTCGAACCGCCCGCACACGATCAGCGGGCCTGGGCCGTTTGCGATTTCCTCGACGCGCGATTGCGTCAGCGGCTTGCCGCGTGGCGACATCAGAAGGCGCGGGCGATCCGAGGCAACGCTCGCATCGTCGATGGCTTTGGCCAGAATATCGGGGCGCAGCACCATGCCGGGGCCGCCGCCTGCCGGCGTGTCATCGACGCTGCGATGCTTGTCGCTCGCCGAAGCCCGAATATCGCGGGCATCAAGCGCCCACAAGTTTGTAGCCAACGCCTTGCCCGCGAGGCTGATACCCAGCGGACCGGGAAACATGTCTGGAAACAGCGTCAGGACAGTCGCCCGCCACATCGTCAAATGTCCGCGTCTTGGGGAGAATCGCCGTCGATCTCTGTCGGTCTGACGATGACGATGTGACCTGCTGCAATGTCGACTTTCGGAACGACGGCATTCGTGAAAGGCAGCAGCAATGTCGGTCCCCGCCCCGGAGCAATCTCGATGATGTCGCCCGCGCCGAAATTATGGATCGCGATCACACTGCCGATGTCTTCATTCCGTTCGCCGATGGCGCGAAGCCCGATCAGGTCGGCGTGATAATATTCGTCAGTCTCGGTGTCGGGCAGTTTGTCGCGGGCGATGTATAATTCGATTCCGTTCACGCTCTCGGCATCGTTGCGCGTCGCGATCCCTTTGAGCGAAGCCACGAGATGATCGTTCGCGATCCGCGCGCGCGCGACCTCAAACTGTCGCGCGCCGTCTTTTGTCGATAGCGGGCCGTAATTGAGCACCGCCATCGGGTCTTCCGTGAACGGCCATAATTTGACCTCGCCGCGCACGCCATGCGCGGCGCCGATTTTCGCAACGCAGATGCGTGCGTCTTTGGTCACGCAGCGTTAGGCCGGAGCCGCTTCGGCCTTCGGCGCTGCATCGGCCTTCGGTGCCGAAGCCGCAGCTTCCGCCTGCGCCTTGCGTTCTTTGCGCGGAATCGCTTTTTCAGGATTGTTGCGGGCCTGGCGCTTCTTGACGCCGGCGGCGTCGAGGAAACGCATCACGCGATCCGACGGCTGCGCGCCCTTCGCCATCCAGGCCTTCACCTTGTCCATGTCGAGCTTGAGGCGCTCGGCATTGTCCTTCGGCAGCAGCGGATTGAAATAGCCGAGACGCTCGATGAAGCGGCCATCGCGCGGGAAGCGCGAGTCGGCTGCGACGACGTGATAGATCGGGCGCTTCTTGGTGCCTGCGCGTGCGAGGCGGATAACAACTGGCATTCTGGTTCTCCGTTACGTGTTCGAGTTCTAATTTCGTTTGCGTTATTTCTTCTTGCCCAGCCCCGGAAATCCGCCGAGGCCCGGCAATGTCGGTTTTCCAAGCCCCGAGAGGCCGGGAAAATCTTTCGGCAGCGACGGGCCGGGAGGCAGACCCTGCGCTCCGCCCGGCATCTTCGCCGCCAAATCCTTCAATGCTTCGGGCGATGGCACGCCGCCGCCGAAACCCATCGATGCTGCAAGGCCCGCCATCGGGCCGCGCTTGCCCGAACCCATCGCCTTCATCATGTCGGCCATGTTCCGGTGCATCTTGAGCAGCTTGTTGATCTCCTCGACCTTCAGACCAGATCCCGCAGCGATGCGCTTCTTGCGGCTGGCTTTGAGAATGTCGGGATTTTTGCGCTCCTCGCGCGTCATGGAATCGATGACCGCCATCTGACGCCTGAGAATCTTGTCGTCGAGACCGGCAGCGGCGACTTGATTCTTCATCTTTGCGATGCCGGGCATCATGCCCATCAGCCCGCTGATGCCGCCCATGTTCGCCATCTGCGAAAGCTGTTCGCGCATATCGGCAAGATCGAACTTGCCCTTGCGCATCTTCTCGGCGACGCGCGCGGCCTTTTCGGCGTCAATGTGTGCGGCAGCTTTTTCAACCAGCGACACCACGTCGCCCATGCCCAGAATGCGGCCTGCGATGCGCGAGGGGTGAAAATCTTCCAGCGCGTCGGTCTTTTCGCCGGTGCCGATCAGCTTGATCGGCTTGCCGGTGACGGCACGCATCGACAGCGCCGCGCCGCCGCGCCCGTCGCCGTCCACGCGAGTCAGCACGATGCCGGTGAGGCCGACACGCTCATCGAACGAGCGCGCGAGATTGACGGCGTCCTGACCCGTCAGCGAGTCCGCGACCAGCAGCACTTCGTGAGGCTTCGCGGCGGCTTTCACATTCGCCGCCTCCCTCATCATTTCTTCGTCGAGCGTCGTGCGTCCCGCAGTATCGAGCAGCACGACGTCATAGCCGCCGAGTTTGCCGGCTTGCAGCGCGCGTTGCGCGATCTGTTCCGGCTTTTGTCCTGCGACGACCGGCAATGTCTCGATAGAGAGATCGCGGCCCAGGACCGCAAGCTGTTCCTGCGCGGCGGGGCGATAGACGTCGAGCGACGCCATCAAAACTTTCTTTTTGTCGCGTGTCGTGAGGCGGCGCGCGAGCTTCGCAGTCGTTGTGGTTTTGCCGGAGCCTTGAAGGCCGACCATCGTGATCGCGACAGGCGCGGGCGCGTTGAGATCGATGGTCTGCCCGTCGGAGCCAAGCGTCTCGATGAGCTGATCGTGAACGATCTTCACGACCATCTGGCCCGGCGTCACCGATTTGACGACAGTTGCACCGATTGCCTGCTCGCGGACTTTCTCGATGAACGAGCGCACGACGTCGAGCGCAACGTCGGCTTCGAGCAACGCACGGCGGATTTCGCGCATGGCGGCATCGACATCGGCTTCGGACAGCGCGCCGCGCCCCGTCAGACGATCGAGGATGCCTCCAAGTTTTTCCGACAGATTGTCGAACATCGCTTAACCCAGTGACGGCCTTTCGGTGAAAGGCCTATGCAAAACACGTTTGCGCCCGAGGGCGCATCGCGCTGTCGGGCGTTGGCCTCCGGCATCCAGCACCGGTCGGCGGGTCGAAAAGAACGTCTTTTCGAGAATTGCGCGCTTTAAACCCTCCGGACGCCCGAAAGTCAAGAAAAGGCGCTGACTTTTGGTGCTCTGCGGGTCACGCCGATGTGTCTGCAGGCCCTTGCAGAAATTGAGCTTTTCGGTCCAATCGGCGCATGAAAATCACCCGCCGCAGCTTCCTCGGTATGTTGGCTGGCATCGCTGCGGCACTCGGCGCGCCGGCCGCCTGGATGACTCGCATGAAAACCTATGATGGCCCGCCGTCCGATCATTTCGACGGAACCTATTTTTTCGACAAGGACGGCTCGCCGCCGAAGCGGCTGACGGATGTCTTGCAATGGCAATTCAGCCGCAAGCCGGACAAATGGCCGGAGCGCGTACCAAGTCCTTATTCCGACACGCCGCCTGCACAGGTCGATGGCAAGAAGGTTCGGTTTTCTTTCGTCGGTCATGCGAGCTGGTTCATTCAAACGGCGGGTCTGAACATCCTTGTCGATCCCGTCTGGTCCGAACGCGCATCGCCGTTCGCCTTTGCCGGCCCGAAGCGGGTCAACGATCCGGGGATCGCGTTCGAGAATCTCCCGCCGATCGATGTCGTGCTCGTGTCGCACGGTCACTACGATCATCTCGATCTGCGGACGCTGTCACGACTGGCGGCGAAGTTCTCACCTCGCGTTATCACGCCGCTCGGCAACGATGTCACGATGAAAAGCAGCGATCAGAATATTCGCGCCGAAGGACGCGACTGGAATGATCGCCTCGAGATCGGCAACGGGGTCGCTGTCACACTCGTACCGACGCGACACTGGTCCGCGCGCGGACTGTTCGATCGCAACAAGGCATTGTGGGCGAGTTTCGTGTTGGAGACGCCGGCGGGCAAAATCTATCTCGTCTGCGATTCAGGATATGGCGACGGCGTTCACTTTCGCCGCGCGCGCGACGCGCATGGCCCGATCCGGCTCGCGACGCTTCCGATTGGCGCCTATGAGCCGCGCTGGTTCATGCGCGACATGCACATGAATCCGGAAGACGCGGTGAAGGCGCTGGCCGATTGCGGCGCGCAGGTCGCGCTCGCGCACCATCACGGCACGTTCCAGCTGACCGACGAAGCGATTGACGCGCCCGTCAATGCGCTCGCGGTTGCGCTTGATGCGGCGAAAGTTTCTCGCGAGAAATTCGTCGCGCTGAAGCCAGGGCAGACCTTCGAGATTTAGCCTAAGGCGATTTGGGTTTTATCTCATAGGACACGCTGACCGAAATGCGCAGCGTTTCCTCGCCGGGCGCGACCGGCGCTGGCGCCGCAAGTCCGGCGGACATTTTCCTGTAAGCGATCGGCGCCGACGTGCTTTCCTCTGAAATACTCAGCGGTGCGCCAAGCGCAACGCCCGCCGCCTGTGCATAGAGTTCCGCCTTGCGCCGCGCATCCGCGATGGCTTTCGGGCGCGCATCGTCGAGCAGCTTCGACGGCTGCGAGACCATAAACGAAATACCGCCGATATCGTTCGCGCCGTTCGTCACCAGCGTATCGATCACGCTTCCGACTTTCGCGACGTCACGCACGGTGACGGTCACGCGGTTACTGGCGCGGAATCCCGTGATCGGTGAAGTGCCGGTTTTGTTGAGCGCGTATTGCGGCTGAAGCGAAAGTTGCGAGGTTTGAAAATCCTTTTCAGAAATTCCCGCGCTCTTCAGCGCCAGCAGCACGATGCCCATCGCTTTGTTATTGGTTTCGGAGGCTTCACGCGCGGTCTTCGCGTCGTTTGTGACCCCGCCTTCGATCTGCGCGAGATCGGGAGCCGCCGAGATCGTTGCTTCGCCGGTGACTGAAATCGCCGGCGGCGGTGTTTGGGCTTCGGCCGACGACGTTAATAGGGTGCCAATGACGACAAGGGCAACTTGCTTCATGACGATCTTCATTTCAGCGGCACGAAGACGTTGATGACGAGCTTGTCTTCGGCGGTCTTCAGCGGGTCGGTGATGTATTCCTCGATGAAGGTGTCTTTGGCTTCCAGCTTCTTGTCGTCGAGATGATTGGTGATCGCCTCGTAGGTGTTGTCCATGTTGTCGTAAGAACCGCGATGGACGAATTTGAGGGTCTTTCCTTCCGGCGACTGGCCGATGGTGATTCCACGGCCGAGATTTTTGGGGTCCTGATCGACCGGAATTTCGGCCTGGTAGGAAAAACCTGTGTCGTCGGTTGACGTGTAGACGATCAGGACATTTCCGGCGGGCTTGATGTTTTGCTTGTCGAGAAAGTTCGACAGCGTTTTCACCGAGCCGGTCAGCGTCTCGAATGCGTTGTCCCAGTTGGCGGTGCCCTTGAGCATCACGACCTTGCGCGCGGTCAGTGTTTGCGCTTCGCCGAACGGGTCGGTGTTCTGGGCTTTGGGTGCTGTCGCAGGCGGCGGAGTCGGCTTTTGCTCGGGAGCCGGTGTTGCTTTCTGTTCGGACGCAGGCGGGGTAGGTGTGGCCGCCGGCTGCGTAGAGTTTGACGCAGGTGAGGGCGTCGATGGGGCTGCCGTCGAGGCAGCAGGCGTTTCGGGCGCCGGGGTCGGCGGCGTCGTGGTTGCCGGTGGTGTTGGCGAACTTGTCGCAGGCGGAGTCGCGGGAGGAGCCTGAGCGAATCCCGGAGGCAGGGTTGCCATGAGCGTGGCCGGAATTATCAGCAAACCTGCCACACGGGGAAAACCGCCACGTTTCATTCAGAAATCTCCATCGGCCAGCACTCCGGCTCAACCTTCAACGGAATTCACAAAGGCTAACACGAAGCCTCGCCGCCATTCCATCACTGGCTCAGAACCGCGTCCGAAACAGGGCCGCGCTGCGCTCGCCCGCTCTGGCCAATCCGGCCTGCATTCGCCATATAGGCGGCACGGGACATCATCATGGGCGCGCTCGCAAATCATACGTTCGTCAAGATGAACGGCATCGGCAACGAAATCGTCGTTGTCGATCTGCGCGATTCGGCGGCGACTGTCACAGCCGGCGAGGCCCGCGCCGTCGCGGTGCCGGCAGGCGTGCCCTACGATCAGCTGATGGTGCTGCACAAGCCCCGCACGAACGGCACCAGTGCCTTCATCCGCATCTACAACAATGACGGCTCGGAGGCGGCGGCCTGCGGCAACGGCATGCGCTGCGTGGCGCGGCAGATGTTCGCAGAGACGGGCAAGAACGCGCTGACGTTCGAGACGCGCGCCGGCACGCTGAACTGCTGGCAGGGACCGTCGTCCGATCTTTATACGGTCGATATGGGCCCCCCGAAGTTCGGCTGGCAGGACATCCCGCTCGCGGAAGAATTTCGCGATACGCGTGGGATCGAACTCCAGGTCGGTCCAATCGACGCGCCGATCCTGCACACGCCGTCTGTCGTCAGCATGGGCAATCCGCACGCGATTTTCTGGGTCGATGACGTGAATGCCTACGATCTCGAACGGTTCGGTCCGCTGCTCGAAAATCATCCGGTATTCCCCGAGCGCGCCAACATCACGCTCGCGCATATCGTCGATCGCGATCACATCGTGATGCGGACGTGGGAGCGCGGCGCCGGGTTGACCAAGGCCTGCGGCTCGGCCGCGTGTGCGGCGGCGGTGGCGGCGGCGCGCCTGAAGCGGACCAATCGCGTCGTCAACATGACCCTCCCGGGCGGCAATCTCGTCATTGAATGGCGCGAGAGCGACGATCATGTGCTGATGACGGGACCAGCGGCGTTCGAATTTGAAGGCCGGTTCGATCCGGCATTGTTCGCGAACGTCGCGTGATGGGCGTCGATGTCGTTACTTTCGGCTGCCGCCTGAACACATTCGAATCCGAAGTGATCCGGCACGAAGCTGAAGCTGCGGGTCTGAACGACGCCATTGTCATCAACACCTGCGCCGTCACCAACGAAGCGGTCGCGCAGGCGCGCCAAACGATCCGCAGACTTCGCCGCGAGAAGCCGGATGCGCGTATCGTCGTCACCGGCTGCGCGGCTCAAACCGAACCTGAAATGTTCGCAGCGATGTCGGAAGTCGACCGTGTGCTCGGCAATGACGATAAGATACGTGCAAAGATGTGGCACGACACCCGCGCGGCGTTCGATGTCTTAAGCGACGACAAAATCGCTGTGACAGACATCATGGCGGTGACTGAGATGGCACCGCATCTCGTCAGCGGTTTTCAAAACGGATTGCCGCGCGTCTTCGTGCAGGTGCAGAACGGCTGCGACCATCGCTGCACGTTCTGCATCATTCCTTATGGGCGCGGGAATTCCCGTTCGGTCGCGATGGGTGCGGTGGTCGATCAGGTGCGCGCGCTGGTCGAGGCGGGTCACGCCGAGATCGTGCTGACGGGCGTCGATCTGACGAGTTACGGAGCGGATTTGCCCGGCGCGCCAAAACTCGGTTTGCTAACGAAGCAAGTTCTCAAGCATGTTCCGGGGATGAAGCGCCTTCGCATTTCGTCGATCGATTCAATCGAAGCCGATCATGATTTGCTGGACGTCATTGCCGATGACGAGCGTTTGATGCCGCATCTGCATCTGTCGCTACAGGCGGGCGACGATTTGATTCTGAAGCGCATGAAGCGACGTCACTCGCGCAAGGATGCAATCGAATTTTGCGCGCAAGTGAGACGGCTGCGGCCCGACATTGCATTTGGAGCCGACATCATCGCCGGCTTCCCGACCGAGACCGAAGACATGTTCGTGCGCTCGCAGGATATGGTCGATGAATGCGGCCTGACGTTCCTTCATGTGTTTCCTTACTCGCCGCGCCCCGGTACGCCGGCGGCGAAGATGCCGCAGGTCAATAGCCGCGTCGTCAAGGAACGTGCGAAGCGGTTGCGGGCCACTGGAGAGGCGGCTTTGCGCCGCAGGCTCGATGCGGAGGTTGGCTCCGTTCGTCAGGTTCTGATCGAAAGCGCGACGCAGGGCCGCACCGAGCATTTTATTCCGGTTGCGATTTCGGGAGCTGAGCCGGGCGACGTGCGCGCGCTTAAAGTGACCAATCACGATGGCGCGCGATTACTCTGCTGATTCTGCCAATTGGGGAACGTGCTGTTCGCCGTTCCATCCGCAGGCGCGCAACCGTTCCTGCAAATGAAATGGCACGGGCGCTTCCACCCGTACCGGCGGTTTGTTCTTTGAAATCGGGATGACAATTTCGCGCGCATGCAGATGCAGCGACGGTTCGCCGAAACGCGGCCCGTTGCCGTAGATGTTGTCTCCGACGATCGGCCATCCGCTCGCCGCGCAATGCACGCGCAGCTGATGCGTGCGGCCGGTGATCGGCTCCATCGCGAGCCACGTCAGGGCCTTGCGATCGGAGTCTTGGCCGCGTCCGAGCACCTTCCATTTTGTCAGCGACGGAAATCCGTTGGGATCGGGCTTCTGCCACCAGCCACGATCCGCATCGAGGCGGCCTAGAGGAACATCGATCTCGCCTTCATTTTGCGCCGGGCTGCCTTCGACGACAGCCCAGTAGGTTTTGGAAATCTTGCCGTGCTTGAACAGCAGGCCTAGCGACGCGGTTGCCTTACGATGGCGTCCCAGCACGAGGCAGCCCGACGTGTCGCGGTCGAGCCGGTGCGCGAGAACCGGCGGACGTGGAAGGCCGTAACGCAGCGCGTCGAACGATGCTTCGAGATTCGGGCCGCCTTTGGGCCCGCGATGCACGGCGATACCGGCGGGCTTGTCGATGACAAGCATCAGCCCGTCGCGGTGAAGCACGCGGGCCTGGATTTCTTCCGGTGTCGGTTGCGGCGTATCCATCGCGGCAGGGTGACTTTCGTTCGAGACGTGAACCGGGTAACACACCTCCGATATGGGTGACAGCACGCAAGATCAAAAGCAGGGCTGGTGGCAGCGTCTTTCGGGCGGCCTGAAGCGCACATCGGGTTCGCTCGGCAGCGCGGTCGCGGACCTCGTGACCAAGCGCAAGCTCGACCGCGCCATGCTGGAAGACATCGAAGACGTTCTGCTGCGCGCGGATTTGGGAACCGATGTTGCCATGCGCGTCGCTGCGGCTGTCGGCGAGGGACGCTACGACAAGTCGGTCTCCGCGGAAGACGTTGCTTCGATTGTTGCTACGGAGGTCGAAAAGGTTCTGGCACCTGTCGCGAAACCGCTGAAGATCGATTCGGGCAAGAAGCCTTTCGTTATTCTTGTTGTCGGCGTCAACGGCGCAGGAAAAACCACCACCATCGGCAAGCTCGCATCGAAATTTTCCGCCGAAGGAAAGAAAGTGATGCTGGCGGCCGGCGATACGTTTCGCGCCGCCGCCATCGAACAGCTCAAAGTATGGGGCGAGCGCACCGGCGCACCGGTGATCGCGAAAGAGCAGGGCGCCGATTCTGCCAGTCTTGCGTTCGTGGCTGTCGAGACCGCGAAGGCCGAGAGCAGCGATATTCTGCTGATCGACACCGCAGGGCGGTTGCAGAACAAGGCGGAGCTGATGACAGAGCTTGAAAAAGTATCGCGCGTCATCAAAAAGGTCGACCCCACAGCGCCGCATGCTGTGCTTCTCGTGCTCGATGCGACTGTCGGGCAGAATGCGTTGTCGCAGGTCGAGGCGTTTCAGAAGACGGCGGGTGTGACTGGACTCATCATGACCAAGCTCGATGGTACGGCGCGCGGTGGCATTCTTGTGGCGCTTGCAGAAAAGTTCAAACTGCCGGTGTATTTCATCGGCGTGGGTGAAGGCATCGACGATCTTGCGCCGTTCACCGCGCGCGATTTCGCACTCGCACTTGCAGGTAAGGACTCATGAGCAAGGCCACGCCGCACCCGCTGTTCAAACTCGCGACCGAATTGGGCCCGCTCGTCATTTTCTTCGCAGCGAACGCGAAGTTCGGGCTGTTCGTTGCGACCGGCGCCTTCATGGTGGCGATCGTGGTGGCGATCGCTGCGTCCTACATCGTCACGCGTCACGTTCCGCTGATGGCGCTGGTGACGGCGGGGATCGTACTTGTGTTCGGCGGACTGACGCTGTTCTTCCACGATGAGACATTCATCAAGATCAAGCCGACGATCATCTATTCGCTGTTCGCTGCGGCGCTTGGCATCGGCCTAATATTCGGCCGTTCGTTTATCGCCATCATGTTCGATCAGGTCTTCAATTTAACGCCGACAGGCTGGCGAATTCTGACAATGCGATGGGCCATCTTCTTCGCCTTCATGGCGGTGCTGAATGAGGTTGTCTGGCGAACCCAGAGCACGGACTTCTGGGTATCGTTCAAGGCGTTTGCGGTGATTCCGATCACCGCGATTTTTGCGATGATGCAGACCCCGCTCGTCAAACGCTATCACCGCGATCCCGCCACCTCTGAAGTACCGGATACCGAGCGCGGCAATACGCGCGGCTGAAACAGAAACGCACCGGCAGCGATGCCGGTGCGTTTCGAATTTTCAGCAGCGAGTTACTTCTGCTTCGCGATGATCTTGTCCTTGATCTCCGCGTATTCTTTCTCGGTGACGATCTTCTTCGACACCAGATCGTCCTTGCCCTTGTAGGGGCGGCCCTTGATGATCGCAGCCGAGTGAGCCTTGCCGATGCCTTTGAGGCTTTCGAGTTCGGCGGCGCTGGCCGAATTGAGATCGATCAGATCGGTCTTCGCAGCCGGTTTTGTGTCAGACTTGGTGTCCGCTTTGGCAGCAGGTGCCATTTTGTCGGACTTCGCGGCCGGAGCCATCTTTGAGTCGGCAGCGGGCGGCGGCGTTGTCTTCGCGCCGGTCGCGGGCTGGGTCGCCTGAGCGAACAGCGGCGACGATGCCATGAGGCCGATCGCGAGCGTGGCGGCAGTCAATGAAGCAAGTTTAGAAAAACGCATAGTGTCCCTCCAAGGACGGTCGTTGCGGTGATTGCAACGCGCGCTAGGTGGGGCGCATTCGTGGCTGCGCTAGGGCGCCAAAATGAACGGCAGATAAAAGCGCAAAATTATTTTTGCGGTGCTGCCGTTAACGCGTTCGCGGCGGCTAGCGCCTTTTCGATCTCAGTCTTGAGGACGCCATCGATATTGTCCGGTGTGATCGGGCCGATCAGCTTGTAGGCGATATTGCCGTCGCGGCCGACGATGAAAGTTTCCGGCACGCCGTAAACGCCCCATTCGATCGAGGCGCGTCCGTTGGGGTCGATGCCAACGGCGGCAAAAGGGTTTCCGTAGCGTCCGAGAAAGCGGCGTGCGTTGTCAGGCGCGTCCTTGTAATTGATGCCAACCACGCGAATACGCTTGTCTTGCGCCAGTTGCAGCAATAGCGGTGCCTCGTCGTGGCACGGCACGCACCACGATGCCCAGACATTCACGATGCTGACATTGCCTTTGAAAGTGGACGGGTCGAGCCCTTCGACCTGCGCGCCGTTGGTGGAAAGTCCGTCGATCGGTGGCAGTTTTGTTTGAGGCGCTGCGCGTCCGATCAGCGCGGACGGAATACGCGACGGATCGCCCGTGCCAAGCCGAAACCAGAACAGTCCCGCAAGGCCGATGAAAGCAAGAAGCGGCAGGATAACAAGCCATGACCGCCGTCGCGGCTGTCGCACTTTCGCGGCCGTCATTTCGATTTGCCGGACGATTTCGAGGAGCGTCGTTTGGCGCCCTTCGCTTCAAGATCGCGCAGCCTTTCCTGTTGCCTTCGATAGTCGAGCGCGATCCAGACAATGAGCGCGATGACGACGAACGTCACCAGAGCGTAGGACGTGACGATGAAGGATGCGTAAGGTCCAAGCGACATCGGATCACTTTGTTCGCTTGCTGGCTTGCATCATCTGCAACGTGCGCACGCGCCGCCGCATGATCTCGTTGCGCATAGCCGCCAGATGAAGCGTGAGGAACAGCAGTGAGAACGCAATCGCCATCACAAGCAGAGGAACAAGGAACGAGCGGTCCATCGTCGGCCCTCCGGCGCGAAACACCGAAGCGCCCTGATGCAGCGTGTTCCACCAGTCGACGGAAAATTTGATGATCGGAATATTGATCGCTCCCACCAGTGTGAGAATTGCAGCCGCGCGCGCGGCGCGCGACGGGTCCTCGACGGCGCGCCAGAGCGCCATGATGCCGAGATACATCAAAAACAGAATGAGCACCGATGTCAGCCGCGCGTCCCACTCCCAATAGGTTCCCCACATCGGACGGCCCCACAGCGATCCGGTGACGAGTGCGAGAAACGTGAACGCGGCGCCGAGCGGAGCCGCGGCCTTTCCCGCAACGTCGGCCAGCGGATGTCGCCATACCAGCGTGCCGAGAGCGGCGACACTCATCACGCCCCATACGAACATGGACAGCCAGGCATTTGGCACGTGAATGAACATGATCTTCACGGTCGCACCCTGCTGGTAATCATCGGGCGCCATCGCCGATTGATAGAGCCCGAGTGCGAGCAGCAGCGCGGTTGCCGCTGCGAGCCACGGCAGAATTTTCGCCGTGAGCGAAAGGAACCGAGTTGGATTGGCGAGATCGATAATGCTCATGGTTGTCCTGATAGTCGTCGTATGTCGTTCAGGCAATGAGAGTTCGTGGCGGTGACATTGTTTTGTGTGCGTCTTCGATTTGCTGGTTCATCAGTCCAATCCTTGCCGCAGGCTCGCGGCCGCAGCGAACGGCCCGACCACGAAGCTAACGAGTGAAAGCGCGCACAGAATAGAGAATGGCGTCCCGAACGACACGGGCCCGACCACTGCGGCATTCGATGCGGCAACGCCGAAGATCAGAACTGGAATCGATAGCGGCAAGACGAGTACCGCAAGCAACAGCCCGCCGCGCCGTAGCGTCACGGCGAGCGCCGCGCCGATCATTCCGATAAAGGTCAGCGCCGGCGTGCCCGCCAGTAAGGTCAGCGCGACGGCAAGAGCCGCCGCAACGTCGAGATTGAGAAGAATTGCGATGAATGGTGTTGCGACGATCAATGGCACTCCTGCGGCGAGCCAATGTGCGACAGCCTTGGCGGCGCAGATGAGTTCGAGCGGGGTGCAGCTCATCACCAACAGATCGAGCGAGCCGTCGTCCTGATCGGCGGTGAACAACCGGTCCAGCGTCAACAGGCTTGCGAGCAATGCGCCAAGCCAAAGAATTGCTGGACCGATCCGTTTCAGCAGCGCGAGGTCCGGCCCTACTGCAAATGGCATCAGCACAACGACGGTAAGAAAGAACAGGACTCCAATCAGCGCGCCGCCGCCGACGCGCAGCGCGATCCTGATGTCGCGCCGAACGATTGCGATCAGCGCGGTCATGCGACGCCTCCGATACGCAATTCCTTTACGGCAATTCCCAGCGGGCCATGTGTGGCGGCGACAATCAAACCGCCTTTCTTCAAGTGCACCTTCATCGCATTGGCGGCGATCTTCTGGCCCGCTAAGTCGAGCGCAGCGGTCGGTTCGTCGAGCAGCCAGATCGGCCGCCGCACCGTCAGCAGCCGCGCTATTGACAAGCGCCGACGCTGACCTGCCGAGAGAACGGCTGCCGGTAAATCAGCGGCATGCCCGAGGCCGACGGCTTCAAGAGACGTTCGCGCGTCAGATGTCGGACCACCCAGACAGTCGCGCCAGAAGTTCAGATTCTCGATGACGGTCAGAGCCGGCTTCAATGCATCGCGATGGCCGACATAGTGTGCCTGTTCAGCAAGCGTGAGTTCCACATCTGCGCCGCTCGTAACAATCGATCCATCGGCGATCGGGAGCAGGCCAGCGATCATCCGCAGCAACGAAGACTTCCCCGCACCATTCGGACCTGTGACGGCGAGGGCTTTGCCGCCGTTCAATTCAAAATTCAGTCCAGCGAAAACCTCGCGTCCGCCGCGCACGCATCTGAGATTTCGGCCCGATAGCCTCATGGATGAACCGTTGGACTTCGCAATGGTTTGAAGAAGTTGCTGGTACACCAGCAATCACAGCGAGAATTGGCAGACAATCCATAGTCGGCGTGGTGGACAGACTGGAAAGATTCTATAAAACCGGAACTTGGTGCAGCACACAATCAGCCGCCGCAAATCGCATGCTTGTCGCGCGATCCGCCCGCTCTGACGGTGCTAAAATACCATATGCCGGTGCCTCTAACCTTTTGAATCGGGATCGCCCTCATGCCTTCACTCGACAGCTTCAAGTGCCAGAAAACCCTCAAGGTCGGCGGCAAGACCTACGTCTACTACAGCCTGCCGGCGGCCGAGAAGAACGGCCTGAAGGGTATCTCGCGGCTGCCTTATTCGATGAAAGTGCTGCTCGAGAACATGCTGCGCAACGAAGACGATCGCACCGTGAAGAAGGCAGACATCGTCGCGTTCTCCCAATGGGCGAAGAAGAAAACCCTCGAACATGAAATCGCATTCCGCCCCGCGCGGGTGCTGATGCAGGATTTCACCGGCGTGCCGGCGGTCGTCGATCTTGCCGCCATGCGTAATGCGATGAAGTCGCTCGGTGGCGATGCCGAAAAGATCAATCCGCTGGTGCCTGTCGATCTGGTGATCGACCATTCGGTGATCGTGAACTTCTTCGGAGACAACAAGGCATTCGGCAAGAACGTCGCGGAAGAATACAAGCAGAACCAGGAACGCTACGAATTTCTGAAATGGGGCCAGAAGGCGTTCTCGAATTTTTCCGTCGTGCCTCCCGGCACCGGCATTTGCCATCAGGTCAATCTCGAATACCTCGCGCAGACCGCGTGGACCAAGAAGGACAAGCTGACGGTCGACAAGAAGAAGGGCACGTTCGAGGTCGTCTATCCGGATTCTCTCGTCGGCACCGACTCGCATACCACGATGGTCAATGGTCTTGCGGTGCTTGGCTGGGGGGTGGGCGGCATCGAAGCTGAAGCCTGTATGCTCGGCCAGCCGTTATCGATGCTGTTGCCCGACGTCGTCGGCTTCAAGCTCAAGGGCAAGCTGAAGGAAGGTGTCACCGCGACCGACCTCGTGCTCACCGTGACGCAGATGCTGCGCAAGCAGGGCGTGGTCGGAAAGTTCGTGGAATTTTTCGGTGCGGGACTGGACCACCTGTCGGTCGCAGACAAGGCAACGATTGCGAACATGGCGCCCGAATACGGTGCGACCTGCGGCTTCTTCCCGGTCGATGCCGAAACGATCGACTATCTCAAGACGACCGGCCGCGCGGGCGATCGCGTGGCGCTGGTGACGAAATACGCCAAGGCACAGGGTCTGTTCCGCGACTCGAAGTCGAAAGACCCGGTGTTCACAGAATTGCTGACGCTCGATCTCGGTTCGGTTGTGCCGTCGATGGCCGGACCGAAGCGTCCGGAAGGCCGTGTCGCACTGCCAGCGGTGTCGGAAGGTTTCGCGACCGCGATGGCCAACGAATACAAGAGGGCGCTCGACGGGAAGCGTTACAATGTTGCCGGACGCAATTTCGACATCGGCCACGGCGATGTTGTGATCGCAGCAATCACCTCGTGCACGAACACTTCCAACCCGAGCGTGCTGATCGGCGCCGGGCTTCTCGCGCGCAATGCCGCCGCAAAAGGCCTGACTGCAAAACCGTGGGTCAAAACGTCGCTCGCGCCGGGCAGCCAGGTTGTCGCCGAATATCTCGACAATTCCGGTCTGCAAAAGGATCTCGACAAGGTCGGCTTCAATCTTGTCGGCTTCGGCTGTACCACCTGCATCGGCAATTCAGGCCCGCTGCCGGAAGAAATTTCAAAGGCCATCAACGACAACAACGTCGTTGCTGCCGCCGTGCTTTCGGGCAACCGCAACTTCGAGGGCCGCGTGTCGCCGGACGTGCAGGCGAACTATCTCGCCTCGCCGCCGCTGGTCGTTGCCTATGCGCTCGCCGGCAATGTCGGCATCAATCTCGCGAAGGATCCGCTCGGCATCGGCAAGAACGGCAAGCCGGTCTATCTGAAAGACATCTGGCCGACGACGAAGGAGATCAACGCATTTACCAAGAAGTTCGTCACGTCGAAAATCTTCAAGAAGAAATACGCCGACGTGTTCAAGGGCGACACCAACTGGCGCAAGATCAAGACCGAAGTCAGCGACACCTATCGCTGGAACATGTCGTCGACCTACGTGCAGAACCCGCCTTACTTTGAAGGCATGAAAATGCAGCCGGAGCCCGTCACCGATATTGTGAGCGCGCGCATCCTTGCGATGTTTGGCGACAAGATCACGACCGACCACATCTCGCCGGCCGGTTCGATCAAACTGACATCACCTGCCGGAAAGTATCTGTCGGAGCATCAGGTGCGGCCCGCCGATTTCAACCAGTACGGCACACGGCGCGGAAATCACGAAGTGATGATGCGTGGCACCTTTGCCAACATCCGCATCAAGAATTTCATGATGAAGGGTGCCGACGGCAACATTCCCGAAGGCGGCATGACCAAGCATTGGCCCGATGGCGAGTCGATGCCGATCTACGACGCGGCGATGAAGTACCAGCAGGAGAAAGTGCCATTGGTCGTTTTCGCCGGCGCAGAATACGGCAACGGATCGTCGCGTGACTGGGCAGCCAAGGGTACGCGGCTTCTTGGCGTTCGCGCCGTCATCACCCAGAGCTTCGAGCGTATTCATCGCTCGAACCTCGTCGGCATGGGCGTACTGCCGCTCACTTTTGAGAACGGCACGTCGTGGCAGTCGCTTGGATTGAAGGGCGACGAGAAGGTCACGATCCGCGGTCTGCAAGGCGATCTGAAGCCACGGCAGAAACTGACGGCGGAAATCGTCTCGAATGACGGGGCAGTGAAGAAGGTGCCGCTGCTTTGCCGGATCGATACGCTCGACGAACTCGACTACTACCGCAATGGCGGCATTCTCCACTACGTGCTGCGCAAGCTCGCAGCATAGCCGATCGAAGCGGAGCGGCTCGTGCGGTCAAATGACGCGCGAATGGGCTTGAAAACGAATCCGTGAACAGGCTCACTGCCATGTGAATAGTGGGCATTTGGAAGGCGGCCTAGAACAGGGCCGCCTTCTTGCTGATGAAGGCGCTGGATCATTTGCGGTACGACACGTGACTATCGACGACACCAAAGCGAAACTTTCAGGCAAGGCTGCGGCATTGCTGTCAGGCGCATTCGGCGTGGTGGCCGCGATTGCCGTTGTTACGCCTTCGTATGCAGACCCGCGCGCGGTCGTTGAATTGTTTACGTCGCAGGGATGCTCGTCCTGTCCGCCGGCCGACAAGCTGCTCGGCGAATTGGCGAAAGATCCAACTGTGATCGCGCTCAGTCTTCCGGTCGACTATTGGGATTATCTCGGCTGGAAAGACACCCTTGCGGATTCGAGGTTCAGTGCGCGGCAGAAGGCCTATTCGAGCGTTCGCGGCGATCGCGACGTCTATACGCCGCAGGCTGTCGTCAACGGCTCCGTTCATGTCCTTGGCAGCGATCGGGTTGGAATTGAAGCCGCTGCAACTGCAACGAAGAATTCGGGCGTGATGACCGTGCCGGTGACGATGAATAAATCGGGCAAGCAGATCGACGTTGTCGTTGCGGCGGCGAACGGAAAATCCGGCGAGGTCTGGATTTGCGCGGTGTCGAAGCAGGTTCCGATCACGATCAACCGCGGGGAAAATCGCGGGCATCAGATCACCTATCACAACGTCGTTCGCAGCGTTCTCAAGGTCGGCGACTGGAACGGCAAGGCCGGAAGCTGGAGCGTGCCGCTCGAAAACATCGCGCGCGACGGCGTCGATGCGGCGGCCGTCTATGTGCAGGACGGCAGCCGCGACAAGCCGGGCCCCATGCTCGGTGCAGCGTTCACAACGCTGAACTGAATTTTTCCGAAATTTCGGTCGGTCGACGCGCAAGTTTTGCCGCGTGTCTTTGGCATTATCCGACAACAAAAAAGGCCAGCTTACGCTGACCTGAAAGATTGGGGATCGTTCTGCGAATAGACCCGATCCCGACGACCCCGGGGGGCTGGGGGCTGAGGAATCCGGTGCCGAAAGGACCGGGTCAACGCAGTTTCAGATTTATCGCCATCCAGCGCGGCGGACGCTTGGCCGAAATCGGGCGGCATTATGATTTGCCTAACTAACGCGTGAGGTCGGGCCGGGCACATTGTCGCGCCGCTTTGCCTGCGAATTCATGCTTGCGGCGCAGCCTTCGCAGGTGGATCATGTCAGGCAGGTGACAGCGGAGACGCCGATGAGTTTGATGTCGGGTGATACGGATTTGAATGACGCGCGAAATTTCGCACCCGCCTCGCCGCCGAACGTGACTTTCAATCGCCTCGAACTCAATCGCATCCTCAACCTTTATGGACGCATGGTCGCCGACGGCGAATGGCGCGATTACGCAATCGATTTTCTGGAAGATCGGGCGGTGTTTTCGGTATTCCGCCGTGCATCCGAGGTGCCGATCTACCGCGTGGTCAAGGACCCGGGTCTTGCACGCAAGCAAGGCGCCTACAGTGTTGTCGGAGCAAACGGCCAAATTCTTCGGCGAGGCCATGAACTGGAGCGCGTGCTCCTTGTGATCGACCGCAAACTCGAACTGGTCTGACTAGTCGTCGGGAAGTGCCGACCCGCCGGCACCGAGCGCACGCTGCATCATCACGGTGTCGAGCCATCGTCCGAATTTGAAGCCGACGTTGGGATGCGTGCCGATCATTTCGAATCCGGCCTTGGTGTGAACCGCGATCGATCCTGCGTTCGCGGAATCGCCGATCACAGCGATCATTTGCCGATAGCCGCGTTTTTCGGATTGAACGATCAGCTCGTCGAGCAGCGCCGCGCCAATCCCACGTCGCTGGTACTCGGGCGCGAGGTAAACCGAATCCTCGACGGTGAATCGATAGGCCGGGCGCGGACGATAGGTTCCCGCATAGGCGTAACCGGCGATTTGTGCGTCCGAGACGGCGACGAGATAAGGTGAGTTGCTGTCGATGAGCGCACGATAGCGCCGCGTCATTTCGCTTAAATCCGGCGGCTCGATCTCGAAAGTCGCGGTGCCGGTTCGGACGGCATGATCGTAGATCGCGGTGATGGCTGGCAGGTCTTCAGGTGTCGCCGGCCGAATTTTCAAATCGCGCATAAGCGAAAGCTAGATAAAATGGCCGCAAAACAAAAGCCCCGGCACCAAGGCCGGGGCTTGAGCTATTGGATGGTCTGTATTCAGTCGCGCTGTCCGAGCAACTGCAACAGCAGCGTGAACAGGTTGATGAAGTTCAGGTAGAGCGAGAGGGCACCGGTAATCGCGGCCTTTTCCGCGATGTCGCCGCCCTGCGCGGCATAGCCGTAGATGTAGTCGTTCTTCAGCCGCTGCGTATCCCAGGCGGTGAGGCCTGCGAAGATCAGCACGCCGACGACAGACACGATGAACTGCAACATCGAGCTTGCGACGAAAATGTTCACAAGGCTCGCGATGATCAGGCCGAAGAGACCCATCATAAGGAACGAGCCCATTCCCGTCATGTCGCGCTTGGTGGTGTAGCCGTAAAGGCTCAGCGCACCGAACGAAGCTGCGGTGATGAAGAACACGCGAACGATCGACTCGTGCGTGTAAACGAGGAAGATCGACGACAGCGAGATGCCCATCAGCGCCGAGAACACCCAGAACAAAATCTGCGCTGTCGAAGGAGCAAGGCGGTTGATGCCGAAGGAGATGGCGAACACCATCACCAGCGGCGCGAGAATAAATACCCATTTCAGCGGGCTAACAAACATAGCGTAGCCAAACGGCGTGAGGTACTGGCCCGCCTTGAGCGCGAGCGACGCACCGCTCGCCGATTTAACGGCAGCTGCCGGGTCGCCGGTAACTGCGAACAGATACACGCCGAGCGCGGCAAGGCCGGTGATGGCCAAGCCGATCGACATGTAGTTGTAGATCTTCAGCATGTACGAGCGCAGACCGGCATCGACGGTCGCGGCGTCAGCGCGCCCGGCGGCCCGGCCGAATGGAGAAGCGTAGTTGCGGTCCAAGTCCGACATGGTCGAAACCTCGTTGTTGTCTGGCGGATGCGAAGGGTCAGCGCCGCCAGCTATAAGTTATTCCCGGAACTCTGTTAAGCCGTCTTGCGACGGCTCAAAACGGAATCCCGAACCCGCTCGGTATGTGGGAAACTAACACATTCGACGCAAGCACGGCCGCGCGGCGGAATGTCGCGAAACCGCATTAACTCTGCTACATATTGTCATAAGTTGCGAAGGACGGACGCCGGCTTTTTATTAAGGGCCAGTAACGTTCCTGCGAGTCCGAGGCCGACTGTCACCGCAAGCGCCGCGAGCACGACAATTGCTGCGCTGCCCGCCTGCCAGATGAAACTGAGTGTCATGAGCCGGGTGACGATCTGCCAGGCGGCGACCGATCCGGCCAGGACGCCGAACACCGCCGTTGCCAGACCGATCATCAGGTATTCGAGCGCGTAGGCGCCCACCAGCCGGGCTCGCGTTGCGCCCAGTGTTTTGAGGATCACAGCGTCGTAAACGCGATGGCGATGGCCGGCGGCAAGCGCGCCGCCCAAAACCAGGATCGCCGCGATCAAAGTCACCGAACTCGCGCCACGGATCGCCAGCACGAGATTGGTCACGACCGTTCCCACGGTCTGCAAGGCTTCGCGCACGCGCACGCTCGTCACCATCGGGAACGCGGCGGCGACGGACTTGATAATCTGGGCGTCTTTTTCGGCCGATGAGTCCTGATCTGTCAGCGTTGCAATGCCGGTGTGCGGTGCGCCGGCAAATGCGTTCGGAGAGAAAACCAGAACGAAGTTGATACCGAGGCTCTGCCAATCGACGGTACGCAGGTTGGCGACCTTCGCCGTGATGTCGCGGCCAAGCACGTTGACGGTGAGTTCATCTCCGACCTTCAGCGCGAACCCGTCGGCAATTTTCTTTTCCAGCGAAACCAGCGGCGGCCCGTCATAGTTTGCTTCCCACCACTGACCTTCGATCACCTTCGAGCCGCGCGGTATCTCACTCGTGTAGGTCAGGCCGCGGTCACTTTGCAGAACCCACTCGACATCGTTCGGCGGCTTGAGGTTCTCGGCCTTGACGCCTTTCACAGCGACGATGCGCCCGCGCAGCATCGGAACGGATTCGACATTTGCCGCAGGAACATTCTGTTTCAGGAAATCGCTGAATTTCCCGGCATCGCCCGACGGGATATCGATGAAGTAGAACGACGGCGCATGTTCCGGTAGTGCGGCCGTGAATTGCCGGCGCAGATTGCCGTCGATCTGCGTGATCGTCACAAGCACCGCGAGTCCAAGCCCGAGCGACATCACAACAGAAGGCGTCAGCGCGCCCGGCCTGTAGATGTTGGCAATCGCAAGGCGCAACATCGTAATGCGAGGGCGAGGCAGCCGCTTTGCCAGATTCATCAGCACAGACGCGAGGCCGCGCAAGAATGCGAATACGCCGATCGACGAGGCGACGAATACGGCGGCGACGCGCTTGTCGTAAGCCAGCCCGATCGCGACCGCTACGAGCAGCGCGATGACGGCGGACATCAAAGCAAGATAGCGTTTGCGCGGCCAGTGAAACTCCGGTGCCACGTCCTCGCGAAACAACGCCGCGACCGGAACGTCGTGAACACGGCCCAGCGGCCATAACCCAAATGCCAGCGCAGTCAAAAGCCCATAAACAACGGATAACGCGAGTTCGCCGGCATGAAAGGTCGGGTCGACCGGCAATGGCAGGATTTTCCCGAACACAGCGGAAATGATGAAAGGCAGCGCCGCGCCTATCGCAAGACCGATAAGCGCGCCGAGAATGGCGAGGACTACGACCTGCGTAAGATAAATCGTGAAAACTTCGCGCCCGGTCGCGCCAAGCGCCTTGAATGTCGCGATGACATCGCGGCGCTGGTCGAGATGGCTTTTGACCGCATTCGCAACGCCAACGCCGCCAACGAGCAATGCAGCCAGCCCGACAAGCGTCAGAAATTGCGAGAAGCGCGTGATATTGCGTTCGAGCTGCGGCGAGGCGTTGCTGCGGGTGCGGATTTCCCAGCCGGCTTCCGGCAGTGCTTTTCGCGCGTCATCGACCAGCGTATGCGTCGCGCGTTCGTCGAGCGCATTTCCCGGCAGGCGCACGCGATAGATCCAGCGGACAAGCGTGCCGGGCTGGAGCAGTCCGGTTGCACGCAGCGCGTCTTCACTGACGAGAAAACGCGGGCCCAGGCCAATGCCGCCCGCGAGTTTGTCCGGCTCGGCTTCGACGATGCTTCGGATTTCAAACAGCGCGTTGCCGACGGTAACTCGGTCGCCGACTTTCAAACCAAGCCGCGCCAGCAGTACGGGGTCGGCAGCCGCGCCGAACCGGCCGTCTCGCTGTGCAAGCAAGTCAGCCATAGCCATTTGCGGCTTCAGCGAGACCGTGCCAAGCATCGGATAGTTTCCGTCGACCGCTTTCAGGTCGACCAGCGCAAACTCTCCGCTTTCCGAGCGCGCCATGCCGCGCATTACGGCGGCCGATGACACAGTGCTGCGTGTTTCCAGAAAACTGCGTTCCTGCGGCGTTGCCTCGCGCTGGATCAATGCGAAGGACGCATCGCCACCCAGCAATATCCGTCCCTGATGTTCGAGGCCTTCGGTCAGACTTCCGGCAACTGAGCCCACGCCGGCAATCGCCATGACGCCGAGCGCGATGCATGCAATGAAAACATAGAAGCCGCGAAGTCCGCTGCGCAGCTCGCGCACGGCATAGCGGATCGCCAGCTGTAGCGCGCGATTGCGCGGCGCGTATGAAATATCGCTCATGCGATCAGGCCGTCTCGACCCAATGACGATCGGTGGCCGGACCATCGACCCGGCCGGAGCGCAACCGCACGACGCGGTCGCATCGTTGCGCGAGGGCAAGATCGTGCGTGACAAGAACGAGTGTCATGCTCCGTTCGATATGCTTCGCAAAAATTAGATCGACAATCTGTTTGCCGGTTGCCTCGTCCAGATTTCCCGTCGGTTCATCTGCGACGAGAATGGCGGGATCGGGCGCAAGCGCGCGCGCAAGCGCGACGCGCTGCTGTTCGCCGCCGGAAAGCTGCGATGGATAATGATGCAGCCGTTCGCCCAGACCCAGCCCGGACAATTCTTGCGCCGCGCGCTCGTTAGCATCTTCACGCCCGGCAAGTTCGAGCGGCACGGCGACATTCTCGAGCGCGGTCATGGTCGGGATGAGATGAAATGACTGAAATACGATTCCCACCTGGCGTCCGCGAAATCGCGCCAGTGCATCTTCGTCGAGAGCATTGAAAGAAGAGCCATTGACGATTACGTCACCACTATCAGGACGTTCCAATCCCGCCATAATCATCAGGAGTGTGGACTTTCCCGAGCCGGATGGTCCGATCAGTCCGACCGCTTCACCTGCGGCAACGCGCAGATTGACATCCTTGAGGATGTGAACGCGTGCTGCGCCGTCTCCCAATGAGAGATTGACGTTGCTGATCGTAATGGTGTCCGGCTTGAGGCCAGCAGAGGGTTTGATGAGACTATCCATGAATATTTCATATGGGGTTTCTTTGGGTGCGGTCGAGAGGCTCGTAATGCTGATTCTCGCTGCATCGGTCGGTGCAATGGTCACGATGTCGGCAACGGCTTCCGCGCAAACGGCAAGTGTAAAAGGCGCCAAGCCGATCAAGCTCGCGGTTCTGGGCGATTCCTTGACCGCCGGATACGGACTGCCTGCATCGGCCGCGTTCCCGGTCAGGCTCCAGAAGGCGCTTCAGGAGAGGGGTATCCAAACCGACATCGTCAATGCCGGTGTGTCCGGCGACACGACATCCGGCGGCCGCGACCGGCTCGACTGGTCGATCCCGAAAGACACCGACGCCGTGATCGTCGAACTCGGCGCGAACGATGCCCTGCGCGGCATCGATCCGAAAGTCAGCCGCGCGTCGCTCGACGACATTCTCAAGCGATTGAAGGCGCGCAATGTCAGGGTTCTGTTGTGCGGGATGTACGCGCCGCCGAACTATGGCGCGGACTATGCAGCGAAATTCAACAGCATCTATCCGGATCTGGCAAAGGCCTACGGCGTTCCGCTGTATCCGTTTTTTCTGGAGGGGATTGTTGGAGATGCAAAACTGAATCAAAGCGACGGACTGCATCCGACCGCCGAAGGCGTCGACGCCATCGTGAAACGCATCCTGCCTACGGTCGAGGCATTCCTGAAGAATAAGTAGTGTTTCCGATTTACTGTGACTGAAATGTGCAACCGCTCGGAATTCGCGTGTGTTCCTTGACGTGTCGCTTCGCACTGTCATCCCGCTGCGGTAAAACCATTACAGGTGATTCGTGATCCTCTCGCATCGAGGAGAGTTCTGATGCCGCGCTTGTTCGCTGGGCTGGAAATTCCTCCCGACATCGGCCAGACGCTATCTGGCCTGCGTGGCGGATTGCCGGGTGCCCGCTGGATCGATCCCGAAAATTATCACGTCACATTGCGTTTCATCGGCGACATCGATGGGGCGGCAGCGAACGAGATCGCCTCGACGCTGGAACGGGTCAACCGCAAACCGTTTGAAGTTCAGCTTCAAGGTCTGTCGAGCTTCGGCGGCAAGAAGCCGCGCGCCGTGGTGGCGTCCGTTGTGCCGAGCCGCCCGTTGATGGAATTGCAGGCAGAGCTTGAGCGCATGATGCAGCGTTTCGGATTCGATCCGGAAGGCCGCAAGTTCGTCCCGCATGTGACGCTTGCACGGCTGCGGGATTCCTCCAGCCAGGATGTTGCCGACTATCTTTCCGTGCGCGGCTATTTCCCCACCCGCAGCTTCATGGCGTCGCGCTTTGTTCTGTTTTCGTCGCGCGCGTCCGTGGGCGGCGGCCCCTATGTTGTCGAAGATGCCTACGCGTTGAGCGCCTGAGCCTCTTCGTTCCTTATGTCCGCTTGCAATTTTCTCCTCCTTGGGGCCGTTAGCGTCCATGATCGCTCCGACCCTTTCATTCCGTGAGCACTACCGGACACTCATCGCGTCGGGGGCCATCGAGGCCGATCCTGCGCAGGCCAGCGCCGTCGAAGCCTTCTCGGCGCTGGAGAGCAAACTCGTCAAATACCGCCCGTCTCGTTCCGGCGGATTGCTGAAGCGGTTGTTCACCGACAACGATGCGCCGCCGCGCGGGCTGTACATCCATGGCGAGGTCGGGCGCGGCAAGACCATGCTGATGGATCTATTTTTCAACGACGTTCCGGTCACGCATAAACGCCGCGCACATTTCCATGAATTCATGGCCGATGTCCACGAACGGATCTACGCGTTCCGCCAGAAAATCGCGAAGCATGAAATCGGAGACACCGATCCGATCATGCTGACTGCGGCGTCTATCTTCGATGAAGCGTGGCTTCTCTGTTTCGACGAATTTCACGTCACCGATATTGCGGACGCAATGATTCTCGGCCGTCTGTTCACGCGTCTGTTTGAATTGGGAACAGTTGTCGTGGCGACGTCGAATGTTGCGCCCGGCGATCTCTACAAGGGCGGTCTCAACCGGGCGCTCTTCCTTCCGTTCATTGCCCAGCTTGGACAGCGGATGGATGTCATCCGGCTCGATGCGCGGACGGACTTTCGGCTGGAAAAGCTGGCCGGGATCAAAATGTGGCTGGTGCCGGCGGACGCGAATGCCAAGGCGGCGCTCGACAAGGCGTGGACGAAACTCACAGCGGGTGCGCATGGCGGTCAACGCGACATACTAGTCAAGGGTCACACCCTTCACGTCCCGCTGTCCGCGCACGGTGTCGCACGATTTTCGTTCGCTGATCTCTGCGAGAAGCCGCTTGGCGCATCCGACTATCTGCGCATCGCGCACGACTATCACACCGTAATCATCGATCGCATTCCTGCGATGCGATACGAGCACCGCAACTTCGCCAAACGCTTTATCAATCTGATCGATACTTTTTACGACAATGCCGTGAAGCTGATGGCATCCGCCGATGCCGATCCTTTGTCGCTCTACACTGCTAGCGAAGGTTTTGAAGCCAATGAGTTCAAGCGGACATCTTCAAGATTGATCGAGATGGGCTCGGAATCCTATTTGGCTCTGCCGCACGGCCGGGGCGATTCAACGGCGAGCGGCAAGACCACGGGTCTGGTCGAAACCTGACGCTGGCATGCCTCGACGCCGAATTGTTGGGCGAACGGCGACTTGAACGCCTGCGGCGAAAGGTCTAACCAGCCCTCCAGGCTCATTCCCTCCATAAAAGGACTGTTTTCTCATGGCGCGCGACAAGATTGCATTGATTGGTTCGGGTCAGATCGGCGGTACGCTGGCTCACCTCGTTGGCCTCAAGGAGCTTGGCGACGTCGTGATGTTCGACATCGCCGAAGGCATCCCGCAGGGCAAGTCGCTCGACATCGCGCAGTCCTCGCCGGTCGATGGTTTCGACGCGAATTACACCGGCGCCAATTCCTACGAGGCGCTGGATGGCGCGAAGGTTTGCATCGTCACGGCAGGCGTTCCGCGCAAGCCGGGCATGAGCCGCGACGATCTTCTCAGCATCAATCTGAAGGTCATGGAGCAGGTAGGCGCCGGCATTAAAAAGTATGCACCCGACGCGTTCGTGATCTGCATCACCAACCCGCTCGACGCGATGGTCTGGGCGCTCCAGAAGGCGTCCGGCATGCCGCACAAGAAGGTGGTCGGCATGGCCGGCGTGCTGGACTCGGCGCGCTTCCGCTACTTCCTCGCGGACGAATTCAACGTGTCCGTTGAAGACGTCACCGCGTTCGTGCTCGGCGGCCATGGCGACACGATGGTGCCGCTGACGAAGTATTCGACCGTGGCGGGCATTCCGCTTCCCGATCTTGTGAAGATGGGCTGGACTTCGCAGGCTCGCATCGACGAGATCGTCGATCGCACCCGCAACGGCGGCGCCGAAATCGTCAACCTGCTCAAGACTGGCTCCGCGTTCTACGCGCCCGCCGCGTCGGCGATTGCGATGGCGGAAAGCTATCTGCGCGACAAGAAGCGCGTTCTTCCTTGCGCCGCCTATCTCAATGGCGAGTACGGCGTGAAGGACATGTATGTCGGCGTGCCGGTCGTCATTGGATCGAAGGGCGTTGAGCGCATCGTCGAGATCGAACTCGCGGGCAAGGACCGCGAAGGTTTCGACAAATCGGTCGGCGCCGTGCAGGGCCTTGTCGATGCCTGCAAGAAGATCGCGCCCGACCTTCTCGGCCGTTGACGCAAAAAGATCGGTCGCTTCGCCATTCGGAAAAGTTCTGAACGGCGGGCGGTTTTGAGCTTGCAGTCCAACTGGTATATGGTATGCCAGTCGAAAACTGAGGTGAATACTCAAATTCACCGGGGCGGGAGCGTTCGATGAATATCCATGAATATCAGGCCAAAGCGGTTCTGAAAGAATTCGGCGTGCCGGTGTCGCGCGGCGTCGCGATCTTCAAGGCGTCTGAAGCCGAAGCTGCGGCAAAAGAACTCGGCGGACCGATCTGGGTCGTAAAAAGCCAGATCCACGCCGGTGGACGCGGCAAGGGTAAGTTCAAGGAAGCATCGGCAGGCGACAAGGGTGGCGTTCGCGTCGCCAAATCAATCGATGAAGTGAAGACCTACGCGGGCCAAATGCTCGGCGCGACGCTCGAGACGTTGCAGACGGGCCCGGCCGGCAAGCAGGTCAACCGCCTTTATATCGAAGACGGCTCCGAGATCGCGAAGGAGTTCTACCTCTCGGCGCTGGTCGATCGTGAAACGTCCGAAGTGGCATTCGTCGTCTCGACCGAGGGCGGCATGGACATCGAGAAAGTTGCGCACGACACGCCGGAAAAGATTGTGACGTTCTCTGTCGATCCCGCGACCGGCGTCATGCCGCATCACGGGCGCACGGTTGCACGCGCGCTTGGACTGAGCGGCGATCTTGCCAAGCAGGCCGAGAAACTTGTCGCGCAGCTTTACAATGCGTTCGTCGCCAAGGACATGGCGATGCTGGAGATCAATCCGCTGATCGTCTCCAAGCAGAACGAGCTGAAGTGTCTCGACGCAAAGATTTCGTTCGACGACAATTCGCTCTATCGGCACCCCGATGTTGTCGCGTTGCGCGACACCACCGAGGAAGATGCCAAGGAAATCGAAGCGTCGAAATACGATCTCGCCTACATCGCGCTTGATGGCACCATCGGCTGTATGGTCAACGGCGCGGGCCTTGCGATGGCGACGCTCGACATCATCAAGCTCTACGGCGAAAGCCCGGCCAACTTTCTCGATGTCGGTGGAGGCGCTTCTGAAGAGAAGGTCACGGCCGCATTCCAGATCATAACCGCCGACCCGAACGTCAAAGGCATTCTGGTCAATATCTTCGGCGGCATCATGAAGTGCGACGTTATCGCCGCCGGTGTCGTTGCCGCCGTGAAGAAGGTTGGATTGAAGGTGCCGCTGGTCGTTCGCCTCGAAGGCACGAATGTCGAGGAAGGCAAAAAGATCATCCGCGAATCCGGTCTCAACGTTCTGCCCGCCGACGATCTCGACGATGCCGCGCAGAAGATCGTCAAAGCGGTGAAGGGAAAGTAAGCCGATGTCCGTCCTGATCGACAAAAATACGAAAGTCATCTGCCAGGGCTTTACCGGCAAGAACGGCACGTTCCACTCGGAAGCTGCGATCGCTTACGGCACCAAAATGGTCGGCGGCGTTTCCCCCGGCAAAGGCGGGTCGACGCATATCGGCCTGCCGGTTTTCGAGACCGTGAAGGAAGCGCGCGAGAAGACCGGCGCTGATGCGAGCGTGATCTACGTTCCGCCGCCGGGTGCAGCCGACGCAATCTGCGAAGCCATCGACGCCGAGGTGCCGCTCATCATCTGCATCACCGAAGGCGTGCCCGTGCTCGACATGGTGCGCGTGAAGCGTTCGCTGTCGGGATCGAAGTCGCGTTTGATCGGACCAAATTGTCCGGGCGTCGTCACGGCCGGCGAATGCAAGATCGGCATCATGCCGGCGAACATTTTCAAGGCGGGCAGCGTCGGCATTCTCTCGCGTTCCGGCACGCTGACCTATGAAGCGGTGTTTCAGACGTCGCAGGTCGGTCTCGGCCAGACTTCCGCAGTCGGAATTGGCGGCGATCCGGTCAAGGGCACCGAATTCATCGACATTCTCGAACTGTTTCTGGCAGACGAGAAAACCAAGTCGATCATCATGATCGGTGAAATCGGCGGATCGGCTGAAGAAGACGCCGCGCAGTTCCTGAAAGACGAAGCCAAGCGCGGACGCAAGAAACCCATCGTCGGATTTATCGCCGGACGCACGGCCCCTCCGGGTCGCCGCATGGGTCACGCCGGCGCTATCGTTTCGGGCGGCAAGGGTGATGCGGATTCCAAGATTGCGGCGATGGAGTCGGCTGGAATCACGGTCTCGCCGTCGCCCGCGCGTCTTGGTACGACGCTGATGGAAAGATTGAAATCCTAATTCATCGCTTGGTTCTTTTCGGCGCGAAGTTTTGCCCTAAATGGGGTAAAAGATGCGGCAGACAGCACGATGCCTGCCGCCTATCGGGCAATTAGCCCCGATATTTCCGTCAGTTACAAGAATCAGGACGCGAACATGTCTCGCCAGGACGCGAACGCCAACTTCGCACTCACTTCCTTCCTCCAAGGCGCCAACGCCAACTACATCGACGACATGTACGCGCGGTTCGAGAAGAACCCTTCGTCCGTCGATAGCGAATGGGCGGACTTCTTCAAAAGCCTGAAAGACTCGCCCGCCGACGTTCAGAAGAACGCACAGGGCCCGTCCTGGGAAAAGGCAAACTGGCCGACATCTCCAACTGACGAACTGACGTCGGCGCTCGACGGCAACTGGGCGCAGGTTGAAAAGATCGTCGGCGGCAAGATCGCGGCGAAAGCACTGGTTGCCGGCAGCGACCTGAGTTCTCCGGACGTGCAGCAGGCGACGCGCGATTCGGTTCGCGCCCTGATGCTTATTCGCGCCTACCGCATGCGCGGTCACTTCCACGCCAACCTCGATCCGCTCGGTATCGAAGGCCAGAAGGATCACGAAGAGCTCGATCCGCGCTCGTATGGTTTTACGGACGCCGATCTCGACCGCAAGATTTTCCTCGATCATGTGCTCGGTCTGGAAACCGGAACGCTTCGCGAGATTGTCGCGATCTGTCAGCGTACCTATTGCCAGACGCTTGGCGTCGAGTTCATGCACATTTCGAACCCGGCGCAGAAGGGCTGGATTCAGGAACGCATCGAAGGCCCTGACAAGGAGATCAGTTTCACGCGCGAAGGACGCCGCGCGATATTGATGAAGCTGATCGAAGCCGACGGCTTCGAGAAATTCTGCGACGTGAAGTTCACCGGCACCAAGCGTTTCGGCCTCGATGGCGGCGAGTCGCTGATTCCTGCGCTCGAGCAGATCATCAAGCGCGGCGGCAATCTCGGCGTACAGGACATCGTGCTCGGCATGCCGCATCGCGGACGCCTCAACGTGCTGACTCAGGTGATGGGCAAACCGCACCGCGCGCTATTCCACGAATTCAAGGGCGGCTCGGCCAATCCGGACGAGGTCGAAGGCTCGGGCGACGTGAAATATCATCTTGGTGCTTCGTCGGATCGCGAATTCGACGGCAACAAGATCCATCTGTCGCTCACCGCCAATCCATCGCATCTGGAAATCGTCGACCCGGTCGTGCTTGGCAAAGTGCGCGCCAAGCAGGATCAGCATGGCGATCCGCCCGACATGCGCATCTCGACGTTGCCGCTGCTGATGCATGGCGATGCGGCCTTCGCCGGTCAGGGTGTTGTCGCGGAATGTTTCGCGCTGTCCGACCTGAAAGGCTACCGCACCGGCGGGTCGCTGCATTTCATCGTCAACAACCAGATCGGTTTCACGACCTATCCGCGCTATTCGCGTTCGTCGCCTTATCCGTCGGACGTCGCGAAAATGATCGACGCGCCGATTTTCCACGTAAACGGCGACGATCCGGAAGCGGTGGTGTTCGCGGCCAAGGTTGCGATCGAATACCGGCAGAAATTCCACAAGCCTGTCGTCATCGACATGTTCTGCTATCGCCGCCACGGCCACAACGAGGGCGACGAGCCGGCATTCACCAACCCGGTGATGTACAAGAAGATCGCGGGTCATCCTTCGACGCTCGACATCTATGCCAAGCGCCTGATTGCGGACGGCGTCATCACCGAAGGCGAAGTCGAGAAGGCTAAGGCCGACTGGCGTGCGCGTCTCGATGCGGAACTCGAAGCAGGCACCGGTTACAAGCCGAACAAGGCCGATTGGCTCGACGGTAAGTGGTCGGGACTGAAGTCGGCCGACCTTGGCGACGACCCTCGCAAGGGCAACACCGGCGCCGCCATCAACGAGCTAAAAGATATCGGCAAGAAGATCACCAAGGTGCCGGATGGTTTTCGGGTTCACAAAACCATTCAGCGGTTCCTTGACGCGCGCGCTAAAGCAATCGAAACTGGCGAAGGTATCGACTGGGCAACCGGCGAAGCTCTGGCGTTCTGCACGTTACTTCAGGACGGCCACCGCGTTCGGTTGTCGGGACAGGATTCGGAACGCGGCACGTTCTCGCAGCGCCATTCGGTGCTGTTCGATCAGGAAGACGAAAGCCGATACACGCCGTTCAACCACCTCGGCGACAAGCAGGGGCACTACGAAGTCATCAACTCCCTGCTGTCGGAAGAAGCGGTGCTCGGCTTCGAGTACGGCTATTCGCTGACCGAACCGAGCGCACTGACGATGTGGGAAGCGCAGTTCGGCGATTTTGCCAACGGCGCGCAGGTGCTGTTCGATCAGTTCATTTCGTCGGGCGAGCGCAAGTGGCTGCGCATGTCCGGTCTCGTCTGCATGCTGCCCCATGGTTACGAAGGGCAGGGTCCCGAACATTCGTCCGCACGCCTCGAGCGCTTCTTGCAGATGTGCGCCGAAGACAACATGCAGGTCGTCAACATCACCACGCCGGCGAACCATTTCCATGTGCTGCGGCGCCAGTTGAAGCGCGAAATCCGTAAGCCGCTCATCATCATGACGCCCAAGTCACTTCTGCGTCACAAGCGTGCGGTGTCGAAGCTCGATGAGATGGGGCCAGAGACGTCATTCCATCGCGTGCTGCACGACGATGCTGAACGCGGCGTCGGTGAGATCAAGCTCGACGACGATAAGAAGATTCGCCGCGTCATTCTCTGCTCGGGCAAGGTCTACTACGATCTGTTCGAGGAGCGCGAGAAGCGCGGCATCAACGACATGTACCTGCTGCGCATCGAGCAGCTTTATCCGGTGCCGCTGAAGGCGCTGGTTCTCGAACTCGAGCGTTTCAAGCAGGCTGAAGTCGTGTGGTGCCAGGAAGAACCGCGCAACATGGGTGCGTGGTACTTCATCGAGCCGTATCTCGAATGGGTGCTGAACCAGGTCAACGCGACGCACAAGCGTCCGCGCTATGCCGGGCGTGCCGCCGCCGCTGCGACTGCGACAGGCTTGATGTCGAAGCATCTTGCGCAGCTCAAGGCGTTTCTGGACGAAGCACTCGGCTAACGATTGCGCGGCGTGAGATGTCACGGTGCGGTGGATTTATTGGTGTGGTCAGGTCGTTGACAGGCGAACAAAGCAGCCCGCGACGCAAGAGGAAAATAAAATGGCTGAAATTCGCGTTCCGACACTCGGCGAGTCTGTTACCGAGGCGACCATCGGCAAATGGTTCAAGAAGCAGGGCGACGCGGTCGCTGTCGACGAGCCGCTGGTGGAACTGGAGACCGACAAGGTCACGATCGAGGTTCCTGCGCCGTTTGCAGGCACGCTTGGCGAGATCGTCGCCAAGGATGGCGAGACGGTCGCAGTCGGCGCGCTGCTCGGTCAGATCAACGAAGGCGCGGGGGGCGCAAAGCCTGCCGCTGTGCCTGCCAAGCCATCCGCAGCACCGGCTGCGAAGGCGGCACCGGCAGCGGCCGCTCCGGTTCCAGCACAAAAATCTCCGCCCGCGGACGCGCCGCAGGCGCCATCGGTGCGCAAGCTCTCGGCCGAATCCGGCGTCGATCCATCGACCGTTCCGGGTTCGGGAAAAGACGGCCGCGTGACCAAGGGTGACATGCTCGCCGCCATCGAAAAGGCGGCGTCTGCACCAACGGCAGTCAATCAGCCCGCAGCGTCAATTCAAGTTCGTGCGTCATCGCCCGCCGACGACGCCGCGCGCGAAGAGCGCGTGAAGATGACGCGCCTGCGTCAAACCATCGCGCGCCGCCTGAAGGATGTTCAGAATACTGCCGCGATGCTCACGACCTTCAACGAGGTCGACATGACCAATCTGATGGGGCTGCGTGCGCACTACAAGGATCTGTTCGAGAAGAAGCACGGCGCGAAGCTCGGCTTCATGGGCTTTTTCACCAAGGCCTGCGTACAGGCGCTCAAGGAAGTCCCCGCCGTCAACGCGGAGATCGACGGCACCGATCTCATCTACAAGAATTATTATCACATCGGTGTCGCGGTCGGCACCGACAAAGGCCTTGTCGTGCCGGTGGTGCGCGATTGCGATCACAAGTCGCTGGCGGAGATCGAAAAGGGTATCGGCGATTTCGGCAAGAAAGCGCGCGACGGCCAACTCAAGATCGAAGACATGCAGGGCGGCACGTTCACGATCTCCAACGGTGGAGTCTACGGCTCGCTGATGTCGACGCCGATTCTCAACGCGCCGCAGTCCGGCATTCTCGGCATGCACAAGATTCAGGAGCGGCCGATGGTCGTCGGCGGCAAGATCGAAGTGCGTCCGATGATGTATCTCGCTCTGTCCTACGATCACCGCGTGATCGACGGCAAAGAAGCGGTCACGTTCCTCGTGCGTGTCAAGGAAGGCCTTGAGGATCCGGCGCGTCTGGTGCTCGATCTCTGATTATGGATAGCGTTTGCATCGTCACTGGCGGCAGCCGCGGCATCGGCCGCGCAACGGCGCTGGCTGCCGCGAAGCGTGGCTACAAAGTGGTTGTTGCATACGCAAGCAACAAAGCTGCCGCCGATGCAGTTGTGAAAAATATCGAATCGAGCAACGGCAAGGCGATCGCGGTGAAATGCGACGTCGGCAGCGAAGCGGACATTCTTGCGCTGTTCAAAGCTGCGGACCGGTTCGGGCCGCTCGCAGCCCTCGTGAACAATGCGGGTATCGTCGGTGCGACGTCGCGCGTGGACGATATGTCGGCCGAGCGGATTCAGCGCATGATGGCCGTCAATGTGACAGGAAGCATTCTCTGCGCGCGCGAAGCCGTCAAACGCATGTCCACGCGTCACGGTGGCAAGGGCGGCGTGATCGTCAATCTGTCGTCGGTTGCGGCAAAACTCGGCTCGCCCAACACTTATGTCGATTATGCCGCATCGAAAGGCGCGATCGATTCCTTCACGGTCGGGCTCGGATACGAGGTCGCGAACGAAGGCATTCGTGTCGCCGGCATTCGCCCCGGACTGATCGATACGGACATTCACGCCAGCGGCGGCGAGCCGGACCGCGCTCACCGGCTCAGTCACATGGTTCCGATGAAGCGCGTCGGCACTGCGGACGAAATCGCCAACGCTATCGTCTGGCTGATGTCGGACGATGCGTCCTACATCACCAGTGCAATTCTCGATGTGTCGGGCGGGCGCTGATACGCCGCGCGACCAAGTTACAGGATATAAATCATGGCTTCCTTCGATCTCGTCGTCATCGGCACCGGCCCCGGCGGCTATGTTTGTGCCATCCGCGCTGCGCAGCTCGGCATGAAAGTCGCCGTCGTCGAGAAGTGGCCGACCTTTGGCGGCACTTGCCTCAACATCGGCTGCATTCCGTCGAAGGCCCTGTTGCAGGCATCGGAGCGTTACGAAGAAGTCACGCATATGCTTCCCAAGATGGGAATCGGCGTCGGCAAGCCGAAGCTCGATCTGGCAACGATGATGAAATTCAAGACCGATGGCGTCGACGGCAACGTCAAGGGCGTCGATTTCCTGTTCAAGAAAAACAAGATCACACCCTACATCGGCACCGGACGTATCGTTTCGGCCGGAAAGGTCGAAGTGAAATCGAGCGACGGCAAGACCGAGGTGCTTGACGCGAAGAACATCGTCATCGCGACAGGCTCCGACGTGACCAAGCTCAAGGGCATTGACATCGACGAGAAGCGCGTCGTGTCGTCAACGGGGGCGCTCGTGCTCGACAAGGTGCCGGAAAAGATGCTCGTGATCGGCGCGGGCGTCATCGGCCTCGAGCTCGGATCGGTGTGGCGGCGTCTCGGATCGGAAGTTACTGTCGTTGAATTTCTGGATCGCATTCTGCCGGGAATGGACGGCGAAGTTGCGCGCTCGTTTCAACGCATCCTCGAAAAGCAGGGCATGACGTTCAAGCTCGGCGCGAAGGTCACGGGCGTCGATGCATCGGGCAAGAAGCTGAAGGCGAGTATCGAGCCTGCCGCCGGAGGCAAGGCTGAAACGATCGAAGCGGACGTCGTGCTCGTTGCGATTGGCCGCGTGCCGTACACCGAGGGCTTGGGATTGAAGGAAGTGGGTGTTGCGCTTGACGAGCGCGGACGCATCAAGACCGACGGACATTTCGCCACGAACGTCAGAGGTATCTACGCCATTGGCGACGTGATCGCCGGTCCAATGCTCGCTCATAAAGCAGAGGACGAAGGCGTCGCAATTGCGGAGATTCTCGCCGGCCAGGCGGGCCACACCAACTACGACGTGATTCCCGGAGTTGTTTACACGTTCCCGGAAGTGGCCTCTGTCGGAAAGACCGAAGAGGAACTCAAGCAGGCGGGTGTGGCATACAACGTCGGCAAATTTCCCTTCACGGCCAACGGACGCACGAAAGTGAATCAGACGACCGATGGTTTCGTGAAAATTCTCGCAGATGCGAAGACGGATCGTGTGCTCGGCGCGCACATCATTGGCGCTGAGGCAGGCGAGATGATCCATGAAGCTGCTGTGCTTATGGAATTTGGCGGTTCGGCCGAAGATCTTGCCCGGACCTGTCACGCCCATCCGACCCGTTCGGAAGCCGTGAAGGAAGCAGCCCTTGCCGTCGGCAAACGTGCTATTCATATGTGACTGATCCGGCCACGCGCCGGACCTCGACGAACGAGAGTGCAGAATGCGCCGTCTGCTTCGTCCACTGTGGATCGTGCTTGCGCTGGTCTTCCTGATCGAAGCGTGGCTTTGGGATCGGCTTGAGCCGATCGTCGCGTGGTTTGTCGACCGCATTCCGCTGAAAGCGATGAAGGATTGGTTCGGCGACAAGATCGATCATCTGTCGCCCGGAGCGACTCTGATCGTGTTTGTCGTCCCGCTGATTCCGCTGTTTCCGCTGAAGGTGATCGGGCTCTGGCTGCTCGCGCACAAATACTTCGTCAGTGCGGTGCTTGTGATCGTTTTCGCAAAGCTGCTCGGTATGGGCATCACCGCGTTCGTGTTCGACGTGACGCGCGAGAAGTTGCTCCAGATGCGCTGGTTCAACAGGCTCTATGAATTTCTGCTTTGGGCGCGCGAATGGTCCAGGGCGCAGATGGCGCCCATCAAGGCCGCGCTTATTCAATTCCGCCAGCAGTTTCGGATGCGTTCGTCGTCGCGATTTGTGGAGCGCCTGCGCAGGCGCGTACACATGTTCCGGTAGTCCGCTCTACATCAGATGTACGGCGTGCGGCGCGAACAGCCCGATTGCCGTGAAGGCGACTCCCGCCAAAGCCAGAACCCCTGCAACGCCGGCAAGCGCAATCATGCCGGTGATGATGGTTGCGGATGCCAGCACGATTCCGATCTGGAAGGCTGCCGACGCGACTTCATAGTGGTGATAACGTGCCATCGCGAGATCGCGCTCTTCTTCGGCTTTCTTGGCGCGCGCGGACAATTGTTCGGAGCCTTCGCCGGTTTCCGGTTCTGAGCGATAACGAGCCGCTGTCTTGCCCCATGCGTCGATCTGCTTTGCCAGCGCGGCCTTCGCTGCGTCATCGCCCATGACACCGAGGCTGAGCCTGGCCTGATCCGAAGTTGTCTCCACGACGGTACGGCGAATGCTCTTGGCCTGAAAGAAAGCCCAGAGATTGGATGCCTCGACGTTCTTGCTGATCGATTCGGTCTGAGCGCCTTTGCCGAGCGTTTCGGAGAGCGCAAGAAACAGCGCGATCACCGCGATCAGCAATGCGATCTTCTTGTTTTCGCCGGACGCGTGCTCTGCGTGTTCGGCATGCTCCATGCTTTCATGCGCGCTCATCCTGTCGTCCTCCCCAATATGATGGAACCACGATTGACCGAATGGCACGGGCTGCGCAAGCGCAAAGATGGAACTTCTGCGTGCGACCGGGATTGAGGTTTTCGTAAATCGTTCATGCAAACGACTTGCACGATGACCGGCAAGGATGCGCAGGCAAAGTGCATCGCCAGGCATCCGCTGTGTGAAGTCGCCCAGCGAAAATAAAGTTCAGGCGCGCGGATGCGCGGTCTTGTAGACGTCGAGCAGGCGCTCGGCGTCTACGCCCGTGTAGATTTGCGTCGTCGAAAGCGACGCGTGACCGAGCAGTTCCTGAATGGCGCGCAGGTCGCCACCCCTTCCCAAAAGGTGGGTCGCGAAGGAATGTCGAAGCGCATGAGGCGTTGCGCTATCCGGTAGTCCAAGCGCGCCGCGCAGGCGCTCCATTGTCAATTGAATGATGCGGGGACTGAGAGGTCCGCCGCGCGCGCCGATGAACATCGGTCCTTCCGGCGGCAGGTCGTGCGGACACATCTTCACGTAGTCCTGAATCAAAGTCAGCACGTTCTGGAGAACCGGCACCATCCGCGTCTTGTTGCCTTTGCCGGTGACAGTCAGAACATCGCCTTCGCCGGGAAGCGGCACGTCGCGCCGCTTCAATCCGAGCGCCTCCGAAATCCGCAAACCCGATCCGTAAAGCAGCGCCATGACGGCGGCATCGCGGGCCCAGATCCACGGCTCGCGCGTATCGCCGGCGCGAATGTCCGCGTCAGTCATTTTCAATGCGGATGCGGCTTGAATAGGTTTCGGCAGGCTCTTGCCGATTTTCGGTGCGCGGATCGCCGACAACGCGCCGACCTTGCCTTTGCCGTCACGCTCCAGAAATCGTCCGAACGAGCGCAGGCCTGCAAGAGCACGCATCAGCGAGCGTCCGCCGATGCCGTCATTGCGGCGAACCGCCATGAATGCGCGCACGTCGGTTGCTTCGATGGCAGCAAATTTTTTCAGCGAAACTGCGCCGCCCCAATGCTCCGCCAGAAAGATCAGGCATTGGCGCAGATCGCGCTCATAGGCATCGAGCGTCTTCGGCGACAATCGCCGCTCGCTGCGCAGATGTGTCAGCCAGCGCGCCATCTCGGCCCGGAGGTCTGCAGCAGCGCAGGTCAGACGCGGATCGCCGGGAGATTCGCTTGTCGTGGCGGGTTTAGCCATCATATGTCCCGTTGACAGGAATCGGTTTATCGCACCCTTTTCCTTACCCCATCCTAAATTTGGACCGTTCCGGCATGGTGAGGCGCGTCGTCGATGTTCTGGTGCCGGTCGCGCTGAACCAGACCTATTCCTATCGCGTGCCCGACGACACCGATCTGAAGCCGGGCGATGTTGTCTGCGTGCCGCTGGGCCCGCGTGAGGTGACGGCGGTGGTGTGGGCGGAGAACGAAAAGCCAGACCCGCGGCTTCACAACCGCCTCAAGGATGTCAGCGAGAAAATCGATGTTCCGCCGCTGAAGGGTGAACTGCGCAGTTTCGTCGATTGGGTTGCCGGTTACACATTGTCCGCACGCGGCATGGTGCTGCGGATGACGTTGCGGATGGGTGAGCATCTTGGGCCCGAGCGCGTTCGGATGGGTGTGAGGCTCATCGGCGATCTGCCGTTGCGCATGACACCTGCGCGACGTAGATTGATCGATGCGCTCTCGGATCAACTGCTTCACGGCAAATCCGATGTCGCAAAGGAAACCGGCGTCAGCGCCAGCGTGATCGACGGGCTTGTCGATGAAGGCACGCTTGCGGCGGAGCCGATGCTGCGCGAAATCGCTGCGCCAGCACCCGATCCATCGTTTTCCGCACCGGACTTTTCTGCGGATCAGAAGATCGCAGCCGATGCGATGAAGGCACTCGCCTCAACAGCCGGGTTTCATGTCGCACTACTCGACGGTGTAACCGGCTCCGGCAAGACCGAGGTTTATTTCGAGGCGGTGGCCGAGATCATCCGTCAAGGCAAGCAGGTTCTGATCCTGATGCCGGAGATCGCGCTTACCGGACAATTTCTCGATCGCTTCGCAGCGCGCTTCGGCGTGCGTCCGGTCGAATGGCATTCGGAACTGACGCCGCGCGCGCGTGCAAGAAACTGGGCAGCGGTCTCGGAAGGCGTGGCGCAAGTCGTCGTCGGCGCGCGCTCGGCGCTGTTTTTGCCTTACGCGAATTTGGGGCTCATCATTGTCGATGAAGAGCACGATCAGGCCTACAAGCAGGAAGACGGCGCGCATTATCACGCGCGCGACATGGCGGTGGTGCGCGCAAACATCGCCAAGATTCCAGTCGTACTCTGTTCGGCGACACCGTCGGTGGAATCGGAAGTCAACGCGCGCAAGGGCCGCTATCAGCGCGTCGTCTTGCCGTCTCGTTTTGGCGGTCAACATATGCCGCAGATTGCGGCGATCGACCTGCGGCGCGAAGGCCCGCCTAAAGGCAAGTTCATTTCGCCGCGTTTGGCCGGAGAAATCGGCACGGCGATAGGCCGCGGAGAACAGGCGCTGCTTTTCCTCAATCGCCGGGGCTATGCACCGCTCACACTATGCCGGGCGTGCGGCCACCGGTTTTCCTGCACGATCTGCGATGCGTGGCTGGTGGATCATCGCTTTCGGCAGAAATTGGTTTGCCATCACTGCGGATTTACGATGCCGCGTCCGCACGTGTGTCCGCAATGCGCGGCGGAAGAATCGCTGGCAGCCATCGGGCCGGGCGTGGAGCGTTTGCAGGAAGAGGCGGCGGCCTTGTTTCCCGACGCGCGGACGATGGTGCTGTCGAGCGATCTGATTACGTCCATCGAGACGATGCGCTCGGAATTGAACGAAATCGCGGAAGGCCGTGTCGACATCATTATCGGCACGCAGCTTGTCGCGAAGGGTCATAACTTTCCGCGACTCAATCTTGTCGGCGTCGTCGATGCCGATCTCGGTCTCGGCAACGGCGATCCGCGCGCAGCGGAGCGCACGTTCCAATTGCTCAACCAGGTGATCGGCCGTGCCGGCCGCGAGAAGGGTTATGGTGTCGGCTATTTGCAGACCCATCAGCCGGATCATCCGGTGATGAAGGCATTGGTCGCGGCGGATCGTGAAGCCTTTTATGCAAGCGAGATCGAGGCGCGCGAACGCGCGCTGTATCCGCCGTTCGGGCGGCTTGCGAGCCTCATCGTTTCCGCAGGCGACCGTCCTTCGGCGGAAGGTTTCGCGCGCAAACTTGTGTCTGCGGCACCGTTCGACGATCGTGTGCAGGTTCTCGGTCCCGCAGAAGCGCCGCTTGCAGTCATCAAGGGCCGCTATCGTTTCAGAATTCTTGTGAAGTCCGCGCGCAACTTCGATCTATCGGAGTATCTGCGCGACTGGATCGCTGCGGGGTCGAAGACAAAAGGCAATCTCAAGCTCGAGATCGATGTCGATCCGCAAAGTTTCCTGTGAATGAAAAAAACCGGCACAGGGTGCCGGCTTTTTTTGATTTGGACTGAGTGCCGCTTACTGCACTTCTGCAACGATATGGCCGAGACCTTTGTCTTCGGTGATGCCGATTGCGCTTGCGGCGCCTTTCGACAGATCCAGCACGCGGCCTTCCACGAATGGTCCGCGGTCGTTGACTGTGACCACGACGCTCTTGCCTTCGTGCGTGACTTTGAGCCGCGTCCCGAACGGCAGAGTGCGATGAGCCGCGGTCATCGCGTCCTCATCGAACCTTTGTCCCGATGCGGTTTCTCCCTTTGGCTCGTCGTCCTTGCCGTAGAAAGAAGCGATGCCCGAGAAGCCCTGAGCTGGGTTGGCCGATGCCTTCGCGTCCCGCCAGTCTTTGATTGTTTCTGGGTTCGGCTTGCGGATATTCGCAGTCGCAGCAAAGCCGCCCAAGGCAAGCAAGCCGCCAATCATCAATACCGTTGAGGCATTTCGAATCGCCGCACGAGGCACTCTCCCACGCATGAGAGTGGTCATCATCTAGTTCGTCCCTTTATTGTATTTCCTGCCGGGCGCTGGCTAATTCCAAGTCAGCGCAATGAGTTGCGGTAGGTCGACCAATAATGGGGCGTAACAACGGCCAGATGATTCCGTTCTCGTTGCCAAGTATGTGTTTATGTTAAGATAGATAAACTTAAGTTTCAGAAAGTTACATGTAAAAACACAATAGAATACTATTCTATACTTCTATTATACTTAAAGTATCTTGCGAAGATTGAATTCGCCAGTAAACGCATTCTCGCCGTATTGGTTCATGACATGCGTTTTGAGAATTGCTGCATTTGCGAAGAAGGGTAGCTTAGGGCCACCTACGGCGGGTCGGGCTGGCGCTCCAAACCGCAATGGCGAGAAGGTGACGGACTTGGAATCGAGCGGCGGGAATGTGACCGCGTGGCAGGCTCCGGTCGGCCATGTGTGACGGCCGTGGAGCGGCTATTCGCGGATCGGTGAGGCGAAGTCGGCCAAGCCGCACGGCGTCATTTCGCCCGCCCCGTCGTGTTGCACCCGCACTCGCCCTATGTTAGCAAACCCGCGATTTTGGGCCGCCGGGCAAATTGCTCCGGCTGAAAATCGAAGTCCCGCTTGAATTCCAAGGACTTGGCTCGCTTTTTGCGACGGCATTTTCCTTGAGCGTTCCGCAGCTAATAGAGTTGTTTCGTGGCAGCTGAAGACTCATCCGTTTCTGGCGTATCCGGACGTTACGCGACGGCGCTTTTTGAACTGGCGCGCGATCAGAAATCCATCGATTCCGTGAAGGCCGATCTCGACAGGTTCGAGAAAATGCTCGCCGACAGCCCGGAGCTTGTCCGCCTCGTGCGCAGCCCGGTGTTCACGTCGGAAGCGCAGACCAAGGCGCTCTCCGCCGTGCTGGACAAGGCCGGCATCAAGGGCACCGCCGCCAACTTCCTGAAAGTTCTGACCAAGAACCGCCGGCTGTTCGCAGTCGGCGATGTTTTGCGCTCGTTCCGCGCGCTGGTCGCAAAATTCCGCGGTGAAGCCACCGCTGAAGTCACCGTCGCCGAAAAACTCAGCGACAAGAATCTCGACGCTCTCAAGGCCGCACTCAAGGCAGTGTCCGGCAAGGACGTCGATCTCAACGTGAAGGTCGATCCGTCGATCATCGGCGGGCTTGTCGTCAAGCTCGGCAGCCGCATGGTCGACAGCTCGCTCCGCACCAAACTCAATTCGATCAAGCACGCGATGAAAGAGGCAGGCTGATGGACATCCGCGCCGCGGAAATTTCCGCAATTCTGAAAGACCAGATCAAGAATTTCGGACAGGAAGCCGAAGTCACCGAAGTCGGTCAGGTTCTCTCCGTCGGTGACGGTATCGCCCGCGTCTACGGCCTCGACAACGTTCAGGCCGGCGAAATGGTCGAATTCGAAAACGGCACGCGCGGCATGGCGCTGAACCTCGAAAGCGACAACGTCGGTATCGTTATTTTCGGCGCCGACCGCGAGATCAAGGAAGGCCAGACCGTCAAGCGCACCCGCGCCATCGTGGACGCGCCGGTCGGCAAGGGACTTCTGGGCCGCGTCGTCGACGCACTAGGAAACCCGATCGACGGCAAGGGTCCGATCAAGGCGGACAAGCGCATGCGCGTGGACGTCAAGGCGCCCGGCATCATTCCGCGCAAGTCGGTGCATGAGCCGATGGCGACCGGCCTCAAGGCTGTGGACGCACTCATCCCCGTCGGCCGCGGCCAGCGCGAGCTCATCATCGGCGACCGCCAGACCGGCAAGACCGCAATCGCGCTCGATACGATGCTGAACCAGAAGTCGCTCAACGGCGCAGGCGCACCTGAAAGCCAGAAGCTGTATTGCGTTTACGTCGCCGTCGGTCAGAAGCGTTCGACCGTCGCGCAGTTCGTGAAGGTTCTGGAAGAACAGGGCGCGATGGAATATTCCGTCGTCGTCGCCGCCACCGCGTCGGACCCGGCTCCGATGCAGTATCTCGCGCCGTTCACCGGCTGCACCATGGGCGAGTTCTTCCGCGACAACGGCATGCACGCCGTTATCATTTATGACGATCTGTCCAAGCAGGCCGTCGCCTACCGTCAGATGTCGCTGCTGCTGCGCCGTCCTCCGGGCCGCGAAGCGTATCCGGGCGACGTGTTCTATCTTCACTCCCGTCTGCTTGAGCGTTCGGCGAAGCTGAACGACGAACAGGGCAACGGGTCGCTGACTGCCTTGCCTGTCATCGAGACGCAGGCGAACGACGTGTCGGCCTACATTCCGACCAACGTGATTTCGATTACCGACGGTCAGATCTTCCTTGAAACCGATCTGTTCTTCCAGGGCATCCGTCCTGCGGTGAACGTCGGTCTTTCCGTGTCGCGCGTGGGATCGTCCGCGCAGACCAAGGCGATGAAGAAGGTCGCCGGCAAGATCAAGGGCGAGCTTGCGCAGTACCGCGAAATGGCGGCGTTCGCTCAATTTGGTTCGGATCTTGACGCATCGACGCAGCGCCTGCTCGCGCGTGGTTCGCGCCTCACCGAGCTGCTCAAGCAGCCGCAGTTCTCGCCGCTGAAGATGGAAGAACAGGTTTGCGTGATCTGGGCCGGCACCAACGGCTATCTCGACGCGCTTCCGGTGTCGAAGGTTCGCGGTTTTGAGGACGGCCTGCTGTCGCTTCTGCGCGGCAAGCACACCGAAATTCTCAATGCGATCCGCGACTCGAAAGATCTGTCCGACGACACCGCCGGCAAGCTGAAGAGCGTTGTCGAAGGTTTCGCCAAGACGTTTTCGTAAGTAACAAGCCGTCACCCTGAGGCGCGAGCGTTAGCGAGCCTCGAAGGGCGACGGCAAACTGGTCATCCTTCGAGGGCCGCAAGCGGCGGCCACCTCAGGATGACGATACGGGGCAAGAAGTTAGATGGCGTCTCTCAAGGACATGCGTGTCCGCATCGCCTCCACCAAGGCGACGCAGAAGATCACGAAGGCCATGCAGATGGTCGCAGCATCCAAGCTGCGCCGCGCGCAGCAGGCGGCTGAAGCCGCACGTCCATACGCTGAAAGAATGGATACGGTGATCTCCAACATCGCGACCGCTGCGGCTGGCTCCGGCTCCGCGCCGAAGCTGTTGTCTGGCACCGGCAACGACAAGGTGCATCTGCTTCTGGTCTGCACCGGCGAGCGCGGCCTGTCGGGTGCGTTCAACTCGTCGATTGCGCGCCTCGCGCGCGAGAAGGCGTTCTCCCTGATGAATCAGGGCAAAGAGGTCAAGATTTTCTGCGTCGGCCGCAAGGGTTATGAATCGCTGCGCCGCCAGTTCGACCGTCAGATCGTCGGCCATGTCGATCTGCGCGCCGTGAAGGTTCTCTCCTTCAAGGACGCCGAGGGCATCGCCAAGAAGATCATCGAGATGTTCGACAATGGCGAGTTCGACGTCTGCACGCTGTTCTATTCGCGCTTCAAGTCGGTGATCGCGCAGGTGCCGACCGCACAGCAGATTATTCCGCTGGTTGTCGAGGCGAAGGACGCGAAGACCGAGGCTGCGCCAGCTTACGAATACGAGCCGGAAGAAGACGAAATTCTCACCACGCTCTTGCCGCGCAATCTCGCGGTGCAGATTTTCCGCGCGCTTCTCGAAAACAACGCGTCGTTCTACGGCGCGCAGATGAGCGCGATGGACAACGCGACCCGCAACGCGGGCGAAATGATCCGCAAGCAGACCATCACTTACAACCGCACCCGTCAGGCGATGATTACGAAAGAACTTATCGAAATCATCTCCGGCGCAGAGGCAGTCTGAGGGGATACGTCATGGCGTATGTAACCAAGGCTACGACTTCAGGCGGACGCAACGGTCGCGCGGTTCTCGATGGCGGCACACTCGCGCTTGCTATGGCGCTGCCGAAGGATCTCGGCGGCGCTGGAGACGGCCATAACCCTGAGCAGCTTTTTGCGCTTGGCTGGTCGTCCTGCTTCGGTCAGGCGATTCTCGTGCTGGCCAAGAAGCACGGTCTCGACGGTCAGGCTGCGAAAGTCACCTGCGAAGTCACGCTCAACACCGACGGCGGCGCGTTCTCGCTCGCCGCAGAATTGAAGGTCTCGCTTGCCGGCGCCGACAAGGCGAAGTTGCAGGCGCTGATCGAAGACGCTCACACCATCTGTCCGTATTCCAAGGCGACGAAGGGCAACGTGCCCGTCAAGCTGACCGCGATTTAACAACACGTCATTGCGAGCGAAGCGAAGCAATCCAGAGACATGGAAGAAATGGATTGCTTCGTCGCTTCGCTCCTCGCAATGACAGTCAATAGAACTGCTTAAGGAGAACTATCCAATGGCAACATCCGCCAATCAGACCGGCCGCGTATCTCAGGTCATCGGCGCCGTCGTCGACGTGCAGTTCGAGGGCTACCTGCCGGCAATTCTCAACGCCATCGAGACCACCAACAACGGCAACCGCCTTGTTCTGGAAGTCGCGCAGCATCTCGGTGAATCGACCGTTCGCGCCATCGCGATGGACACCACTGAGGGTCTCGTTCGCGGTCAGGAAGTGAAAGACACCGGTTCGCCGATCAAGGTGCCGGTGGGCGCAGGCACGCTCGGCCGCATCATGAACGTCATCGGCGAGCCGGTCGACGAACAGGGCCCGGTGAAGTCGGAAGGCTCGCGCGCGATCCATCAGGAAGCGCCGGCCTATACCGATCAGTCGACCGAAGCTGAAATTCTTGTCACCGGCATCAAGGTCGTCGATCTGCTCGCGCCTTATGCGAAGGGCGGCAAGATCGGTCTGTTCGGCGGCGCAGGCGTCGGCAAGACCGTGCTGATTCAGGAGCTCATCAACAACGTCGCGAAGGCGCACGGCGGCTACTCGGTGTTCGCAGGCGTCGGCGAGCGTACCCGCGAAGGCAACGACCTCTATCACGAGTTCATCGAATCCGGCGTCAACAAGAAGGGCGGCGGCGAAGGCTCGAAATGCGCTCTCGTATACGGCCAGATGAACGAGCCTCCGGGCGCACGCGCACGTGTCGGCCTCACGGGTCTGACCGTCGCCGAACATTTCCGCGATCAGGGCCAGGACGTGCTGTTCTTCGTCGACAACATCTTCCGCTTCACGCAGGCGGGTTCGGAAGTGTCGGCGCTGTTGGGTCGTATTCCGAGCGCCGTGGGTTATCAGCCGACGCTCGCGACCGACATGGGCGCACTTCAGGAGCGCATCACCACCACCAATAAGGGTTCGATCACCTCGGTGCAGGCCATCTACGTTCCGGCCGACGACTTGACCGACCCGGCGCCCGCGACTTCGTTCGCCCACTTGGACGCGACGACGGTGTTGAACCGCGCGATTTCCGAAAAGGGAATTTATCCGGCGGTGGACCCGCTCGACTCGACCTCGCGCATGCTCTCGCCGCTGATCGTCGGCGACGAGCACTACCAGACCGCGCGCATGGTTCAGCAGGTGTTGCAGAAGTACAAGTCGCTGCAAGACATCATCGCGATTCTCGGCATGGACGAACTGTCCGAAGAGGACAAGCTGACGGTGGCGCGCGCCCGCAAGGTCGAGCGATTCCTGTCGCAGCCGTTCCACGTCGCCGAAGTGTTCACCGGCTCGCCGGGCAAGTTCGTCGACCTCGCCGACACCATCAAGGGCTTCAAGGATCTTTGCGAAGGCAAGTACGATCACCTGCCGGAAGCCGCCTTCTACATGGTCGGCACGATCGAAGAAGCCGTCGAGAAGGGCAAGAAACTCGCGGCTGAGGCGGCCTGAGCAAAATGACAACCTTCCACTTCGATCTCGTCTCGCCTGAGAAGCTCGCCTATTCCGGCGAAGTCGATCAGGTCGACATTCCCGGCGTCGAAGGCGACTTCGGCGTGCTCGCCGGCCACGCGCCGGTTGTTGCCGCGATCCGTCCCGGCATTCTGACGATCACCGCGAACGGCAAGCACGAGAAGATCATCGTGCTCGGCGGTCTTGCGGAAGTCTCCGACAAGGGCCTCACGGTGCTGGCCGATACCGCGACATCGACCGCCGAACTCGACAAGGCCGCCTTCGCCGACAAGATCTCCGACATGGAAGAGAACTTGAAAGAGAAGGAAGGCGACGAGCTGGATCAGGCGATCACGCGTCTGGATCACTTCAAGCAGATTCAGCAGCAGGTCATGAACTCGACCGCGATGCACTGATTCCGCCGCCTCGGAAATTCAAAAAGCCCTGCATTTGCAGGGCTTTTTTATTGTAGCGGCTTTTTTGTTGTCCTATCTTTTCGAGAATTTCGCGAATTCCCTGACCACGCGCTCATATACCGGCCGCTTGAACGGCACGATCAGTCCGGGAAGATTTTCCATCGGCTCCCAGCGCCAGTCGATGAATTCCTGCTTGTGACCTGCGGGCGCGACGACATCGATCTCGCTGTCCTTGCCGGTGAAGCGCACGGCGTACCATTTCTGCTTCTGCCCGCGGAAACGTCCCTTCCATGCGCGGCCCGCAATGGTACGGGGGATGTCGTAGGTCAGCCATTCGGGGACTTCGGCGAGCTTCTCGACCGACTTGGCATTGGTCTCTTCATAGAGCTCGCGCTTGGCGGCGGCCCATGTGTCTTCGCCCGCATCGACGCCGCCCTGCGGCATCTGCCAGACATGCGTCGCATCGACATGTTCGGGGCCGCCGGCGCGCCGTCCGATGAAAACGAGGCCCTCGGAATTGATCAGCATCATGCCGACGCAGGTCCGGTAAGGCAGGTCGTCGTAACGCGCCATATCGTGAAAGCCTCTTGAGCCGCAAAGTTGAGCGACGATGGCCGCTTAACCCGATTTTGGTTTCAGCATCGCCGTTGTCAACGGCACCAGCATGATACCACGGCTCTCAAGCTGCCTGGCCCAGTTCCCGATGCGCTCGACGGAGATCGGCAATGCGGATGCGACGCCCACCGCCGTACCGCGCTCTTTCGCGATTGTCTCGAGTTTCGCCAGCGAACGGTCGATTTCAGCCGGAGTCGGAACGGTGTCGATGCCGACATCGGCCTTTGCGAACGGCATCGCCTGTCCCTCGGCGATCACGCCGGCCACACTGCGCGGAGACGAGCCGTCATCGAGCCATGCAAGCCCGCGTTTCGCGGCGTCCTTGATGATCGGCTGCAACGCCGCATCCGTCGTCACAAAACGCGAACCCATGAAGTTGGCGATGCCGACATAGCCCTGGAAGCGGCTCATGTGCCACGCGAGGCGATCGAGATTTTGTTCGGCGCCCTGCGTGGTCAACAATGTCTGCGGGCCGGGATCGTTGTCGGGATAGTCGAACGGCTCCATCGGTACTTGCAGCAGCACTTCATGCTTCTGCGCGCGCGCGCGTTCGACGAGCTTTGTCGGATCGGAGCCGTAGGGCGTAAACGCCAGCGTCACAGCCGGCGGAAGTTTCATGATTGCGTCGGCGGTTTTTGCAGCACCGACTCCGAGGCCGGAAATCACGATGGCGATGCTTGGCGTCTTCGCAGCAAGCGCGCGGTTGGCATCCGTCCCGCCCGCATAGGCGCGGAAGGGTTTCACACCGTCTGCGGAAATCGGAATCATCCCGTAGCGCGAACTCTCAAGCAGCTTCGGATTGATCCCCGCCATCGCGGGTGCTGCTTCGACGTCGAGTTTCTCTCCAGCGGGTTCGGACGCGCCGATCATCACGTCCTGCCGCTTGCCGCTCGATCCGTCGATGATCGTGATGGTCTGCGTCGCGGGGGTAGGCGTGGCCGGTGCCTGCTGTGCGACGGGTGCTGCGGCCTTCGCTTTGGATTTGTCGCCCGGCAGCGCGGACGGATCGTAGGCAACCTTCGCCATCGGCTCGCCGCCGAGCGGATTGGTGTTGAAGATCGCGAAGCCCGCGAACGTCACCAGAAACAGGCCGAGCAGCACGGCCAGCGCCTGAAGCGCGGTGAACGGCAGCTTAATACGCCGTTTGCGCGGTTTATCCTGTCCGAGCGGGGCGCTCAGTTCGTCGGTCGTCACCTGGGTCAACCTCGCGAATCAATTGCCGGAATCCTATCACGGCGGCCATGAGGACTGGCCCGAGGGAAGCTGCGAAAGCCGATTCCTTAAGGCCTCGAACGCAAACGAAAAGGGCGGCCCGAGGGCCGCCCTGATCGGTAACTTCGCAGCGAAATCAGTTCGCCGATTTGCTCGGTGCCGCCTTGTCCGGAGCAGGAGCCGACGACGAGGTCTGCTTGATGCCGTGCAGAAGGTCGGCTGCGGATTTGAGCGCCTTGTCGTCCTTGGCGTCCGGCGGAACGTAAGACTGCGAACCGGTCGCTTCGTCGCCGTCGGATTTCAAATGACCGCGCAGCGAGGCTTCGCCCTTGGTGTTGGTGTCGGACTTCGCCTTCACGTCGTCAGGAAGGTCTTGCAGCACTTCGATGTCCGGAACGATGCCCTTGGCCTGAATCGACTTGCCCGATGGCGTGTAATAACGCGCCGTGGTGAGACGCAGCGCGCCATTGCCCGAGCCGAGCGGAATGATCGTCTGCACGGAGCCTTTGCCGAACGAGCGCGTGCCGATCAGCGTTGCGCGCTTGTGATCCTGCAATGCGCCGGCGACGATTTCCGATGCCGATGCCGAGCCGCCGTTGATGAGAACGATCACCGGCTTGCCCTTGGCGAGATCGCCGGCCTTGGCGGTGCGGCGCTGGGTTTCCTCGGCGTTGCGGCCGCGCGTCGAGACGATTTCGCCGCGATCGAGGAACGCATCCGAAACCGACACGGCTTCTTCGAGCAATCCGCCCGGATTGTTGCGCAGGTCGATGATGTAGCCCTTCAGCTTGTCGCCGATCTGGTTTTGCAGATTGACCATCTCGCGCTTCAAACCTTCCGTCGTCTGCTCGTTGAAGGTGGTGATGCGGATGTATGCGATGTCGTCGCTCTCGATGCGAGCGCGCACCGATCGGACGCGGATGTTGTCGCGCGTCAGCGTCAGTTCGAGCGGCTTGTCCTGACCCTTGCGGACGATCTTGAGCTTGATCTTTGTGTTGACCGGGCCGCGCATCTTCTCGACCGCCTGATTGAGCGTGAGACCCTGCACGGCGTCGTCGTCGATATTGGTGATGACGTCGTTAGCCAGAATGCCGGCCTTGGACGCCGGCGTGTCGTCGATCGGCGAGACGACCTTGATGAGGCCGTCTTCCATCGTGACTTCGATGCCGAGCCCGCCGAATTCGCCGCGGGTCTGCACCTGCATGTCCTTGAAGCTCTTGGCATCCATGTAGCTGGAATGCGGGTCGAGCCCGGTGAGCATGCCGCTGATGGCAGTCTCGATCAGCTTGGTGTCGTCCGGCTTTTCGACATAGTCGCTGCGAACGCGCTCGAACACGTCGCCGAACAGATTGAGCTGGCGATAGGTGTCGGCGGACGCGGCGCGCGCGGTCGATCCAACCAGCGCAGCACGCGGCTGCGTCAACATGAGGGTCGCTGCGGCACCGGCTGCGGCGCTGAGAAGAATGAGGGAAGTCTTGCGCATTATCCGCGAACCTTTTCGCCTACAGTTGCGGTCCACCATGGACCTGGATCGATCGGAGTCCCGTCTTTACGGAACTCGATGTAGAGTATCGGCTGGCTGGAAGCTGCCGCCAGAATCGAAGCGACCTGGGACGTGGTCCCCATTGTCGCGACCGGCTCTCCCGTCAGAACGAACTGGCCAATATTGACCGAAATGCGTTCCATCCCGGCGATAAGGACATGATACCCGCCGCCAGCATTGAGGATCAAGAGTTGTCCGTAGCTGCGGAACGGACCGGCGTAAACAACCCAGCCGTCACACGGGGTTGTGACCTGCGCTCCGGGCCGGGTTGCGATGGAAATGCCCTTTTCCTGGCCTCCGGTGCCGTCAGAACCGCCGAAATTGCGAATCCTGGTGCCGTTAACCGGAAGCCGCAATAATCCCTTGGCGGAGGCAAAAGCGATGGCCGGGCTGAGCCGTCCGGGGTCCTTCAGGGCACCCAGATCGGGTTTGCCGTTCAATGAGGCAGGCGTTCCCTGAAGCTCGGCGGCGGCGGCGGCCTTCGCCGCGCTCTTGACGTCCTGCTCCATCTTGCCGATCAGGCCCTGCAAGTCTTCCGTTTGCCTGGACAGCGTAATCGCGCGCTGCTTTTCGGCGTCGAAATCCTTCTCGACCGCCGCCTGATTCTTCTGCCGCTCCTGAACGAGCGCGGCGAGGCGCGTTGAGTCGTCTTTCAACCGGTCGCGGTCGGCGGCAAGACGGTCGCGCTCCTCGGAGATATTCTTGCGAAGCGCGATCAGTTCGCCGAGATCGCTCGACAGCTTCACCGCGCGCGCCCGCATGTCGGGCACGACGGCACCCAGAAGCATCGCCGTGCGTAACGACTGCAATGCATCCTCAGGCCGGACGAACAGCGCCGGCGGCGCGCGGCGTCCGGCGCGCTGGAGCGCGGCGAGCACTTCGGCAATTTCCTCCCGCCGCGAAGCGAGCGAAGTCCGGATCTGCTGTTCGCGTGCGTCGAGCGGACGAATGCGGCCTTCGGTGTCGGCCATCTGCGCTTCGATGTCGCGAACGCGGGCGGCGATGTCGATCAATTGCTGGTTGAGCTTGGTGCGGTCCTGACCGATGGCCGCGATGTCGTTCTTCAGCTTGTCCTGCTGTTGAAGCGCCTTCTGCTGCTGCTCGCGCGTCGACTCCAGTTCCTTGTTCTTCTGCTTGATTTCTTCCTGGTCGGGGGCGGAGACTTTCGTCACCGGCGTCTGCGCGCGCAATCCATCGAACGGAATCCCAAACATCATCGCAAAGCCGAGCGGCAAAGCCGCAGCGCGCAGCCTGCGCCCGCGTGGCAGATTGTCGTTTGCCGTCTCAACTGCCATTCACTGACTCAGGCGCGATGATAGGGATGGCCGGATAAAATCGTGGCGGCCCGATAGATTTGTTCCAGCAGCATGACACGCACCATCTGATGCGGCCATGTGGTCTTGCCGAAGGCGATTGCGATTTTGGCTTTGCGCCTCAATTCGGGCGAAAGTCCGTCCGCGCCGCCGATAAGAAAGACTGTCGGCAAACCCTGGTCGCGATTTTTGCCGAAATGACGCGCGAATTCCGCGCTGTCGATGGCTTCGCCGCGCTCGTCCAGCGCAATGATGACCGATTTGTCGGGAATGAGGGCCGTGATGGCGGCGGCTTCCTCGGCCATGCGGGTCGCAGCATCGCGCGCGCGGCTTTCCGGAATTTCATGAAGCTCGATGGAGCGAAACCCGGTCTTGCGGCCGGCCTCGTCGAACCGCTCGCGGTAGCGATCCGCCAGTTCCCGCTCAGGGCCTTGCTTGAGTTTTCCGACGGCAATGACGACGACGCGCATGCACGCAAACTAACATGCGCGCCAGCACATGAACACGCAAACGCCGACCTTCGTCGGCGCGCCGCCTTAGCGTGCCTTGGCGGCCGGCTTGTCCGAGGTCCACATCTTTTCCAGATTGTAGAACTCGCGGACTTCCGGTCTGAACACATGCACGATCACATCGCCGGAATCGATCAGCACCCAATCGCAATTGGGAAATCCCTCGACGTGAGGGGCTGCGACGCCGTTTTCCTTGAGGCCCTTTGCGACGTTCTCCGCAATCGCGCCGACGTGACGGTTGGCCCGCCCCGAAGTGACGATCATGTAGTCGGTGATGGAGGATTTGCCGCGAAGGTCGATAGTGACCGTTTCTTCCGCCTTCATGTCGTCGAGGCGGGAGAGGATCAGGTTCAGCGTCTTGTCGGCGTCAGGTTGCGCCTTCGAGACCGCTACAGGCTTGGCTTTGGCTACTGACTTCGCCGAAGCCGACTTGGACAATACAGATGTGGCCAGGGACCATTCCTTTCACTGTATCGCGAACATCGAATCTCGATGCCCGGCAATCATACTACGCATGTGGGGTTAACGGTTTCAATCTTCCAGATGAAGGTGCTGTGAAATCCGAACTGTTGCCGGAAAACGTCATGCCGATTTCCAGCTTCCGTCCGGGTTCCGCAGCCTTGTCGACGACAAATCGGATTTCAGGCCGGTCAGGAAAACCCAGGCCGGCGCTTCGCGATTGGCCAGTGTGCCCGAATCCTGTTCATCGACGCGATAGGGCGCGAGTGCCTTGGCTGCGACCGACGACAACGCGCGGAAACTGTCGGGCGGACGGTCGATCACCGCAATCGGCATCAGATCGGCGATGCGCCGCCAGCTCTCCCAGTGATTGAATTGCGCGAGATTATCCGCGCCCATCAGCCACACAAAGCGGACGCCGGAGCAGCGCCGCCGCAGAAATGAAATCGTGTCGTAGGTGTAACGGGTGCCGATGACGGTTTCGAGACAGCTGACATCGATGCGCGGATCGTTCGCGATTGTCTCGGCAGCCTTGACGCGCTGTTCGAGCGCGGGGAGCGACGTTGTATCCTTCAAGGGATTTCCGGGAGACACCAGCCACCAGATGCGGTCGAGCTTGAGCCGCTTTAAAGCGAACAGGCTGATCGCGCGATGCGCCTCATGCGGCGGATTGAACGATCCGCCGAGCAGGCCGATGCGCATGCCGTCGGTGTGAAGCGGAATAGCGTGAGAGATCGGCGTTTCGTTCACGGACGCGCACTCACGGTCGCGTTTGTCCGGTGCCGTGGATGCGATATTTGAAGCTCGTCAATTGTTCGACCCCGACCGGGCCGCGCGCATGGAATTTGCCGGTGGCGATGCCTATTTCCGCGCCGAAGCCGAATTCGCCGCCGTCTGCGAATTGCGTCGACGCGTTGTGAAGCACGATGGCCGAATCCACCTCGTTGAGAAATTTCTCCGCCGTCTTCTTATCGTCCGTCACGATGGCATCGGTATGGTGCGAGCCGTAACGCGCAATCAGTTCAATGGCTTCATCGACGCCATCGACGACACGCGCCGAAATGATCGCGTCCTCATATTCGGTGGACCAGTCTTCTTCCGTCGCGGGCTTCACGCGTGCGTCCGCCTTCTGCACGTCGGCGTCGCCGCGCACTTCGCAGTTGGCATCGAGCAGCATCGTCACCAGCGGCTTGAGCTGCGCCGATGCTGCCGCCTTGTCGATCAGAAGATTCTCCGCGGCTCCGCATACGCCGGTCCGGCGCATCTTGGCGTTCAGCACAATGGTCTTTGCCATGTCGAGAGAGGCGGCCTTGTCCACATAGACGTGATTGACGCCTTCGAGATGCGCAAACACAGGCACGCGCGCTTCATCCTGCACGCGCGCGACGAGGCTCTTGCCGCCGCGCGGCACGATGACGTCGATGGCGCCATTGAGTCCGCTCAGCAACAGTCCGACCGCCGCGCGATCGCGCGTCGGCACAAGTGAGATGGCTTGTTCGGGAAGGCCCGCTTTGCGCAATCCCTCGACCAGGCATTCGTGGATCGCGCGGCACGACCGGAAACTGTCCGAGCCGCCGCGCAGAATCACCGCGTTGCCGGATTTCAGGCACAGCGCGCCGGCGTCGGCTGCGACATTGGGACGGCTCTCGAAAATCACGGCGACGACGCCAAGCGGCACACGCACGCGCTCGATGGTCATGCCGTTGGGGCGGGTCCAATTCTCGGTGACGATACCGATAGGGTCAGCGATGCCCCGCACGATGTCGATGCCGTCCGCCATCGCGGCGATTCGCGCGTCGTTCAGTGTCAGCCGGTCGACGAAGGCGCCGGTCGCGCCGCCCGCTTTGGCTTCGGCGACATCCTCGGCATTGGCCGCAAGTATCTTCGGCGCATTGGCGCGGATGGAGGCGGCCATCGCGGCCAGCGCGTCGTTCTTCTGCCGGGTCGAGGCAACCGCGAGCGCCCGCGCGGCGCGGCGCGCGCCGGCAGCGAGGGTGGACATCAGCGACGGCAGATCGCCGCCTTCGACGGCTTTCAATGGCGCAGTCATTTCCAGTCTTTGTTTGCTCTAAAGCTATGCATTAACACGAAAAATCAAGTTCCGCGAGGCGGGCCGGTCGGCCGCTGGCCCAGTCGGCCAATGGCCTATCTCCTATTTGGCGCTATCGACGTCGCGCGGGCCGCCGACCACAAGGTCGTCGCGGTGAATCATTTCGGCCCGACCGCTGATTCCCAGAATCTGCGCCGCATCCGAAGATGAGCGGCCTTTGATCTGCTCGGCATGTTCGGCGTCGTAAGCCACAAGTCCGCGCCCGATTTCATGCGTATCGGGGCCGCGCACGACGACGGCATCGCCGCGTGCGAACTGACCGTCGACGCGGATGATGCCGGCGGGCAGAAGGCTTTTCCCGGCGCGCAAAGCAGCCACAGCTCCGGCGTCGATGGTCAGTGTCCCCTTCGGCTCCAGCGATCCGGCGATCCACCGCTTGCGTGCGGTGACGGGATTGGCCGGTGTCAGAAACCATGTGCACGGCCCGCCATCGGCGATGCGTTGAAGCGGATGGTCTATCTTGCCCGATGCGATCAGCATGTGCGTCCCGGATGAAGTGGCGATCTTCGCGGCTTCGATTTTCGTCCGCATGCCGCCGCGCGACAGTTCGGATTCCGCAGCACCTGCCATCGCCTCGATGTCTGCGGTGACGGCGTTCACGACCGGGATCAGCTTTGCATTCGGATTGGCGCCGGGCGGCGCGGTGTAAAGCCCGTCGATGTCCGACAGCAGCACGAGGAGATCCGAACTGGTCATGGTGGCGACACGCGCGGCGAGGCGGTCGTTGTCGCCGTAGCGGATTTCGTTGGTGGCCACCGTGTCGTTCTCGTTGATGATCGGAACGGCGCGCCATTCGAGCAGCTTGGTGATCGTCGAGCGCGCGTTGAGATAACGGCGGCGCTCTTCGGTATCCTGGAGCGTGACCAGAATTTGCCCGACGCGGATGCCGTCATGTGCTGCCAGCACTTCGGACCAGACTCGCGCGAGCTGAATTTGCCCGACGGCTGCGGCCGCCTGACTTTCTTCGAGCTTCAGTGCGCCCGTAGGCAGTTTGAGATAGCTGCGGCCCAGCGCAATCGAGCCGGAGGAAACGACAAGGACGTCCCTGCCATCCTTATGAAGTTTCGCGATGTCGGCAGCCAGAGCCGCCAGCCACGTTCTGCGCACTTCGCCTCGCGCGGCATCCACCAGCAAGGAGGAGCCGACTTTCACGACAATACGGCGAAACTGACTGAGCTTGGGGTTCGACATGACAGCAACGATTGGAGAATGAATTTAAAGGCGCGGCACCATAAACATCAGCGCGGCAGCGGCGTCCACGCTTCCGCTTCCGGCTCGTGCTCGGCAGCCTTCTTGGCCTTCGCGGATACCGGAGCTTCGCCGATCAGTTTCGACAATTCACGCAACGCTTCCTGCACACCTTCGCCGCTGACGCCGGACATCAGCAGCGGCGTTTTCTTGGCCGCGCGTTTCAGGCGTGCTTTCTGTTCTTTCAATTCTTCCGGCGACACCGCGTCGATCTTGTTCAGTGCCACGATCTCGATCTTGTCGGCGAGCGTATCGGCATAGGCTTCAAGCTCCGCGCGAACGGTCTTGTAGGCTTTGCCGGCGTGCTCGCAGGTCGCATCGACAAGATGAAGCAGCACACGGCATCGTTCGACATGGCCCAGAAATCTGTCGCCAAGGCCCGCGCCTTCATGCGCGCCTTCGATCAGGCCCGGAATATCCGCCAGCACGAATTCGCGCCCGTCGATGCGAACGACGCCAAGTTGCGGATGCAGCGTCGTGAACGGATAGTCCGCAATCTTCGGCTTCGCCGCGCTGACGACGGAGAGGAATGTGGATTTGCCAGCGTTCGGCAATCCGACGAGGCCCGCATCCGCGATCAGTTTCAGCCGCAGCCAGATCCAGCGCTCTTCGCCGGGCAGTCCGGGATTGGCATTGCGCGGCGCGCGGTTGGTCGATGTCTTGAAATGCGCGTTGCCGAAACCGCCATTGCCGCCTTTGGCGAGCACGAATTTCTCGCCGACCTTGTCGAAGTCGTGAATCAGCGTTTCCTTGTCTTCGTCGAAAATCTGGGTGCCGAGCGGCACTTTCAGTACGATGTCTTTGGCGTTGGCACCGTGGCGATCCGAACCCATGCCGTCGGTGCCCTTCGCGGCCTTGAAATGCTGCTGGTAACGATAGTCGATCAGCGTGTTGAGGCCATCGGCGACTTCGACAATGACGTCGCCGCCGCGCCCGCCATTGCCCCCGGAAGGACCGCCATACTCGATGAACTTTTCGCGACGAAACGCGACACAGCCGTTCCCGCCGTCGCCGGAGCGGATAAACACCTTTGCTTCATCGAGAAATTTCATGGCTCATCCGTAACGCAGGGGCTTTGCACCGGCAACTCATTGAATTCATCAAAAGGCTTAATTGCCGCAGTTTAGTCATGTTGCCGGAGCCGCATCGAACGCTTACACGACTGGGCACCGGATTAACGAATGCGCCGCGCTTTGATGTTCTCCAAATTCTCCCGCGACCTCACCGACCGTTCCGCGCGGCTTGCAGGCATCGGCCTGATGCTGCTCGGCGTTCTGCTGTTCTCGGTTGGCGACGCGCTCGGTAAACATATCGTCAGCGTTTACGCCGTCGGCCAGCTGCTTCTTCTGCGGTCGATCGCGTCCCTCATTCTGTTGTCACCGACGATCTGGCGAAACCGCGCGGATTTCGACCGGATCGAGCGCCCCTGGCTTCAGCTCTTTCGCGTTTCGCTGTCGAGCGGCGAAGTGCTGATGTTCTTCTGGGCGACCGTCTATCTTCCTCTCGCAGACATCATCACCTTTTATTTGGCATCTCCGATTTTCGTCACAGCAGGCTCGGCAATCTTCCTCAAGGAGCATGTCGGCTGGCGGCGATGGAGCGCCGTGCTTCTCGGCTTCATCGGCGTGCTCATTGCATTACGTCCTTCGGCGCAGTCCCTGACCTGGCCCGCGCTGATCGCGATCACCGGCAGCATTCTCTTCGCGATCCAGATGATCGTCACGCGCTCGCTGCGGCGAACATCCGACGTGGTTCTGGCGGCAAGCCAGTTCGTCAGCACGCTGGCGCTAGGTGCGATACTGACGGCCATCGTCGGATGGAAAACACCGACGTCGTTCGACTTCGCATTGTTTCTGTTCGCGGGCCTGATCGCCATCGGCGCGCTGATGAGCGTCAATCGTTCGCTCATTCTGGCGCCTGCAACCGTCGTCGTTCCCTATCAATACTCCATGATTATCTGGGCGGTGATTTTCGGATATGTCGTCTTCGACGATGTGCCGACGCTTCATGTCCTTGTTGGTGCGGCTGTCATCATTGCCGCCGGTTTCTATATTTTCCTGCGCGAGCGCAGCCACAGCAAAGAGGAGCCGGTGGTGGTACCACCGCCGGCCTAGTTGTTGTCATGCGCTACGCGTCGAATTGCTCCAGTTGCGGATCGACGACCACACGCTGCGCTCCAGCTTGAAGCAGTCCACCGGCGTGCTTGAGCCGAGCGCGAGAAACCGATGCAGTTCGACGCCGGTCCAGTTGAAGCCGCACTTTTCCAGAACGTGGCGCGAGGCCGGGTTGAGCACCCGCGCCCCCGACGTCATGCGGTCGATGGCAAATTCCTCGAACGCAAAGTCGATCGCCGCGCGCGCGGCTTCCGTCGCAAAGCCTTTGCCCCAGTGATCGACGCCGAAGCAGTAGCCGAGTTCTGGCACGCCTTCGGTTTCCCAGCTCAGGCCGACGAGTCCGACGGCCTCGCTTCCGTTCTCGACCAGAAACACGGTCTCGGCAGAACCCGCAGCCGAATTCACGAAATCGCGCGCGTCATCGACCGAATAGGGATGCGGCACGCGGCGCAGATTGATCGACACGCGCTTGTCGCTGACGATTCCGGCGATGGCTTCGATGTCCGCGAGCCCCGGCTGGCGCAGCGTCAGCCGCCTGGTTTCGAGGACGAAGCCGCTTGTTTCTCTTAACGTCTGGGTCGGGCATTCGAGGATCATGTCAGGCTCCTTGTTGCGTCCGTCCCGAAGCGACGAACGCGAAAAAGCAAAAGGGGAGGCCGGTTTCCCGTCTCCCCTTCAGAGCCCACTCTGGATTCGTGTGGCGCTCTGCCGGTTCAACAGGACCGGCAGACGCGATGTGTCTTACCGGTTATTCAGCCGCGGCCGCGGCCGGGATAACGGAGATGACGGTGCGGCCGTTGGCTTTGGCGCGGAATTCCACTTTGCCTTCGACCTTGGCGAACAGGGTATGGTCCGTGCCTATGCCGACGTTCTGGCCGGGATGCCAGGTCGTGCCGCGCTGACGGGCAATGATGTTGCCCGGAATCACGTGCTCGCCGCCGAACGCCTTGATGCCAAGGCGCTTGCCTGCCGAGTCGCGACCGTTGCGCGATGAGCCGCCTGCTTTTTTGTGTGCCATGACACCGTCTCCAAAATTCTCTTCAGTCTCTATTTCAGCTTGAGCATGATCTTGTCGGAAAACCGGATTCCACTTTTCCGGATCATGCTCTAACCCGATTCCGTGACGGAATCATCTCACTTCTTGCAGCTTACTTCTCAGTCTTTGCCTTGGCCGGAGCCTTTTTGGCTGCGGCCTTCGGCTTCGCCGGTGCCTTTGCCTTGGCGGCGGGTGCAGCAGCCTTCTTGGGCGCGGTCTTTTTCGCCGGTGCCTTCTTGGCTTTTGCTTCGCCGTCAGCCGGCTTGGCCTCGACCTTCTTTTCCTTCTTCGGGCGCGGACCGATCGAAGGCGCCTTGCCGTCGGTCAGGATTTCCGTGACGCGGATCACCGTGATCTCGTCGCGGTAGCCGCGCTTGCGCTTTGAATTCTTGCGGCGGCGCTTCTTGAAGGAAATCACCTTCGGGCCGCGCTTGTGGTCGAGCACCTCGGCCGCCACGGATGCACCCTTCACAAAGGGAAATCCGAGCGTCGGCGCGTCGCCGCCCACCACCATCACTTCGCCAAGCTGCACGATCGTTCCGACATCGCCGGCGATCTTGCCAATCTCGAGCACATCATTCGGAACGACCCGGAATTGCCGGCCGCCCGTTTTGATGACTGCGAACATCGTTTTATTCCTTCGTGTTCGATCCCGGCCTCGGACAGGTCCGGGCCGGCTTCTTGTTCAGTCGGTATGTTGAGTTTGCCGGCCGCTTGTTCTTGACTTGCGGCCTTGCAAAACAAACGGCGCGAGAAACCTCCGCGCCGGGTGCGGGACTTATAGCCGCCGACGGCTCCGAGTCAAGGAAAAGTGCCCCTAAAACAGGCCAATTATGCAGGATTTACGGAGTTTTGGCGCATTTTACGCTGCGCGCTTTCGCCGTTGAAACAAAGCGGTTCCGCTGCCGTTGTCCAGCCGTAACTGGCTGGGGGCGATCAGGCATGTCCGACGAAGCGGTGGCGGCGGTTGGAATTGGCTGGCACGACACGGCCGCGCTGATGCACAATGACGGCGCGGTGCAGGGACTGAGCGAAATCCCGTTCATGCAGGACTACAAAAGGTGGGGAATCCTCACCATCGGCACGGGCCTCGGCAATGCCCGCTTCACCATGCGCGGTCCGAACAAAAAAGATTGAATGGACCGTCCCGCTGCGCCTTCCCGATTGCCGGTTATTCGCGAAATCGCTAAACTCCCATCCGATACTTTTTCATTTTGGGTACAGGCCCGCGCGATTGATTTGAAGCGCAATGGGCGGGTGGCCGAGGAAGCAATGCGCAGATACGTATTGATTCTTCTGGGGTTTACAGGTGCTGCGATCCCATTGGCGACCGCCGGCCATGCTGCGCCTTCCCAACTCTATGGAAAATCGGTCGTGGTCACATGGACGGAAGAACGCGATCAGCGGGCCGAAGGCGATCCGGACATTCGCAATGTCGCGCGAAACGGGCAGTTCAGCGTCTATCTGAGTACGGCAGGCAAGCCCTTCAGCCGAATGAGTTATTCCTTCTCAGGCAGGCGCGGCGGGCTGAAAACCGGCAAGCGCGATGCGGTGGCGGGCGAAGGTTCGAGGCGAAGCGTTACGTTTTCGGGCAACACGCTGAATATGTCGGCACCGATGCGCGGCGGCGCCCGAAATGTTATGGTGACGTTTGACGGCGGCTTTCAAAGCTGTAGCGCGCAGGTTCTGACCGGCAAGGAGGCTGGCTCCGGCTCGATCCACGCGCGCAGTATGGTCAACGGAAGGTCTATTGAAATTCTGTCCGTAAAAACGGGCGCTGCAAGTTGCAGAATTCAGGATGGAAACGTCTTCGGCAGCGAGTGAACCTGGACAATTTTGGGGACGACTGAGGGACATGTCCAAGCGATTGAGCCTGATTGCCGTTCTGGCAGCATTGCTGACGTTCGCCACGTCCCATGGCGCGCTGGCAGAGAAGCGCGTCGCGCTTGTGCTCGGCATGTCGAAATATCAGAACGTGCCGGCGCTGACCAACCCGGCGCGCGATGCCGCCGCGATGGGCGAGGTGTTCAAGAAGGCGGGCTTCGATGTCGTCGACATGAAACTCGATCTCACCGTCTCGGGATTGCGCCGCGAGGTCCGCGACTTCGCCGGCATGGCGGCAGACGCAGATATCGCCGTTGTCTATTACGCGGGTCATGGCATTGAAGTGGACGGCACCAACTATCTGATCCCTGCCGACGCGCGTCTGGTCAGCGACTTCGACATTCCCGATGAGACGATGTCGCTCGATCGCGTGTTGCAGGCGCTTGAGCCGGTCAAGCGATTGCGGCTCGTCATTCTCGATGCTTGCCGCGACAATCCGTTCAACAAGACGATGAAGCGCAGCATCGGCGGCACTCGTTCGATCGGCCGCGGTCTTGCGCAGGTGGAGCCGACGACGACCAACACGCTGATCGCGTTCGCCGCGAAAGCCGGCGCCGTGGCAGGCGACGGCGACGGCGCGAACAGCCCGTTCGCGACCGCCTTGATGAAGTATCTCACCGCGCCCGGCCTCGATTTGCGTCTGGCTTTCGGCAAGGTGCGCGACGACGTTGTGAAGAGCACCGGCAATCGTCAGGAACCATTTATGTATGGCTCGCTTGGCGGCGATACGGTGGCCTTGGTGCCGCAGTCGGTCATTCCGCCCGCCGATCCGAACGCCGAGGCGCGCAAGGACTACGAATTCGCAGCCCAACTCGGCACGAAAGAAGCATGGGCGTCGTTCCTCGCGGCGCGGCCGACCGGCCTTTATGCAGACCTCGCGCGCCAGCAGGCCGCAAAGCTGAATTCGGCTGAAACCGCCAGCGCCAAGGCCGACGACGGCATCAAGAAAGCCGAAGAGCAGGCGCGGCAAAAGGCCGAGGATTTCAGAAAGCAGCTTCAGGAACAGGCGAAGAAGCAGGCCGAAGACGACAAGCGCGCCTACGACGAGAAATCCAAGAAAGACCTCGAGATCGCGCGACAGCAGATCGCCGACAGGGCGCAGGCCGAACTCGATGAAGCCAAGCGTCAGGTCGAGGCCGCCAAGAAGCAGGCCGCCGACGCGCAAAAGCAGATCGACGACGCCAAGAAGCAGGCTGTCGAGGATGCAGCCAAGCAGGTCGCTGCCGCCAAGGCCGAGGCGGAGAAAAACAAAGTCGCTTCGCTTTCCCCGACCGCCGGTCCGCAGGCGCCCGCGCCGCCGCCGGTGCCGGCGATGGACGCGACCGACATCGCGCGATTGCTGCAAGCCCACCTCAAGCGCGTCGGCTGCGATCCGGGCAACACCGATGGCAACTGGAATGCCTCATCGAGCAAGGCGCTCGATCAGTTCAACAAGAACGCCAGCACCAGTTTCGACGTGAAAGTCGCGAGCCTCAATTCGCTCGATGGCGTTCGTGCCAAAACCGGCCGCGTGTGTCCGCTGGTCTGCGCCAAGGGCCAGAAGGTTGAGGACGACCGCTGCGTGGCCATCACCTGCGACGCCGGTTTCATCCTGAACTCCGACGGCGTCTGCAAGAAGCGTCCCGATCCGCCGGAGCGCAAGGCGGTCGCCCGCTCCGAGGCTCCCGCACGCGTGGCGCCGTCCGCTCCATCGGGCGGCGGCGGCGGCGGGAAATGCTTCTCGTTCAACGGCAAACGCTACTGCGAATAGTCCCGGCGTGCCGTTTGCTGCCATCCGATTTATGTCGGGATTCCGGCGTTCGCGGTGCTCGCGCTGCCTTGTGAATCGGGGCTTCCTCACATAGAACACCGCCACGACCCGGCGGGACATCTGCCGCTTTCGGCGACCGGAGAGGTGGCAGAGTGGTCGAATGCACCGCACTCGAAATGCGGCATAGGTGCAAGCCTATCGGGGGTTCGAATCCCTCCCTCTCCGCCAAAAAGCGCCGGAAACCCAGGAAATTCAAATTGTATCGATGAACTAAGGCTTTTCGAAAACGGCCGGTGGTACACAGGAGTGGTCCACCATGGGTCTTCGAATGATCTTGCCTTGGGAAAATCCGCGCAGCCGTTTCTTCTGGTTCCGCCGGCGCGTGCCGGCGAAGTTCGCCAAGTTCGGCATGCACGGCGAAATCAAGAAGTCGCTCAACACCACCGACTGGGACGAGGCCGTGCTTCTGTGCCAGGAGGAGAATCTGAGGCTCGAGCGCGCCTGGCGCGAGAATCTGTACGGCACGCCGCCGTCCGATCTGTCGCACGAACAGATCACGGCCCTCGCCGGTGAATTCTACGACGAGATGGTGGCGACCCACCGCGCCAATCCCGGTCCGCCGCGGGACTGGGAGGAGGCCCTCACCAAGCACGCCAACCGCAAAAGGCCGATCGTCGGAGGCGTGTCTTGGGGATTGCATCTCTTGAGCACCTTCGGCGGCGAGGTCCGTTCGTTTCTGCAGAAGCGCGGGCTCAATCTCGTCGGCGACCAGCTTTTCGGCTTCATTCACGCCTACGTCGACGCGAAGGAGCAGGCCTCGAAGCAGCTTCTGAAGAACGCCCGCGGGGACTACCGCCCAGACCCCGACGCCGACCGCTTTCCCAAATTCGTGCCGACCGACGCCAAGCAGGTGTTCGACAGCCTCTGGCAGGAATTCTGCGAGGCCAAGATGGTGGCGGCCTCCACAAAGAAGAAGTGGGAGCCCTACTTCCGGGCGCTGATCCGCCGTACCGGCAGCGACGACATGAGCAAGGTGACAGAAAAGCACCTGCTGGATTGGCGCGACGCGTTGATGGCGTCCAAGCTTTCGAAGGTCACGGTGCGCGACGGGTATATCGCCGCCATGAAGGCGTTCTTCGGCTGGGCGAAGCGGATGAAGAAGCTGCCGACCGACCCTAGTGCGGAAGTGCACGTCGAAGTCAGCGACAAGCACGAAACCAAGATGCGGGGCTTCCGCGACGACGAGGCCGATAGGATTCTATCGGCCGCCCTGGCACCTGCCAACAAGCTGATGAGCAAGGAGAACGCCGCGGCGCGGCGATGGGTGCCGTGGATCTGCGCGTACACCGGGGCGCGGGTCAACGAGATCACCCAGCTCCGCGCCAAGGATGTCAAGGAAATCGACGGAATCTGGTGCATCCACATCACTCCCGAGGCCGGCACCGTGAAGACCTCGCGGGAGCGGAATGTGCCGCTGCATCCGCATCTGCGCGAACAGGGATTCGTCGAATTCGCCCGAGCCAAGCGGGGCAATGCGCCGCTCTTCTATTCGATCGCCAGGCAACGGAATCCGGACAGGAAAAATCCGACCTATGCGAGCGTCGGCAACAAGCTTGCCGAATGGGTGCGCGGACTCGGCATCAAGGATCCGCTGGTCAAGCCGAACCACGGCTGGCGCCACCGCTTCAAGACCGTGGGCAGGAAATCGCGAATGGACTGGTTGATTCTCGATTGCATCCAGGGGCACGCTCCCCGCACCGAGGGCGAAGGATATGGCGAGGTGACGCCGGATGTCATGTATCGCGAGATCGCGAAGCATCCGAGGTACAAGGTCGTCGCCAAGTCGGTTGACGGGAGGAAATCCAAGCCCAGCCAACTACGCACGTAATGGATTTCGCAGTAGCTGCAGGGCAAGTTCAGATCGAGCCGGCGTCCCAGCGTGAGAGTCGAACGAAATCGTGAAAGTCGCAAGCCGGCACGGGACAGACGACGCTGGGATGCACGGTGCCGTCGGCATCGATCGAGTGGCCCTTCAGAATTATGCCATGCCCGTTCGGGCAGGCGAACTGGGCCTTGAAGCGCCTGACCGTGGCCGGATGACAGGGCTTCCAGTGCATCGGCGGAGCCTCGCCGGCGCCCGCGTATCGCGGAACATCAAGTCTCGGCCTCGTCCAGGAGCGTTGCGCCGGCCGGGGAGCCGGGCTCTGGTCGTGGAAGATTCGCGACAGCAGCGTTCGCAGCCACCGCAGCATCAGGCTCTCTCTCCGAAAAGGTTCATCAGCCTGAACGTCATCGCCTGCCGGCTGACTTCGTAGCGTCGCGCAAGGGTGGCGATCTGCTCCTCGTCCTCGATGTCGAGAGTCAGTTTTCTGGCGTCGCGCAGCAGGAAGTCGCGCGGCATCAAGAGTTCGGCGGCGAAGGCGTTTGCCTCGATCTCTTCGACATCCTCGGCCTTCGAAGATGCACTTGAACGAAGATTGACGCGAAAATGCTTGTCGACGCGGACCTCGATGCCGTCATGAAGCAGCAGATGGCCCAATTCGTGGGCGATCGTGAACCGCTGCCGTTGCTCCGGTTGCTCCTGGGCGACGGCGATGACCACCATCTTCTGCTTCCGGATCAGCAGACCGGAAATTTCATTGTTGAAATCGCGATATTCCATGATCGCGCCGGCGGCCTTGGCCAGACGCTCGACGGGCACTGCCGGACGCTCGATGCCGTTCGCGGCCAGAAGGTCGGCCGCGCAGCGGCGAATGCGGTTGTACCGGGGTCGCAGCGGCCTCACCGCTCACCAGCCCTGACCAGGGTCCTCTTCAGATAGGCGGTGACGGTCGGCATGCGCTTGAGCTCGCCCGGATCGCGAACGACGGGCCGCGGCGGCGCCTCGAGGGCCGCAAGAAGTATATCCGCCGGCACGTCGAGCGCCTTGCAGACGCGCTGAAACTGGTCGATCAGCAGCCGCTGGCGTCCGCGTTCGATGTTGGTGACGGAGGTGCGAGAGAGGCCGAGGCTCTCGCCGAGCTCGGCCTGGGTCAGCCGTAATTCCTCCCGGCGGCGCCGAATCGAATCGCCGAGTCTCAAATAGAAATCGTTGGGTGTGATCATGTCATCTTTTGCGCGCGGGCGGCGGGGCAGTCGCCGAATCGTCCCGTATTCGCGGGCGTAAGTCAACCAAGTTGACATCCCAAAGGGGTACTAGGTTGACAGACTTTGCAGTTAGTATTAATGTCTTGCCGATTCAACCCCTCGTCCGGAGAGAGCCATGACGGTACTCGAACACGAAGCTGATCACGTCGGCCATCATCACGGTGACAAGCCGGTCGCGGTGGCCGTCATCACGCCGAGCGGATTCTATCCGGACGCGAACGATTACAGCCGCTCCCATCGCGGCGAGGTCGTCGCGCACGTCCTGGAGCGCGCAAGGATCAAGCTCGAACTGACGAACACTGCCGACTGGGTGGCCGAGGTCGACAACCGCCCGATCGATCCTTCCAAGACCTTCGCCGAAAACGGGCTGCACGGAATCGTCGAGATCGAGTGGCACAAGCCCGAAGGGGGCGGAGGTGCATCCGGCGGCCTCTAAGGCCAAGTTCGACGCCGAGGTCGCGCTGCTGACTCCGGAATATCTGCGGGTAAAGCGGTGGACGCTTTGGTCGGCCGCGTATCCGGTTCTCGATCTGACGATCGAAGCCAAGCGGCCGCTGCGTCTTCGCGTCGACTGCGACAACTGGAACGAGGTGCCGCCCTCGGTGGCGCTTCTGTCCCCGGCGGGGGCCTTCTTGACCGAGGCGGAAGTCCAGCCGCTCGCGGGTTCGATCTTCAATCAATCGGCGCATGAGCAGACCGGCCGGCCGTTCATCTGCATGCGCGGGGTGCGCGAATATCATACGCACTCAAGCCACCGTAACGAAGTCTGGGACAGCTACCGCGGCGAGGACGGCATGAACATTCTCGGCATCATCACCCAGATATCGCGCGCGCTGCGCAAGATCGTCGGCACATGACGCTCCTCGTCCCCAAGGAGATCGTCGCGCGCACGATCGACATCCTTCGACGTGGCGGCGCCGCCGAATGCGAAGCCGTCGTGCTCTGGCTGGCCAGCGGGCCCCGCGGGGCGGAGCGGATCGAGGAAGCCTACCGGCCCGATCAGATCGCGGAGATGGATTTCTTCCGCATTCCTCCGGCGGCGATGAAGGACCTGATGGGCCACCTGCGACGCACCCGTCTGCACGTCGCGGCGCAGGTCCATTCCCATCCGGGAAGAGCTTTTCATTCCCAGGCGGACGACGAATGGGCGATCGTCCGCCATCGCGGCGCGTTGTCGTTGGTCGTACCCCGTTTCGGCGCCGGCACCACCGTCGCCAACTTCATGGATCAGACGGCCATCTACCGCCTTTCCGACGACGACAGGTGGATTGCCGTTCCGGACGAGGACGTCCCGCAGGCGATGGAGCTCGGATGATGCTGAACGCCAAGGAGGAAAACCGGAAGGCCCTGGCGAGCCTGCTCGGGATCGACGAGGAGGAAGCCGCCGAGAAGCTGCAGACCAAAGTCGTCGTCACCGTCGCCGACCCTGCGGCGGCTGCCTTCGCCTCCGATCTGTCGCAACTGATCGGGAAGACGCTTCAGGTCGTCAGCGCCGACGCTGGCCCGGATATCGAGATCGCGCTCGGCGGTCCGGCATCGACCGACGCGCCGGTCAGGATGGTCGCATCGATGAGCGGCGACGGGCTGACCGTCGGCAGCGCGGTCGTGCGGCCCGAATGGTCGGCGGTTCCGAGATTCAACGAACGGATCTGCACCTGCTATGCGGCCGGCGTCGCTATCGCGCGCGCGATTGGGAAGGCCTGTCCCGATCCCTTTACCGTCGGATTTCGCGCATTGGGGATCCCGGTCAGATACGCACCGGTCGTATTCGAAGACGACGTCCTTGCCGGCTGCGGCGGCGTCGGGACCGGTTTTCTGTGGGCGCTTCAGGCGGTGCAGACGTCGGGACGCCTGACGGTCGTCGACGGCAAGAACGTCTCCGGCGGCAATCTCAACCGCTGCTTCTTTTACGAAGGCGAGGATGTCGACAAGCCCAAGGCCGAGCGGCTGGCCGCGCGGGCACTGCTCGGCAACACCGTCCTGGAGCCGTTCGTCGGCACGTTTCGCGATCTCCTCCTGAAGCGCGGGCGCATCCGGCGCGTCTTCGTCACGGTCGACAGCCGCCCGGCGCGGCGTTCGATCCAGACCGACATGCCGCTCGAGATATTCGATGCCTCGACGACCGACGTCACGGCCGTCGTCGCACATCACCACCGGCAGCCCACAGGATACGCCTGCCTGTCCTGCATCTATCCCCACATTCCGGAAGAGGATGCGCGGGAGCGCGACATCGCGGATCTGCTCGGCTTGACGCTCGACCAGGTCAAGCGGAGGATCGTGGACGGCGACACGGCGGCCGAACTGTCCCGCAATTTCGGCGAGCCCCCCGAGACGTTTCTCGGCAAATCCATGGACAGTCTGGCCAAGGCGCGCTGCGGCTCCGCGCCGGTGACCACGGCGGGCGGCAGGCAGGCGCTGGCACCCTTCGCCTTCGTGTCCAGTCTGGCCGGATGCCTGATGGTGGTTGATCTGATGAGGAGCCAATCCTCGGAAGGCGTCCCGCTGTCCAACTATGTGCACCTCGATCCGTGGCGACCGCCGACACCGGTGCGCAGGCTCAAGCCGCGACGCGAGGGCTGCGAGTTCTGCGGCGATCCGCAGTTGAAAGCGGTCTTCGCCTCGGTGTGGGACCTTCCAGCCTTCACCTGACCGGACTGGGCGAGGGCAGTCGGGCCGTCATGCGCCGTTGATGGTTTTCTCCATCTCGGCGATCCTCTTCAGGATGTCGTCGAAGCTCGGCGGCGGATCGTCGAACATCATCGGCGCCATCTTTCGGTAGTCGGCGCGCAGATCGGCGATCCGGTCGGGATGCGGCGAGAGCCGCAGAGTGCCGGCGCGGGCGGTGTCGTAATTCGCCCATCCCGAACGGAAGAACAGCGACTTGTGGTCGGCGACCTGCTTCAGCAGCCCAGTATCCTTCATAGCCGTCTTGCCGTCGTCGGTGTCAGCCAGCGTCGCAAGGTCGTAGTAGTGCCGGGAGAAGTATTGCGGCGTCGCGGATTCGAGGTCGCGGTGATGTTCGGCGTGAAGCGCCGTCGCCTTCTCCCAGAAGGTTCGGCGTAGTGCCAGAACGTCGACGGAACAAGCCGGTGCTTCGAAGAAGTCCGGAAACTCCTGCGCGGCATACGATACGATTTCCCGCTTTTCGGTCGGCCAGGGATCGCCGCGCGCGCCGAATTCCAGCTTGACCCTGCTGCTCATGTACGCGAACCCGGAATAGTCCTTCTCGGGCAGGCTGACCGGATATTCGAAGATCAGGTTCTGCGGTTCGCCCGGATCGATTTTCAGGCTCCAGCCGGCCTCCGTTGCGGGACCCAGTTCGCGCTCGATGGCCGCACTCAGGCGCGGCAGCACGACGGTCTCGATGTGCTTTGCGACGGCGACGACGAGATCGTGGATCAGTTTGTCGGCCTTCTTCCGCGAAGGTGCGGCTTCCGGATCGCGGTCGCCTCCGTAACCGAGATCGGCGCGGTCGAAGGATAGGTCGATGTCTTCCGAGAACCTGCGGATCGCGTCGTAGCCCTTCGAGAGCGACGTGCCACCCTTGAAGACCAGTCCCGGCGAATCCTCGCCCTGGATGCCGAAGAGCCGCTTCAGCGTCCAGCAGACCCAGAAGTCCTTTTCGATGATGGCGTCCGCCAGGCCGCGGGCCGCGCCCGCCTGGTTGAACAGGGCGGCGCGGTCCGCCGCCGGCATCAGGGCGACCTTGTCCACGGCGTCAGCCCGAGGCCTGCCGGACGATCCGATCCAACGCGGGGCGCATCCAGGCCGGTGCCTGCTTCATGCCGTTGGCCAACGCGCGCCTGTCCGAGTCTTTCAGACGCGGAGCCGCAGCGTCGACGACGGCCGAAGCAGAGTCGGGTCCCAAATGGCGCAGGGCCTGAACGACAGTGCCTGCCATGCTGCCCGGCGCGACGAGATGCTTGGGCGAAGCATGGCGGATGTCCACGGTCCGCTTGCCAAGCACCACGCGTCGGGAAGGGCCGTCCGTCAGATACACGCTGCGCGCCGGCACCTGCGTGGACAATCCGAGTGCGTTGGCCGCCTGAGCCCCGGCCATCTGCAAGTTGGAGCCGGTCTCGCGCGCGAAGGCCTTGGCGACGACGTCTGGAGACGGTGCCAAGGCACCCAACCGTGCGTGGACACGGGGGTAGTCATAGAGACCGTGCGCAAGACGGCGAAGCCGCTTGTCCTTGCACAGACGCGACAGAGCCTGGTCCACCGCAGCGCGGCTTCCCAAACCCACGAAATCGGAAGGCGTGAAGACGCTGCCCGAGCCCCGGGCCCGGACCTGTCTCAAAATTCTGTCCGCTATCGAACTCATCTCTCGCTCCTCTGCCGTCAGAAAATAGTACAAGTTTTTCTGACAATCAAGCTTTATCACTACGCCAATAAGTCTTTCTCTTTCAGTAGTATAGATAACAGTTCATTTCCATCTTGGTTCCCGACGAAAAAATTTAACCGCGGGGTCCTTGACCTAGACGGTAGTAAGATTATCTTACCAAGCGTCAGACAGGAGCACGCTTATGGAACCCAAAGACCTCGTCGATGCGCTGATCGCCATCATCGGCCAAATTCAAACCGACAGCGAACTCGAATGTCCCCCGCTCACGGGCGCGACCAAGCCCGTGGGTACCGTTCCGGAGTTCGACAGCAAGATCTGGCCCGTCGCGACGACGATCCTGGCGACCGAGATCAACATCCCGATTCCGGACGACGTCAACATCTTCATCGACGAGACGACGAAGGCGCCGCGTTCGATCGAGGAAATCGCGGTGTTCGTGTGCGAGCTCCAGAAGAAGCAGGGCAAGAAGCAAGCAGCAGCATGACCGATCAGGATTCCGTCACACGCACCCAGATCGCAGAACGTCTCAAGGAGGCGCGCAAGCTCGCGGGACTCTCGCAGGGGCACGTCGCCCGGATGCTCGGACTGCATCGGCCTTCGGTTTCCGAGATCGAGGCGGGCAACCGGCGGGTCTCCGCAGACGAACTCGCAAAGTTGGCTGCCCTCTACGACGTGAACGTCGCCTGGCTGCTGCGGGAAGTGCCAGATTCCGTCGATGCGGAAGACCCGCGCCTCGAACTTGCCGCCCGCGAACTCTCCAAGCTCAAACCGGAAGACCTGCAGCGGCTGCTCAATCTGCTCGCGGTGATGCGAAACGACAAGGACGAGGGGAGCGGGGGTTGATGACTGCGATGCGGACGAACAAGCCAAGCCTGGATCGCCGCTCGCTGGCAACCCAGGCGATGCAGACCGCGGCGGCCACGCGGGCCGAAGCAGGGGTCGGCCAGGCCGGTCCGATCTGCATCTACGCTGTCTGCGAGACGCTCGGCGTAAACGTGCGCTTCAACAACATCAATATGGAAGGGATGTACCAGCGCGGCGCCCAGCCGCGCATCCATTTGTCCGCGCGGCGCCCGCTGCCGCGGCGCGCGTTCAATTGCGCTCATGAACTCGGCCATCACAAGTTCCGCCACGGCACATCCATCGACGAACTCCGCGAGGATGCGAAGTCGAACCCCTGGGAGGACCCCAAGGAATTTCTCGCCGACACGTTCGCGGGTTTCGTACTGATGCCGACGATCGGCCTGCGACGCGCCTTCAAGGCGCGCGGCTGGACGCCGGCGACGGCGACGCCGGCGCAGATGTTCACCATCGCCTGCGAATTCGGCGTCGGCTACAACACGCTCCTGACGCACCTCTCCGCCGGCATGAACATGCTGCCGTACGGGCGGGCCAAGATTTTGAAGCGAACGAAACCCAGCGCGATACGCGCCGAGCTTCTCGCCGCGCTCACCCCGGAGCCGCTGCTCGTCGCCGATCTTCATCGCGTTTCGCCGACGCTCGATACAGAGGTCGACTCGCTGCTGCTGCTTCCGGAAGGTACCGAGGCCGGCGGCGGCGCGCTCGCCCATGAACGCGACCTGGAGGCCGGCCGCCTCTTCCGCGCCGTGCGCTCCGGCATCGTCCGGGCGACCGCCGGAAATTGGGCGGCGTTCGTCCGCGTCGCACCCAAAGCCTATGTGGGACTGGCCCGATACCGACACTTGGAGGATGATCCCGATGAGTAAGTCCAATTCGCACGCCGACGAACCGACGATCATCGCCGACACCAACCTTTCCCGGGCATGGGCGCGTCTCTTCCTCCAGATTTTCGACAGCGGCCGGACGGAAATTTCTCCACTGACCTTCAGCCTCACCGGCTTCGACGCCGACGGCGGCATCGCGGAGATAGCAGGCGTCCGCGAATCCCTCGACCGCACGCTCAAGCTCAAGAAGAAGATTTCCGTCGAAACCGTCGCGTTCACGATCTTTCCCGACAGGTTGTGGAAGATCGCCCGCGGCGACCGAAAGCGCCTCTTTTCGCTGTATGCCGGAGCCTTTCCGCGCTACGTCGCGATGAACCGCGCGGCCAACGGACGGGGACTTTATTTCGAGCGCATGACCAATTTCAGCAAGGAGGTCCCCTGCGACGGCAACCAATTGGAATTCATACTGTCCAGCTACAACGAACGAGCGGGTGTCCGCGATACGATGCTTCAGGTGTCTATTTTCGATCCCGCCCGCGATCACATCAGGATGGCGCGGGTCCGCTTTCCGTGCCTGCAGCACGTCTCCTTCGTGCCCACCAAGGAGGGCCTCGCCGTCAACGCCTTCTATGCAACGCAGTACGTGTTCGACAAGGCCTACGGCAACTACCTGGGCCTCGCCCGACTCGGCGCCTTCATGGCACATGAACTCAATCTTCCGCTGGCGCGGCTCAACGTTACGGTGGGCGTCGCCAACCTCGACGGCGTCGGGAAATCCGACGCCTCGCTGGCGCCGCTGATCGCCGCCGCACGCGCCGCCGTCGCGCCCGCGGCTCCGCCGAAGGCTCCGCGGCCGGGCGTGAGCGCGAGGGGAGCTTCGGCTTGAAGCAGAAGGCGCGCAAACCGCGTGCGGAAAAACCGCGCGGCGGAACGGCGAAACCGAAGGTCTCGGCATCGGCGGCCAAACCGGTCCCGGTCTCGCCGCTTGTTTTCTCCCACCTGGCTCCGGCCAAGGTTTCGGAGGTCTATGAGAGCTATTGGCGCTTCGCCGCGGAACGACAGGCGGTGTTCTTTCGCAGAACCCGTGCCGAGGCCAGCCCCTGGACGCAGGATGCCGTGATCTCGACCTACAAGTTCACCAACGCCTACAGGGCCTCCGATCGCGTCAGTCAGTACCTGATCCGGAACGTCATCTACCGTGAGGATCTGCCGAAGAACCCTCCGGAGGTGTTCTTCCGGATCCTGCTGTTCAAGCTGTTCAACAAGATCGAAACCTGGGAACTTCTGCAAAGCGCGCTCGGTCCGATCACCTTCGAGAGCTATCGCTTCGATCGCTTCGACGAGGTCCTGACCCGCGCGAAGGCCGCGGGCAAACGGATCTATTCCGCCGCATACATCATGCCGCCGGGCAGCGCCGCGTTCGGCCGGCCGGCCAAACACCAGAACAATCTGCTGATGCTGGAGCGGATGATGGCGGATCGCCTTCCCGATCGGCTCGCGCAGGCCCGCTCGATGCAGGACGGGTTCGAGAAATTGCGGTCGTACCCCACGATCGGCGACTTCCTGGCCTACCAGTTCGTCATCGACGTGAACTACAGCGAGATCACCGACTTCAGCGAGATGGATTTCGTCGTTCCCGGCCCCGGCGCGCGCGACGGCTTGCGCAAGTGTTTCGTCGACCCAGGAGGACTGAACGAGCCCGAACTCATCCGGTTGATGGCCGATCTTCAGGAGCAGGAGTTCGAGCGCTACGGATTGAATTTCGAATCTTTGTGGGGTCGCCGGCTTCAACTGATCGATTGCCAGAACCTTTTCTGCGAGGTCGACAAATATGCGCGCGTCGTTCACCCGCATGTCATGGGCAAGACCGGCCGGACCCGGATCAAGCAGAAATTCCAGCCGATCTCGACGCGGGTCGATCCGTTCTATCCGCCCAAATGGAAGATCAACGACAAGATCCGGACGATCGCATCGAAACTTCGGGCGACCGGATAGCGACAGGAGCTTAGCATGGACTTCGAGACGTACCAGAAGGAAGCGCTGCGTACCGATCGCGTGCCGGCGCACGGCGACGACGACGTGGCCTCCCTCATCGTGCCGATGCTGGGGCTCGCCGGTGAGACCGGCCAACTGCTGAGCGAATACAAGAAGCACCTCCGCGACGGCGAAGCCCACCGTCTTTTCAAGGAACGCGTTTCCGAGGAACTCGGCGACCTCATGTGGTACGTCGCGAACGTCGCCAGCAAGTTCGGGCTGGCGCTTGACGACGTGGCCGTCGCCAATCTCGAGAAGACCCGTGGCCGTTTCCTGTCCGACAACGCCGCGCCGGACAGTTTCGATACCGATCTTCCGGACGCCGAACGGCTGCCACGCAGGTTCGAGGTCGAGCTCATCGACTGTGACGGCGCCGGACGGCAGAGCGTCCGCGTCGTGATCGACGGCGAGCCCTTCGGGGCCGAATTGACGGACAATGCCTACGATCCCGACGGCTACCGCTTTCACGACGTTTTTCACTTCGCGTATGCGGCCGTGCTCGCATGGTCGCCGGTGACGCGGTCGTTGATCCGCCGCAAGCGAAAAAGCAGACCGCTGCTCGACGAGGTCGAGGACGGCGGTCGGGCGGCCGTGATCGAGGAGGGCATCGCCGCGCTCGCGTTCGACTACGCCCGCCGCCACCGGATGCTGGAGGGGGTGGCACGCCTGGATTTCCAGCTTCTGCGGACGGTCAAGGACATGACCTCGCACCTGGAAGTCAGCCGGCGCACCACCGGAGAGTGGGAGCAGGCGATCCTTTTGGGCTTCGAAGTCTGGCGCGCCGTTCACGCCGCGGGCGGCGGGCGGATCGCGGTCGACCTCGATGCCCGACGCATCGACTATCTGGGGCCGGCCGGGGGAACCGCGGCGTGAGCCGCGTCGACCAGTGCGATGGCGCTGGCGATGGCCATGCCGCCGGCGTGGCTGATGCTCAACCGCCAGCCGGTGACGCCGAGACCTTGCGCGGCCAGCGCGGCTCCCCCGCTCAAAACGACTTCCGGAGGGCCGCCCGGCTTGCGACGAACGACGACATCCTTGAACGCGACGCCGTCGCCGAAGCCCGTGCCGAGAGCCTTCAGCACCGCCTCCTTGGCGGCGAACCTGCCTGCAAGCCGTTCGATCCGGTCGGGACCACTGCCGATCTCCGCGAGTTCGTCGTCGGTGAAGCAGCGCGGAATGAGAGGATCGCGAGGATCTTCGATCCATCGGCGCAGCGCGGCGACTTCGACCAGATCAATTCCGTGTCCGACCACGTTCATCCTTCACGGTCCCTTCCGGTCGCCATCGTCGTCGCCGGCGCCACCCCGAGGCGGCGCGACGCAGACAATAACCATAAAATGCAGAGGGGAAATCGGACATGACGACGGGATCATTCTGGAGCGGCGAAACGCTGACCGAGCGCTTGCCCGGTCTGATCGAGCCATTCTCGCCCGAACGGATCGATTGCGCGGCATATACCCTTGCGGTGGGACCCGAGGTGTACGTCTCGCCGAACGACCAGACCGTCGACCCGACCACGGTCACCGTGCGCAAGCTTGCCGACGGCGAGGCTTTCACCATCCCGCCCGGACAGTTCGCGTTCCTTTTGACGGAGGAGGTCGTGTCGGTACCGGCGGACGCGATCGCCTTCATCTCGATCCGGGCCAGGACGAAGTTCAAGGGTCTGGTGAACGTGTCCGGATTTCACGTCGATCCCGGCTACCGCGGCCAGTTGACGTTCGCGGTCTTCAACGCGGGCCCGGTCCCGATCCACATCAGGCGCGGCCAGCCGATCTTTCTCATCTGGTACGCCCGCCTCGATCGCGAGACCGCTTTCAAGAAGGATGGCCAGGTCCACAAGGGCATCGATATCGAAGCCGTGACATCGGTCGCCGGCGAGCTGCAATCCTTTGCCGGCCTCTCGAAGAAACTGAAGGAACAGGACAAGTCGCTCGGCGACCGGATTCATGCGATCGAGCGCGAGCAGACCTACTATCGCGGTATCGGTGCGCTGGTTCTCGCGATTGCGGTGGCCTTCAGCGTGAACTGGGTGAAAGACACCTTCGCCGCCAAACCGCAGCGCGATCTTCCCGCTGCGGGATCGGCATCGGCGCCGCCCAAGCAACCATAAGAGGGCGGCCCACCGGCGGCGCAGACGATCCGGTGGAATTGCTCTAACAGCGCTCGTTCGTGGGATGCACCCATCTCATATCCGACGTCACCGGACGATTCGCCCCGCAAACAGAGAACTGCGGTCAGCGTGAACAACGGCCCGCTGCAACAGTCAGGCGGCGGCGTATAAATATTTGTTTTGACTAGGAATTCGGCGCGAAAACCGAAGGGACCGCACGGAAAAAGCGCGACCTTGACAAATCTAGGAACAAATAGGATAAATTAGGTCCTATTTTTCGGAGGGTAGATACGATGTCTGCGCGTGCACCGCTTTTCGAGGCCAAAGCAGTTCAACCGACTCCCAGGATGTCGCTGCTGGCGGACGCCTGTCCCACCTGCGACCAGCCGATCCCGCACGATCGCCACGACGAGATCAAGGAGCGGATCCAGTCGCGCGAGCGCGAACGATCGGACGAGATCGCCGCGCGACTGAAAGAGCAGCACGCGCGCGATAAGGAACTGGCGCTGGAGGAGGCGCGCAAGCTTTCCGATGCGAAGATCGCGGAAGCTTGCGAGACCGCCCGCCGTGCGGCCGAGACCCTTGGCGCCGAACGCATCGCCGCGATCGACCGCGCCAACATGGAAGCCCAGGCTTCGATCCGCGTTGAACTCGACGCCGCTCGAGAGGCAACGGCCGGCGCCACGGCGATGATTGAGCGGATGAAGGACGCTGCCGCCGAACGTGAGCAGGCAGTCCGCGCAGAAGCTCTCGGCGTGGCGGAAGCTGCTGTGCGCCAAAAGCTCGAGGAGAGCGAACACCGCCTGAAGGAGATCCAGACCGCGCTCAATGATCGCGTCGAGAGCGCTGACGCCGCCAAGGTCGCGGCCGAGACCGCCGCCGCTGCGCTTGAGGCTGCGTTGGCCACGGAACGCGATGACCATGACATCGCGCTGGCAAGGCTGAAGTCGGCGGCCGCTGACCGTGAAGCCGGGATCCGCAAGGAGATTGAAGTCGCCGCCACGGACGCGGTGCGGCAACGAATCGATGACCTCGAAAAGGCTAAGACGGAAGCTGAAGCTGGCGTCGCCTCGGCGATGCAGCAGGTCGAAGCCCTGCAGCAGGCACATCAGGTGCAGGTCCAGGAAGAACGCGACATCTGGCAGAAGGCCGTCGACGACGCCGTCAACGCCGAGAAGGCGGCCTCGTTCGAGGAACGCCTCAGGATCCAGACCAAGTTCGAGGAATTGAAGCGCGCCTACGAACAGAAGACGGCTGAGGAGTTGGGCGAAGGCGCCGAGATCGATCTCTACGAAGCCCTCAAGGCTGAATTCGAGGGTGACCGGATCGAACGGATCAATAAAGGGCAGCCGGGCGCCGACATCCTGCACACCGTGATGCACAACGGGAAGGAATGCGGGAAAATCATCTACGATTCCAAGAACCATAACGCGTGGCGCAACGACTTCGTGACCAAACTCGCCTCCGATCAGATGGCGGCCAAGGCCGAGCACGCGGTGCTCTCGACCAGCAAATTTCCCAAAGGCGCGCGACACCTTCACGTCCAGGACGGCGTCGTCTTGGCCGGACCCGCACGCGTGGTGGCGCTGGTGCTGGTCATCCGCCGGCACCTGGTCCAGACCCACACCCTGCGTCTCAGCAACGAGGAGCGCGCGAGAAAGACGGCGGTGCTGTACGATTTCATCACCTCGGAGCGCTGCGCCGGTTTTCTAGCCAGGATCGACAACCACACTGACGACCTTCTCGAATTGCAGGTGAAGGAGAAGAAGGCTCACGACGCCACCTGGAAGCGGCAGGGCGAACTGGTCCGCTCGGTGCAGCGGGTTCGCGCCGAGTTGACCACGGAGATCGACGCGATCGTCGGCACCGCCGATTTCGGCGAGATCGCCGATGACTAGCGCGGCCGAAGACCGTAACGTCGTCGTCAATCTTCAGGAGCGCAGGCTCGACCGGACCGTATTGCGGACATACCGCACCAGAGCGGACATCGAGGACATCGTCCCGAACGAAAAGCAACCGCGCCTCGGTCCAAAAATAGACGAAGAGCTCCAGCGGCAGATCGAAGCGAACGGAGGTCTTTTCGAGCCGCTGCTTGTCGAACCGCACCCGCACCTGCCGCGGAAATTCCGCATCATCGACGGCGACCGGCGATGGACGAACTCGAAGGTGTTGGTCGAGCAAGGCAAGGAAGAATATCGACAGGTTCCTGTGGAAGTGACCGACCGGACGCTGAGCGACGAAGACCGGCTGCGCGTATGGATTTACATTCACCGGCAGCGCAAGGAATGGGACGCCAAGGAAAAGGAGATGGTCGCCTACAGTCTCGTCGATCTTGTGGGCCGCGCCAGCGCAGCCAACATCCTCGGCATCACGGTTCGCGAGCTCGACAAGCTGGTGGAGGTGTTCGATCTCTCCGAGAAATTCACCAGCCTCCGCGACCCCGGTGCGGCCATCACATGGGCACGGGAGCTGATGGGCGTCAGCAAGAAGCTTCTGACGCCGAGCGTGGTGGAGGCCGTCGTCAGGAAGGTCAATCAGAAGCGCATCACCAATTCAAAGGATCTGCGCAAGCTGCGCGCCATACTGCCGGACCCCGTGGCCAAGGCTCACTTTCTCGCCGATGCCGGAGATCTCGAGTCGGCGGCGCTGCGTCTCGGAACGGCGAAGAAGAAGGGCGACGACGGCCTGTCCGGAGAGCTCGACGCCGTAGTCGAGGCGGTCAGGGCGGTACCCTGGACGACCCTGCAGGAATTGAAGGGAGACGCGGACCTTCTGAAGAAGATCGAGGCCGCCGAGAGCATGCTTCATTCGCTGCGAAAGGCGCTTTCCTGACGGCGGTTGCGGCCGAGGAATCTCGCGCAGCCTCGTTGTTCGCCTAATGGTGGAGAAGTCGGGCGCGCGAGATGTCCGTCACGGCGAAAGTCCCGTCATCCCGTGAACGGCCAGATGCATCATTTCCTTCCTCATGAGGTTGATCTCGAACACGCGGCGGCGATACTCCGCGACCGAATTCGGAGCCAGGCACTCCGTACCGCGCTCGGTCACGGTCAACATCCCATCCGTCCGCCCCGCGGCGAAGAGGAATTCGTCGATCAGCATCTCCAGCCGATCGCGCGGAAGCGACGACAGGATCATCTGGCGAAGCGTAACACTCTTCTTCTCCGCCCTCCGCCTTCTGTATTCGAGCGCCGGGCCGCTCGCCTCGCCAAGCTTCGCCCGGACGAGTGGCTCCCGTTCGGCCCATCCGTATGAACGGAAGCGGCGGTTGTTGGGCCGCCTCTTGAAATCGAAATCCGCGGCATACCGCGGATCGGGCGCGAACAGCACGCATGTTTCCCCTTCCTGCGTCGGCGTGATGTCGTGAAGGTCTTGCCCGTCCCGCCAGACGCAGTGGAATTCCGCGTTGAGATACAGTCCCGATGCTGCCCATAGCAGCCATCCGTAGCGCGGCTCGCCACCCTTTTCGCGACATCGATCGAGAACGTTGGTCGAGCACCATCCCATTCTCGCCTCCGGCGCAGGAGACACGTTGAGATAAAGCGGCGCCATGGCGCCGAGATCGTCGCATAGCGCGAGGATTTGGCCTGTGATCTCAGGCGGCATGATCTCGTTCACCGACGCGCGTTCGATATGCGGTCGGGACGGCTGCGTGTTCTGCGCCGCGCGGCCTCCGCTCATGCGGGACCGCCGTCGTCGTCGTCCCCATCCGCGCGCACGGCGTCGCGGACGCATTCGGCAAATCCCAGCAGCGAGAGTGCGCTGAAAACGGTGCCGCCCACGGCGTCGGTGCGCACGTAGTCCCAGGTGCCGTCGAGTCCCGCGGGGATGGCGGCGTTGGAATACAGCGCCGTTGTTTTGCTCCTGATGTCCTGTATCCGCCCGTAGAGCACGGTGCCGCCGTCATTCCACGTGACCGTGACGTTGGGCGGGTACGGAAGGCCGGCACCCATTCCTTCGCTGGCCTCCCACGTGGTGCGGAGCGCCTCCGCGAGATCGTCTTCGAACGAGCCGCGGCGTTTCGGGGCGGGTGCCGCGGGCGCTTCGCGCTGGCGGTCGACGACGTCGCACCGATGGGGCATCTTCAAAATGCGGGTGGTGACCCGTACGACCGAGGCGGCCTTGATCTGCCGGGAGGCCACTGCCGAAAGGATACGCGCCGCCTCGGTTGCGACCGCGGCATCCTGCTGCGGACCCGGGGCAACGACCGGCACGCGGTCTGCCTTCAGGAGGGCGTCGACGAAGAGCCGGATGTCGCGGCGGCCGCGTTGCAGGATCTGCCCGACTTCGCGCTGGAATTCGTCGGAGCGGTACGCCTCGGCGCGCGACGACGTTTCGAGGAATTGGATCATGCCCGTTCCTCCGCCATCGCGGCAGGGCTCTCTTCGAGCCACGTTTGGATCAGTTCCCACAGCGCGATCTCGCCGGCGAAGCCGGCAATTGTCCCCAAGATGTGGATGTCGTAGCGGGCGCGTTCGGCAGGACTGCCGATCGGTCGATTGTCCGTCCCGGGAGGCCGCTCGGCGGTCTTCTCGACATAGGCGCAAAAATCGTCGCGCCCGATCGAGCCGAACCTGCGATCGCCGAAGAAGTCCGTCAGACGGGAGGCCGCCTGCCTGACGCGTTCCGGAAAAATCGACGGAGTGCCGATCACCTGCCCGCACGCTTTGTTCACTCGTATTCCCATCGCCTTCTCCTGCCGCCGGCCTCATTTGGTTTAGTGGAACAAATGTGGCGCTGAAATGTCAGCGTGACAATAGTGACGCTGAACGGACTTGCTTGTACGGTTAACGGAAATGACGAATCTCACTGGGAGCGCGCCTCAAGCGCGAAAGATCACGTCGATGCGGTTGGCCGACGCGGTCGCCGCGGCGCTCGACGAGGAGCCGGACCGCGTGCGGTTGCAGCTCAAGACGATCCGCGCGGTGGGAGGCATCACATTCACTGGTTACGGCAGGGGTGCCGCGGAGATGACGGCCGACGACGCCTCGCGTCTCGTCATCGCGGTCGCCGGCTCGCTCGCGGCCAAGCATGCGGCCGAAGCACTCGCCGCGTTCAGGGATTTGAAGCCGCTTGGACCCAAGGGGCGCGGCCTGACGCTCGAGCGCTTCCTCTCCGGGCACATCGACGACCTCGCGAAGGGGGTCGTCCCTCCAAGCCACAGCGGCAATGTCCCCTACCGGGTCTATGATCTCGCGGCGGAGGAAGCGCTGAAGCTGATCTGGTTCGCGGGACGGTCTCCCAGGATCTCGCTGCCGCGCGCCGCGGTGGTGCGCTGGTTTCGGACCGACGGGAAATCCGATGCGGCCGCGTTCGCCTCGGAGCCGATGCCGTTTCCGTTGGTCACCGAATCGCGCTTGGCCCGGCGCTATCCAAGGGGCGGCCTGCTGCGCTCGGTCGTCGTCACGGCGCGGGCGCTCAAGGACGTCGCCGACGCTCTCTAACGCCGGGGTTCCCGACCTGGTCGCTCTCCGGGGTGCCGCCGGCAGCGACCTGTCGTCCGAAGGGGATCGTCGCGCCGGATCCACCCGGTCGAACGCGGATCCGGATGCCCCTATGCCGAGGCGAGGCAAACTGCCGCCGTCTGCGATGGAAACGCGCCCGGATTTATTCTCCAGGATCTTCCGGTTCGCCGGCCGAAACTTGAGTCTTCGCGGCCCGGTCGCGCCGCAGCAGCGCGTAGTTTCCGACGCGGCTCGGAACCGGACCAGCGCGCGGCCCGGTCATCGCGTTTACCGCACCCTCCGAGGATACGACGAGGATGCCGATCGACCCCGCGTCGAAAGCTTCGAGCAACTCCGCGGCATGCGATACGTAACCGGCAGGAGTACCGGGCGAGAACGCGAAGTAGAAGCGATCGTAGAACGTGGCGAGCGTCAGGTAGGCAGGCAGAGCGCGCTCGAGATAGTCGATGCGGTCGCGGTCGAGAACGAGCATCTCTATTCCGGCGACGACGGCCTTCCCGGGATCCTTTCCCACGACCTCGAATCCTTGATGCCCGGTGAAAAAGGGCGATTGGGGGCGGCGCTGGATCTTCTCCGCTTCCGGCCACAGCGATGGAAGGGATTCTCGCAACGCCTGGAGCATGAAGGCGACCTTCACGGACCGCTCCTGAATAACGGCCCCGCCGATCCGCTCGTTGCGCTGCATCCGCGTTTCGCCTTCGACGGCGTCGGGTGCGTCGGAAGGTTCGGTCAACTCGACCGGCACCTTGGTGAGCCGGTCCCTCAGTTGAACGAGCGTGACTTCGCCGGCCTTGAGTTCGCGAAGCGATGATATCCCGGCGGTCGCGTTGCGATCGTAGATCCTAACCGCGACCTCCGCCGCGTTGAAGACCGGCGACAGGAGCGCATCCCTTTCCAGACCTTCGATGGCCGCGATGCTCCGCAATCGATCCAGCAGCAGGACGTAGCGGCGCAGCACCCCCGGCGAAAGGCGCGTCGCCTTGGCGGCGGCTTCTCGGAGCTCCCGATGGTCTTGTTCCCGCGCGTTTCGAAGTGCCTCCGAGAAGATCGAGCCGATGACGAACCACGGCTGCCCGCCGTCCTTCGCCGCAGCCAGCGCGCGATGGTCAGTTTGCACCGATTCAACATCCGTTAACCCTGACACGGCCATTTCAGTCGTATCCCTTGACTAAATTAGCACGTACAGTATGCTAATTTCATCCATATAGACTGCTAAATCAGCAGTCAAAGAGAGTGAATCACCACAAGCAGCATAGGTCAAACGAAATGACGAGCCTCCGAACCGAACAAACCGAAACCTTGGGAGCAACCCGATGAATCCATTCAGGACCGAACACCTCGGCAACGAGACGATCCCGCCGAGGCTCGCCCGCGGTGACGACACGCGCTTTCACTGCGATAGCCGCGCGCGTCCCCTCAAGAAGGGCAAACACCTCAAGAAGGCGCTGGACGCCCGCGGCTACGGGGTGCCCCTGTCGAAGTGCCACGATCTCATGGCGCGGATGTACGGCTTCCGCAACTTGAACGACCTGTACGATCACGTCGGCATCTTCGGTCGTTCGCCGGGCGACGAGGACGTGGACCAGGCGGCTTTTGAGCGCCGCTTCTGGTGGCAGGTCGACAGGCTCATCGAGTTCGGCGTTTCCGCCGCCGATGCCGAGGAGGTCGTCGACGGTGTGCGGCCGACCGGGGGAGCGCACCCGTCGCATGAGCACGGCATCCGCCTCGCGTTTGGACCGTCGGCCGCGGATTTCGGAACGCGTTGAGGAAACGAGCCGATGTCCCGACCGATGCAACCCGAAGAATCGCACGCTCTACGTAGTTCCGCGACCCGGCCGCGAATTTGTTGGCTCGCCCGCTCAGTTCGCCTTCAGTCCCATGGAGTAGAGATGGCCATTCAGTTTTCCCGGCAACGCGCATCGAACCGACGCGTGCTGGCGATCCGGGCCGCGGGCGGTCGCTCGTCGAAATCCCCGCAATCCTCCGCAACGGGAGGCATGTGATGCCCTCGCATTATCGCGCGAAAAAACGCGACGACCATCTGCCGCCCATCGACCTCCACGACCTGGGCCCGAAGCGGCAGAAACTCATCCGCAAGATCCTGTCGAGCTGCGACGGGAGGAGGGCCTTCGAGGTCCTCGAGGATTTGTACGAACGCGCCGAGATCGGAAGCCCGCCGCCGTACCTCGCGATCAGGCCGGCCGAGGAAGGGCGGCAGGCCATGGTGATCGTCCGGCATAGTGGGACCGAGGACGAGAAGAGCACGGGCGTCGCCGCCGCCGGGCTTGAAAATCCCTTGGACAGTCCGGAGGCGGTAGCCTTCTTCGAAAACTATTGCGCCGACCTCCTGTTCAGGCTTCACGCCCGGCTCGATCCCGCCACCATCCGCTTTTCGACCGTGATCCGGATGTATCTTGAGCGGGTCCGTCCGGGCAACGTCATCCCGGGGAACGAGGAACTCGCCCGCCTCGAAGCGCGCAGCCATGGCGAGCGCGATCCGATGCGCTCCTACAAGGATCACTGCCACACCGCGGTGGAGATCCTGAAATTCGTCACGGACGACAGGCTCGGGTCGCTCAACGCCAACTTCGGGATCGACTACAAGAAATTCGCGCAGAGCAAGCCGAAGCACGGTGCGCGCGAAGGCGGCGGAAAGGTCGATGGTCCGAGCGATACCACCGTGCTGCTCCGGCTGTCGTTCATGCGGTTGGTCTTCGACTGGTTTCGGCGGGAGTTCAGGCCTCCTTTCAGGGTGGAGTTCGAAACTCCCGAAGCGACGCCGGGCGAGACGACGGACCTCGTCTGGGAGGAGGTCCAGCGCGCGGTCCTGCACTGCCTCGGCTACGTCTGGGACGGCATCGGATTCGTCACGCATTGGGTGATGCACGACGGCGAGTGGCGTCTGGAGTTCGTCCGCATCGGCGGGCGGGACGCCGCCCTTTGGGCGCAACACGTCGCCGCCCACGCGGCCGTCATCCGCCTGCTCCTTGTCTACTGGCTGACAGGGACCCGGCTGCACACCATCCTCAAGCTCGGGTGGAGACCGATGACATGGCGTGGCTGGATCGACGTCGCGAGGCAATGGATTCACCGCAACGGCCGCAAGAGCCCCAACTACTTCAAGAAGCCGCGCGAGAACTCGCCCATGCTCCCCTGCGTCGCCGAACTGTTCGCCCGCTGGAGCGCGGAGGACGAACGCGAGGCCGCGAACGAGCGTTGGCCGCTGCGCATGGACGGAGGCGCCTATGTCGTCCACAACGGCCGCGGCGGCCCGGCCGAGGGTGTCGTCGAACTGGCGCGCAGCGCGTTGGGCATCGTCGGCGTCGACGCCCGGCTGCACGATCTCAAGGGCGGCGGGGTCACGGCCTACTGGCACGCCGGCTTCGGTCTCGGCCAGATCGCCTTGTATTTCGGCAATCGCGAGGACTCGATCGACCGGGCCTACCGCAGCCTGAAAAACAGCGAGGAGGCGGTGAAGCGTCCGCGCGCGGATCCCGAGACGATCACGCTCGAACGGCTCGTCGATCCAGGGAAGAAGCTGCCTGCCATTCCGCGGAGCGACCCGCCGCCGCCGGCGGGGCCCGTCGTGAAGGGCGCCGACCGCCTGGTGCGCGGCGAGCTCGAAGCCGCGATCTCGAAGGTGTTGCATGGGTAGACGTGCCAAGCAGGCGACGCGAGGGAATGCCCGGCGGCGCGCCGCACCCTCGCTCCGGAAGACGCCGACCCCGACGTTCGGCGACGTCCTCGCGATGCTGCAGCCGGAAACCTGGTCGCATCACGGTCGCGCGGCACTTCTGATGTGCGTGCAGGCCGCGCTGTTCGCCGCGCTCGCCGCGTGCGCGCGGATCGGTCACGCCGACGCCGGCCGCCTGCTGTTCGACGAAGCGCTGACCGGGACGGTGGTGCTTAAAACCAACCGCGGTCGCAAGCGGCCCGTCCTTTTACTCCCGGTGGTGCTGGAGTTGATCCGGCGCTGCGAAGGTCTCCGTCCCGACGACGCGGGGCCATGGCTGTTCGTGACGTCGAAGGGAAAGAAGCTTCATCCTCAGACCTTCAACCGACTGTTCCAGAGCCTCGGCCGCCGTCACGGCTTCCGCGGCATCGGCCTCCCGGAGCGGTTGTTCGAGTTCTTCGACTCGTTCTTCGAAGTCGAGGAGGAACGCGCCGCGGTCGCCGCGCTGCGGCGTCGGCATTCACGTGCCCGCGAGCGAGACCTGTCCCAGGACGAGATCGAGGCAGCGGCGCTGGACGAGGAACTGCTGCTGCGCGTCCTCACGCGGTGCCATCCTCTGGAGGGCCCGGCCGGTCGATGGCTGGGCGCGCGCGGCGTCGCCGCCGCGGAGAAGACCATGAGACTGTTCACGTCGGCGCGGGGCGACAGGGTCGGCACGTCGCAGGCCCTGCGCTCCGATCCGATCTGCATCATGCTCGCGGACCTTGGATGGGAACGCGGGGGACAGATCGCGACGCGCAACGCGCTTGCGGACCGGCACTTCGCGCACACCGAGGCTCTCCGGCGGGCAGGACGACTGTCGACCGCCGATCAGAAGTTCCTCTTCCATGCCAGCTTGCGATGGGTGAGGTACCGGCAGGCCGCCGCCACGATCGCGAAGGCGAGTTCGTCCGAGCGATCGGAAATGGACCGGTGGATCGCAGGACTGCCGGCTCGCTTCCTCGCCCGGCCGCGCGGCGAGACGGTCGACGTTTTCTGGAAGCGTGTCCGCCCGCATGCGCCGTTGCCCGGTAGCCTCCCGCGCATTAAGGTCGCGGGCGTGCTGCACCGCGCCGGCGTGCTCGGTCCGCGACCGCGCAAGCCGAAGACGGCCGCGACTTCTTCCTCTTTCAACGCACCCTGAGCGCGCTGGCGCTTCCACGGCGCGGCCTCGTTCGTCCGCAACGAGAAGATCGGTAAGGGTTCCTCGGTAAACTGGCGTTTTGGGTAGAGTGATGACGAAGCGTGCGCGGAGAGTTGTTGCGGCGGCCGCTAAGGCGGCAATGCCGGGATTCATCAAGCCGCAACTCGCCACGCTGAAGGCCAAGGCGCCGTCCGGCGACCAATGGCTCCATGAAATCAAGTTCGACGGCTACCGGGTGCAAGTCCACCTCGACAAGGGGAAGAAGCGGGTGTTCACCCGCAGCGGGCTGGACTGGACCAAACGTTTTTCCGGGATCGCCGGGACGTTGGATATCCCTGGTCAGGCGATATTCGACGGAGAAGTCGTGGTCATCCATGAGGGCCGCACCAATTTCTCCGAGCTCCAGGCCGAACTCGCCGCGGGCAAACAGGATCGCCTCGTCTACTACGCCTTCGATCTCCTCTGGCGGGACGGTGACCTCCGCAAACTCCCCCAGGTGGAGCGCAAGCGGATGCTGTCGGACCTGCTCGGCGAAAACGACATCGGGCTTCCCGTCATCTACTCCGAGCACCTGACCGGCGACGGACAGGAGATGTTCGAACACGCCGCGAAGCTCAACTTCGAGGGTATCATTTCGAAGAACGCGCAGGCTCCCTACCGCTCCGACAGGAACGAAGGATGGTGGAAGATCAAGACCGTGCAGAAGGGAAAATTCCCGGTCATCGGCTTCATCAAGGACCCCACCGGGGTGGCTGCACTGTATCTCGGCAAGCGAGAGGGAAAGGATCTCGTCTACATGGGCAAGGTTGGGACCGGCTGGTCTCGAACCGTCTCTAGCCAGATCAGAAAACAGCTTGATACCGTGGTGAGCCCGAAATCCAAGCTGACGAAGCCGATCAAGAAGCCGAAGGCCACCTGGGTCGAGCCGATGTTCTTCGCGGACGTCGAGTACCGCGACATTACTTCCGAGGGTCTGCTACGGCAGAGTTCGTTCAAGGGACTCAAGCGGAAATAGGTTCGTCGGCCTCCCACGCCGGGGTTGAGTAATCGAGAGCGACCATCCGGCCTTCGAACCATCCCCAGTCGGACGCCTTCGGTTCGAAGGGACAACTGTCCTCTCCCGGCACGTAGTCCCAAACCTCGGTGACATGCATGTACTCGTCCAGGCTCATCATGTCGCTCAACGGCTTCGCCGCCCTCATGATCTGCACGGTTCCCCTTTGTGACACCCAGAGAACTGGGCAGAGCAGGGCACGCCGCGTGGAGTTGACGCTGCGATAGAGCGTTGCTTCGTACAGATTGCTGGCGCGTCCGCGCGCGTTCCGCGCAAACTTGAGTGCGAACCGGCCGACGACGATGACAGGTGATCGCATGCTGCCTGCTGTTGAAATGCTGATCATGAACGTTTTCAGATCGGCAGGCCGAGTTGCGATTCGTCCTGCTCGCCTTCGTGCAGCGAGGATAGCGAAACTCCCAAGAGGCGCACTGGTCTGGAAAGGGGCATCTCGTTCTGCAGCAGGGCGACCGACAGGCGCTCGAGTTCGCTGCGGCTCGACACGGCGACGGGAACGGACCTGCTGCGGGTGATGATCTCGAAGTCGTTGAATTTGACCTTCAGCGTTACCGTCCGGCCCCTCGAACCCTTGTCCTCGCAATGGCGCCAGACCTTGTCGACCAGCGGCAGCAGTTCGGCGGCCATCGCGTCGAAGTCGGTGAGGTCGCCGGCAAACGTGTTCTCGGCGCCGACGGATTTCCGGATCCGGTTCGCGCGGACTTCCCGATCGTCGATGCCTCTTGAGATCCAGTAGTAGTACGCGCCGGCCTTTCCGAACTTGGCCTGCATGAAATCCAGCGTCTGGTTGCGCATGTCGAGTCCGGTATGGAGCCCGAGAGAATTCATCTTGGCGCTGGTGGCGGGACCGATGCCATGAAACTTGCCGACGGGCAGGGCTTCGACGAACGCCGGTCCCATCTCCGGAGAGATGACGTACTGGCCGTTCGGCTTGCGATGATCCGAGGCGAGTTTCGCCAGAAACTTGTTGTAGGAAATGCCGGCGGATGCGTTCAGGCCGGTCACTTCCTTGATCCTGGCGCGGATGGCCAGCGCGACGTCGCGTGCCAGCGCAATCGCCTGCAGGTTTTCGGTGACGTCGAGGTACGCCTCGTCCAGCGACAGCGGCTCGATGATCGGCGTGTGCTCGGCGAAGATGTCGCGGATCTGCTGCGAGACCGCTTTGTAGACCTCGAAGCGAGGCTTCACGAAGATCAGGTCCGGACACTGGCGCTTCGCCGTCACCGACGGCATCGCCGAGCGGACGCCGAACTTGCGGGCTTCGTAGCTCGCCGCCGCCACGACGCCGCGCTCGCGGGATCCGCCGACCGCGACCGGCTTGCCCCGGAGATCCGGATTGTCCCGCTGCTCGACTGACGCGTAGAACGCGTCCATGTCGACGTGGATGATCTTGCGCTGGCGCGCCACCGGGCCCGCCTGGTCGTCGGCCTCGTCGGTCACGCTTCCGGCTCGGCGGGGTCTTCTTTGACGCCGCGGGCGACGATCCGGAGCGACCCGTCCGGCAGCGGCCGCTGGAGCTTCAGCGCCTCGTCCGGTGCCGCCGTCATCCAGGTCTCGACTTCATCGGGCGTCGTCAGGATCACGGGCATCGCCTTCGGATGGACCGCGCCGACCTCGGCGTTCGGCTCCGTCGTCAGGAACGCGTAGAGGTCGTTGGTCGTCTCGCCCTCCTTGACCTTCCGGACGGACGTCCAGTTGGTCCAGATGCCGGCGAAGCAGGCAAGGGGGCGGCCATCGTCGAGTGCGAACCAGATGTCGCCACCTTCCGCCTTGTTGAACTCGCTGAAGCTGTTGAACGGCACCACGCAGCGGTGCTCCGGACCCAGCCACCTCGTCCAGTGTTTGCTTCTCACGTTGCGGATGTTGGTCGTGCCACCGTCCGGCTCCATCCGGAGCAATTCCGTGAAGTCGACCGACTTGCCCTTTGCCTGCAGCTTTTCGGCTCGCTTTCTGGTGGCATCCATCAGCGCCTTCGACGACGATGGCATCCCCCATCTCGCCGTGGCGAGCTCGCGGCCGTCGGCGCGGTTGCGGACGATCGGTGCCCGGTAATCCGGAAAGACGCCGGGCATCGGCGCGAGGTTGCCGACGTACCGGTTGACCACGCGGAAGAGCGCGATGATGGCGGCCTGGTTCGTCGTAATCGAGTAGAGGTTGCACATTGGGTCGGCTCGGCTCTCCCTCTAGTAGTTGTCGTGAAAAAAGTCATCGATCGACATTTCTCGCGGCAGCATGAAATCGAACAGTTGGGGGACACGGTCCTTCTTCAGGGGATGCGCCGCCCTGGGATTCAGGAACAGCCATGCGTTGTCATTCGCGAAGTTCAGAAAAAGCAGGCCGGAGAGCAATTGCGACGCCTGATCCAGGGTAACGGTCGGATCCGCCGCGGCGTCGAAGTTCGAGATCGGCGTTGCATCGCCTTTCGTCTGAAGAAATGCCCGCCTCGCCAACGATCTGAGGAACACTCCCGTGGAGCCGTCGAAGTCGACCGACATCAGTCCGTTGAATCTCGGAGAAAATGCAAATACCAGGAGGAATGCCGAAGTGCGGTGAAACTGCCGGGACGTCTTGAACGGGTAATACCAGTTCTCTTCGGCCGTCCGATAAGGATCGGCCGTGCCCAGTTCCATGGTGAGCGGGGAAGTAGAAGCACGAAGCGTCCAATCCAATTCCGGAATCTTGGCGATGCCGTTTTGCTGAAGTTCGGCCGCCAACCCCTTGAGCTTGCGGAATGCGCCCTCGATGTCCTTTACCGAATTGTCGCGTGCGCCCTCGATGAGGATGCGGCCTCCGTTGACCATGCTCGAAAGCTTGGCCCTGAATTTTTCACGGACGTAGGCTTCGAATCCGAAACCCTTGATGTCGAAATACACGTCGCGTCCCTCGAAAAGTCCGTCGAGGTCGGTCCCGTTTCGATTCAGCACTTCCGATCCGGTCAGGGGAACCTGCACCTGAAAGCCGGCGTCGTTGCGTCGCAGCCAATCGTAGACCGCGAACTCGCAAAGTTGGCCATAGAAGTTTTGCTGCGAAAGCAGATCGGTCATCATCTTTCGCAAGGCGGCCCCGGGGGCCGGAAGGTGTTCGAGCGCCCTGCCGACCAGTGCGATTTCGTCGCCGTTGTTGGCGAATTCGAATCGCTCCGCTTCGATCTGTCCATCCTGGATGGTCGAGCACAGGTCGAGGGATGCCAGCTTGGGCGAGACCTTTTCCAATTCCCTGATCAGGGAATGGATGGTGTTTATCGTCGTCATTGTCGGCTCATCCGTTGGTTTGGACCGTCGGCCGGATGAGGCCGACGACCTTGCACGGCATTTCGGCGCCCGCTTGCCGTCATCGCCACATTCCGCGCATGCGCGCGCCGATATCCAGCTTGGATCCCTGGCTTGCGGCGCGTGCGGCAGAACCAGCCGGCACAAGCGGCCAAGCCGTACGTTCGAACAGGCCGAGCAGCTTTTCCGGAATGAAGCGAGTCCTGGACGCATAGAGGTGACGATCGCCCTGCGCGTGCTGCCCGTGGACGAAGAAGCGCTGCGGCACGACCAGATGGAGTTCGTCCTTCGCGCGTGTCATGGCGACGTAGAGCAGCCGGCGTTCCTCCTCGATCTCGGCCGAGGTGCCGGCGCCGAGGTCGG